>Ga0316204_10001875_pt1 | contig 52605 bp, 48 predicted proteins | sample 6monrhotite_MG_2_FD_205661 | JGI IMG/M metagenome (GOLD analysis project Ga0316204, IMG submission 205661) | Microbial mat bacterial communities from mineral coupon in-situ incubated in ocean water Damariscotta River, Maine, United States -... | ecosystem: Environmental > Aquatic > Marine >... | reverse complement strand
CAAGACCCCAACAGAAGCGCGCCGGGCGCTTGAGCTACTTGATGGCAACGCGCCCGGCGCGCTTGCCCAACCCGAAACCGACCACTATCAACCCCAAGGACTCTCATTATGAACGAGGGACGACCGGGGGGCAGGTCAATGGCAATAGGCTTGGTCGAAACTGTTTTCGAGCGCCCATTGACCGGTTTCAGAGTTCCAGCACGCCCAGGCATCGGTCACCACGCGTTCCGATCCGCACTTGCCGCAGATCGGCACCTCGTAGATCATGTCTGGGGCCGGATTGTTGTTATCCGTCATCTCTCACTCCTCCATACGGGTGGCCGCCCGAGATCATCTCGGACGCACCCCGTGAAGGGTGAGAAGAAGGGTCAGGCGGTGGGGCCTGCCGACTGCTTGCCCAAAGCAGATTCGATGAGAGCGATGGCCTCAAAGTAGATCAGCGCCTTCGGTTCTGCCTCCCAGGGCTTTCGCACCTTTGGCAGATAGGGCTGCATGGCCGGGTATCGTTCGGCGAGCTCACGGGCTTCGTCGAAACGGGTGGCGTGCATCCGGCCCCGTACCACTTCGAGGTTCACAACGTCGGCTAGATCGGCCACGGCTGTGATCGCCGCGATCACCGTGCGGGTGGTCTTGCCCTTCTTCGAGGACGCCACTTCTTTCTCGGTAACGATGACGTCAGGGCGCAGCTCTTCAATTCGCTGTGCGGCATAGCCACTCGCTTCACCCGGGCCGATACTGGCCTTGCGCGACATACCGAGCAATTCGACATCGCCACCTGAGAGAAGGACAAAGCCGACGCGACCACTGGCTGCAGCAAAACCGAGCACGCGACGATCAACCGCCATAATAGTCGATTAATCGATCGACCCGATCTTCGAGATTGGCGAGAGCATTGTTGCGCACGAAACGCCCCAGCCAGTGCCGCCGCCGGACGGGCAGATCAAACAGATTGCGCCTGATTGTCTCCGCCCGGTCACGGAACACGGATTCGCCAAGATGCTCGGTGGTTCGACCGAACAATACCGCAACGCCACAGAGATCAGCGGCGGTTGGGACGGTACGTCCGCATTCCAGGTTGGATATATGGGTTTGTGTGACACCAAGGAGGTGGGCGCAATCGGCCTGGCTGAACCCGGCCTTCTTGCGGGCCTCACGGAGGCACAAAGAGAAGTCTTGCATAAAGATCTAATGAACTAAGCTCGTAATTCGGCGACGATACCCGTCACCGCAATCGCTCTACGAATCCGTTGCTCGTGAGTCTTCCTCTTCCTCCACCGGATCGGCCTCGTGGGTTCCGTCTGTGTTTCGGAGGGGCAGAACCCCTCCGAACCCGCGAGGCCGATCCGGTGGTGAGGTCTCTTTTGCGAGCGTTGGATCTTTCTGCAAGAAATCCTAACCGACCCACGTGGTCACGCAAGACCCACCCATATGCGGATGCCGCATGACAGTGTGTCTTGGCGGAAATTGGGGTCGGCGTATCCTAACGAAATGGATAAAGACGAACATCTACAACGCCACCTGGACCTCTGCCGCCGCGTGTATTTACGCATGTTGGCCGATGGGTCTTGGCCGTGGCGCGACGGGCCAGATTCGCAAAAAACCGAGGATATGGTAGAGTCCGAGGATACTGATAACGACGTATGAAGCCGTGCTTTGGATATATCCGAGTGTCCACCCAGAAGCAGGGATTGGGTGTCTCACTCGATGCACAAGTTGATGCCATCACGGCCTTTGCGAGTCAGCACAACCTCGAAGTCATAAAATGGTTCGAAGAGAAAGAAACTGCTGCCAAGCGCGGGCGGCCAATCTTCAACCAGATGCTTCGCCAACTCAAAAGGGGTCAGGCGTCTGGCCTAATTATGCACAAGATCGATCGTTCGGCCCGAAACTTGCGCGACTGGGCTTTGGTCTCTGAATTGCCGAACCTAGGCATTGATATTTTCTTTGCCACAGAAAGCTTGGATTTCCAGTCGCGGGGCGGTCGTCTTGCGGCAAACCTTCAGGCTGTCATCGCCGAAGACTACATCCACAACCTGCGAGAAGAATGCATCAAGGGCCTCAATGGTCGCCTCAAACAAGGACTGTATCCGTTTCGCGCCCCGATCGGCTATCTGGACAACGGACGTGGAGAACCCAAAACACCATGCCCGATAAAAGCTCCTCTTATCCGGCAAGCTTTTTCCCTCTATGCCACAGGACAATTCTCGATGCGTTCGCTTCAGACCAAGTTGGCACAGCTAGGTCTGCGCAATCTGACTGGTCAACCGTTGAGTCAACACGGGGTTGAGACCATACTTGGGAACCCATTCTATACGGGAATTATCGTCATCAAACGCACCGGGGCTGTTTATGAAGGCGTCCATGAGCCGATAGTGACGGCAAAGGTTTTTCAACACGTCCAGGACATTAAATCCGGAAAAGCCGGAAAGAAAGTCACCCGCCACAACCATGTATATCGTGGGCTGTTTCGCTGCGGGCTTTGCGACAGCGCCATGTCGCCAGAGCGACAAAAGGGCCGGATTTACTATCGATGCCAGACGCCGGCTTGCGCCACGAAGACTGTTCGCGAAGACGCTGTCACCCGCGTAGTGGTGGCAGCATTGCAGAAGTGTGAGATAACCCAAGCGCAGGCTGACCGGTTGAAGCGGGATTGGTACGATTGGTTGGAAAATGACAACCGTGATCAGCAAGTCAAATCATTGGATCTGCGCATAGACCAGTGCCAGGCGCGACTCACACGCCTGACCGACTTATTGATAGATGCTGCGATCACGCGTGAGGAACATGACAGTCGAAAGCGGGCACTGACCCTAGAACTTGCAACGCTACGTGAAGACCGCAAAAACACCGAGCAGTTCCACCTTTCCGACGAAGAGATGGGGAAATTTCTCGAACTGATGAAAAACCTTGCACAGCTTCATATTTCGGCGGAACCAGCCGAAAAACGCTGGATACTAGAAAACTGCTTCTCGAACCGGACGGTTGTGGGAAACGAGATATGTTTAGAGCCATATTCTTGGCTTCAGGTCAGTGATTTTGATCAGCTGACCCCTATGGTGAACCATAACGGCCCACTTCTCGAACTTTTGCATACAGGGCAAATCCCAATCCAACCGGAACATGCTGATGCTGGCAAGGCAAGACGTATCGACTTGCAACTGTGAACCATAGCGGCCCACATATCGGATTTTTACCGGCTGGAAAGATACCTGCGGCTATCGGAATTTTCATGTTCAAGTTCTTGTGGGAAACACGCGAATTTCGCTAAAAGGATTTTAAGTCAAAGTAGATAGATTTCTTCTAAAACCAACTTGGCAAGCTAGATTGGGATCACCAAGTCAAAGGTGGCTTCTTCGATGTCCCCAATCACTCGACCTTCTTGCCCTAATCCTGCTTTGCACGAGTATCGGTACCCAAACCACCTTTGTCTTTCTGTCCAGGCGTTCTTGACTTATCTTTGGTTGCAGCGATTTAGGTTTTTCCGTCTCGGTAAGCCGTTAACATTAAACTATTTATAAACGGCTACTTACACTAAACCACACTCTCTCAAGAACCGTGACGGTGGATTTTTGAAATTGCTGTCATTTGAGGAAATCATCAACAACCTTTGTGCCCGCGTCACACCTACATAGAAGAGCCGTCTCCCTTCATCAATTTCGTGTGTCTGCCTTGCTGAGAAGTGCGGCATCTGTCCTTCGTTCATATGGATCAAAGCAACAGCATCGAATTCTCGCCCTTTTGCACGATGCATTGTTAATAGCTTTAGTGCGTTGTCTGGATCTGCAAACAGCCCGAGATCAGTCACTTGAAGATTGGCAACGTCAACGCCCTGCCGTTCCATGTCGCCAACCATGTCATCAACGGAATTTGTAAGTAGTGTCATCGTTTGCTGCGGCAACCATCCCTCATTGATGAGAATTTGGGTGCTGGCGGTCGCCATGGCTCTAAGCCACCCTTCGCCACCTATGTTTAGTTGGGATAGGCGCCTTGCTTCGTATATTAGCAGCATCACAGTCCGCCGCCCTTCATAGGTGAATATGTCAAATCGGGTCGATCCCGTTGACTCACTGACTAGGTGGAACAGCGCCCGTTCAACACCGGGAACACCGAGAAAATGATCCGTCTCAGCACAAGCTCCCAACTGCTCAGCCAACACAGCAAATAATCGACTCCGCTTGTAGGGCCTCGCCCCTGGACCGAAAACAGGCACATCAAAACCCCGAAGTGCGCGCGCTACGGGTATCAAGTGTTGCCACCAAGGAGCTAGGACTGCCGCTCTTCCCAAATCAATATTGTGTTCTGCTAAAAGCGGGAGGAAGTGGTCAGTGACAGCTTCTAGGGCTGTGGGCGAATGGACATACTTGGGTTCAACTGAGAAGTCCGCTGTCTCGCCGATTGCTATCATGGCAGGCACGCGTGCGATCGATCGTTCAGCCAGTTCAACCACTCTTGAGCTAGAGCGGAAGTTTCCGGTCAACCCAATATCTTGTCTCGCACCCACATCACCCGAAAAGGCAATCGCCAAGTCAGGACGTGCTCCCGCAAACCCCTGAATGGACTGATTTTCATCACCTACGAGAAAAAAGCCGCTCCTGTTGTGCTGAGCAAGATGTCTGAGAATCTCGACCTGAACGTCTGTGGTGTCTTGGAACTCATCAATTAGCAACCATTGAAACCTCGATGCCAATCCCACACCAACAAAGGGGTTTTCACGGAGAATTCGGAGCGAAAAGAAAAGTATCATTGAAAAATCTATGAAACCACGATTGCGGCATATCTCCCAGTAGCGGCGGGCTGACGCGTCGGTCGCCACTCCGCTTTCTATTCCATTCCCTGTTGGGTTTCCTTCGATGTTTGCCCGCAATGATCCATAGTCGTCAAAAGTACTTCGTTGGATCGGACGATTGAATTCGTCTTCCACTGCCTCCACAATCCGCTCAAACACGCCCATTTGTTGTGTCAGGATAGAGAAATGTGGCGGAACATCCGGTACAAGCCACACATATGGGCGGAGAATGTACTGCAAGCAGAACGAATGAATGGTTGCCACCTCAGAACGATCTCTTATTCGGTGATCTCCGTAGCGATTGAGACGATGTTCAATTTCGTCAACGGCGGCGTTCGTGTATGTGATGCAGGCAATTGATCTAGGAGTATCAATGACTTGTTCTGCCAAATTCAGTAATTTTGCCAAAATGACCCGCGTTTTGCCGCTGCCAGGGCAGGCTGTCAAAGTCAGATTTCCTTGATACCTGACTGCTTCTCGCTGCTCATCTGTTAGGGGGATCATTCGAGCAACCAGTTAACCGCTGAATCGATGTAATCAGGTAGCGCGGTGCAACGGCTGGCGTGTCTCGCCGCCACTTGCGCAAATCGAGCTTTTCCAAATCGTTTAGCGCTTCGTAAGACCGTTTGTCCAAGCTCCATCCGAAGCGCAGCCCTACCTTGAGCGTCCAGCGCTGGATCTTGCAAATTGGCCAGCCCTGTTTCCAGTTGCGTAGTGATCTGTGGTGCACCTAAAGACCTTGTGGTTTCAATGAACATAGGCAAGCTGGCGGTCGAAACCAATTCAATTTCAAACGTTGTTGCTCCGGCAAATGCTTTCACGAAATCACCCTGCAAAGCATTTAAGTCCGGTGCATTGGTTGCCATGTCGAAAGTGTCATCTGCATCCGATGGCGTAAGATCTGCATCCGCTACAATTGCACACTTCTTTTCCAGCGAACCAGCCCGAAACAGCTTTGTGTACACATCGAAGTGCACTCCATGGATTGCGACAACAGAAATCCCCGAACGTTCCAAATCAATTCCTTTGATGGATTTGACCAAAGCCGGAATAAGAAATAGCTCTGCCGGCCCTTCGACCAGCATTACCTTGCGAGCAAAGAGAAGATTGCTCTTGGTCGCGTCGAGGTACCGCTCTAGGTCTGCTATCTCCTCGGGTGCCAGTTGGTCATTCATCGCCAATGTGGATGAGCCAATTGTGTCGTCGGATTTTCGTGTCAATGAAACCAGTGACTTGAACGAAGCTTGGGACGTTACTTGTGTGCTGTGGCTGGTTAAAATGACCTGAGCATTGAAGTCGTTCAGGGCTGTCAGTAGCGCGGCTTGCAGTTGGGGGTGTAGATGTGCTTCAGGTTCTTCAATCAAAAGCAATTGCCCTGCTGATGCATTCTTGGCGATCCGCTTCTTAAAATACTCGATCAAAATCGCAATGTAGAGAATATTATTCATTCCCAACCCATTGCGGGAGGGCTCAAAGTCCGAGAGTGAAAAGTCAGACAGCAACACTCGCAGATTACGTAAGATGGCCTGGAATGTAGCAGCGGAAAGGCCAATGTTCGCATCCATTTCAAATGCCGGACCTGATACATCTTTGAAAGTTGAATCAAGTGCATCGGCTACGTCTGAAATTGTCTGGGATTGGGCAATTTCTGTGTTGGCAGTATCCAAGATGGAAATTAAGGCGTCCTGTTCCGCTTGGTCGATTTCACAAGCTTCGATCAATCGTACGAGTGGGGAAGTCCGACCGTTACGCAATTCGCCCTCTACGTCTCGAAGTGCTGGAAGTTGTACCACCAGATATGATTGAAGATCTGAAAAACGGACGGATTCCCCAATGTCGTCATCCCAATTTATCGTGGCCAAGTCGTTTGCCGGGTTTCCTCCGCCTTTGATCTCCCACGCATAATCTTCAATGGTAAGGTCACCAGAGTTTATATCTCCGGATTGAAGCAATTCTCGTACGCTGGGTTTTGGTCGAAACCGATAGAAAATGCGAGCACGATCTGGCTCAGTTTTCCAAGTACTGACCAATGCCTCTTCGTTTACATTGCCTTCAAATCCGGTGAACTCAATGCCGATAAGTATCTGACTTGGTTCAGATATATCAACTGATGCGTTGATGTCCTCACGGACTAAATTTCGAAAATAGCCTGGCAAGGAGACATCCAAACACATTTGGATTGCGTGCAATACCGCACTTTTCCCAACGTTATTTTCTCCAATGATGCAGCAGAGACTGTCTGCAATTTCTACGTCGAGATGCTTGAGTGCGCGGAAGTTTCTAATAACTATTCTGGAAATCTTCATAGTTTTTCTAATCTACCATAAATTTCAGTGCGAAGCTCGCTGGTCGCCTACCTTAGTTCGGAGAAATCGTCCGTTCTTGGTTACCGCAAGATACTTACACTACAACCCGGCTGGGTCTAGGTGCGTCCGGATCACCCCCCCAACGTTGAACATGCTTTCTCATAGGATATCGAAGTGATTTCTGAGCCTAAAATGAGCCTAAGAAACCAAAAGGGCTTAGCGATTTCTCGCTAAGCCCTTGAAACTTTTGGCTCCGGCGGTAGGGATCGAACCTACGACCAATTGATTAACAGTCAACTGCTCTACCGCTGAGCTACGCCGGAACACGTGGGCGATATAGCAAGGTGATATGGGGACGTCCAGTGGGTTCGAAGCGCTTTCGGTGCTTTTTTCTGATCGACGCGAAAAGCGGAACTGCGCGCCATTCCAGACGTGTGTGTTATCCGGGGTAAACGGGGGTTTGCGGGCCGGGTGGGCCGTCAAACCGGGCCAGACCACGGCCTTGCAAGTCGATCAGGTGGGCCAACACGTTGCGGGCTGCGGCTGGAAGCAAGGCGTGGGGCACATCGGTGTAAACGCTCTGTGTTATGACCAACGGGGATTGCAGGCCAGCATCCAGGGCCGCGCGAATCGCCCGTTCCCGTCCCAGCCGGTGTGCGCGAAGGGCGCGTACACGTGCCGGTCCATCGGTGATCGGTGCACCGTGACCAGGGAAATAGCCCGACGCCCCCAAAGGCTCGATCCGGTCCAGGCTGGTCATGAAATCCGTCAGGTCACCGTCCGGTGGCGACACCAGGCTTGGCGCCCACCCCATCACGTGGTCGCCGGAAAACAGCGCATTGCCCCATTGAAAACACATGTGATTTCCGAAATGACCCGGCGTATGATGGGCCGTCAAGATCTGCCCACCTGCCACCAGCGTTGCGCCGTGCGGCAGCGTTTCATGGGGTTTGAAATCTGCATCAACCCCTTCACCGCCGCCAATATCCGCTCCTGACAACTCTGCCATTCGGTCTGAACGGCCGGCGCGTGCGTCACCAAACGCAAAGATGGGCGCCGACGTCTGAGCTGACAGGGGGGCGGCGGCGGGGGAATGGTCCTTGTGCGCATGTGTGACAAGGATCTGTGCAATCTGTTCACCGGGGCGCAGGGCCGCCATGATCGCTGCCAGATGCGCGGGGTCTGTGGGCCCCGGATCAATCACCGTGACGGCGCCTTCGCCCAGGATGTATGTGTTTGTTCCGCGCTCGGTCATCGGTGAGGCGTTTGGGGCCAGAACAAGCCGCAGTCCCGGGGCCAAGGGATAGGGCAGGCCAACTTGTGGCGAGAAGTCTGATTGGGTCACGGCGGGTCTCGTCTTCTGGGGGATGCGGGCCTAGAGTATCGCGATGCTGGGTCGAATGCTCAAACCGTTTTTGCCGCGTGGGCTGTATTGGCGCGCCGCGCTGATCGTCTTCCTGCCGGTTGTGACGATCATGCTGGTGATGTCATTTGGGTTTATCCAGCGTCATTACGACGGTGTGACGCGGCAGATGACCGGGAATTTTGTGCTGGTTGCGCGCGAAATCCTGAATCGGACTGACGCCGTTTCCGCGGGCGAGCCGTTGACCGCCGAAGCGGCGCATCTGTCTGCCGTTTTCGCGTTGAACATTGCACCCGCTGACAGCATGCCAGAGCAGGGAGCGGCCCCAACCGTGCCCTTCTACGACCTGTCCGGGCGGCTGGCGATCCGAGAGTTGCGGCGCGGTTTGACGCAGATGGAGGGCGTGACGCTGGAACGCGGAGATGTTTCGCTTTGGATGCGGGGCGGGCACGGTCTGCTGCGGCTGGATTTTCCGCTCAGCCGCATTTCGGCGCGCAACCCGCACCAATTGCTGGTCATTGTGTTTGTGATCGGCATCGTCATGAGCCTGATCTCGTTCGTATATCTGAAGAACCAGATGCGCCCGATCCACCGTTTGTCGCGCGCAGCCGAGGCATTCGGGCGCGGGCAAATCGTGCCGCTCAGGGTGGGTGGCGCGACAGAGGTGCGCGCCGCCGCGACAGCGTTCTTGGAAATGCGCGAACGCATAGAGAGGCATATCGAGCAGCGCACCTTGTTGTTGTCCGGCGTCAGCCATGATTTGCGAACGCCTTTGACGCGTCTTCGGTTGGGATTGTCCATGCTGGATGACGAGGCCGAAGCGCAGGCTTTGTTGGCCGATGTCGTTGAGATGGAGGCGTTGATTGACCGCTTTCTGGAATTCACCCGAAACGAGGCCACGGAACCATTGCAGACCGGCGATGCGGCTGGCTTGGTTGCGCAACGTGTGGCCGAATTTATGCGCACAGGTAAGCCCGTTGCCTTTGAGGCCCCCGAAGCACCTGCGAAGGTGCTGATGCGCCCGCAATTGTTGTCGCGCGCGGTCGATAATCTGATCTCCAACGGGTTGCGATATGGCGGCAACGTGCGGGTGTCGGTGTGCGCGCAGGGTGACACCGTGACCATATCGGTAGAAGATAACGGCCCCGGGATTGATCCGGCGCAGTATGATCTGGCAACGCGCCCGTTCGTGCGGCTGGATCCCGCACGTGGCGCCAGCAGCGGCAGCGGCGTCGGATTGGGGCTGGCCATAGTCTCGGACGCGATGCGCAGCCATGGCGGCCGGCTGGAGTTGGACCGGAGTACCACGCCGGGCTATGGTGGGTTGGCAGCACGGTTAAGCCTGCCATGGGTTCAGGATTAAGCGCGGCGCTATTGGTTGATTACTTTGGCTCCGTGGCGTCGAAGTCGTAGATCCAGCCGTAGCGGTTCAACGCAGCACCGGGGGCCAACCGCCCGGCGGTTCTGAGCACCGTGTGCGCGCCCCACGCCAGCGGGCCGCGCAAGTGATAGTTGCGCGCATTGCGATTGGCGGTGTTGACGATGGCGCGGGTTCGGGCCTGCCGCGTGGACTGGAAGGCCTGCAAAGCCTGCTGAGGCGCCTCTGGAGACGCTGCCAGGCAGGCGGCCAGCGTCCAGGCATCCTCCAGCCCCATATTCGCGCCTTGCGCCATGAAGGGCAGGGTGGGGTGCGCGGCATCGCCCAGAATGGCGGCGCGGCCGGTGCCGTCATGCCAATGGTGTGCCACAGGGTGCCGAAAAAGCCCCCACAGCCAAAGATCGGTGACTTTGTCCAGCCACCCGGGCACCGGTCCGCCAAAGGCACGGAACACCTGTTTCAGGGTGTCTGGGGTGTCACGGTGGGTCCAGCCCTCGGCGGCCCACTCCCGGCGCTCTAGAACCGCGACAATGTTGCGCTGTCGTCCACCCCGCAGCGGATAGCTGACAAGATGCCGACCCGGTCCCATGAAGACCTGGGCAACAGGCGGCCCATCGTCGCCGTCGATCACCGCGCGCCAAGCAATTTGTCCGGTGAACGGGGGGGCGCTGACGCCGTTCAAGATCCCGCGCAGAACCGAATGCAGCCCGTCGGCGCCTATCAGCAACGGGGCGCTATGGGTTGCGCCGATGGCGGTGGTGACGCGTGGGAGTTCGGCGTCAAGATCGATCCGTTCGACTTTTTGCAGCAGCTGCACCTGGGTGCCGGCGGTCCGGGCCGCAACCTCCAGCGCCGTGATCAGGTCGGCGCGGTGGCACAGGTAAAATCCGGGCGCCTGAGGCAATGCCAACCGGGTCACAAGCCGGCCAGAGAAATCGCGTAATTCCACAGCTTCAGCACGGTCGCCGGCGTGGGCGGGATCGATCCCCAGCGCCCGAAGGACGCGCGCACCGTTCGGGCTGATCTGAAGGCCCGCGCCGACCTCGGCGATCTGCGGGGCCTGTTCCAGAAGGTCCACGTCCATGCCGAAACGCCGCAGCGCAGTCGCGGTCGCCAAACCAGCGATTCCGGCGCCCAGGACAAGGCTCCGGCACCCGGTCAGAGGCGCGGATTCAGCAAGTTTCTGCATCAGTTCAGGTTGCGCTCAGTCGTCGCGGTGAACGCGTTCGCGGCGTTCGTGGCCTTCTTGCGCTTCCAGGGTCATGGTTGCGATCGGGCGGGCATCCAGACGCTTGAGGGAAATCGGCTCTCCGGTTTTTTCGCAATACCCGAATTCACCATTTTCCAGGCGCCGCAACGCCGCGTCGATCTTTGACACCAGTTTGCGTTGACGGTCGCGGGTGCGCAGTTCCAGCGCGCGGTCGGTTTCCTCGCTCGCGCGGTCGGCGATGTCAGGCAAATTGCGTGAGCTGTTGGCCAGATCAACCAAGGTTTCCTTGCTGTCTTCCAGCAGTTCCTCTTTCCAGTTCAGCAGCTTGCGGCGGAAATATTCAAGCTGCCGATCATTCATGAAAGGCTCGCTTTCCGCAGGTTTGTAATCGTCTGGCAAAAAGACTTCTGGTTTCATGCGTTTGGCTTTCCCTGCGTCGCCGGAAACGGAAGATTGAACGGTCTGTGGATCGCTTTCTATCGACATTTCTGGCCCTCCTTGAGGGCGCATTACCGCAGACTTGCGGGAATGTCACGGGGCAATCGGTAACAATATTGGTGTATATGCGCTGTAGAATAGCCACCGCTGATGTTAGCGTTGGCAGCATGGAACCTTTCAAAACCCTGCTGTCCGCGCAGACCGTGGAACACTTGGCCGACCACGTTTTTCGGGTTTGTCCGAACGCGCGCCGGGGGCAGTTCGTGCCCGAACTGGTTACCCGTATCGCCCCCCTTGAAATGAAAGACCGGGCGCGGGCCATGGCCGATGCATTGCGCGAGGTTCTGCCAACTGATCCGGGCCCACGAGCCGAAGCGCTGAAGGCCATGCTGCACCCCGACACCGACGGCGCGGGCACGTGCGATGATGATGGTTTGCGCGGGTGGGCGGTCTGGCCGTTGACGATGCTTGTCGCCACAGACGGGCTTGAAGACTTTGATCGGTCCATGGCGCTGCTGCGCGACATGACGATGCGCTTCACCTCTGAATTTGCCGTGCGGGCGTTTTTATTGGCCGATACCCGGCGTGCGCTGGCGATCATGTCCCGGTGGGTGGACGATCCCAACCCACATGTGCGCCGCCTGGTAACCGAAGGCACGCGCCCACGGTTGCCGTGGGGGGAACGCCTGCCGATGTTCGTCAAGGATCCGCTGCCGATCTTGCCCCTGTTGGACGCGCTGCGCGATGACCCATCAGAGTATGTGCGCAGGTCAGTTGCCAACAGCCTGAACGACATTGCCAAGGACCACCCCGCCGTGGTGACACGTATTGCCGGCCGTTGGATGGATGACGCCAGCGAAGCGCGCGCCAAGCTGGTGCGCCACGCCCTGCGCAGCTTGATCAAAGCCGGGAACCCCGAAGCATTGCAGGTTCTGGGAATGTCGGCACCGGTCCTTGAGGCGGGGGTGCCTGTCCTTACCGCCGATCGGATTGCCCTGGGCCAAACATTGGAAGTGACGTGCACCTTGGCCTCGCGCAGTGACGGGCCTCAGAAGCTGGGTGTAGATGTGGTCATCTGGTTCCTGAAAGCCGATGGCTCACGCAGGCCGAAGGTGTTCAAGGGATCTGTGATCACACTGTCCGCCGCGCAGTCCCTGATCTTCCGAAAATCCGTTCCGTTGCGAGCCGTCACCACGCGGCGCCATTACACCGGGGCGCACCAGGTGGCTCTGCGGATCAATGGCCGTGATACCGGATTGACAGATTTCTGGCTTGAGGCGTGACGCCACGCCCCGGCACCTTACCCCGCCTTGCGGTGCGCCAGTGGCGCGGCTAGTCTGCGCGCCGACCCAAGGACTGCCCCAGCACAGGACGTGACCCCGATGCGCTTTGCCTCGACCCAGACCTATATCGCCACCGAAGACCTGTCGATGGCGGTCAACGCCGCCGTGACGTTGGAGCGGCCGCTGCTTGTCAAAGGTGAGCCGGGCACCGGCAAGACCGAGCTGGCCCGCCAAGTGGCGCAGTCACTGGGGCTGGATATCATCGAATGGAACGTGAAATCCACAACCCGCGCGCATCAGGGCCTTTATGAATACGATGCCGTCAGCCGGTTGCGCGACAGCCAATTGGGCGAAGAGGGCGTGCATGACGTGCGCAACTACATCAAGAAGGGCAAGCTTTGGCAGGCGTTCGAGTCCGACAAGAAGGTCGTGCTGTTGATCGACGAGGTGGACAAAGCCGATATCGAGTTCCCCAACGATTTGTTGCAAGAACTCGACCGGATGGAATTCTTTGTCTATGAGACCGGCGAAACCATTTCCGCGCGTGTGCGGCCAATCGTCATCATCACCTCGAACAACGAAAAGGAACTGCCCGACGCCTTCCTGCGGAGGTGCTTTTTCCACTTCATTCGGTTCCCGGAGGCCGAGACGCTGGCGCAGATCGTTCGCGTCCATTTCCCGGACATCAAATCCAATCTGTTGTCTGCGGCGCTGACGCAGTTCTTCGAATTGCGCGAAACCCCCGGCCTGAAAAAGAAGCCATCCACCAGTGAAATGCTGGACTGGTTGAAGCTGCTGCTGGCCGAAGATCTGACGCCCGAGGACCTGAAACGCGACGGCGTGAACGCCCTGCCAAAGCTGCATGGCGCGCTGCTGAAAAACGAACAGGACGTGCACTTGTTTGAACGTTTGGCCTTTATGGCGCGTCGGCAGGGGCGATAGCGCCACACCCAGGGGGCCAATTCACGCCCCCGTCGTATTTCTTTTGCCGCAAACAGGACAAAACGCCGCACAGGGCGTATGAACGCGTCGAATCGGGCTGTTGGGCCGCGAAGAACGGGGCGTGGGCGTGTGATTGCGGGGGTGAAAGAGTATCTGAACGGGCTGGTCGGCATGCCGGACTGGATCCCGAAAGTATCCACCAAGACGTTGCGCGCTGACCTGATCGCGGGAATGACGGGCGCGACACTGGTTCTGCCGCAAGGGATTGCCTTTGCCGCCATTGCCGGATTGCCGCCTGAATACGGGTTCTACACAGCGATGGTCACACCCATTGTTGCCGCGCTGACCGGCTCAAGCTGGCATTCGGTTTCCGGGCCGACGACGGCGATTTCGGCCTTGGTGTTCGGGGCCTTGGCGGGCAGCTATGCACCGGGGTCTGCGGAATTCATCTCGGCCGCCATTGTGCTGGCGTTGTTGGTCGGGCTGATCCAATTGGCGCTGGGCTTGGCCCGGCTTGGCATGTTGGTGGATTTCGTGTCGCATTCGGTGATGGTCGGCTTCATTACCGGCGCGGCCATTCTGATTGCCTTCAGCCAACTGGATTCCGCCCTGGGGCTGGATTTGCCCAGGCCCGAAACGCTCATCGAGTTTGCTGTGGAGTTGTGGCAGGGCATCCCAGATATCGAATGGAGCGCCCTGTTGGTCACTCTGGTCGCGTTGCTGTCCAGTTTGCTGGTTCGCTGGTGGCGACCGACATTGCCGAATTACCTGATCGGGTTGGGGGTGGCCACGCTGTTCGGTCTGATGCTGGGGCGGCTGGGCGTAGATGTTGCCACCATCGGGTCGATTGACAGTGTCCTTCCGAGCCTGTCGATGCCAGGCTTGTCGCTCGACACGCTGCGCACGCTCAGCTCTCCGGCTGTGGCGATTGCTCTGGTGGGGCTATTGGAAGCGATGTCCGTTTCGCGCGCCCTTGCGCAAAAATCGGGCCAGATGGTGAATGCCAACCGCGAATTCGTGGGGCAGGGGATGTCCAACGTGGTTGGCAGCTTCTTTCAGTGTTACCCGGGATCGGCCTCGTTCACGCGGTCCGGCGTGAATTATGACGCGGGCGCGGCCACACCAATGTCGGCCATTTTCGCGGCTATCTCGTTGTTTTTGATCTTGTTACTGGTTGCACCGTGGTTCGCCTATGTGCCGATCCCGGCGATGGCGGGGGTGATCATCCTGGTTGCATGGCGGTTGATCGACCTGCGCGAAATCCGCCACATCCTGACCACCTCGACCTCGGAAACCGCGATTGCGGTGGTGACTTTCTTCGCCGCGATTCTGGTCGATCTGGAATTCGCGATCTACGCCGGCGTCCTGTTGTCCCTGGGGCTTTTCTTGAACCAGACAGCGCGCCCATTTGTTGGTGTCGGCGTGCCCGATCCGAACACCCCGACACGCATGTTTCGCAGCGCCACGGTCAACAACCTGCCCGAATGCCCACAAGTCGTCGTCGCGCGGTTGGACGGGCCGTTGTACTTTGGATCCGTCGAGCATATCCGCCGCCTGTTTCGCCGGTTCGAAATTGACCGCGCGTCGCAAAAGCACATGATATTCATCGTCAAAGGGGTGGGCGAAATCGACATGCCCGGCGCTGACCTGCTGATCGAAGAGGCCGAGCGGCGGCATGCGCGTGGCGGGTCGTTTCATCTGCAAACCCGCACCCCCAAGACGCTGTCCAGACTGGCGCGCTTCAAGGTGATGCGGTCCTTGACCAAGGAACATATCCACCTGTCCAAACAGCAAGCCATTGCCGAAGTTCTGCCGCTGCTGGACGCCGAAACTTGTCGCAAATGCACCGTGCGCATTTTCCTCGAATGCGCAGGCCGTCCGGGTGGCGCAGACGATGCAGAAGGTGCCGAACAGTCCGCTCCGCTATCTGCCGGGGATTGAGCTTAGAGCGACAGGTCAATCCAGACGGGCGTGTGGTCTGACGGTTTGTCCCAGGCGCGTGGATCTGTCTCTACCCAGGCGTCGGTCAGCCGGTCAGCGGCTTGCGCAGACAGCATCAGATGGTCAATACGAATGCCGTCGTTGCGCGCCCAGGCCCCGGCCTGATAATCCCAAAAAGAGTATATCCCCGGCTCTGGATGCCGCAGCCGCAAGGCGTCGTACAGGCCCAGGTTTTCCAACCGTCGGAACGCCGCGCGGGTGTCAGGCCGAAACAGCGCATCGTCGGTCCAGGCGCTGGGGCGGGCGGCGTCGGCGGGTTGCGGGATGACGTTGTAATCGCCCGCAAAAACCAACGGCTTCTCGGTTTTCAAAAGGGCCTGCACGCGCGCATGCATGCGCTCCATCCAGGCCAGCTTGTAGTCGTATTTTGGCCCCGGCGCCGGGTTTCCATTGGGCAGATAGAGCCCGCACAGCCGCAGCCCGGTCTCGCCAATATCCGCTTCGATCCAGCGCGCGTGATCGTCGTCGGAATTGCCGGGCAGGCGGCGGACCACATTGTTCAGCGGCAGCTTCGACAAGATTGCGACGCCGTTGAAGCCCTTTTGGCCATGGGTTTCCAGGTGGTAGCCGCGCGATTCGATGATCTCGCGCGGGAAATTCTCATCGACGGATTTGATTTCTTGCAGCACGGCGGCATCTGGCGCGGATTGGTCCAGCCAGCGGCCCAACACCTCGGCCCGCGCCTTCACGCCATTGATGTTGAAAGTCGCAATCTTCATGCCGTGCCCCTTTTGTGCCCGGTCCACAGTGCCAGCCGCCTGGCGTCTGGGCAAGCGCCGCTAGCCATTGCCGCGCATGAACAGGCCCGCGCCCTCGGCCGCGCTGCGCAGCGCCTTGGCCTTGTTGACGGTTTCCTGATACTCGGCCTCAGGGTCGCTGTCATAGACCACGCCACCGCCGGCCTGCGTGTAAAGCACGTTGTTCTTGACCACCGCAGTGCGCAGGGCGATGCAAAAATCCATCTCGCCGTTGGCGGCAAAATAGCCGACACCGCCACCATAAACGCCACGCTTTTCAGGCTCCAGCTCGTCGATGATTTGCATGGCCCGCACCTTGGGCGCACCCGAAACCGTTCCGGCGGGCAGACCGGCCAGCAGCGCGGACAATGCGTCCTCGTCGTCTCGGATTTCGCCCACGACATTGGAAACGATGTGCATCACATGGCTGTAGCGTTCGATGATGAACTGTTCGGTCGGGTGCACGGTGCCGATCTTGGATACACGCCCGACGTCGTTGCGGCCCAGATCCAACAGCATCAGATGTTCGGCCAGTTCCTTCTTGTCGGCCAACAAGTCCAGTTCCAACGCCTTGTCTTCGTCTGGCGTGCGGCCCCGGGGGCGGGTGCCGGCGATCGGTCGGATCGTCACTTCGTCATCGCGCAATCGGACCAGAATTTCCGGCGAGGCGCCAACGACGTGGAATTCGCCCATGTCGAAAAACACCATGAACGGTGACGGATTGGTGCGCCGCAAGGACCGGTACAACGCGAAGGGCGGCAGCGGGAAATCCTGCGCCCAGCGTTGGGACGGGACGACCTGAAAAATGTCGCCAGCGCGGATATAGTCCTTTGCCTTTTCGACCGCCGCCAGATAGTCGGCCTTGGCGAAATTCGAAGTGGCCTCTCCGACCTGTGCCACCTCACCCAGGGCGCGGCCGGTGCCGGTGGCTTCGCGTTCCAGATCGCGCAACGCGTCCATCACCCGCTCAGCGGCCTGGGCGTAGGCTGCGCGCGCGCTCAGCCCCAGAGAGACCCAAGCGGGCGACACCACCGTCACCTCGCCCTTCACGCCGTCCAATACCGCGACAATCGACGGGCGCGACAAAATCGCGTCGGGCAGGTCCAGCGGATCAGGGTTGTTTTGCGGCAGGTCCTCGACCAGGCGAATCATGTCATAAGCCAGATAGCCAAACAGCCCGGCCGATGCGGCGGGCAGATCTGCGGGCATGGTAATCCGGCTTTCCGCCAGAAGCGCGCGCAACGCGTCCAGGGGATGGTCCGATTGGGTGACAAATGCGGTGTCGTCGAAGCGGGCTTCGCGGTTGATGCGGCTGGTGCCATCGCGGCACTGCCAAATCAGATCGGGCTTCGTGCCGATGATCGAATAGCGCCCGCGCACCTCTCCGCCAGTCACAGATTCCAGCATGAAACTGTCGCGCCGCGTGCCAACCAGCTTCAGATACAGTGACACCGGCGTATCCAGATCCGCCGCCAGCCGTGCATAAACCAACTGGTTTTCGCCGCGCTGCCAACCAGCTTCAAACTCGGCGAACGAGGGGGTCAGTAGGGCGGATTGTGTCACGGGCGAAGGGCCTTTGCTGAACGTCGGGGCGTTACTGGAAGCTGCTGTGAACCGCGTCGATGGCCGTCTGGTTCATCGAAATCCCGGCCTCGGCTTCCAGCGCGCGGGCGAAATACTCATAAACGTCCTGCGCCAGGGCCGACCCGATCTGCTCATCAACCGCGCTGATCAAAAGACCCGTTTGCTCGTCTTCCAGATCCGGTTCGCGGGTTTCTCCGACCAAAGCGATCAGCGCCTGGCCATCCGCGACATTGATCACCGGTGTCCCGGCCGCCGACGACAAGACGCTTTCGATCATCGAAGCCGGAACTTGTGACAAGGTGTCCAGCCGGGTGACGGCTTCAAAGCTTTCGGGCGTCAGGCCTTGGGCGTCGGAAAACGCCTGTGCGCCTTGCGTTACCAGTTCTGCGCTCAACACGGTTGCCCGTTCCAGCAAAGCAGATTCCACGACTTGCAGTCGGGCGCCAGCGGTTGCCTCTTCGCGGACGTCATCCAGTGGGCGCGGGGCGGGGGGGGTGATCGCATCCAGACGCAGTGCAAACAAACCGCCATTGGCCAGTTCATTCAGTTCGGGGAAATCATCAGCCGTCACGACACCTGCGACAGCGCCGAATTCGGCATAGGCGGCAATCCCTTCGCCAGAGTCCCGCGTCCAGTCGATGCTGCCAAGCTGCATGTCGGTTTCCTCGGCCAGCTGTTCAACGCTCGCGCCGCCGGCCAGAAGGTCGATGAAAGGTTCGCGGTGTTCGGCAATCTGCCGGCGCGCACGTTCGCCCGCCAGTTCGGCGCGCAAATCGTCGCGCACCTCGTCCAGCGTGGTTTCTTGCGCGTTCAAAATGGCGTTCATCCGAAACAACGCCGGGCCCAGATTGGTCGGCAAGGGGCCAACAACGGTGCCAGGTTCGGAAAGTGCGAACACGCCGGCGCCTGCGTCACCCAGATCGGCTTCGGTCACGTCGCCCATGTCAGCGTCGTCCAGCGTCAGGCCGCGTTCGATGACCAGATCGTCGAAACTGGCGCTGCCATCGGCGATCCGCGCCTCGGCGGCACTGGCGGCGGCGGCGTCCGGAAACACCAGACGTTCAACCAGTCGACGCTCTGGCATGACAAACTGATCAATCCGCTCATCATACAACCTGCGGATTTCTTCGTCCGAAACAGCGACATCATTGACCAGCATTTCGGGCGTCAGCCACGCGTAGGTGATCGTGCGTGCCTCTGGTGCGGTGAAACGGTCAAGATTGGCGTCATAAAAGGCCTGCACGGCACTGTCATCAGGGGTATCAACCGGGGTGGGCAAATCGCTTTCCCTTACGGTGAACAGATCAAACTGGTGCTGCGTGGCGTAGAAATCGATCAATTCTGCGCGCAGGTTGTCCGGTGTTTCGATCCCGGCGGCGGTGGCCGTCTGCAAGATACCGCGCGCCGCATCACGCCGCACGCCTTCTTCGAATTCGACCGTTGTCTGGCCACTGTTTTCCAGTTGGAACACATAGGTGTCACGGTCAAAGGTGCCGCCCGGTCCCTGAAACGCCCCGATGGAGCGCAATGTGCTGGCGACATTATCTGCGCCGACGGAAATACCAATGCGCGCTGCTTCGTTGTCCAATGCCGCTTGCACCACCAACTGAGAGCGCACCTGCTGGTCCAGGCCAAAGGCGCGGGCCTGCGTGAAACTGACGGTGGTGCCGATCTGCTGCTCGAACGCGCGCATTTCAGACTGCAAGGCACGCGAGTATTCCTGCGCACCGATTTCGCGGTCGCCGACCGTGCCGATCGACGTCACCCGTTGTGTCAGGAACCCGTCAATGCCGAAGCCCCCCAACCCGGCGACCAACATGGCCATCAGGATCCACATGAGGATGCTTTGCGCGCTGTTCTTCTTGGCCATCTGGGCTCTCTCTGACTGACAAGACTGGCCCTGTGTAGGGGCAAGCGCGCCAAGGGGCAAGACGGTTGCGTGCCCAACTGGCGCTGGTGTGATCCTGCGTCAGGTCAAGTTGCGCAATCGCTGTCCCAATTGATCGATCCGGTCGCTGTTGGCATTGGCAAACGCGATCCGCAGTTCGGACAACCCCGCCGGATCATTCGCCGGGCGGAACATGGTGCCCGGCAGCATCAAAACACCGCTGCGGGCCAGAATCTCGCGGGCGGCTTCGGGTGCGGGCAGATCCAGTGGATGCCGGACATAGGCGAAGTAGGCGCCGCATCCCAGCAGGTCCCAACCAGCCAGCCCATTGATCACATCCGTCATCGCCGCGCGGCGCTTCAGGATTTCAACGCGCTCCTTGGCCAGCCAGTCGGTCAGGTTCTGCAGTCCCCACAGAGCCGCCATCTGACCGGGGCCAGATACGCAGATGGTCGTGCAATCCAGGAATTTTTCGATCTGCGCCAGCCGTGCAGGCGACGTCGCAATCGCCCCAACGCGGTGCCCGGTCAGACGGTAAGCCTTTGAAAAGCTGTAAAGATGGATGAAAACGTCTTGCCAGTCCGGATCGGCAAAGAGATCATGCGGCGGGCCAGATTGGGTGTGAAAATCCCGGTAGGTTTCATCGACGATCAGCGCAAGTCCGTGGCGCGCCGCCAGCTTTGCAAACTCGCGCAACAGATCTGCGGGGTATTCGACTCCGGCCGGATTGTTCGGTGACACCAACGCGATGGCCCGGGTACGTGGGGTGATCAGCGTCTCGCAATGCGCAACGCTCGGATGCAGGTCTTTGCCGGTTGGCAGCGGCACCGGGCGAATATTCGTCAGTGTCAGCCACATGGCGTGGTTGAAATACCACGGGGTCGGCAGGATAATTTCGTCGCCCGGACCCGCAAGCGTGGCGACGGCCGCGCAAAATGCCTGGTTGCAGCCTGACGTCAGCCCCACCTGCTCAGCGCGCACGGGGCTTCGATAGATCGTCTCCATGCGCCCGGCCAGAGCTTCGCGCAGGGATGGGAGGCCCAGAACCGTGCTGTAAAGGTGAATCGATGGGTCCATTAGCACCGCCTGTGCCATAGCTTGGCGCATGGCTTCTGGGGGGGGATCAACGGGGGCCGCCTGAGACAAGTTCATCAAGTCCATCCCGGCGGGCAAGGGCGTTTCAGCCAGCCACCGGCGCGCCTCCATCACCGGCGGGGACAGAGTGTCAGGAAGCGCGGGGTTCAGGGGCAAGGGCATCGGTGCACTTTCGGGCTGCGTACGTCTACAATGCAATGGGTTTGGCGTGCCAGCAAGAGTGCAGGATTCAAGTCTGGAATGCCAGGGTTACCAGATCCTTACCTTTTGGAGCGCTGTTCATGGGTTCCTCCGCGTGGTCGGGCTTTGTGAGGACCTAAACTGTGCCTTCAGTTGTGGTTTGGGCGCTTCAGAATGCCGGTCCTCGGGCCGGTCTTGGGTCTTGGGAATTGCCCCTTTGCCCATATTTCGAACCCGGATCGGGGCAAGGCAATCACCGGTGACCCACTGGTAAACGATTGTCCTCCCGCGTCGGATCTCATGTTGTTGCAGCGCACGAAGTCTTGCACCTAGCCCGCCAGAAATCTGGCGGGATTGCCTTTGCGGTCAGCTTGGCGCAAACCCCTTTGAAAGAGGGATTTTCATGACACCAGCCGCCCGTGACGCCGCCGCGATAACCATCCTCGACCAATGGTTGGATGGAACGCCGCTCGAAGCCGCTTTGACGGGTTGGGCGCGAGCCAGCCGTTACGCAGGATCCAAGGACCGCGCCGCGGTCCGCGATATTGTCTTCGATGCCGTGCGCAAACGCCGGTCCTGTGCCACGTTGGGCAATGCTGAAACCGGTCGCGGATTGTTGATCGGCATGGCCCGCCAGCAGGGCGATTCACTTTTGGGCTGGGACGGCCAGGGATATGGGCCGTCGCCCCTGTCTGAGGATGAGCAAGATCTTTTGAAGCAAGACATGCCGGTTCTGTCCCGAGGCGAACGGCTGGATTGCCCAGATTGGCTGTTGCCACTGTTTGATTGCGCGCTTGGTGAAAGTACTGATCCGACGTTGGAATCCTTGCAGATGCGTGCCCCGACATTTTTGCGCATGAACCTCGGCAAATCGTCTCCTGCTCAATTTTCAAAGTTCCGGGCGTCAGTGATTGCAGACCTGGCCGCTGACGGCATCACAGCGACGCCGCATCCGTTGGCAAAAACGGCTCTGCTGGTGACGGGCAATACCAGGCGGCTGAAGCTGCTGGACGCGTATCTCGACGGGCGCATTGAACTGCAAGACGCCGCGAGCCAAGCTATTTCACTCGATTTCGGGCAGTCCATCCAACAGGATGTATCGGTGTTGGACTATTGCGCCGGGGGCGGCGGAAAGGCCTTGGCTCTTGCGGCCATGGGGCTGTCTGTCACAGCGCATGACATAGATCTCAATCGGATGCGGGACATCCCGGCCCGTGCCAAACGTGCGGGCGCCGACATCACAGTGCTATCTCGATTGCCTGGCCAGGGATGGTCCGCAATCCTTGCCGATGCGCCCTGTTCGGGCTCAGGCAGTTGGCGGCGCGCGCCCGAGGCCAAATGGGCGTTCACGGGCGAAAGATTGCAGGAATTGATGAACACACAAGACAAGATCCTTTCGGAAACGGCTGGTTTGGTGGCCCAGGGTGGCGTGCTGGGCTATGCGACGTGTTCGATTCTGGTCGAGGAAAATGAAGATCGGGTAAAGAATTTCCTGAGCACTCACACCGGCTGGACGTTGACGATGGATCGCAGGCTTGGCCCGCTGGACGGGGGGGACGGCTTTTATCTTGCAATCCTGCAACGCGATTGATCGCAGAAAAATAGGGAGCTTCAATTGAACAACCATAGGTGGTAATTGGGTTGTGTTAAGCAACCTTTAACCGCTTGGGATCAATACAGAAGCAATGCCCGTGTTGCACTCCGAAATCGAATCACTGCCGTCAACCGAAGCGCCTCTTGGTCTGCCGGACAGGGCGCCCGACCGACTGATGCTGCGGGTGCTCCCGCTTGCCACGCACCTTGGTGTGCTGACGATGCTGGCGGGTGGCGCGTCCTTGGTCGCCTTTGTTCTGGCATCATTTGGGTTCTCGACTGCGGCCTTCGCGGTCGCCGCAATGGCGGGCGCGCTCTACGTGATGATTGTCGTTGCTTTCGTAACAAATAGGGGGCGCAAACAGTCCGTGCAGCGGGATCTTCGACGTGCACAAACGATCTTTGCTCGGGACCCCAACGCCATTTTTCTGACCACGTTGTCTGGGCGGCCCCTCGCACGCAATGAGGCATCAGAAGCGCAAACGGCTCCGGAACTCTGGTTTCAAGATTGGTGCATTGATCCCACGGCCATGATTTCTGACATACTGGACGACGTTCGGCGGGAAGGGGCCTGGACCAAGAATTTTTCCAGCGACACACGTCTATTGCAGGCCAGCGCGGTGCTTTTTGGCCCAAAATCCGAAGTGGTCGTCTGGCGCTTCAACCCTGTCCGGCTCTCGCATGGAAACCGGTTCGATTCCCTCGATGTTCCCGTCCTGAGCCAGCGCGGAGATACGTTGGAAATCAACACCTTCGCCGCCGACTTGGCACCTGTGAGCGACTGGGAAGCCGCCTTGGCGTCTCGCGACGCGACCGGCTCGTTGATCACACTTTGGGGCGACCAGCCAGCGCAGGCGATTCCGATCAATCGGCGCCCTGGCTTGGAGGACATTCTGATCCTTCCACCCACTTCGGCGCAGTCCAGGACAGATGCCGCATCGGCAGACTTTGAGGAAATTCCCGTCGCATTGATCAAGATTGATCCGACCGGCAAGATCGTCGGAACCAACCGGATCGCGCGTCAACTTCTGGCCTATGATGCCGGTGATTCGAGGTATTTCTGGCAAATCGTTGAGGGTCTGGGCCGCCCGGTGTCGGACTGGCTGGAAGACGCGCGCGCGGGGCGTGCATTGGGCCGACCAGAGGTTTTGCAAGCCTCACTGGCAACCCAAGAGACCTATGTCCAGATCATTCTGCGCCGGGCAGGTGGACTGGGGAATGACGGTGGGTTGGTTGCGGTCATTTCTGACGCCACAGAGATGAAATCCCTGGAAGCCAGGTTCGTGCAAAGCCAGAAGATGCAGGCAATCGGACAATTGGCCGGCGGAATCGCACATGATTTCAACAACCTTTTGACAGCGATTTCAGGCCATTGCGACCTGTTGCTTATGAACCGGGATCGGTTCGATCCTGACTACAGCGATTTGCTTCAAATTCATCAAAACGCCAACCGGGCGGCGGCGTTGGTGCGGCAGTTGCTCGCCTTCTCCCGCAAACAGACCATGAAGACCGAACTGCTTCATCTTGAAAGCTTGCTGGAGGATCTGACGCATCTGCTTACGCGTTTGGTCGGCGAACGGATCAATCTGCACCTGGCTCATGATCCAGATATTTGTGCAATCCGGGCCGATAAAAGGCAGTTGGAACAAGTGCTTATGAACCTAGTGGTTAACGCCCGCGACGCCATGCCAATGGGCGGTGCAATCCGCGTTCGAACCGAATCTGTGCATTTGACCGAAGAACTGGAGGTCGGCCGGGCCCGCCTTCCACCCGGTGATTACGCCAGAATTCGTGTGATTGACGAAGGCTTGGGCATTCCCGCCGCGATCATCGACAAAATATTTGAGCCGTTTTTTACCACAAAGCGACAAGGGGAAGGAACGGGGCTTGGCCTGTCCACCGCATATGGGATCGTGAAACAGATGGGCGGATTCATCTTCGCTCAAAGCGTGGAAGGGTCTGGAACCGAATTTTCGCTGTATTTCGCCAGTGCCGGGAAGCCCAATGCCCCTGCTGCGCAGCGTTCTGAACCTGCTAACGGTGCGCCACCACGCTCAGACTTGGAGCATATCCCGGACCCGCGACTCAGGGCTCCGCAAAGCGATTTCAAACAGGGGCCTGCTCCGAAGATTGATGGGTCGGTCAGCGTGCCGGCGGCGCACCCTCCGCCCTTGCCGGCGGCGCCAACCCGCAACGGCACCATCTTGTTGGTTGAGGATGAAGCCCCTGTCCGGGCCTTTGCTGCACGCGCCCTAAGGCTGCAAGGTTATCAGGTGTTTGAGGCGCAAGATGGCGAACAGGCGTTGGAATTTCTGAACGATATCAAGCGGCGGATCGACTATTTCGTCACGGATGTGATCATGCCGGGGATCGATGGCCCCGGCTGGGTCAATGAGGCGCTGGCGGCACGGCCTGATACGCCGGTGGTATTCATGTCGGGCTATACCGAAGACACGGTGAGCGCTGCGTTGAAAACCGTGCCAAACTCTGCCTTTTTGGGGAAACCGTTTTCGCTGCAGGAGCTTACCGAAACAATCGATGGGCTGGCACGAGCCTGAGGCGCTAAATCCGTCGCAGGTGATTAACGTGGTGTCGCTGGTGGTATTTGCATTGTTGCAAGCGCCTGATACCACAAGCGCGAACAGCCCATGGATGCCCAAATGACCAATGCCCAGCCCCTGAACACCCGGATCAAACAGACCATCGACACCAAGACGAAGCCCTTGGGGTCATTGGGGAAAATTGAAACTTTGGCGGCGCAAATCGCGCGTGTTCAGCGCACAACTGCGCCGGTCATGTCCGCCTGTACGTTGACCATCTTCGCCGCCGATCACGGTATCGCGCATGCTGGCGTTTCTGCGTTTCCGCAGGCGGTGACTGGCCAAATGGTGATGAACTTCCTGACCGGGGGCGCTGCCGCAAATGTGTTTGCCGCAGTGAATGGCGTGAAGTTGCAGGTTGTGGACGCAGGCGTCGCGGGCGAGCCGATCAGCCATCCAGACCTGTTGGGCCAGCGCATCGCAGCCGGAACGCAAAACTTCCTGACGGGCCCGGCGATGACCACTGCCCAGGCGCAGGCGGCACTGGACAGCGGTGCGGAAATTGCCCGCATGGCACCAGGCGAAGCGCAGGCATTTGGTGAAATGGGGATTGCCAATACGGCAACGGCATCGGCGTTGACCCACAAGCTGACCGGCATCCCGCTGGCTGAGTTGGTGGGCCGCGGCACTGGCTTGGACGACGCGGGGCTGGCAACCAAACTGTCCATCCTGACGCAGGCCGTTGAGCGCACCGGCGACCTGACGCCAGAGCAAGCGATGGCCGAATATGGTGGCTTTGAGATTTTGATGATCGCGGGCGCCATGATTGAGGCGGCCCAAACCGGCCGTGTGGTGATTGTCGACGGGTTTATCGCCACGGCTGCGGCGGTTCTGGCCGTGACACTGGCTCCGAGCACACGGAACGCGATGGTATTTGCGCACCAATCGCACGAATCCGGGCATCGGGCGCTGCTGGTCTATTTGGACGCGGATCCGCTGTTGGCGCTGGACATGCGCCTGGGCGAGGGGACCGGTGCCCTATTGGCCTGGCCTTTGTTGCGGGCTGCGGCGGCGATGATGACCGATATGGCCAGTTTCGAGGCCGCGGGCGTCTCGAATCGCGACTGAGCGATGCAGGGTTTGCGCGCAGCTTTGGTCTTTTTGACACGCCTGCCCGGCGGCAGGTTGTCGTCTGGGGATTTCTCACGCGCGCCGGCTTGGTTCGGGGTGGTTGGCCTGCTGATCGGCGGCGCTCAGGCGCTGGTTTTCATTGCGGCGGGCCTGCTGTGGCCGCCGATTGTCGCTGCTTTGTTGGCGGTTGTTGTTGGCTTGTTGCTGACCGGCGGCCTGCATGAGGACGGGCTGGCTGACAGCTTCGACGGCCTGGGATCCGGCCGCCCACGTGAGCGCGCGCTGGAGATCATGCGCGACAGCCGGATCGGCAGCCATGGTGCAGTCGCCCTGGGGCTGGCGCTGGCGCTTCGGGTAACGATCTTGGCCGCGTTGGGGCCCGCCGCCCCCTGGGCCCTGATCGCGGCGCAAGCGTTGAGCCGCGTGGCAATGGCCGTGGCGCTGCGCATTGGCCCCTACGTACGGGCGACCGGCGCAGGGACTGGCATGACGGGTGCCTTTGGGCCGTCAGGCGTTGGCGTCATGTGTGTGACGGGGGGCGTCGCGGGTTTGGCCCTGGCAGCGGTATCGCTTTGGGCAATTCCAGCCGGTTTGGCCGGGCTTGCGGCCTGCGTGTGGCTTATGCGAATGTGGGCCATACGGCGGCTGGGGGGTGTAACCGGCGACATTCTTGGAAGTGTGCAGGTGCTCGGCGACGTTGGAATTTGCTTGGGGGTTTTAGCATGTCTTTGATTTTGCTGCGCCACACGCGGCCAGAGGGCGCGGACGGCGTGTGCTACGGGCGCACGGATTTGCCCCTCGCCGACGGGTTTGAGGCAGATGTCGCAAGGTTGTTGGGCGAATTGCCCAGCGTGATGCGGATCCTGTCCTCCCCTCTGTCACGATGTCTGAAACTTGCGCAGGCCATCGCCGACGCCCGCGGCCACGCGGTCGAGGTTGACGACCGATTGATCGAGATGGATTTTGGGCAGTGGGAAAACCGGCCCTGGGATGACATCCCGCGCGAAGAGATCGACGCGTGGCTGATGGACTTTGACCATGCGCGTCCGCATGGCGGGGAAAGTGTTTCGCAATTGTCTATGCGCGCGCGCGCCGGGTTCGATGACGCGGTCGCAGGGCCAGTACCGGCGCTGGCAGTCACCCACGCGGGCGTCATCAAAACGGCGATGGCCGCGACGGGCGCCCCGAAAGGCTGGCACGCCACCACCGAATTCGGGCAATGGCGGCGCTTTGAATGGCCGCAGTAGGGGCCGATCAGTTGGGATTTACGCTGGTTTTGGGCGGTGCACGGTCCGGCAAAAGCGCGCTGGCCGAGCGGGTCACACTGGCTCAAGCGGGGGGGCACGCCCCGGTCTACATTGCAACCGCGCAGGCCTGGGACGACGAAATGCGTGACCGGATCGCGTTGCATCAACAGATGCGCGCGGGGCAGGGGTGGCGCACGATCGAGGCCCCACTGGATCTGCCGGCAGCGTTGGGCGATTTGCCCCGGAACACGCCGGTGCTGATCGATTGCCTGACGCTGTGGCTGAGCAATCTGCTGCTCGCGGAAACCGACATTCCAGCGCAATCCCGGCACTTGCGGCAGGCCTTGGCGGCGCATGCCGGTCCCGTGGTCGCGGTGGCCAATGAGGTTGGGCTGGGCATTGTGCCGGACAACGCCCTGGCCCGGCGGTTTCGGGATGCCGCCGGGCGGCTTAACCAAGACCTGGCGCAGCAGGCCGATTGTGTGGTGTTTGTTGCGGCGGGCCTGCCGATGGTCCTGAAAGGCGCGTTGCCGCATTAGATCGTCCCCGAAATTCGCGTCACGAGCCCTTGGCGACGGCCGCCCGGCGGCATAGCCTGCGCTGATGCAATCGGATCAGATCGACACTTTTCTGGACCTGTGTGAGACGCACAGCTTCAACCGAACGGCCGAAAGGCTGGGCGTGACGCAATCGACGGTGTCTGGGCGGGTGGCTTCATTGGAACGTCATCTGGGCGTGGCGCTGTTTCGCAGATCACGGGCCGGGTGTGAACTGACGCCAGAGGGGCGACGCTATGAGCCCCATGCGCGTGGGTTGCGCCATGCCCTGACCGAAGCGCGGGCAGCGGCACGCGGGGCCAGCGGCACGGCGATGTCGATCCGGCTTGGGCTGCAACATGACCTTGCGGCTGGGGATCCGGCGCGCTGGGTTCATGCCATGCTGGGGCAGTTGTCGGATGCGTCGATCTACATCGAATCTGACAACTCCGCGCAGATGTGCCGGGACTTGCAAAGTGGCGTGCTGGATCTGGCGCTGATTTTCACGCCTTACCCGTCGCCTGATGTTCATTTCGAAACCCTGGGCGAGTTGCAATACCGCATGGTCGCGCCGAGCGGCGAGGGGCTGGGCACCTTCGACGCTGTCACGCAGGCCCGCTATGTCATGGCCTGCCTGTCACCCGCGTTCGAACGCACGCACGCGGCCCTTTTGCCGCAGCTGAGCCGCCCGCCCCTGGCCGCTGGCCATTCAACAACCGTGCAGGGTCTGATCCGCACGTTGAAAGTGGCCGGGTATCTACAGCAACGTATGGCGACCCGCGCAATTGACGAAGGCTGGGCCGAGCCGGTAATCGGTGCGCCGGACATGACGCAAACCGTCTACGTGGCCTTGCATTTTCGCAATCGGCACCGCGCTGTCTGGCGCAAACTTATCGGCGCGCTGCGCCAAAATCTGGGAGAGCCCGCATGATCGAAACGATGGACGACTATTCCTGGCTGCCCGCCGATATTCAGGACTTTATCGCGTTGACCGAAGCGGCCTATCCGCCGGACGCTGTCAATTTCACAATCCAACAGCAGCGCGATTTCTACGATACGATGTGCGCCTCGTTCGACCCGCCGCACCCGCCGGGCCTGACCACCCAAGACGAGGTGATCGCAGGCGTGGCCTGCCGCCGCTACACGCCAACCGCCGCGCGCAAGGGTGTCACTGCAATCTACTTCCACGGCGGCGGGTTCATCGTCGGCGGGTTGAACAGCCATGACAGCATCTGCGCAGAACTGGCCGAGGGCGCGCAAGTGTCTCTGATCTCTGTTGATTATCGCCTGGTGCCTGAGCATCTGCACCCGGCCGCCTTTGACGATGCTGTCGCGGTGGTTGATGCCGTGCCGGGCTTGAAAATCCTGCTGGGAGATAGCGCAGGCGCCAATCTGGCGGCGGCGGTCAGTGGTAGTCGAAACACGCCCGCAGCGGCGGGGATCGCCGGACAAGTGCTGATCTATGGTGCATTCGGGCGGGATCGGACTTTGCCCAGTTACACCCGGCACGCAAATGCGCCCATGCTGACCCGCGCGGAAATCGACTATTACGGACTGATGCGGTTTGCCAACGGAATGCCCGATTGCGATGTCACCGCCGCCCCGTTGGATGCCGATGATTTCAGCGCGCTTCCCCCGACAGCCGTGTTTTGCGCCGAATGCGATCCGGTCGCGTCTGACAGTGTCGAATACGCGGCGCGTTTGGCCGACGACGGTGTCGAGGTGTCGCTGACCGAGGAGCCGGGACTGGTGCACGGCTACCTGCGCGCGCGCCACATGGCGACGGGCGCGCGCGAGTCTTTCGCGCGGATCACGCAGGCGTTGGACGCCATGGTGACCCGCGCAGCAGGGGGTCAGTAACGCACTACGGCCTCGAATGTTTCGGGGATCTCGTAGTCGGCGTTGAGCACCTCAACCAGCGGGAATTCGAAGCTCGCGCTGGTGCCATCGTCAGAAATCGTCCCGTTGGAGGACAGGATTTCGGCGCCAGCGATGTGCATGACGAAGGTGTGCCCCTCCAACATCGGGCGCATCATGGCCAAGGTCTGCGGATCATTGCGCATTTCGCTGGCGTCGGCGGTCATCTCGCCGACCGGGAAGCTCAGGCGGACGGTGCCATCGCCCAGATCGGTCGCGGTGGGGGCTGGCTCGCCGGGGCGGCTGACGAACACCTCGGAAAACGGGCCTTCGACCAGCAGATTGCAGCGCGCAACCGCGTCTGTCATTTCCAGGGTGCCGCCTTGCTCTGTGTTGCAGAACGCGTCAGAGCCGCCCATCATGTTCAGAACATCGGTTTGCACCTCGGTATAGCCGGACAGGCTGACGGTATCGGCACCTGTGACCGTCGCGGTCAGGTCAACATCGATGCAGCCGGCAAGCGTCAGGGCGGCGGCTGTGGATGCTGCCAATGTGATCACGCGCATGAAATTCTCCTTATCGTGAAACCATTTGGCGCCAGACTATCCATGCGGCCGGTCCGGTGCCAGTGGTATTCAGTCGGCGCAAACGGCCCGCTGGTTCAATTTGCGGTGCAATGCGCCCCGGTTGGTGCAGCGCCAGACCCCAGCGCGATCACAGCCGGAAAGCGGAACGGATCGGGTAGACCACTGGCTGCCGCATCCCAGACGATCAACGCGGTCAGCGCGGTCAGGGCAATCAGCGCGACTTTTGGACGGGACAAAGGGGTCATGCCGGGGCCCCCTGCGCGCGGGGTCGGATGAGCACAAAAGGCCGCAGCTTTAATCCCAACGCCGACCCGGCAAAGGCGGCCACGAACCAGGCCCAGCCGTGCAAGCTGCCGCTGGACACACCTGAAAAGAACGCGCCGACGTTGCAGCCCAGGGCGATCCGGCTGGAATAGCCCAGCACAACCCCTGCAATCAGGACCAGCGCCATGCCTTTCCAGGCCAGCGGTTGCGCCGGTGCGCCGGGGGTTGCGCGCCCCCGCATGACCAAAAACGCCCCCAGAATCAGACCGATATTGGTCAGGCTGGTGACATCGGTCAGGATACTGGCGTTCAGGTGGGCGCTGTTCGCCGGATTGGCCCAGAACCCGGCATTGGCCAGATCCGCGCCCCCGGCCTGTGCCAGCTTCGCGCCCCACAGTCCCAGCCCGTAAACGATGCCCCATGTCTGGCCCGAAACCACTAGATTGGCCACCGCCAGCGCCGCCAGCAACGTGGCGGCCAAGATCAGGCGGGCCGGCGGGCGACGTTTGCCAGGGACCGCGCGCAGGCAAATACCTACGGCGACCAGCGCCAGCGCGGCCAGCGTCAGCCACAGACCCCCCATTTCACCGCCCAGCGATTGCGCCGAGATCAGCGGCAATTGCCCAAGCCCGAACCAAAACTCTGTGTGCAGCGTGCCCCAAAAGGCCCCCGCGACAAACCCCGCCAACGCGATCAGCCCGATCAGGTTGCCGGACCCGGCGTTGACCAATGTGCCCGAACCGCAGCCCATCACAACCTGCATTGCTGCGCCAAAAACAAAGGCGCCCAGCACCATGCCGACGCCAATCGGCGCATGCGCGGGCGATAGCTCCAATGGATTGGCGGCCAGCAGCGGAAAAATCGCGGCGGCGGCCAGCGCGATGGCAAGCAGTTGCGCCAGCAAGCCACGCGCGTCACGCTCGGCGATCATCGCGCGCCACGGGCCAGCAAAGCCAAAGCGCAAGCCTTCCAGCACCAGCCCGAAGCCAATGCCGATGGCCAGCAGCAGACCCGCGCGCGGACCGGCGGCCAGGGCAACCGCCCCGGCCACAAACACCCCCAGCAGGGTCGGAGACAGACGCCGCGCAATCATCAGAACAGGCTCGATACCCAGCGCGATGTCGCGCGGTAGGCATAGGTCAGGCGGCCCGGCGCGTTGTCCAGCGGCAGGTTCTGTGCGGTATATTCTGCCATGCTTTCAGCATACAGGCGAACGTCGTTATAGCCCGCCAGCTCGCTCAACGCGAACCAGTTGATCGCGGCCCAATGGCCGGTATTGCAAAAGCTGACCGTGGTTGTCGCGTCGGTATATCCGCTGGCATCCGCGATCTGGCGTACGCGGTCCGCGCTGACCATGCGGCTGCCGTCGAAAAAGGCCGAATGGCTGAGATTGTGCGCACCGTGGATCGTGCCAGGCGACGCAACAGACCAGGTGACCCCGCTGAAGAAATCAGCCGGGCGCGCGTCCAGCAACGTGGTGTCGCCCGCTTGCACCATCTGGGCGACATCTTGAGTAGAGGCGCGCCAGGTGTTGCTCCACTGTGCGGCGTAGTCTGACGGAAAGAACGATCCCGGCGTGGTTTGCGTCGGCAGGTCGGCGGCGGTCCAAGCCGCATAGCCGCCGTTCAATAGCGCAAGATCCTCAACGCCCAGCGACTTCAGTGTCCAATAAACGCGCGCCGCGGCGCCCATGTCGGTGGCGTCACGCCCGGAATGCACGACGACGACTGGCGTGTCGGTTTCAATCCCCAGTTCCTGCACAATGCCCTGCAAATGCGGCAGATCCCGCAGCGCGCCGGGGTTCGGCATATCCGACCGCCAGGATGCATAGGGCGACCAGCCCGCGCCGGGGATGTGGCCCGCGTCATAGTCACCGGTGATGTGAACGACACGAATTTCGTCGCCGTAGGTGTCCAGAAATTCGGCGAGTTGCTGAGGTTCCAGCAAGGGCGACCATCCGTCTGGCGCTTCGGCCAGCGCAGCAACTGGCGCAAGGGTCAGGGTCAGAGCGGCTGCAAGGGCCAGCGAGCGGGTCAATGTGCGGGTCATGTTCGGATCTCCCATCCAGGGCGCAGCCTTGGGGCGTGGTGCCAAGTGCTGCTTGCGCGGTGTCTGCACAGCGATGTGACACCGGCCCCGCAGTGCGGCAAGTCGCGGGGATATCCGCTGGGCATGTCGCGCCGGTCAGGAATTCCAAGTGCCTCTATTGGCCGCGAACGGGTGTTTCGCGCGGATCGTTTGAGCAGGACATGCGTCTGCGTTGCGCGGTATCCGGGGGGCCGGCCGATCTTTTTTCGATGTGGGGGGATCGGGGCGAACAAAGCTATTTGCCCGCCCCATTTTGCTGCCGCGATTACCCCGTGACCTGTTCACGCAGAATCGCGCTGGTCATCGAGATCATCAGGTACAGGCCGGCAAAGATCAGAAATGCCAAGGCCGTGTTTTCGAAAGCGCGCGGATAGGCGGGTTCATCCTGCGCCACGGGGCTGACGCCCAGCGACAGATAGCGCACCTGGCGGTTGGCCTCGATCCGGGCGGCTTCAAGCTGTTGCATGGCCTGTGCCAGCAGCATCTGGCGGGTCGCCACATCACTTTCGGCCATCAGCAATTCGCGCTGAACCTGCGCCAGCGAGGTGCCATCCGCGTTGCCTTGCGTCAGGGCCCCGCGCAAATCGGCGATTTGCGTTTGCAGGGTGGCGATGCGGCGTTCGGCTTGCGCCAGCCGCGCCTGATTGGGGCGGGCATTGGCCTGAAGATCGGCCAGGCTGAGCATTTCCTGGTTCAACTGCGTCTCTAGCCCGGTGATTTGTTGCGTCAGCAAGGTGACTTCAACCTCACTGGACAGAACCTGGTAGCGTTGCTGCAATTCCAGCACATGCAATTGCGCGGTGTTCATTTGCTCTTGTGCGGCGCCGACGCTGTCCATCGCGTCGCCCATCTGGTTTTCCCGCACACGCTGGGTCAACTGATCGACCCGTTCTTCGGCATATCCGACAAGTGCACGTGCAAAGGTCGCGCTGGTCTGCGGATCGGCGGCAACAACTTCCATGCGGATGATGCCTTCGGTCGGATCGTAGCCCACATTCACCACGTCCTGATACAGCCTGAACGCGGATTCGTCGGTGGCATCCGGATCCAAGCGGCGCAACGGGTCGATGAAATCCTGCTGGAAATACGCCTTGAAGCCCTGTTCCTGATCCAACCGGTGCATCGCTTCGCGCGACAACAGGAAGGACTGCACCGTGACGTTGTCCTGCAGGCCGCCCATCACGCCCCCGCCGCCCAGGATCCCGCCAATGCCGCCGCCGCTGGGCTGTGCATCGGCCTGTTGCACAACGAATTCCGAATTCGTCGCGTAAAGCGGTGTTGCGATGGCGTAAAAATACCAGGCGGTGATCAGTGTCGGAAGGCCGACAAACACCAGTAGCCGCACGGCCAGCAGGGTCATGCGGCGGCGGCGGCGGCGCGCGATATCCTTTTGGATGCGCGACACTTCGATCTCTCGGTCGTCGCCACCGGACCCGGGTTGTGGGGTCAGCGCGGGGGGCTGCGCCTGGCGATACGCCTTGGGCAGTTGGGGTTGCGCGGTCGTCGCCACTTCGCGGCCTTCCGCACCTTTGTCGCGCACGATTTCCAAAAGGGTGGACGGCTCAAACGGATCGACGCCCTGGGCGCGCAGCAGGCGCACGGCCTCTAGCCCGGTTGAGGCGCGAATGCCGTGGCGTTGGGCCACGCGCTGCGCCATGCGCAGTTGCCGGCCGGTCAACCCTTCAGAGCGGATCGCCTCGATCTCGGCCTCGACCCGGGCGTTGCCGGTGACATCCGCGGAATGCAAGCCCACCCCGGAAACGGGCGCGCCGGTCCCCCGTGCCGGGGGGGCGGACGAGGAGGCGGCCTGTGCCGGTGCGCGCGTTCCTGACGTGCCAGCGCGTGCCGAAGGTGTGCTGTCTTCATCAAACAGCGCGTCCGTTGCGTCATGCCCCGTAGAGGGCGCACCACCGGGTGGTTGCGCGGGCTCAACCGGGCGCGCCGCCGCGGCACGCCTTGCATTGCGTTCGGCAGCGCTGCTGGGGCGCGCAGGATGCACCGCGTTGGGCGCAGTTGCGTCCTGCTCACCTGAAACGCCGGTACGCAGCGCGTCCGAACCTTCGTCGCCCAGCCGCAGGCGGAATCGTCTAGCTTTGGGTCTCGTAGTCATAGATCGCTTTTGCTTCTTCCAGCGTGTCAAAAAAGTCCAATTGCCCGCCGCGCAGCACGGCGGCGGATTTGCAGTATCGTTCCAGCGTCTCGGCCTGATGCGACACGATCAGCACCGTAGCCTGCTCCAACCGTTGCTTCAGGATGGTCCCGGCACGGCGATTGAAATTGACGTCTGTCGTGGCAGGCATCCCTTCGTCCACCAGATACAGGTCGAATTCAATGGCCAGCATCAACGCAAAGGCAAAGCGTGATCGCATCCCGGCGCTGTATGTGCCGACGGCCATGTCAAAATATTCGCCGATGTCGCAAATCCAACGGCAGAAGGCCTCCACTTCATCTGGGTCCAGTTGATACAGCCGGGCAATGTAGCGGGCGTTTTCGGTGGCTGTGTGGCGGTGATTGATGCCGCCCATGAAGCCCAATGGAAACGACACCCTGCAGGCGCGCGTGATGCTGCCGTTATCTGGTTTTTCCAACCCGGCCATCATGTTGATGATCGTCGTCTTGCCGGATCCGTTGGGCGCAAGAATACCCACCGAATGCCCCAGCGTGATCTGAAACGAGGCATCGTGCAGGATGACCTTGTGGGTCTTCCCGGTCCAGAAAGATTTGCTGACGTTGGAAAACTCCAGCATCGATACGCCTCTGTTACCCGCTCTGACGTATGAGTATCACACACAGAGCTTAACGGGTTTTTCTTGCGGTGCCGAAAATCAAGAATAATGCCAAGTTGGTTTATTGTCGGAACCGAAAACCTTGGCCGATTATGCCGCAAAGCCCCGGATTGCGGTAGTGAAATCATCGTGTTCAGGGCGAAGACCTTGTGCATTGCCGTCTGCCGCCCCGGCGTGGGGTTTACTTTAAGGGGCAAAGCCCGCACATCCGAAGGGGAAACGGCAAAGGATCAGGCATGAGCGATGACACTCCATCCCCTGTCGAAAGCGCGCCCCAAACCGCGCTGGACATGGCGTTGCAACGCATGGCGCAGGCGCCCGAGGACGCGGCGGCACGGCTTCAGTTTCATGCCGAACTGACGCAGACGGAACTGTTTGTTCTGCTGGAATCCGAGGTTGAGGGCGCGCGCATGGTGCCGCGTGTGTTTGATCTGTCAGATGGCCGTGCCGTTTTGGGGTTTGAGACCGAGATGCAACTCGCTGGTTTTGCGGGTGATGCCGCGGCCTATGCGGCCTTGCCGGGCCGTGTGCTGGTCACGATGTTGACGCAAGCGGAGGAGCCGCTGTCGCTGATTGTCTCACCGGATGCGCCGCACGCGGCGTTATTGTCGCCTGAGGCGTTGCAGTGGCTGGATCAGACCTTGAACGCCGCCAATCCGGATGAAGCGCAGGCGACGCCTGAAAGTTTTGCGGCCCCGGCGTTGCCGGACAGCGTTTTGTTACTGCTGGTTCCGGCGCTGGAACGGCGTCTGTCGGGGATGCCGGGCCTGAAACACGCGGTTGTCGCGGGCGTCACATGGCAGGGCGGGGGCACGGGGCAGGGCGGGGGCACGGGGCATGTGCTGGCGCTGTCGGGTCTGCCAGAGGCCGCGCAGGCGCCACTTGCCCGCGCTGTGGTCGAAGCCTTGTCGCTGTCCGGGCTGGAAGCGGGGGCGCTGGACCTGATCTTTCCCCCACAGCCGGTCATGGAACGGATCGCCGCTGTCGGCGTGCATCTAAGTCCAGAGCCGTTTGTCATGCCCGATGAGCAGATCGTCGGAGGGGCAGCACCTGGCGGGGAAAATCCGGGTATGGATCCCGCACGCCCCCCCAGGCTGAGATAAGGCCCCGGCGTAACAACCCGAACCCCGGCACCGAATGGACGGGGCGACGATACAGGAGGGCGATATGTTTGCGTGGTTGGGGCGGTTTCTAAGCCGCTACTTGGAATTCGAACGCCCCGCGACACAGCCGTATGTCTCGCAGAACTTAGACGCATTGTGCCGGACATTGCGGGTGGGCGATGTGCTGTTGGTCGAAGGCCGTGCCAAGGTATCAACAGCGATCCGGTATCTGACCCAAAGCACCTGGTCGCATGCGGCGATTTGCGTCGCCGAAGCGCGCGCGGGCGCACCGTGTGAGCTGGTGGAGGTCACCCTGGAGGACGGGTGCCACCGGATCCCCCTTACCAAATACAAGGATTTCAACACGCGGATCTGCCGCGCCGCCGGCTTGACCGAAGATGACCGCGCGGCTGTGGCCGCTTATGCCGTCAGCAAGATCGGCATGACATATGATACCCGAAACATCATCGACCTGGCGCGCTACCTTCTGCCGACCCCGCCGGTTCCCGTGCACTGGCGGCGGCGGATGCTGACATTCGGTTCGGGCGATCCGACACGCGCGATCTGCTCGTCATTGGTGGCGCAGGCGTTCCAGTCGGTGCGCTATCCGATCCTGCCGGATATCCAGATGATCCGCGCCTCGGGCGCCAGCCGGTGGCAGCGCCGCGAAGTCTGGCATATCCGCCATCATTCGCTGTTTGTCCCGCGCGACTTTGATCTGTCGCCGTACTTCGCGGTGATCAAGCCGTCGATCATTCACGGGGTGGATTATCAACGGATTCCCTGGGCCACTGACGATGAGGACGTAGCACCGAATGGAAATGCAGAGGGAACCACAGGCGAAAAAGTGGGGTAATATAATACCCAATTTGCAAGGCGCTGATAACGCTTAATTAAATCGCGAAAAGCCGCCTTGACGTGACCCTGTTAATCGCTAGAACACGTCCATCCGGTGCCGGGCTGTTGTCTGACGCCGAGTTTCGTTTCACTTTTCAGGGTAGACCATGAAAACCTACACCGCAAAACCAGCGGAGATCGAAAAGAAGTGGATCCTGATCGACGCCGAAGGCGTTGTTCTGGGCCGCCTCGCCACGATCGTCGCAAGCCTGCTGCGTGGCAAGCACAAGCCGACGTTTACGCCCCATATGGATATGGGCGACAATGTTATCATCATCAACGCCGACAAGGTGCAGATGACCGGTAACAAGCGCGCCGACAAGCGTTACTACTGGCACACCGGCCACCCGGGCGGGATCAAGAACCGCACCGCCGGTCAGGTGCTGGAAGGCGCCCATCCAGAGCGTGTCATGATCAAGGCTGTTGAGCGGATGATCTCGCGCAACCGTCTGGGCCGTCAGCAGATGACCAACCTGCGCGTTTATGCCGGGACCGAGCATCCGCACGAAGCCCAGCAACCGACCGTCATGGACGTCAAGTCGCTGAACCCGAAGAACACCCGGAGCGCTCAATAATGGCTGATGAGATCAAATCCCTCGACGCGCTGAAAGATGCCGTCGCCGGTGCGGCCACCGACGCTGCTGATGCTTCCGTCGCTGCCGACGCCGCCCCCGCCCGTGAACCCAAACGTGACGCCCTGGGCCGCGCCTATGCAACCGGCAAGCGGAAAGACGCCATTGCGCGCGTCTGGATCAAGCCGGGCTCGGGCAAGGTCACCGTCAACGGCAAGGAAATGGCGGATTATTTCGCCCGTCCCGTGCTGCAGATGATCCTGCGCCAGCCGTTCACGGTTGCCGGTGTTGAAGGCCAGTTCGACGTCATGGCGACCGTTGTTGGTGGTGGTCTGTCCGGTCAGGCCGGGGCCGTGAAGCACGGTGTCTCCAAGGCGCTGCAACTTTACGATCCGTCGCTGCGTCCCGCGCTGAAGGCCGCAGGCTTCCTGACCCGCGACAGCCGCGTTGTGGAACGTAAGAAATACGGCAAGCGCAAAGCACGCCGCAGCTTCCAGTTCTCGAAGCGCTAAGGGTTCGCCGGCGTCCGGCTCGACGTCGACCAGACCCGCGAAAATATGCTATCGAAAGGCGCAGCGTTTGCTGCGCCTTTTTCTTTGGGCACGGGTCGCGTAACTTTGGCGCCGAACAGGGGCAGACGCAGGAACTTCCATGACCAACCGCGCTTTTCAGGGGCTTGCGCTGGGCGTTTCGCTGGCTGGGACGCTGATCTTGGTGGCTCTGATCCTGATGCGCACACACGGCGTGCTGATCTACACGCTGGATGATCCCTATATCCACCTGGCCCTTGCCGAAGAAATCCTGCGCGGCGGGTATGGCATCAACCCTGGAGAGGTTGCGTCGCCCTCATCCTCGATCCTGTATGCCCCGCTATTGGCCCCCTTGTTGGCGCTTGGGTTTGGAACCTGGGCGCCGCTCACAGCCTCGGCAATGGGGCAGGCGGCGGTCATCTGGGGGCTGGCGGGCTGCGTGGCGCCGTTTGTGGCGCGCCGCTTGTGGCTGGCTGTGCCCGCGGCGCTGTTGTTGCCACTTTCGGTGAACGCCTATGCGCTGCCGCTGACAGGGATGGAGCACCCCCTACATGCTGCGGCATCGGTGCTGGTGATCCTGGGGCTGTGGCGCGCGGCGCAGGGCAGGGCGCCGGGCTGGCTGGTGCCGGCGTTGCTGCTGGCTGCCGCGTTTCGGTTCGAGGGGTACGCCCTGGCGCTGGCCGCGATCCTGGTGCTGTTGGCCTTGCGCCACACCCGGACCGCGCTGGTGGCGGTGTTGGGTCTTGGCGCTTTGACGCTGGCCTATGGGCTGGCCATGCAGCATCTGGGGCTGCCATTTCTGCCCAGTTCCGTGATGGTGAAGTCGCAAGTGTCGGCCGCCGCTGCTGAGGCGGATCTTGGCAACACCATTTCCAGCCTTTTGGTCAATCTGATCCGCGCCGTGTCGAACCGCTGGGGTCTGATCTTCGCCTGTTTCACGCTCATCTTCGCGGCGCTTGCGCTGTCACGCCGCGCGACGCGCCCGGTGCGGGCTGTCGCATTTGCGGCGTTTTCGACCTTGGCGGCGCATTTGCTGGTGGGGCGCTATGGCTGGTTTGGCCGCTACGAGGTTTATGCCGTTGCCACCTTGCTGGCCGCCACCCTGTTGATCCTGCCGCGCCAAAGCCGGTCCGCGCCTGCGTTGGTTCTGGCACTGCTGGCCGGGCTGGGCTGGGGATATCTGCCGGTCACCCGCCAAACGCCGGCCGCCGCGCAATCGGTCTTTGAACAACACTACCAGATGCACCGCTTTGCGACCGAATTCTTCCCCTATCCCGTGGCGGTGAACGATCTGGGCTGGGTCGCCTATGACAATAATATCCGCGTTCTGGACCTGTGGGGGCTGGGCAGCGAAATCGCGCGCCAGGTCACCCGGCACGGCGGGCGCACCGCAGACACGCTGCGGGCGCTGACCGAAGGGGTGCGCTATGCGATGATTTATGACATTGCGTTTGCTGATGCGATCCCGCCAGAATGGTGCCGGATTGCGCAGTTGACCACGTCTCGTGTCATCGCGGCTTCGGATGAGGTCGCGGTCTACCTGATTGATCGGTCGCAAGAGGACAGTCTGCGCACAGCACTTGCTGCGTTTGAACCCGGCCTGCCACCTGGCGCCCGGTTAACCCTTTCGGAATGTGAGCCCTGACGCATGTATATCCCCGCAGACTTTGACCAAAGTGATCCGGCTGCGATTGCCGAACTTTGTGCGGCCTCTCCGCTGGCGACGCTTGTCGTGATGACCAGCCACGGAATGGTCGCCAACCATATCCCGTTACTGGCCGAGGGGGATGGCTTTATCGGCCATGTTGCCCTGGCCAATCCACTGCACCACGACGTCACGCCAGACATGCCCGCGCTGGCCATCTTCACGGCGGCTGACTGGTATGTCAGCCCCAACTGGTATCCGTCAAAAGCCCAAACCCACCGCGCCGTACCGACGTGGAATTACAGCGCCGTGCACGTTCATGGTACCTTGGAATTTTCCCATGCCGAATCCGAAAAGCGCCGGGTTGTCAGTAAGTTGACGACGCACTTTGAAAGTCAGACAAACGGCGCGGGTGGATGGCGAATGGGGGACGCACCGGGTGATTTTCTGAAAGACAAATTGGCGAATATCGTCGCCTTTCGTCTGCATGTAACGCGGATTGAGGCCAAGGCGAAACTCAACCAGAACCGGTCGCATGATGACGTTCAGGGCGTTGCCGGGGAATTTGAGAAGCGTGGCAATGCGGGTTTGGCGCGGGCCATGCGCACGGGCGGTCAATCAGAATGAATTCCCAACGCATCGGCGGCTTCGGCAGCCTGTTCGCAAAGGGTTGACCCGCGCGCATCCGCCATCTGATCAAAAGCCATGCCATGCCCCAATGCGCTGGTCAGAAAGGGGTCCGGCGCGCGCAGATGGGTTGGGGCGATGGCCACCATAGCCGCGTTCAGTGCGCCGATCGAATAATTTGCATCACAAGAGACTGACGATGCGGCGACCAACCCCAGCCGATACAAGGTGACCACATCCGCGATTGGCATATCCAGTTGGTACGGTGTGTCAGGCGGTGGCCGGTCGCCGCGCAACCCCTGATATTCTGCCACGCTTTGCGTCATTCGACAAAACAGATTGCGTGACTGGGGCGGCAATTGATCGGCGAGTAGGGTGGCCATATCCCGCGCGCCGGTCACGCGCGCGGTGAAATCGGGTGTGTCCTCATAGGGTGCAGACAGCCCTTGTGCCGCGAACCACGCGGCGATCCGGCTCTCTGGGATTGCATCGTCGCAATAATCTGCCGCAGCCAAAAGGGTGATCATGCCGGAACGCGCCTCCAGCCATGGGCCTTGACCAGAGTCTTGGGCGTGCAGGTTGCCCGTCGTGGCTGAAAACAGCAACGCGGCCCATGTCAAAGCTTTCATAACCCCCTCCAAGTTGCCGCAGAGCCTGACAAATCCGCTCGCAAATGAAAAGCGCGGATCTGCCGGCCCGGTGTACTGCGGTGTTGCACAATTGTCCCCGGGCGGGTTTGCCCTTGCCCTGACTCATCCAAGTCCCTAAACGGAGCGCAATCAGAACTTCTGAGGGCGTCCCCATGCAGCCTTGGCTCAGCCATCCATTCGACGATGACAAGCTGAAAGAGGAGTGCGGCGTGTTCGGCGTGATTGGCGTGACCGATGCCGCCAATTTCGTGGCACTTGGCCTGCACGCCTTGCAACATCGCGGGCAGGAAGCCGGCGGTATTGTCACCCATGACGCCGATATCGGATTCAACTCCGCACATCGTTTCGGTCTTGTGCGCGACAATTTCACATCCGCCGAGCTGATGGAAACGTTGCCCGGATCGCTGGGAATCGGGCATGTGCGCTATTCGACCGCAGGGTCCAAAGGGGCCACCGCGATCCGCGACGTGCAGCCGTTCTTTGGCGAATTCGCCATGGGCGGCGCGGCGATTGCGCACAATGGCAACATCACCAACGCCAACGCGATTCGCCGCGAACTGATTGAACGCGGGTCGATTTTTCAGTCGTCCAGCGACAGCGAATGCATCATCCACCTGATGGCCCGGTCCTTTCAGACAACCATTGCGGAACGCCTGAAAGATGCCCTGCGCCGCGTTGAGGGCGCGTTTTCGATCGTCGCCATGACGGGCACGCAGCTGATCGGTGCGCGTGATGGGTTGGGGGTGCGCCCCTTGGTGTTGGGCCAGATTGGTGACGGCTGGGCTCTGGCCTCGGAAACCTGTGCGCTGGACATCATCGGCGCCACCTTCGTGCGCGAAATTGAGCCCGGTGAGATGGTCGTCATCGACCACAAGGGCGTGACGTCCTCGCGGCCGTTCAAAGGGGCCCCGTCGCGCCTGTGCATTTTTGAGCACGTCTATTTCAGCCGCCCTGATTCGATTTTGGGCGGCAGGTCGGTGTATGAAACCCGCCGCCAAATCGGCGTGGAACTGGCGAAAGAAGCCCCGGTTGACGCGGATCTGGTGTGCCCGGTGCCTGACAGCGGCACCCCGGCGGCAATTGGCTTCAGCCAGCAGTCTGGCATTCCATATGCCATGGGCATCATCCGCAACCAGTATATGGGCCGCACCTTCATTGAGCCGTCCGAACAGATCCGCAACATGGGCGTGCGTCTGAAGCTGAACGTCAACCGGGCGCTGGTGCAGGGCAAACGCATCGTGCTGGTGGATGATTCCGTGGTGCGCGGGACCACCAGTCAGAAGATCAAACAGATGATCCTGGAGGCCGGCGCCTCGGAGGTGCACTTCCGCATCGCCAGCCCGCCCACGACCTGGCCGTGCTTTTACGGGGTCGACACGCCGGAACGCTCAAAACTGCTGGCGGCCCGCATGAGCGAAGACGAAATGCGCGATTATATCGGCGTTCATAGCTTGAAGTTCATCTCGCTTGACGGGCTATACCGCGCGGCGGGCGAGGCGAGTGGCCGCTCCAACAGTTGCCCGCAATTCTGTGACGCGTGTTTTTCCGGGGAATACCCGGTGGCCCCCAGCGACATGATCGCCAAGGGGTTTGAGTTGAAGGCGGCAGAATAAGCGCCGACGTCGCGCCGGGCACGCAGGTTGCCCGACACGGCGCGCGCAAAAGTCAGCCCTCGATCGCCTGACAGAACGCAATGCCAAACGGATCGGACAACCAATTGCTGCGGGCAACAACACAGCCCGCCGGACCCGATGACATCCGCAGCCCGAAAATGGCCAGTTGGTTGTTGCTGTCTGCGTGGTTCACATTGCCGCCCGGGCGCCGGGGATAGGGTTGACCCGCTGCGTTGGTGACAATGATCTCTCCTTGCCCGCGCTGCGCGACCCAGGCCACAACTGCGCCTTCCGGCTGTTGATCAGGATTGCACAAGCGGATGGCATATCCGTGATACCCGTCGGTCTGACCAATGCTTCGCGATCCACGAGAGGTTGTGTGCGAGCAGACCGCCGATTGAACCAGGCTTTCCAGACGCGCTGGATCGACGGCGGGGAACTGGCCGGGCACAACTGACGCGCCGGACGGAGTCACAGCCGCAGGGTTGTCATCACCGGGGGTTGTGGTTGGAACACAAGCTGACACGGCCAAACAGGCTGCCAAAGCCATCGGAAGGGCACGTTTTGCAGTAAGAAAGTTCATTCGGGCGTCCTTATCTCGTTGATAAACAAGATATTGGCACGCCGGTCAGGGCCGTTCCAAGTTGGGACTGGCCCGGCTGGAATTACACGTCTGGATTGTGGCAATCCTGCCGCGCCGTGTCAGAGCAACACGGTCGGATCGCCAAACCCCTGCGGCACGATCAGGTTTTGCGAGCCAAGATCGTTGACATCGCGCACACCGCACAACCCCATGCTGAGGTCCAGTTCCTTGTGAATGACCTCCAACGCCTTGGTCACACCTTGCTGCCCCATCGCCCCTAAACCATAGACAAAGGCGCGGCCGATATAGGTGCCCTTGGCCCCCATTGCCATCGCCTTCAGCACGTCCTGCCCACTGCGGATGCCGCTGTCGATATGGACCTCGATCTTGTCGCCCACGGCATCCAGGATGGCCGGCAACATGCGGATCGATGACGGTGTGCCGTCCAACTGCCGCCCGCCATGATTGGAGACGATGATGGCATCTGCCCCGACATTGCAGGCCTGCAAGGCGTCTTCGGGCTCCATTATGCCCTTGATGATCATCTTGCCGTCCCACATCTTGCGAAATTCGCGGATGCGGTCCCAATCCAATGACTGATCGAAAGCTTCCGCAGTCCATGTGTTCAGCGAAGAGGCGTCTTTCACGCTGGATGCGTGGCCAACGATATTGCCAAAGAACCGCCGCTTTGTGCCCAGCATGCCCAGTCCCCAGTGCACCTTGGTCATCATGTTGGCCACGCTTTTGGGCGTCAGCTTGGGCGGGGCAGACAGGCCGTTCTTCAGGTCCTTGTGGCGCTGGCCCAGCAGTTGCAAGTCCACGGTGATCACCACTGTCGAGCAGTTCGCGTCTTTCGCCCGCGCGAACAGGCGCTTCATGAAGTCATCATCCTTCAGGGTATAGACCTGCATCCAAAAGGGTTTTGTGGTGTTTTCCGCCACGTCTTCGATCGAACAAATCGACATGGTGGACAGGGTGAAGGGCACGCCAAAGGCCTCTGCCGCCTTGGCCGCCAGGATTTCGCCGTCGGCATGCTGCATCCCGGTCAGGCCCACCGGGGCCAGTGCGACGGGCATCGCCACATCCTCGCCGATCATCGTCGACCGGGTTGAGCGGTTGTTCATATCCACCGCAACCCGCTGACGCAGGCGGATCTTACTGAAATCGGTGGTGTTTTCCCGAAATGTCTGCTCGGTCCAACTGCCGCTTTCGCAGTAGTCGTAGAACATCCGCGGGGTGCGGCGCTCATAGATCCGTCGCAGGTCTTCAATGTTGGTGATGACGGGCATGGGATCCTCCGGCACAAATTGGTAAGATTTCTTTACCTCCGCACCATGCTCATGGCAAGTATGGCGAAGATTGGGCTGTCCGGCTGCAGCCCGCAAGCGTAAAGTTGCGGCCCTTTGCGTGGATCACCAATTTCAGGGCCGGTCAATCGCGGCACCCCGGCGCGTGCTGAATGGGGTCATTTGCACGGACCATTGATTAGGCGCTCTGCGCGGCAGCCTCATGACAACCGACGTCGATATGTTCGCGGGTGTGAAACTCGCAGTCCCCTTGCGCGGCACCTCACATACAGCAACGGCGATCAGCACTTCGCCGCAAAACAGCCTGCCAAGTCGGGGTGCCGCGCATTCGTGGCTTGATTGATCTCCGCGCCAGGTGCAGCCTGTGCAGGGAACATCACGTAGAGGCCGTCCCATGAATAACGCCGCAGCGGCAGTACAGCGCAAATTCACCGGCAACTTCACCCAACAAGCCCCGTTGCCACAGGCCGCGCTGACCGCCGCAGCCGAGGTTCTGGCGACCGGGCGCCTGCACCGCTACAATCTGGTGCCCGGAGAGACCGGCACCGTCGCCGCGTTGGAGGCCGCGTACCGGGACTGGCAGGGCAGCACCTATTGCCTGGCCGTGACCTCGGGCGGGCAGGCGCTGCAGATTGCCTTGCGTGCCGTGGGCGTCAAACCGGGTGATGCCGTCTTGACGAACGCCTTCACCTTGGCCCCCGTGCCCGGTGCCATCGCGGCGCTTGGGGGCAAGCCCGAGCTGGTGGAAATCGATGCGAACCTGCGGCTTGATCTGGACGATCTTGCGGCCAGGATCGCGCGCAGCACGGCCAAGGTGCTGTTGGTGTCCCACATGCGCGGCCATCTGTGCGATATGGACCGCCTGATGCAGATCTGCGATGCGGCCGGGGTCACGGTGATTGAGGATTGCGCGCACACCATGGGGGCCAGTTGGAACGGGCGCAAATCCGGTAATTTCGGCGCGATTGGGTGTTTTTCGACGCAAACCTACAAACACATCAATTCAGGCGAGGGGGGGCTTTTGACCACCGATGACCCTGAAATCGCGGCCCGAGCGACGATCATGTCGGGCAGCTACATGCTTTATCCGCGCCACGGCGCCGGGCCGGATGACGCAGCTTTCGCACGCGCGCGCTATGAGATGCCCAACCTCTCGGCCCGCATGGACGCCCTGCGCGCGGCGCTGTTGATCCCGCAATTGGAGGCCTTGGACCACAGCATCGCCGCCTGGAACGCCCGCTACGACGCCTGCGCGCAGGCGCTGCGGGCGTGCAATGGGCTGCATCTGCCCCAACGCCCCGCGGCCGAGCGTATGGTCGGCTCGTCGATCCAGTTCCGCGCTCCGGGCTTGGATGCGAACGGGTGCCGCGCGCTGATAGACGCCGCCGCGGCACGCGGGGTAGAGCTGAAATGGTTCGGTGCCGGGGATCCGGCGGGGTTCACCTCGGCCCATGCGTCGTGGCGTTACGTGGATCCGCAGGCCTTGCCACAAACCGACCGGATCATGGCTACGCTCTTCGACATGCGCATACCGCTTTCATTCTCGGTCCTGGACTGCGCGTTTATTGGAGAGTTGATTGGCGAAGCCTACCGCGAGATCAGCGCCTGAGCGCCAACCCTTCTTGTTTGGCCCGCATCAAACCCGCAACGGGCTGACGTGCCACGACACGGTCACGGCGGCCACATTCACACCGGCTTCGTCCGTCAGCGTCACCGTGATCGGAAACGCAACTTTGCCCTCGCTCTCCAGCGTTGCCCGCACCGCCTCGACATCGCCGTCCACTCGGGCCGCGGCCGTCAGGCTGCCCTTTGCGACCTTTAGATACCGAATGGATGCCTCGGCGGCGACTGGGCGCAGGGACAACAAGTTGTCAGCGAAGGTGCCAGCCAGCGCCGCCCCAGAGGCGGCCTCAGCCAGCGTGAACATCGCGCCTGCATGAACCGTGCCGATATGGTTCGACACTTCTGGCCGCATCGGCACAGACGCCCGCGCCACTCCCGCGCCCACCTCGTCAATGGTCACCCCGGTATAGGTGGCATAGGGCACCGCGCGTGACAGATGCGCCTTGATCATCTCGTAGGGGGTCATGGCCGGTCTCCTGAATTTCCGCGCAATCCTAGGTCGCACCAAAGGCAGGTCAATCAAGCCGTCGCGTCAACCCAGGGTTTGGCCAATCGCCCCCCATCTTTGTGCCTCAAATATCCTGGGGGGTGAATTTGCGCAGCAAAGAGGGGGGCAAAGCCCCCCAGCACCCGAACCAAAGACGCCGGCGTCACCCGCGATGCGCACCCGCCGCCAGATCGGCGACAAAACTCAGAACCTCAGCCACCGGCTTGCCGTCGCCGATTTCCTTGACAATGGCAGACCCGACAACACAGCCATCCGCAACCGATGCAATACTTTGCGCCGCATCCGGTGTAGTGATGCCAAAGCCCACGATCACCGGCAGGTCGGTCGCCGCCTTGATGCGCGCCACTTCGGGCGCCACGTCGCTGGCCTGTGCCGCGGCTGCGCCTGTAATCCCGGTGATCGACACATAGTAAACGAAGCCCGAGGTGTTTTGCAGCACCTTTGGCAGGCGCTTGTCGTCGGTTGTCGGGGTCGCAAGTCGAATGAAGTTCAGCCCGGCTTTCTGCGCCGGAATACACAATTCGTCATCTTCCTCGGGCGGCAGATCGACGATGATCAGCCCGTCGATCCCGGCCTCAACCGCATCGGCCAGGAAGCGGTCGACGCCGCGTGAATAAATCGGGTTGTAATACCCCATCAAGACGATCGGTGTCGTGGTGTCCCCTGTGCGAAACTCGCGCACCGCGCCAAGCACTTTCTCCAGCGTCATACCGGCTTCCAGCGCACGTTGGCCCGCCAGCTGGATTGTCGGGCCATCGGCCATCGGGTCGGTAAACGGCAGGCCCAGTTCGATGATGTCGACACCGGCACCCGGCAGCCCCTTGATCACCTGCAGAGAGGTCTCCAGATCCGGGTCGCCGCACATGACGTAGGTCACGAAGGCCTTGCGCCCCTGGGCGCGCAGGCGGGCGAAAGTGTCATCAATTCTGGTCATTGTGGTCCCCGTCTTGTGCCGCACAGGCCTTGCACGGCTCGGGCGGGAAAATCAAGACCTCACGACGCGGGGGTTTCGTCGATGGACACCATCCAATGCGTGCCAAACCGGTCCTTGAGCATGCCGAACCCGTCCGAAAAGAAGGTCTTGTCATACGGCATGATCACCGCGCCCCCCTCGGCCAGGCGCTCAAACACGGCGCGGGCGCCGGCGTCGTCGGGCAAAGCGGCGCTGATGGTCACCCCGGCTTGCGGGTCTGCCGGTCGATTGGAGGGGGTATCCGAGGCCAGCAGCAATCCGCCAGCGACCTTGACTTGCCCGTGCAAAACGCGGCTGGCATCCCAATCGGCGGGCGCGTCCGGCATTGCGCCAAACAACTGGATTTCGGGCGCCGGATCGCCAAAGACATCCGCGTAAAAGGCCAGTGCTTCGGCGCAGGTGCCGTCGAAATGCAAATACGGGGACAGGGGCATGGGGTTTCCTTTCAATGACCCCGGCAGAGTGCGCGAGACCACTGGTTGCTTCAACCCCCCTTGCACCGGCGCGCTCATCGGGGCATCCAACCGGTATGGATTACGTCAAGATCATTCACATTCTGTGCGTCATGGGCTGGATGACCAGCATCTTCGCCGTGCCGCGCGCGCTGATTTACTGGAAGCGCGAATATGCCCGCCTGGGCGAATTCGGCCCGCTGGGCGATCTGACCATTCGGCTGTATCGGTTTTCAGCCGGGTTGGGGGGGATCGCACTGCTGACCGGGCTATGGCTGGGCTGGCAAGTCTGGTCCTTCGCGCCTTGGGTGCTATTGAAGCTGGGGCTGGTGACCTTGTTGGCCGGGCATTACCTGTGGACCGGTCGGATGGTCCTGCGCGCCAAACGCGGCGACTTTCAACAGAGCGATCTGTTCTTGCGCATCTTCAACGAGGTCAGTGTGGTTGGCGTCATCGCGATCCTTTGGGTCGTGGTGATGAAGCCGTTCTGAGGCTGATCATGGGGTCTGCCGTCGCGCTGGCGCTTGCCTCGGGCGGGTGCCTGCCCTAGAAGCGGCCCGATCAAGCGCCGGAGGGTTTCACATGGGCTTCAAGATGGGGATTGTCGGTCTGCCGAATGTTGGCAAATCGACCCTGTTCAACGCATTGACGAAAACCGCCGCCGCGCAGGCTGCGAATTTTCCGTTCTGCACCATTGAACCCAATGTCGGGGATGTCGCAGTGCCAGATGATCGTCTGGAGCGGTTGGTCGCCATCGCACGGTCAAAACAGATCATCCCGACGCGGATGACCTTTGTTGATATCGCCGGGCTGGTGCGCGGCGCGTCCAAGGGTGAGGGGCTGGGCAACCAGTTCCTGGCCAATATTCGCGAATGCGACGCTATTGCCCATGTCCTGCGCTGTTTCGAAGACGACGACATCACCCATGTCGAAGGCAAGATCGACCCGGTTGCCGATGCGGAAACCATCGAAACCGAATTGATGCTGGCCGATCTGGAATCGATTGAGCGGCGTCGCGCCAATCTGGCGCGCAAACTGAAGGGTCAGGACAAGGACGCAGCGGATCAGGATCGGCTGCTGGCCCTTGCACAGGCGGCGCTGGAAGATGGCAAACCGGCCCGCACGGTCGAAGTTGCGGCCGACGACGCCCGCAATTGGCGGCTGTTGCAGTTGTTGACATCCAAGCCGGTGCTTTTTGTTTGCAATGTCGAAGAAAGCGCCGCCGGCACCGGCAACAGCCAAACCGCCCGCGTGGCCGAAATGGCAACGCAGCAGGGGGCGGGGTTCGTGGTGATCTCGGCCCGGATCGAGGAAGAGATCAGCCAGCTGGATGCTGAAGAGGCCGCAATGTTCCTGGAGGAAATGGGGCTAGAAGAACCGGGGCTGGATCGCTTGATCCGCGCAGGATATGAGCTGCTGGGCTTGCAGACCTATTTCACCGTCGGTCCAAAGGAGGCGCGGGCCTGGACCATCACCAAGGGCACGCTGGCGCCGGGGGCGGCCGGGGTGATTCATGGGGACTTCGAGAAGGGCTTTATTCGCGCGGAAACCATCGCCTTTGATGATTACATCGCATGCAACGGCGAGGCGGGTGCGAAGGATGCGGGCAAATTCCGCGTCGAAGGCAAAACATATGAGGTCAAAGACGGCGACGTTCTGCACTTCCTGTTCAACGCCTGATCGCAAAGGGACGGCGCCATTGGCGCCGCTCCGGTCGCTGCATCATCGTCAATTTCGTCAGAATTCAAACGGCGCCCCTTGATCCAAGGGGCGCCGTTTGCATGTGCGTGTCGGGGACTTACCGCTCTGGTCTGGTCCATTCCGGGTCAGGAACATTCCGACGTTGCAGGCGCAGCGCCAGGCCCAGCGCAACCCCCGTTCCGATGGCGACCGTCAAATCAGCCAGAACCGTGAGTGTCAGGGTCAAAAGCAAAAGGAACACGTCTGATTTCCGTTCCTGGAAATAGGTTCCCCACTTGTTCGGCTCGCTCATGTTCCAGGCGGTCAACATCAGCAACCCGGCCAGCGCGGGCATCGCCATATACCCAACCGCCTTCGACGCAACCAGAATGACCACCAGAATGGTCACCGCGTGAACCAACCCGGCGACGGGTGTTCGACCGCCCGCGCGAATGTTGGTGGCGGTGCGGGCGATGGCCCCGGTGGCAGGCATTCCGCCAAACAGCGCGGACCCCAGGTTGGCAGCACCCTGCGCCAGCAGTTCGGCATTCGGGCGGTGGTGGCCTTCGATCATGCGGTCGGCAACCATCGCCGACAGCAGGGATTCAACCCCGGCCAGGAACGCGATGATAAAGGCAGACGGCATCAATTCGATGATCCGGTCGTAGGACAGCACCGGCATCGACGGCCAAGGCAAGGTGTTGGGCAGATCGCCAAACCGCGACTGGATCGTCTCAACCGGCAGATTGCCCAGCGCCACGATCGCCGACGTGATGCCAACGGCGACAATCAGACCCGGCAAGCGCGGGGCGACGCGGCGAAACAGCACGATCAAGATCATCGTGCCCACACCAATCAGCAACGCCGACGTCGACAAACTGTCACGGGCGGACCACAAAGCCTCGATCTTGGGGATGAAATCGGCCGGAAGATTGGCGATATCCAGGCCCAGAATATCCTTCAACTGGCTGCTGGCGATGATGATCCCTATGCCAATGGTGAATCCGTTGATCACCGGTTCCGGAATCATCCGGATCAGGGATCCGGCGCGAAAATACCCGGCGATCAGCAGGATCACCCCGGCCATCAGGGTGGCGATCACCAGTCCGTCATATCCGTGAACGTGGATGACGCCGTAAACGACGACGATGAACGCCCCCGTTGGCCCGCCGATCTGTACCCGGCTGCCGCCCAACAATGAAATCAGGAAGCCGCCGACGATGGCGGTGATCAGTCCCTTGGCCGGATCGGCGCCTGAGGCAATGGCGATGGCCAGACTCAAAGGCAGGGCGATCATGGCGACGGTAACCCCCGCCAAAAAGTCCTGTCCAAATTGCTGGCGCGAATACCCACGAAGGGTAGTCAGAATCTTGGGGCGCATGAGCCGCCTCACTTTCTGGAGGATGTCAAAGCCTTTGCACGTCTCTTTCGCGCAGTAAACCGCAATCGACAGCCGGTGCAGACCACCGCGGTGAGGGGGCGCACCAGAAAGACGGGCTTAGTTGCCGGGCACCAGTTTGCCCGGGTTCATCACCCCGTCCGGATCCAGCGCAGACTTGATCTGACCCATCACCGCCCAGGCGGCGCCGTGTTCGCGGATCATGTATTTCATCTTGCCCATGCCGATCCCATGTTCGCCGCTGACCGTGCCGCCCAGCCTGAGCGCGCGCTCGGCCATGTTGGCGGCCAGTTTCTGCGCGGTTTCCCATTCCCGCGCGTCGCCCAGAACCGGCAACAGCAGCGCATGAAAATTGCCATCGCCCACATGCCCCAGAATGGGGCCGGGAATGCCCGAGGCTTCAATCTCGGCGGCGGTTTCTTCGACAGCTTCCGCCAGCTTCGAAATCGGAACACAGATATCCGTGGTAATCGGCGCGCGGCCCGGAAACGCCTGTAGCGCAGAGCGGTAGGCATTGTGCCGCATCGCCCAGAGCGCATTGCGGTCCTCGGTCTTGGTCGCCCAGCGAAACCCTTGCGCGCCAAATTCTTCGGCGATTTCGGCAAAGCGTTCGGCCTGTTCCG
>Ga0316204_10001874_pt1 | contig 52607 bp, 59 predicted proteins | sample 6monrhotite_MG_2_FD_205661 | JGI IMG/M metagenome (GOLD analysis project Ga0316204, IMG submission 205661) | Microbial mat bacterial communities from mineral coupon in-situ incubated in ocean water Damariscotta River, Maine, United States -... | ecosystem: Environmental > Aquatic > Marine >... | reverse complement strand
AGCGTCGGTACAAGACGAACGAGGGGGTCTCCTCGGCGCAGTTGCGACTGTTGTTGGACGAGCTGGTTCAAGGGCAGGCCGCCCCCGACGAAGAAGAGAAGGAAGACGCACCCACGCCGGCCATCATGAGTGTGTCCGATTCTTTGTGTTTGCGGAGACCCCGCAAGCTTCAGATGGGCAGTCGGCCCTCAAAGTGTAGGGCGAGTTGGTTGACGGCTTGAGCCCAGCCTTTGGGCCGACGGGTCCATCGTTTCTCTGCGGCGACGACGGCCAGGTAGATGACCTTGAACGCGGCGTCGTCGGTGGAGAAATGTCCCTTGCCGTTGACGAGTTTGCGGACTCGCGCGTTGGTGGTGTACAGAATCCTCCGAAGGTCAGGCGGGAAGTCGAGGGAAGGGACCACGCGCTCCCAGTTTGAGCGCCAGGACTGCGTAATCATGGGGTATTGGCGTCCCCATGCTTCCTCGAACACGGTCAAGGCAGCTTCGGCCTCTTCGCGGTCCACTGCAGTGTAGACCGGCTTGAGGTCTCTGGCGACCTGTTTCCTATCCTTCCAGGACACGTACCGTGTCGAGTTCCGAATCATGTGCACGATGCGCGTCTGCACAGTCGCCTTGGGGAAGACCGCTTCGATGGCCTGAGGGAAGCCCTTGAGGCCGTCGACGCAGGCGATGAGGATGTTCTCGACACCTCGGTTCTTGAGTTCCGTGATGACCGAGAGCCAGAACTTCGCGCCCTCGGTCTCCTCGAGCCACAGGCCAAGGACTTCCTTCTGTCCTTCCACGCCGACTCCAATTGCCAGGTACGCCGACTTCCGTCGCACGCTCCCGCTCTTTCGGACGCGGATGACCATGGCGTCCAGGTAGACGATCGGCCAAACCGCCGCGAGGGACCGTGTACGCCATGCCCCGACGTCTTGGAGGACCGCATCGGTGACCTTCGAGATGAGCTCAGGCGAGACCTCGACCCCGTAGAGTTCTTCGAGATGGCCCCGAATATCTCGGGTGCTCATCCCGCGCGCATACAGCGAGATGACGGTGTCGTTGAAGCCGTCGAGTCGGCCCTGGTGCTTCTTCACGATCACCGGTTCGAACGTGGCATCGCGATCTCGCGGGACCTCGATCTCGAGGCCACCACCGCGCCGCTGCACGTCATCGAAGTGGACAACTTCGAGTTCTGTACGCAGCCGTTCGAGTGAGCTCCGAGCGGGCGAGCCGCCGATCACGCGATCAGAATCTCGTCGATCGGTCCATCGGGGCTCTCCATGAGACCGCCGTCGATCGCCGTTTGGTCGAGGCCCATCGCCTCCATGACGGTGACGAGCACCTTGGACACGTTGCGGTCGGCGTCGGACTCGGGACGATGGTGATAGTCGGTTCGAAGCCGGCCGCCAGCTTTTCCCAAGAGCAAGATCGCTGCGCCGTCGTTCACGGTGTGGCGACTGCCGTTCATCATCTCGGATGCCACCATGATGCAGCCGTGGTCCATGAGGTTGCCGTCTCCCACCTGCACCGCGCGTAGCTCGGTGACGAGGTCGGCAAGCCGCGCCATGATGAAGCTCGCGACTGCGTGCACCATGTCTGGCTGCGAGACTTTGGATCCGGAGAGGTCGTTGTGGGTCAGCAGGTGGAGGCCATCGGTGGCACCGACGTCACCGATGACGGGGTCGGCCTGCATGCCGCAGAACATGTAGTTGATCGATCGCGTCATCCCGCACCCGACCGCCTGCGCGATCAGCTTGCTGAAGGCGATGTTCTTCTCGACCAAGGGTTCAATCGACGCAGCATCGGGTCCGTACTCGCCGTTGGGCTCCGTCGGGACTTCGCAGGTGAGTGTCCCGAGTTCTTCGAGGACCCGCTCGGTCTCGAATAGACTCTCGAGGTGCTGGTCGATGCGCTGCTGGTCGTAGCTGCTGACCCGGCTGCGCAGGCGGTCGGCGCTCGCTTTGACGGCGTCGAGGGCTCTGAGCTCAACGAGGGACTCGGGGCTGGGGCCACTTCCGGGCTTGGGGTTGAACCCGGCAAACAGCTTCTCGTACAGGGCTTGTGGTGAGGTCTCCGGCGTTTCGAGGACGAAGCCCTCCTTCCAAGAGAAGGAGTGACCGCGACCCAGCGGGTTGTAGTGCCTGCCCACGCCGGACATCGCGAGCACCAGCGAGTGGAACGGCGTGCCTTGGCCCATCGCCTGGAGACGGTCGCCGATGAACTGGTCGATCGAAGCTCGGTCCGCGCCAAGGCCTTGGTAGGCCCCGTTCGCGTTGTACGCGTCGTTGTGGAGGTGCTGACCGCAGAACATTCCCGCGCGCATCTCATGGTGACTGCCCGGGCCGAACAGCTGCATGTTCGAAAAGGCGGTGAGGTACTCCTTGTGCTCCGCCAGCGGCTCCAGCTCGGAGGAGAGCGACCAGTCGTCGCCGGTGCCGGTGGGCGTCCAGTAGTCAGGCCCTCCGCCGGCGCTGAAGTTGCCGACTCCGCTGCCCCAGTTGTAGCCAATGTAGAACGGCTCGATGGGGGAGCCATCTGCATATGCCTCGCCGTGGGCGTCGAGCATGGTCTCGAGGATCGGAAGGCCAACCGAGAAGGCGGTGCCGGCAGCAACGCCTCGGAGCAGTGTGCGACGGTGAAGTTTCAACGTGGGCATGATCCTACTCCTGCTCCTGCGCAGCGATGGTCGTGAAGTTGGGGTGGAGCGCGACGGCACGCATCAGCTCGAGGAAGTCGTAGCGACTGTCCGCGAAGGTCTGCGCGAGGTTCTCGGCGGTCGTCAGCTCGTCGCCTTCGATCTCGCGGCCAAAGGTCTGGCGCATCAGCTGCCGAGTGATGCACTCCGAAAAGTGTTCCGACTCCGAGAGAATGGCCGCCATCCCGCGCCCGTCTGTGAACGTTTCGCCAAGCAGCTCGCCGGACGGGTCGATGGGGAGCTCGTAGGTCACGCCGTCGAACTCGACCGATTCGTCGTCTCGGAAGCGCCCGATCGCGTCGAAGTTTTCCAGTGCCATGCCCGGTGGGTCCATCATCACGTGGCAGCCGGCGCAGACGGGGTCGGTGGTGTGTCGCTCGAAGCGCTCGCGCTTGGTCTCAGGCTCTGTACCCGGCTCGATCGTGGTGTCGACAGCACCCGGAGGTGGTGGGATCTCCAAGCAGAGGAGTCGCTCGGTCACGAACTTGCCGCGGGCTGCCGGGGAGGTCAGCGAGGGGTGAGCCATCACCGAGAGAAATGCGCTGGTCGTCAGCAGCCCGGTTCGGTGGCTGTCCGCCGGCAGATCGACGGCGACGAACGCATCGCCTTCCACGCCTTCGATGCCGTAGAGGTCCGCGAGCTCTCCGTTGACGAATGTCCGATCGGCGGAAAGAAGCGTGCGGAAGTCCGCACGGCGGTCGAACACCAGGTCTGCGATCCACAGTTCGACCTCGCGCTTCATCGCAACACGAAGCGTTTCTGTGAACTCCGGGTACGTTTCCGGGTCCTTGCCGACGTGCTCGATTGCGTTCATCGACCACCACTCGTCGAAGAAGCGATGCACGGCGCCTCGGTGCTCGGGATCATCGACCATGTCGGAGATCAGGCGGTCGACCTGCGCTTCGAGGACGACGGGATCGCTGAGCTCTCCGCCCGCTGCGAGATCGAGAAGCTCGGTGTCGGGAACCGAATCTCGGAACGTCAGGGCGAGTTGGCGCGCAACGGAGTAGTCGTCCATTCGCGAGGGGTTGCCGGGCTGGGCAACCGGGTAGACGTAGAGGAACTCGGGGCTTTGCAGGACGGAACTCACCGCCCACCACAGACCGGCGCGAACGGTACCCAGTTGCTCCTCGCCGCCCTGGGCTGAATCGATGACCGCGAGGAAGACCGAGTCGTCGTCGGCGACGGGACGGCTCCAGGCTCGCTCACACAGACCCATGAGCCACTCCTGGGCGCACGCATCGGTCACAGTCGTCGGCGTGCACCCGAGCAGAGCGGTCATGGCGAGGTCGTCTGGGAGTGCGGCCTCTGCGGCTTCCTTGGAGAGGTCGCGGTAGCGGCCGTAGTCGAGCGTGGTGGTGCTGACTCCGGCGGCGAGCATGTTGGAGAGCTGGAACTCTTCCTCATTGAACCCGTCGTTGGGGAGCTCCGTCGTGGGGGTCCAACCCGGAAGGTCGAGGAGGTCTCGCGTGGAGGTGAGGTACTGGGCGCTCGTGAGCCGGCGCATCGCGGTGGGACCGACACCTTCCGAAGCGCCTTCGGGGTCGTCGCCGGTCGAGCTTCCTCCGGAGTCGTCGCTGCCGCCGCCGCTGCCTGCGGAGTCCGTCTCGGCTCCACTTCCGCCGGCCGATGGTTCGCCCGAATCGGCGTCCGCGCTGAAGCCGTTATAACAACCAGAGCAGAGCAAGATGCCTAGCCCGATTGCCCACCCTCGTCGCGTCTCCCACGTCACACCTGCATCGTACCGCTGGGCATCGGCCGGCCGAACGTCGGGGAGGCGTGATTGCACAACTTGCGCAAACGCGTGACGCGAACGCGAGCCCGGCTACGGCTTGGACGGAGCGCGTTTTCGCGGGCGCGCGATTCCGTAGCGGTCAAGGCGAGAGACCAGCGTCCGCCGGGAGACCTTGAGCAGCTTGGCCGCCTGGGTCTGATTGCCGCCGCAGGCGGCGAGGGCATCGATGATTCGCTGACGCTCGAACGTATCGGGGTCGCCGGCGCTCACGACCTCGCGAGGGAGCCGTAGGCAGGCGGCGGTGATGATGGGCCCCTGAAGCCCCATCACGCTCGCCTCGAGGGTTGCGGCGAGGGCCCGCAGCTCTCCGGGCCACGAACGCCCCCGGAGAACCTCGAGGGCATCCGGAGCGAGTCGAGGGGTGCCCTCGGCGCCAGCCTCTTGGGCCCAGGACCGCAGCAGGTGGTCGGTGATGGTTTCGAACTCCTCCTTGCACCGATCCAGAGGCGGCAGGCGCAAGACGACTCCGGCGAGCGCGCGGTGCAGCGGGAGGTAGAAATCCCTTTTCGCGGCCAGGACGCCCGGGTCGCGGCTGGCGGTCGCGACGATGCGGGTCGGCCGCGGTTCGAGTGCGCGGGCGAGGGGGGCCTGGAGCGTCGGAGGAATCTCGTCGCAGTGCAGCAGGAGCAGCGGTCCGGGCGTGGAAGCGAGGTGCGCGACGGTGTCGGAGTCCAGTGTTCGTCCGTCGATGCGGACGCTGTTGTCGCCCAAGATCTGCTCGGCCATGCTCGCTCGCCCCGAGCCAGGGTTGCCCACGATGACCACGTTGAGCTGGGTCTTGTGCACCCGACGGACAAGGGCCTGCGCTTGCGCCCAGGCGCCGCCTTCGGTCGTGGTTGCCGCGGTGTCGTCCCTGAACACGAACGTGGTGTTTCCGGCCTCGAGCACGTCGCCCGAGACCAGGTCGATGCCGACCCCGGGCGCGAGAGCGCGGCCGCGAAGGCGGGTGCCATTGTGGCTGTCGAGGTCGGTGGCGCGGACGGTCCTTCCGGCCGAGATCTTGAGGTGCCGGCGCGAGAGCGTGCGGTCGTCGATGCGAACGTCAGCGTCGTTGGTTCGCCCAAACACATGCTCCGAGCCTCGCGGAAGCTCCACCGTCTCGGTGTGCTCGCCCACGATCACGACGATATGCCGCCGTTCGTGGAGGCGGCTTACCGCGCCAACCGTGAGTGTTTGAGACGGGGGGTCCGAGGTCATGGCGAAACGCGTCGCGCTTCGATCTTTAGCATGCGTCTGCCACGGGACCGCTGTACGCCCCACACGATGCCGCCCGATACTGCGGCTCCGAGCCCGACGCCGAGCGTGGACCAGCCGGCCTGCGCAAGGGGCTTGGAGGAGTCTCGGAATCGCTCGTAGTCCTCTTGGGTGGGCTCATTCGGAGCCCGGTTCGCGCGGCTGAAGCTGGTTGCGACGAGTGCAGCTCCGGCGATGGTGAGGACGGCCCCAACCGCAACGAGAACGGGCCCGGCCACCTGTCGTGTTGGCGGGTCGGGGGGCGGTGCGGGCACCGGGTCGGGGCGTGGCTCGGCGGGAGGGGGGGAGGCCTCCGGTGGTGGCGGCTCCGGCTGGGGGGGCGGCGCGTCGGTGCACTCCGCCCGCTTCTCGAGCGCCGCGCGTTCTTGCTCGGGCTCAGGGTCGTTGCGAAGGAATCGCTCAAAGAGCTCGACGGCTCGTTCGCAGTTGCCCAGGAACCGCTCGGCTTGCGCGAGCCCGAACACCAGCTTCATGTTGTCGGGCTCGAGCGCAATCGCTTCGAGCAGCGCGTCCCGAGCGGCCTTCACGTCGCCCTTCTGAAACGCCTGGTCGGCGGTCGTGGCGAGCTGTTGAACGCTGTCTCGATTCGAGACCTCCGGCTTGGCGTTGGCCAAGCTGGTGGAGAGCAGCAGCGAGAGTGCGACGCGCATCGACGGTGGAAGTCATAACCTCCCGCGGAGGGCGTGCACCACCCCTCGCGGGCGGAATCGCCGCGGTCAATGGGGAAAGAGTGACTCGTTGGGCGGCGGCTTTGCGAGGCTCTCCGCTTTTTTGCGACGTTTTCGGGAGCGCTGTCGTTTCGATTTCTTGACCGAGGGGGGGGGGGCTTCGAGGACGATAGGGGCCGCCGCCGGCGCAGCCTCGACGGGTGTTGGGGACGGTGGATCCACGGCTTGAATCACAACGGTCGGGGCTCCGAACTCGGGCATCGAGAAGGAAAATCCTGAGGTCGCGCGACGGACCGACTTGGCGGGTCGCAGCACTCTCCAGCCCGCGAATGCCAGAAGAAGGCCACCGACTGCGGCAAGCACGGGCCAGAGCTTGCGGCGGACCGGGGGGTCCTCGAGGGCGAGGCCGTCGAGGGTGACGGTGGGGCCGACGTCGAGCGGCTCGGGGTCGGCCGGCGAGGATGACGGCGCTTGCCTCGGACGCTGCTTCACCGCGGGGCTCGGCGCCACCGAGGGGAACCGGGCAATGTATTGGCCCAACGAAACCGTATCGAGCGATGGGAGCGCATCCCGAAGTGCGTTCGCAAAGGCGAGCGCGGTGGGGAATCGCTCCTCGGGGTCGATTGCCAGCGCCCTTTGCACGGCGTCGGCGACCTCGGGAGGGCATCCTTCGCGCGTCGGTCGGCCGTCTCCAAATCCGGCAAACAGCAGCTCGTGCATCAGCTCAATCTCGCCGCGAGATTTGAGAAGACGCCGACCTTCGATCAGCTCGAACAGCACGTTGCCGGTTGAAAACACGTCGGCCCTTCGATCGACCGCGTGCCCTCGTGCCTGCTCGGGTGCCATGTACGCCAACTTGCCGCGAATCGAACCGGTGGTGGAGCGCAGGCTGGTCCACGCGGCGGTCGCGGTCGCGACGCCGAAGTCACCGAGCTTCACCGTGCCATCGGTCGACAGTAAGACGTTGCCGGGGGAGACGTCGCGGTGGACGATGGACAACGGCGTGCCGTCCTCGTCTCGTCGCTCGTGCGCGTGGTGCAATCCTTCACAGACGCGGCACACGATGGTGACCGCGACGGCGATCTCGAAGGTCTCTTCGGCTGCTTGGATGGCTCGGATGAGTTGCCGGAGGGTCGGACCTTCGACCAACTCCATCGCGAGGTAGTAGGTATCTGCGTCCTCGCCCGAGTCGAGCACGTTCACGACGTTGGGGTGCCGAAGCGAGGAGGCCACCTGGGCTTCGCGGAAGAAGAGGCGGACGAACTCGGGGTCGTCGGCCAGGTGCCGATGCATGAGCTTGAGCGCGACGTCCTGACTGGCGAGGCCCAGCCCCTGGGCCCGAGCTCGCACGACCTCGGCCATCCCCCCAGCGCCAATGCGCTCTCCGAGGGCATATCGGCCAACTGTGCGGAGCTCCGTCACCGACGGTGATGATGGCGCACGGGGTCCGAATGAACCATCCGACATCAACCTATAGATCGCAGGGGGCGCGCACGGCAGGGGGCAGCCGGGGGACGAACTGATCCTCGGCGACATCGAACTCGGTGAAGTCCGAGGTTGCACAACACTCGAGTCGCCCCACGTTGTAGTGGCGCCCGCCGATGACTCTCAAGGGGCCGCCGGCAAACTGCGAAACGACCCAGCCACTGCCGGGTTGGTTGCGGCATCCTGCGTTCTCGAACGTGACGTCAAGTCCGCCGTGGGTGTCGTAGCAGGCATGTGTGCCGCCGACGACGTCGAAGTCTCGCACGGTGATCCGCTCGCTCATGTCGCCCAGGGTATGAACGCGAACGCCCGCGCCGCGGTGCTGGTCGATGTTCTCAGCGATGCCCTCTTCGAGCACGACGTCGGCGCATCGGTCGATGAAGACGCCCGCGTGGGGTTCGAACCCATTGGGCTCGTTGGTGCAGCCGAATCCGGTCACCTCGACGCGTGCGCAGGCCTGCAGAAGGATGCAGTCTCCGCCTTCGTCGGTGCCCATGCCGTCGGAGGTGACCTCGCCGCGAACATCATTGACCCAGATGCGTTCGAGCGTGAGATCGTCGGAGTCGACCACAACAATACCGGAGCGGGCGTCTTCGATGAAGATGTCGCGAATGACCGCGCCGTCGGATCGCTGCACGAGGACCCCAACTTCGCTCAGCGACGCGTGGCTGCTCTCGGGGGCGTTGCCATTGACGATTCGGATGCGTTCGATGGTGACGCCGGGGCTGTCGCTGATCACGATTCCGGCGCTACCGCCGAAGTCGATCTCCAGATCTCGGATGATCGCGCCCGGGCTGTTCTCGATACGAACGGCTGGAACCCCGCGGGCTGTGATGATCACTTCTGCAACCTCGAGGTTCGAGTTGTCGGACCAGCTGTCCGGCGCGGCGGGCAAGAGCCGGCACGTGTCCGCGGTGCTCTCCCCCTCGCTCGAAGGACTGCGTTCTCCAGATTCGCTGGGAGCGTTCGTCGCGGAGCTCTCCGAACTCGTCGTGGTGGTCGAAGTCGAAGTCGAGTTCGAAGTCCCGGTTGGGGTGCTCTGCGGTTGAACGCACACCTCCGAGAGACCGTCGCCGGTACCTGGCGGATACCGAAGCCCTGAGGGACAGTCGAGGTCTGGGAACGCGCAGCGCGACGTCGATGGATCGCAGCTGCCGTCGACGCCGTTTCGGACACACTGCGCGGCCGAGGTGCACGCGTAGGGGTCGACGCTCGGACACCCGACGCCCACCCACACGAGCGCGAGCCCGCTCAGACCGATCCCTCGCACCGCGTCCACGATACACGGCTCGGCGATCGAGATTCGCTCAAAGGCGCCGTCATGGCGCGTGTGGCGCAACGGCTTTGGCTGCACGCAGACGAACGCGTGTCCCACTACGGCTGCTACGGCAGCTACGGCGAGGACTTACGGGAGATTCGGGACACGATGGGGAAGCTTCGAGCGGCGGTCCAGGTCCTTCTCGACAAGTCTTTCGACGCGTTAGAGCTTCGCGAGGAGGCGTTCAGCCGGGTGCCCGAGGAAGAGCTACGAAGGTGCCTGGACGACACGTCGGAGTGGACGAGCGGCCGAAAGAGCGACCCGTTCCACGGGATTGTGAGGCGATACGGCGCCATGCGTCGCTATGCACCCGCTCTGCTCGAAGCCCTCGAACTCTCGGGCGAGCCCGAGGGCGCAGAAACACCATGCCTCCGCGCTCTGGCGCAGCTTCGAGTCCTCAATGAGACCAAGAAGCGGAAGCTCCCGCCCGATGCCGAGGCGGACTTCGTGCCGCGTCGACTGCGGGCGATCGTTGGGCCCCAGGACGCACAGGTCCGGGCCGCTTGGGAGTGCGCACTGATGCTCAAGCTGCGGGACGAGATCAGATCCGGCAACATCGCCGTCCGCCACAGCAAGCGGTTTGGCCGGCTCGAAGACTTCTTCATCGAGCCTGCTCGCTGGGAATCGAAGCGCAGCGAGTTCTTCTCCAGAGCCCAGCTGCCTGCCTCCTCGAAAAATGTTCCGGCGCACCTGCGAGAGCGGCTTGGCGCGGCATACGACCGGTTCCTCGCATCCGCGCCGACCAACACCTACGCCTCGGTGGGGGAAAACGGGGCCTGGAAGCTCGCATCGGACCGGGCTGAGAAGCTCAGCATCGAGGACGCGGCGGAGCTGGCACGGCTCAAGTCGTGGCTCTCGGCGAACATGCGGAACATTCGGCTCCCCGAGTTGCTCATCGAGGTCGACAACGACCTTCGGTTCTCACGCAGTTTCATGCCGCAGTCTCAGCGACGAGCCCCGTCGTCGGACCGGGTTTACGTGGTCCTTGCCGCTGTCATGGCCAACGGCTGCAACATCGGTGCGTACACCATGGCGCAACTCACCCCGGGCGTGACGTACGAGCAGCTCAAGCGCGTCGGGGATTGGCAGCTCACCGTCGATACGCAGCGCGAGGCGCTGGCGGTGCTCGTGCGAGCCATCTCCGGCCTCGACACGTCGCTGCACTGGGGAGAAGGGAAGACCTCGGCCAGCGATGGCCAGCGGTTCGCACTCCCGAGCAGGGTGTTGCAGCAGACCTACAGCCCGAAGTTCAGCGACTACGCCCTCGAGTTCTACTCGTTCGTCGCCGACAACTACGCGCCGTTCTACAGCACGCCGATCGAGTGCACGGACCGTGACGCTGCTTTCGTGCTCGACGGGCTCCTCTACAACGAGAGCGAGCTGGAGCTCGAAGAGCACTACACCGACACCCACGGGTACACCGAGATCAACTTCGCAGCCTTCGCCATGCTCGGCCGCCGGTTCAGCCCCCGAATCCGAGGCGTCCAGCGCCAGCAGATCTACCGGCTCGACAAGGAACGAGACTACGGAGACCTCGCCAGCATCGTCTCCGGCAACGACCGGACCTTGAAGCTCGACCACATCGCCGAGCAATGGGACCAGATGGGACGTTTCTACGCCTCGCTCGAGAGTGGGCACGCCACGGCCTCCGTGGCCCTGAGCCGGCTGGCGGACTACAGCGCCAAGAATCGCTTCTACCGGGCGAACCGCGACCTTGGCCGGATCCTGAAGACCGAGTTCATCCTCGACTACATGTCGAAGCCCGAGTTGCGGACCCGGATCCGCCGCGGGCTGCTCAAGGTCGAGCAGATGCACGCGCTCGCCCGAGATGTCTTCTACGGCCGCCGTGGCCGGATCAACGCCCGTGAACTCTGGGAGCAGATGAACAGCTGCAGCTGCCTGACGCTCATCGTCGCGTGCATCATCTACTGGCAGGCCCGCGAGATTTCCCGGGTCCTTCGCCGCTGCGACCCGGAGGCCGAGGGGCTCAACGTCGCCATGCTCAAGCACGTCAGCCCCATCGAGTGGGAGAACGTCGTCCTCTACGGTCAGTACGTCCTCAACCATCGCCTTGTCCGGGTTCGAAACGCCTGAGCGCCCGATCCTTAGCGTGTAGAATTACACGATCCGGCCTGGCACCCTGAACCCGCGGCTCTCGCCGCATAGCCAACCCTCCACTTTTCCGAGACAATTCCAGGTCAAAGTTCTCTTTGGTTGCCGTTCGGGGGCCCAGCGGCGAGGGGAGCCAACTGGAGCGCATCGACCCCGAAATCGGCATCGCACCTGGAGACTCGGTTGCGTTGTTGCTGACGGGTCCGGGGTGCGAAGTTCTGAGTCTCGACGTCGCTGGACTACGCGCCGCTCAGCCTGGGGCGCTGTCCCGCGAAGCCGGACGAGGCTCGGGGTTTCGCATCGTCTCTGACGTCCCCGTCGTCGCTCATCAGGTCAATCCGTTTCTCGGGGCCCAGTCGTTCATCACGGGCGCCTCGTTGCTGTTCCCAACACCGACATGGGGCGACAACTATGTAGCCCTGGCTCCTGCCCTTTCTCTCGCGGTCCCCCCCGATCTCGGCGGCAGCTACGACCCCACGCTGAACCTCGTCGCCGCCGAGAACGGGACGGAGGTCACGGTGCTCGCCACGGCAGCCTTGGACGGCGGCGGAGACCTCCCGACATTGTCCGTCGACCAACCCATCACGTTCGAGTTGGATGCAGGCGAGCACGCGCAGTTCATGGGCAGCGATGACTTCACGGGCACGATCGTGCAGGCGTCAGGGCCGCTAGGGGTCTGGGTCGGGCACGAGTGCGCTTTCTTCCCCGAAGAGGTCGCGGCCTGCGATCACCTCGAGCAGATGCTCCCCTCGGTCCGCAACCTGCCGTCACAATACGTGGGTGCGGGGGTGAAACGAGCTTCGGAGGCGGTCGCCTGGCGGGTGTTCGCCGCGGTTGACGGCACCGAGCTGAGTTGGTCCACCGACGTCGGGGGGCCCACGTCCCTCGATCGTGGCGATAGCGCCTACGTTGTCACAGGTACACCCTTTGTGGTCTCGAGCCAGGACGATGAGCATCCGTTCTATCTCTTCAACTACATGACGGGGCAGTCCGCCATCGACGTGGACGAAGGGACGCATGGTGGCGATCCGGACTTCGTCCTGGCGCCGCCGCCTCAGCAGTTCCTCGACCGCTACACCTTCTTTGTCGATCCGACCTACACAACGCAACTGGTCGTGGTCCGGGGCCAAAGCGGTGCTGGGTCGGACGGAAGTGCGGGGGGGTTCTCGGACGTCGAGCTGCGTTGTTCGGGTCAAGAGCCGACGCAGGTCTCCGGGTGGCGCGACGTCGTCGGGGGCTCCTATCAGTATGCGCGTGTCAGCACGTCCTGCGCCGGGCAAATGCAGGCCGACAGCGCGGCACCGTTTGGAATCCACGTCTGGGGGATTTACGAGTACGCGTCGGTCGGATATCCAGCAGGGCTTGGACTTCGCGAACTCAACGGCCTCGACGTACCGCCCGTACCGTAGACGTCAAAGGGCGTGTTCGTTCGACGAGCCGCGTCGTGACCGGTACGTGTGGGCTTCCCCTGAAAAAGTGGACACCGGTTTCATGCCGCAAGAGCGGCGTTGAGGTTGTCGTAGTAGCGGCGCTCGAAGACGGCAGGGGCGACGTGCCCGAGGGTCGAGTGGCGTCGCTGTCCGTTGTAGAAGACCTCGATCCATTCCGCAATCGTGGAGGTGGCGGAGGTCTTCGAAGTGAAGATGACGTTGTGGACGAGCTCGGTCTTCAAGGTGGAGAAGAAGCTCTCGGCGACGGCGTTGTCCCAGCAATTTGCGCGTCGGCTCATGCTGCAGGTGATGCCCGCGCGGAGCAGGGCCGTCTGGAACGCGGTCGATGCGTATTGTGAGCCCTGGTCCGAATGAAAGACCAGACCTGCCTTGGACGGGGCGTGGCTGCCCAGGGCAGCATCAAGGGCTTCGAGGACGAGCTCGGTGCGCATGTGCTCGGCCATGGCCCAGCCGACGACGCGGCGCGAGAACAGGTCGATGACCACGGCGAGGTACATCCAGCCTTGGAGGGTCCAGATGTAGGTGATGTCGCCGACCCAAACGCGGTCGGGCTCGTCGACCTCGAAGTTCCGGTCGAGCTCGTTGGCGGCAACGGGCATGCCGTGGTCAGAGTCGGTGGTCTTGCGGAATTTGGGCTTGAGACGGGCTGCGAGCCCGCTCTCGGCCATCAGGCGTGCGACCCGATGGATGCCGACTTCGAAGCCGCGCTCGAGGAGTTCGGCGTGTACACGTGGGCTCCCATACGAGCGACGGCTCATCTCGAAGATGTCCGTGATGGTTTCGAGCAAGACCTTGTTCTCCTGGGCTCGGGGGCTGGTTTCGCGCTTGCGCCAGGCGTAGTAGCCGCTGCGGGACACGCCCGAGCACTGGCACATCATCAGGATGGAAAAGTCCGCCTTCTGAGCGTCGATAACCTCGTAGGCGGTGCCTACAGGCTCTCTTTCGCAAAGAAGGCGCTGGCCTTTTTTAGGAAGGCGTTCTCCTGCTCGAGCCGTTTTTTGTCGCGGCGAAGCTGGACGAGTTCCGCTCGCTCCTCGGTGGTGAGTGCTCCGGTGGGGTCCTTCTTCATGTCGATGCCTGCTTGCTTCACCCAGTTTGCCAAGGCGCTTGGCGTCAGGTCCAGGTCGCGGGCCAGCTCCGCGATGCTCTTGCCCGAGGTCCGGGCCAGTTCGACCGCTTGGGCCTTCTGCTGCGGCGTGAACCGCCTTCTTTTCTTTCTTCCCATCTGTTTTTCCTCCTCTGGTTCTCTTCGGAGGTGTCCACCGGTTTGGGGGAAGGTCAGATGCTGCACGTCGGGCCGCTGTGGAGCACCCCGACCCTGGTGTGGAGTTCGGTGACGGTGACGGGGCTGGCTACGGTGACGGGGATGGCTTCGGGGGTGGCAGGGGTGACGGCTTTCATCCGAGTTCTGAACGGTTGTCGGACCGAGCCCAGTTCGTTGAGGAGGAGATTGGGGAGGCTCTGCCCACACCTGAGCGATGCGAAGCCTCGCTCGCGAGGATGTTCGCCCTGGGCCTTGTCGCGCGGGGGAGTGGAGGGGCGCTGGGGCTGACCGTCGCCGGCGCTCACCTCCTCGCGCTCATCAGCTCCGGGTGATTCGGTGATTCGTGCACGGGGCCGGCGTAATTGAGTTCCGATAATTATCTGTATCGGAATACGATCTCAGCCGAAGGGCGGGCGTCCGGAGAGCCGTCTTTGATCTGTGGTTATCGACGCCCGCAGAGAGTGGCCCCGATGTGCTTTCGCGACTCAAGCAGGGCGGCTCCGGTGATGATTGCGGCAACGCAGAGCAGGCAGCCGATGGTCAGCGCCACCCGGAGAAGGGGGTGGCTGTTGTCGGGCAGGAAGCGGCTCGCCACGGTCAGGGCAATGATCGACGGTGCGCCGAAGCCAACCAGTCGTCGTCCCCAGACGCGGCGCTGTTGTTTCGTCAGCTTGGACGCCGTCAGTCGGCGTACTCCGGCGACGAGTGCGACGACGAGTGCCGGGGACAACAGAATAAAGATCCACTCAGCCACTCGTGAAGAGTAGCAAAGGCTCTTCGACGAAGCGGCGGCCGGTCATTGGGAGCGGGGGCTCAGAGGTTCTTGACGTCTTCAGGGCCACGGGGTCCAGGATGGGCGAGCTCGAAGCTGGCCCGGCAGGAGCCCAGGCCCGCCAGTGGCGCGGTCGTCGTTTGGTTCTCGCCGATGATCGAAAACGATCGCCCGGGCCGGCTCGGGGCAGGGCTCTTCGACCCCGAGGCGTTAACCGCGCGACCGGACTCGCCCTCAAAGCCCTCGACCTCGATCCCCGTCTATAGAAGGATGGTCGTCGGTGCTCAGGTCTGAAGGTCATTGGCGGACGAAGCTTGCCGTAGCGGAGCGGGCTCGGATCTCGGTGTGTCGAGCGACGAACGTAGGTGCTTCGGTGCATTCGAGCTTGAAGCGAAGGGCGGTCGCGATCTGCAAGCGGCAAGGGGTGACGATGCGTGCCTTCTTGTCCGTGGGCCTGGAGATGGCGGTCGAGCACTTCGAGACGTTGGATCAGGAGGGGCAGAGCGATGGCGACTCGGTGGGATGACGCGCAGCGTCGGTGGTTTGTGGATGGCCAGGCTGTGCACGCCGGGGCGATCCTGGAGATGCAGGGCAGGGTGGTCGTCGGTCACGACGAAAACGAAGAGCCGCGGATGGGCCCCGGTGAGTGGTTCACCGTGCGGATCGAGAGTCGGGACGGTGGCCGGGTGCTCGATGCGTACGCCGAGCTCCACGGGGTGACGTTCTGCGCTCGGGCGGTCGCGGGCTTCGACGGCGGCGGGCCGTTCTCGGTGTTCGGGTTGCGGTGGCCGGCGGCCAGAGGTGGCCGGGTCATCGAAGGGAAGTTCGGACTGTGAGCGACACGAAGGCGACGACCGCGATCGAGGTCTCGCGCTCGGACGACGAGATGATGGTGATGGCGCGCGAGCGATTGCGCCTGGCGCTGGAGATGCTCGGGTCCGGGGCCGCCGACGCCGTGCTCGACGAGTCTCTGACAGGGGCGGGGATCCTGGCTCACGACACAGGGGACCTGTTGGAGGTGCTCTTCGAGCGTCGGGTGTCGGAGGCGCGAGACGATGGGTGATCTGGTTCGGTTGGACGTGAGCGGCCTGGTGCCGCCGGTGGTAAGCGAGCTCGGTCGCAAGGCTGAGCGGAAGTTCGTCGAGTTTTTCACCGCTCACTTGCGCAACGACCACACGCGGCGGGCCTATGCCCACGCGGCGGCGCAGCTCTCGGAGTGGCTGGCGATCAGCGGGATGAGCTTGGCTGAGCTGGAGCCGCCCGAGGCAGCGGCGTACATCGAGGACCCTCGAGGTCGAGGGGAAGGCGCCGACGACGATCAAAGCGCGGCTGTCCGCGTTGTCGAACCTGTGCGACTACCTCGCGAGCAACGGTGTGCTCGATTGGAATCCGTTCAAGGTGGTGCGGGGGCCTCGGGTGTCCATGCGCGAGGGGCAAACTCCTGTCCTCGAGCCCGAGATGGTGCGGGCGTTGCTTGACTCGTTCGAGGCCGACGACGTGGTGACGCTACGCAACCGGGCGATCGTGTCGACGATGCTGTTCTCGTTTGCGCGGGTCGGCGCGGTGGTCAAGCTCGATGGGCGTCACTACGAGCTGCAGGGGGTGGGGGTCGAAGCACATCGGCGAAAAATGTCACCCTAAGGATTTGTACGCAAAGTAGAGCTTTGCGTACAATTGGTCTTGTACGCCATGTAGCCGCCCCGTAGCGGGTCTTATGCGCCATCTGGACGGGGGCCAACGAGGGGGTCTACTTTGCGCGCAATACGAATTCGGCTCGTGGAGCGCCGGCTTCCGGCGAGGCCCGCTCCGTGCCTTTGGGCGGGGCACCCGGCCGCCACTTTGCGTACAATTCCTAAGCGCAACATTTTTCGCCGATGTGCTTCGACCCCCCCCCTTGGGCCAAGCCGTCTCCCCGCGGGCAGGATGCTCTTCACCTCCTACACGTTCCTGTTTCTGTTCCTGCCGCTGGTGGTGCTGGCGCATCATTTCGCGCCCGCGCGGCTACGCAACCCGGTCCTGCTGCTCGCCAGCTACGTTTTCTATGCGTGGTGGCGAGTCGATTTTGTGCTGTTGCTGGTAGCCTCGGCCATCATCGATTATTCGTGCGGACGCAGGATCCATGCGGCCCAAGACCAGGCCGCCAAGCGTCGCTTCGTGGCGCTGTCGGTCGTTACCAACCTGTCCCTGCTGGGCTACTTCAAGTACGCCAACTGGGGCATCGACAATCTCAACGGGCTGCTGGGTGGCTCAGCGATTCCTTGGGCCGAGGTGGTGCTTCCGGTGGGGGTCTCCTTCTTCACCTTCCAGACGATGTCGTACTCGATCGACGTCTATCGTGGAGACGCGGAGCCGGCCTCGAGCTTTCTCGACTTCTCGACCTATGTGGCCATGTTCCCGCAGCTGGTCGCAGGGCCCATCGTCCGCTATCGCACCGTGGCCGCGGAGCTGGCCGGGCGCGAGCGAGATCCCAAACTCTTCGCCCGCGGCACGTTGCTGTTCATGGTCGGGTTCTCCAAGAAGATCCTGCTGGCCAACAACTGCGGGCTGGTGGCGGACGCGGTGTTCGACCCCGGGCCCACGGGCTTTGGCGCGGCTTGGTTGCAAGTCTCAGTCCGGGAAAACTCGATATCTGGCGTCGCCGGAGAGACAGAGGCGCAAAGATCCCCGACGACATCGACGAAGCGATCTTCCAAGACCGGATCGCCCGTGCCTATGCTGCCGTTGTTGGCTGACTTCAACCCCTTGGGCCCAAGGTTTCTTAGGCCCATAAAACCCAAGGCTCAACGGGCAACGGAGGGCGCGCGAGCACTGCGCTGCTCCGAGCCCGGCAGGGCCCCGCGACCGGAGGCGCTTCGCGCTGCCAAAGAGAGCCCCTCCAAGAGACGAGCGATCCCTTGCCCTGGTGGCTTTACGGTTTTTAGCGACTAAGGTTTTTTGGGTTCAAAAAACCTTGACGCCATGGCGGGAGGTTCGGATAACCTCGTCCCGTGGGTACCGTTACAGCGGTCGTGAACTTGAAGGGGGGCTCGGGGAAAACCACTCTCGCGCTCTGTCTGGTTTCGGCGTGGCGAGAAAAAGGTGAGAAGACGGTGTTGCTCGACGCCGACGGACAGGGAACGGCGACAGACATCTTGGGAATCGGTGCCGCTCGAGGGGTAGATGTTCCTGGGATCGTTCAGCTCCCCGATTGGAGACTCTTGCGACGTCAGGCTCGCGCCTTGGCAGAAGACTACGACAGGGTGGTGATCGACACTCCGGCGCGGCTTAACAGGACGTCCAGCGCCGCGATCTCGGCGTCAGAACTTGTTCTCATCCCTGTTTGCCCTGGTGCCGCTGGGCACTGCGCGCTGGGGCCCACCCTTGATCTTGTCGATGAGTGGGTCGCCCTTGCCGATGCCCCTCCCCGCGTAGCGATGGTTTTGAACATGGTTGACCACACAAGAGTGGGTCGTGAGCACCGCCCCACGGTCGAGGAACTACTGGAGGCGAGGGAAGACGCTCCCCTGCTTCTGAAAGCTGAGCTGAGACGTCGCACGAGCCACAACTCCGCTCAGTCAGTGGGCCAATCGACCATGGACTACGCTTCTGGCGGAGATGCCGCACACGAGGTGCAGGCACTCGTCGCAGAGCTTGGACGCCGTCGCCTGGTTGGCAAGTCGAGAAAGTCGAGGAGAGGATGACGAAGACGAAGAAAAAAGGAGCGCGGAAGGCATCTCCAGGAACGTCCAACGCGAAGCTGATCCAGCGAGTCAAGTCGCAAAGCTCAAACGACGTGGCGGCCGAGGCATGGCTGGAGGAGAAAAGGGCAGGCCCCGGTAGGCCGAAGGGGCCGCCAAAGAGGACTACCCACATCTACCTCCCGAGCGAACTGAAAATGGCAGCGAAGATACAGGCAACCAAGGAGGAAAAGTCGCTCTCAAGCCTCATCGAGGCCTTGCTCGCGAGCTACTTGGCGGCACGTTAGGTCGCTTGGTTTCTTGGCTGCAAAAAACCTTGGTTGCATAAAACCAAGACGCTGTTCAAGCTCTTAGGGGAGCCCTGCTGAGGGAGTGTGTCATGGAAGACGAGCGGTTTACGATGGAGTCGCGGCTTACACAAACGATGGGGGTGCTTCGAGACCGGGAGATCCAGACGAAGCGTGTCGATGTTCTGACCATCAAGGTTGAGGGCGCAGAAGGTGCCGAAACCAAGAGACTCGAGGGGCATCGCTTCGTCGTCGGTGCTGACCCTCAGGCAGACATCCTCATCGAGGATAGCTCCGTGAGCGGCGCCCACTGCGAACTGGTTGTCAGCCGGGCGGGCGACGTGACCCTGCGCGACCATGGAAGCAAAAATGGCACCTGGGCATCCGCCGAGGTCGAGATTCGAGAAGCTCGCTTGAGGCCAGGCGCATCTTTCGAGGTGGGCGGGTCAAGGCTGACTTTCCTTGGGGTGGGTGATCGAGAGGTCCCGATGTCGGTCTCAGATCGTTTTGGCCATCTGTGGGGGGAGGGGCCGAGCATGGGGGAGTTGTTCGCGCTGCTTGATCGAGTGGCCGCGTTCGACCTCAGCGTCTTGGTGACCGGAGAAACGGGGACAGGTAAGGAGCTGGTCGCCCGCAGTCTGCACGAGCACTCCAAGAGGGCTGGAAAGGCGTTCGTTGTTTTCGACGCGACGACCGTTAACTCCGAACTCGTCGAGAGCGAACTCTTCGGTCACCGAAAAGGGGCGTTCACTGGAGCTGTGCAGGACAAGCCAGGGCTTTTTCAAGAGGCCGACGGTGGGACGCTATTCATCGACGAAGTCGGAGAGCTGCCACTCGAACTCCAGGGCAAGCTTCTTCGGGCACTCGAAGCGGGAACAGCTCGGAGAGTAGGGGACACTCAGTACGAGAACTTCGATGCACGCGTGATCGCGGCAACGCATAAGGACCTGCTGTCCATGGTGGGCGAGGGGAAATTCAGGGAGGACCTCTACTTTCGACTCGTCCAACTCGAGATTCGGGTGCCAGCCCTCCGGGAGCGAGAGGACGGGAACATCTCGATGCTTGCCGAACGATTTCTTGCTAGCGAGCAAGAAGACCGTGACGACGATGCCGTGATGAGCTTCCACCGCTCGGCCTATCGGGCGATGGAAGCCTACGCATGGCCTGGCAACGTGCGGGAGCTTCGCAACCTTGTCGCGGTTTCGGCAGCGCTGGCAGAAGGACCAGTGATTTCTTCCAAGGACCTCCGCTTCCAGGCGTTGTCGAAAGTCCGAAAAAGTGTGACTTCACAGCCCTTGCGTCCGGCCCTCCTGGAGTTCGAGCGCCACTACCTGCAGGCGCTTCTGCTGGAGACGAACGGAAACCATGCTCGTGCAGCGGAGCGCGCAGGATTGCCTCGAAGTACGTTCTCCGAGCGGCTCAAGCGGGTCGGGCTGCGATGACATGTTCGGAAAACCGAAAACGTTCGGATTTCCGAATCGCCTCTCGGGGGGATGCTCCAAACGATGAGGGTTGTTCTTGGCTCGCTTCTCGCAGAGGTGTCCGGTCATGAGGAGCGAACGGTGAAGAAGATTGAGCCTGGTATGAAGCTGGGCCGATACGTGGTGGAGAGTCTCGTTGGTGCCGGAGCTCAAGGGCAGGTGTTTTTTGCTCGTCAGCTCAACGCAGCGGGAGGCAAAGCCTGCGTGATCAAGGTCGCTCCGAGCCTGGACGTGCTCGAAGAAGCCGGCCGTGCGATGAGCTTGGGGTCGCACGTGAACGTCGTGCAGGTCCTCGACGCGGAGGTTTGCGACGGCGTGCCGTTTTTCGCCATGGAGTATGCCGACGGGACGGACCTTGAGGGCGTTCTGGAAGCCTATCGAGAGAAAGGGACGAGGCTTCCTCTCGACTTCATCTACACAGTGCTGCTGCACCTCGCCACTGCGTTGCATGTCGCTCACTACGAGGCGACGCGAGGGGGAAAACCTCTCAGTCTCGTGCATCGAGATGTGAAGCCGGCCAACGTTCTGGTCACGGTTTGGGGGTATGCGAAGCTGTGCGACTTCGGAATCTCCACGCGTATGGAGGCGCAGCAGACCGGGATGCACATGCGAGGGACGCCTGCGTACATGTCCCGAGAACATGTGTACTCGAAGGTCGTTCCCTCCATGGATGTGTACAGCCTTGGAGTTGTGGCCTGGGAGATGATCGCGAACCGAGCTTTTCGGCCGGAGGCGAAGACCCATGCAGAACATGTTGATGCCATCTTGCGGGGGGGTGGTGCCGTCGATGGAGCGTCGGGATGCGCCTGCGGAACTCGTCGAGCTTGTCGGCTCATGCTTGCTTGAAGCTCGTGAGCGTCCCACGGCACACGAGTTCTGCTCGATCCTCCAAAAGGTTCCCGGGTTCAAGGTGCGGACCGATCGTGTCGGGGAGGTCGTCAAGCAGGTCTTGGGCCGGGGCCCTCGGTCTCGTGACACGCTGTACCACTTGGAAACGGTTGATCTCGAGTCGTCGTCCGACCCGCATCCTCCGTCGATGCTCACGGCCAGTGTTGCGAAGCGCGAAGATGCAGATTCTTCAGACGAGGTCGATGAAGACAAGCGGACGATCGCTCTGCCCGCGATGAGAGAGGAAGAACGGGTCGAGGAGCCTGTCACGGTGAAAAAACTCGCGTCGTTGCCTTCAGTCGCGAGTGCTGGGGGCGCGGATGCTGAGGCGCAGGGGCGCACCGAGGTCCTGCCCGTTCTTCATGATGACGTGCCGGCTCCGCGTGTGTGGAAGACAGCAAGGATCAAAGAAGAGGATTTGCCTGGGGTGCCCATCCCCCGGAACACGTCCGAACATGAACTCGGTGTTCGGGCAGAGGTGACCGATGTGGAGTTGGTCAGCAACAGGACTTCTCCGTTGCTGCCTTCTCTTGAAGGACGGTCGCTGTTGCTCAGGAGGGCGCTGCTCCTCGGAGCCGGGGTGATGCTGACGTTCGTTGCGGCGGGCTTGGTCGCGTGGCTTGTGCTTGGAGGAGCGTAGTGGACCCCGAGGACAACGAGCTTCGGTTTTCTGCCGGCGAGAGCGTCGCTGGCGTGGGGGTTGTAAGGGAGGTCGGTCGAGGTGGGATGGCCATCGTCTACGAGGCGCGAGATGCAGAGGGGCGAAGGGTCGCGCTCAAGGTCAGCACTGCCGAGTGTTCCGCTCGAACGCAAACGCAGCAGAGGTTCGCGAACGAAGCACGACTCGGTGCCGCGGTCGACCATCCCAGCGTTGTGAAGCCGTTTGACTTTGGGCAGCTCGAAGAGCCGCGGGGGTTCGAGGGGCGGATGTACCTCGTTACAGAGTTTGTTGACGGGCACTCTCTGAGGGACGAACTCATGCGGCATTCCGACGGGATGCCTGCTTCGGTCGCCGTAGGCGTTGGGGCTCAACTGGCTCAGTCGATTGCAGCGCTCCACGGCCACGGGATCGTGCATCGGGACCTCAATCCGTCGAATCTCTTGGTCGACAAAAAAGGCATGTTGCGGGTGATCGACTTTGGCCTGGCTTACGCCCTCGGAGGCGGTGAGGGCGTTTCGCGTTCGCCTGACCTGACGATGGAAGGGGTGGTCGTAGGGACCCCCTTGTACATGTCCCCGCAGCAAGTGCTGCACATGCCCGTCACGGAGGCGTTTGACGTCTATTCCTTCGGGATCGTCATGTACGAGCTGCTCTGCGGGAAGCCTCCGCATGCTGGGCTTCCGGAGAACGAAATCGTCGTCGTTCGGAGTAAGCCCACGACGAAAATCATGTCCTTGCGGAAGGTTGCACGCGAGGCTCCTCAGGCGCTCACTGACATCGTCGAACGTTGTTTGGCGTACGAACCCGGAGAGCGCCCAAGCGCGGCGCAGTTGGTGGAGTTCTTTGACGGATTTTCGAGCGAGGTTAAGAATGAGGCGACAGAGGCATCACCCAACGAGTGTGAGCGCGGCGGCGCAGATGGACCTGAATCCGAACCCGAACCCGAGCCGGGAGCGGTGCTCTGCTTGCCGGATGAGGTCTCCGCGGATTCCGATGTCGTGGCGCCGCGAGGTGATGAGGACTCTCGAGGGGGGCTCTGGCGGCGCCTTGTTGTTCTCGCCGTGTTGCTTCTCGTTATTGGGGCGGGGTGGCGATTGTTCTCTGTAGGGCCTGCATCTCCCGCTGTCTCCGAGGTTTCCCCGCTCATGGCTTCCGTAGGAGTGCGAGAGCAGCCGGAGATGGATCCTGAGGTGTTGCCTGGTGGGGCAAGTATGGAGGACGTGGCTCCCGGAAATCTCGACGTTGGGGGCCGTGAGACGGCGACGGGAAACGAAAGAGGAACGGACGGAGTCGGGGGGGCTGGCTCCTCTGACCCAAGCCCGAAGCGGAAGAGGGGGCCGAGGCGAAATCCCAAGGTGAAGCCCGAGCCGGAATCTGGCGGCGAGAATCCTGCAAAAACGTGTGCGGAGCAGCGGGCGCGCGCTGTCGATGCTGGGGAGAAGAAGGAGTGGTCCGAACTCTTGTCGTCGACAAGAGCGGCGCGGTGCTGGGACGACGACGAGCGGTCTTTGCTGCGGGCCAAGGCGCTGTTCCATCTCCACCGCTATGAGCGATGCGCAAAAGAGGCAGCCAAGGGCAAGACAAGCGAGCATAATCGGCTCCTGGAGCAGTGCTACTTGGCCAAGGAAGGACAATGATGATGTTCAGGCGATTGATCAGCGGCGCCGCTGTTGCGGCGATTTGCTTGCCGGTGCCATTAGCGAAGGCCTCGGAGAGGGACGGAGGGCCCGTTCCGGTAGCCGTAGGGACGAACTTTCGAGGCGTGGCTCCGGATCGGGTCAAGAGGATCGAGGCGTCGTTGCGTGAACGTGGGGTCAAGGACCTTGGCCTGGCGGGAGTGGCGGTCTCGGACAAGGCGACGACGCAGGTCGTGTTTCATGTGCGGTCGCTTGTCGATGAGACTGAGGCAACGGCGGCCGTCAGCGACTATGGGACGCACATCGAAGTACTCTCTGACGGAAAGCGGGTTGGGGAAATCGTGGTCACGTTCTGCAAGGAGAAGGGGGAAGCGGAGCTTGTCGACTGCGCTCTGGAGGGGCTGCCGGAGGCGATCGGGCTGATCCCTGTTGATGAAGGAGCGTCTGTGCCGACCCCGCTTGTCGAGGCCGAGTCGAAACCAAAGAGAGAGACCGAAAAAGTGCCTTTGGCGCCGCTTGGAGCGGATGGCGTTGCTGGGATCGCTGTGGCGGTCGTGGGGGTAGGGTTTGGCGTGTTCGGGGCCAGGGACCTTATTCGGGGGGATGTCGACGCTTCGGAGGGGATGGTGTTCGTTGAGGGGGACGACTTCTCGAAGAGGGGGATCGGGTTCGTTGTTGTGGGAGGGGTGCTGATGGCCACCGGCGCGGCTCTCATTGCACGGGGGGTCATCAGGACGAGAAGAAAACAGCGAGAGCGCGCTGTGCAGGCTGAGATCCAGGCAACCCCGAGCTTTTCGGGATTGCGTTTCACCGGAAGATTTTAGGAGCAATAACCAGTGTCACGAGCCATCATCATGATCGCATTCGTCCTCGGCAGCGCGGCTACGGTCTCCTGCGTCGAGACTACGAAAAGTCTCAATCCGAACCACTGTAGCGGAGCGCAGGACGGCGACGCGTTCTGTGGTGGAGAACATCCTGGCGGGGCGCTTCCTTTCTGTCGCTACGGCAGCGTGTCATGCAACCCGGGGGCTGAGGAGTTCGATGGTTGTGTCGAGGAGCGCCCGGAAGACGAGTGCTACAGCCCTTGTGGACAGGGAGCGGTGTTCGCAGACGATGCGTCGTGTGTTGATCCCACCGATCCGACGGTGTCGAATGCGAGCAGCAGCTCGGGAGGAGAGACCGATGAGCCGACGACGAGCACGACGGAGCCAGAGACGGACACGGAGGAGCCTTCGACGACGACGGGCCCGGAGTGCACGGAAGACGTGCCGTGCATGGATCCGGCGTCACCGTTCTGCGTGGATGGAGCGTGCTCGACGTGTGACGCAACGGAGACGCCGGACGATTCGTGCGCGATGCTCGACGAGGCGCTGCCGCTGTGCGTGGGGTCGGCCTGTGTGCAGTGCACGGCCGAGGACGCGAGCGCGTGCGGAGACACGACGCCGTTGTGTGACGCGGAGGCCAACACATGCGTGGGCTGCTCGTTCCACGAGGAGTGCCAAGACCTCGACCTGCCCGCGTGCAACATCGCGACGGGTGCGTGCTTCTCGGCCGACGCGGCTGCGGTCACCACGGTCAACGGGGCCACCAATGGCGCCATCGCAACCGCGGTCGCGAACGTGGCTGACGGAGCCGAGCACACCATCGTGCTCACGGGAGGCGGGGGCAACAACGCCATCATGGTCGACGGCGGGAAGACCATCGCCATCGTCTCGGACGGCACCTCCGAGCGCGAAATTCGGGGTGCCAACAACAACCCCACGGTGACGGTCACGGGCGCAGGCTCGACTGTCTACCTGCACCGCATGGAGCTGGTCGCGAACACGGACGACGTGGGGGTCTCAGCGGAGGCCTCGGGCACGCTGTACGCCGACAGTACCCGCATCGCTCAGAACTCGGGCGGCGGCATCGCCCTGGCGGCGGGAACGAGTGGGTTCTTGCGAAACTGCATGGTCGCAGGTGAAGGCGGGGACGCATCCGCGATTTCGTCGAGCGGCACGCTGTCTGTCGTCTACAGCACGCTCGGTCGCGACACGAACTTCGGCGACCCCGTCTTGGAGTGCTCTGGTGGGTCAACGACGGTGCGCAACAGCATCATCGTAAGCCAAACGAACACCCCCGGAACCGAGGTCGACTGCCCGGGCGTCTCGATCGAGAGCAGCGAAGAACGTGCAACTCAGACCCCCTCCGACTGGTTTGGGGCGGGGTTCGCCTCTGGCGACTACTTTCTGAACGCCGCAGGCCAAACCGAGTTCGCCAACGTTGCCATCTGGGAAGACGGCGACCCGCCGTTCGACTTCGAGGGCGACGCGCGGCCGAGCACTGATGGTGCCACTGACTACGCTGGGGCGGACACGGTCCCGTAACCCGGGCGATCAGCGCTTTCTCTCCGCGCAGGCCATCGAACAAGGCAAGGGCCGGGGTCCGATAAGGCACTTCGAGAAATCGAACACCCTTCGATAAGTCGAACGCTCGACGAGTGCCGAGTGTGCAAGGTGTTGAAAATGCTTGGCGCCGGGATGGTGCAGACGTTGCTTTGTATGGGGGCGTGCTCTTCGAAGAGTCGCTTTCCAAGGCCAGTTTCTGGGTTCGCCGCTACGCGAGCGAGCCCCCGGCGGATCGAGAGGAAGTTTTGCCTCGGGGCGTTGTCCTGCGTGCCAACAGGACACCTTTCAGCGCCAGCACAGTGTCTGGCGAGATCGTCTCGGAAGGCGAGGGAGAGCGATGAGCCGGAGGAGCATTCTCCCGCCGTTCCTGCGCCGAGAGCCGCCCCTAGGGCGTCTCAGCACGCCGCCGAAGCGCCCAGGGGCCTCGCTGCCCCCGACGCCTGCCATCGACCCCTGGATGCCCTGCGGCGTCTCTCTGGTCGAGCTGGCTCGCATAGCCCAGGAGGCGGCGCAGTGAGCCGGCCTCGAATGTGGATGCAGGTCGGGACCTGGCCGCCACCGCCGGAGGCTCGTCCGAGCGTGGGGCACGTCCAGTGGCAGCCACCTGCCGTGCGTGCGCAGTGGCGTCCGTCTCGGAGCGCGCAGGTTCAGCAGCGTCGATGGTTCGCGGCGAGCGTCGTCTCTGCCGCGGCCTTCGGGGCGACCGCGGGCAGCCTCGCGACCGCCATGCTGATCGGGGCGGTGTGCGGATGACCCTCGAACCTGTCAGCGTCTCCACACTTCTGCGCACGACTGAGGGCGACGAGCCTGTGCTCGCGACTCGGCGCTTCGAGCTGGTCGAGCGCATCGACCACCCCTTCGAGGCCACCGTCGAGCTGGTCACCGAAGACACGGGTCTCGATGTTCGATCGCTGCTCGGCGCACGGGCCGTCCTCGAACTCGACCGACCGGGCGTCACCGCGCGAACGCTGGGCGGAGTGGTCACACGCTCGGAGTACATTACGACCCGTGGCCGGCAGCTCTTCGTGCGGGTGGTCGTCGAGCCTTCACTGGCGCTTCTTCGCTACTCGACGCGGCGCCGTATCTTCGCTGACCAGACGCTGCTCGAAGTGTTGGAGGCCGTGGCCGGTCCGGTCTTCACCGCTCACGGGGGAGCGTGGGACGCCTCGCGCCTGCGGAGAAAGCCGGAGCCACGGGACTACGTCGTCCAGTACGACGAGACCGACCTCGAGTTTGTGCTGCGGCTGCTCTCGGAGTCCAGGCTCTGCTTGCTGCACGGCATGAGCGAGAAAGAGGGCGAACCCGTCTACGTTCTGGTCGACAGCGACGACGCGTTGCCCAGCTTCGTGATGGACCCGAGCATTCAGGCTGAGTCCACCCCATGGGCGGTTCAGTTCGTGCCGGACGCCGAGGAGGAAGCGGATGAGCCGAGCGTGCAATACCTCGGACGCTGGGACGGCCTGCATGCGCAGGGAACCACGGTCACGGCGCGCAACTGGAAGGCACTCGGGGCCACCCGGTTTGCGACGAGCATCGAGCTGGGCGACGATCGGGGGCGCGAAGGGCACGTGTGGAGCTATCACCCGGGCCGTCTGGACGAAGGGAAGGGGAGCGAAGGTCCCCACCGCAACGAGACCGAGGCGTGGGCCACACGGCTGCTCGAAGAGCAACGAGCCGGCGGCGTCGAGGTCACGGGCGCGAGCAACGTGGCGGACTTCACCGCGGGGGCTACGTTCGAGCTGGAGGGGCACCCGTACGCCGACCTCGACCAATGCTATGCGGTGCTGAGCGTGGTGCACCGGGCCGACTTTCCCGAGGTGGAGCTCGCAGACGAAGGCTCCGCAGCTCCGACCTACACAAACCGCTTTGTGGCCGCTCCTTTGGACGCTGGCCCCGTGCGGCCGCCACTGCGCCCCAAGGTACGGGCGACGGGCATCGAGTCGGCGACCGTCGTAGGCCCGGAGGGCGAAGAGGTGCACACCGATGCGCTCGGCCGCGTACGGGTCCGCTTCCATTGGGACGAGGCGCCCAACCCAAAGCCAAATCAGACGTGTTGGCTGCGGGTGATGTCGTCCTGGGCCGGCCCCGGCTACGGAGCGAGCTTCATCCCGCGCGTGGGGATGGAAGTCGTGGTCGGTTTCCTCGGCGGCGACCCGGACCGCCCGGTCGTGACGGGGTGCCTGTACACGGGCACGAACACGCCGCCGGGAACTCTGCCACAGAGCAAGACCTGCACCACGTTGCGGACGCAGAGCACGCCCGGCGGAGAGGGCTTCAACGAGCTTCGGTTCGAGGACGCCGCGGGCAGCGAAGAGGTGTTCATGCACGCCCAGCGCAACCAGAGAACGGTCGTGCGTGCGGCACAGTCCACGAGCGTCGGTGCCTCGCGCTCGCTGAGCGTCGGCCGAGACTCCACCCGCACCATTGGCGGCAGCGAGACCGTGCACATCGGCGGCGAAGGCGAAGAGGCGGGCAGCCTCGAAGTCCTCGTGACTGGCAGCGAGATTCGGACCGTGTTTGAGGCGCACGAGCTGGCGGCCGACAGCGCCCTGTGGCGGCTGGCGACCACGCTGAACGTGAATGCCGGCGATGAGGTGCGGATGTCGTGTGCGGAGACCGGCTCTGTGCTCACGATGAACCCCACGACCACCTCCATCGAAGCGTTGGAGAGCATCGAACTCCGGGTCGGTAAGACCTCGCTCAAACTGACGCCCGAAGGCATCGAGCTTCGCGGTGGCTTCATCACGGCGAAGGCGTCCGAGCGGGTCTGGATCGCCGCGCCCGCAGGACGGCTGTCCTGCAACAAAAAAGAGGCGGAGGTCTCCGGTGGGGCAGGGCGCGAATCCTTCGTGCGGCTGCGGGCCGATGCGCTCGACTGCAAGGCCAAGGGCCTGCTTCGGCAGTCCGGCAAGTCGGTCATCATCGCCGGTCGCGATGTCGCCAGCCTCGAAGGCGCGACGGCTCGACTCACGGGCTCGAAGACCGCGACGATCAAAGGCGGCTCGGTCGGCGTGACCGGGGCAAACATTGACATTCACAGTGAGGGCCTCGTCGACGTCCTCGGGAAGCCCATTCACCTCAATTGCTGAAGGGAGCCAAGACCATGGTGACCCCAAGCACGTTGTACGAGGCCCTCGGCCTCCCCACGCTCGATGATGTGGAGGCGGCTCGCGATCGCATGCGGGAGCATTTTCCCGAGGCGACCGAACGAGCCGAAACGTTGGACCGCTGGATTGAGGACCTCGGCGACCGGACAGGGCTTCCGAGCTATCACGACATCTTCGCGGGTACGCAGCGCTTGCGAGATTGGCTGGAGGAGAACGCCCCCGAAGACGATGCGCCTCCGGAGCCCGGTTCGGACGACGACGAGAACGAAGGCGACGAGGAAAACCAGGGCGACGAGGACGACGGCCTGCCGTGGTGGACTTGGATGCTCGGCGCCGCGGCGGCCGGCTACTTCATCTACAAGAAGCTCGACCACAAAGTTGAGATTACCGAGGACATCGGGATGGACATCCCGGGGTTCGAGATCGACGGCATCCCGTGGACGGTCGAACGAACCCGCATGCCGGGTCCGCAGATGGCTGCTCGAATTGCAGACCCGATGCTTCACGGCGGGGTCGCGGTGCCCGGGCCCGGTTCGGCCAACGTCCGAATCTCCGACCGTGGTGCGCTGACGGTCGAGCATGTCGTGGGCGCGTGCCCGATGCCCCACGTCTCCGGCCTCCCGCATATGCCCCAGAGCGGACCCGCAGCATGGAAGACGACGAACGGCTCGGTCTACGTCAACGGAGCGCCGTTGTTGCGCGCCGGTGACTGGGTCATCGAGCATCTTGGCGGGAACAACCCGATCATCGCCGGGGCACCGCTTGTGCTTGCGGGCCCGCCTGCTGCCCCTTGCATCGTTCAGGAGGTGACGTTTCGTCGCCTGTCCGACTTCGTGCCGGGCTTGGAGCGGGTTGGTTCTCTGGGCGGCAAGTTCACCGTGAAGGCCACGGTGAGCTGGTCGCTGCGAGACATGCTCGGCGGGATGGCGGCGGCCGGGATGGCGTACGCCGGCGGACCCGTGGGGATGTGGGGCGCTCGCACGATGCTTGGGCTCATCGACGGCCCGACGCTGACGATTGAGTTCGACGCCGAGGTGACCGGGTTCGCAGACTTCGAGTTCCCCATCGACCTTGACCGCGACGGAACCATCGACGGCATTCTCGAGGTTCGGCAGCGCGCCAAGGTGACGGCGGAGTCGGAGCACTCGGCCGTGTTGGACCCCAAGCGTCCTGGGCGAGCGAAGAGCAGCAAGGAGGGGGAACTCGATGTCGAGACGGACTTCGAGCGCCCCGAGGTCAAATACATCCCCCTGGACCACAGCGGGGACAAGGGCAGCAAGGACGACAAGTCATGAGTCAGGACGCACTCTTCACCCATCCGAAGCCCAACCCCGAGCAGGTCGCGAAGACGCACGAGATGCGACGCATCGAGGTCGCCCATGACTCCGGGCTGAGCTTCGGCCTACCCGTGCTGCAGGGGATGGCGACCGCGGTCCCGACGACCCACGTTCCACACGAGCACGGGCGCCCGGAGCCCCTGGCGCTGTTCGGGCTTTCGGCCGACCCCGGAGCGCCAGAGTCACCTCGCCTGCTCGTGTGCGCCCAGACGTTGGAGTGGGAGGTCGACCCGTTGGAGTGGCTTCGGTGGCTGTGGGTCAAAAAGGGGTGGCTCGTCGGGCTCGCGCAGACGCACCCGGGCCCCGGCGGTCCTCGTTACGAGCTGGCGGCACTCAAAACGGTGGACGGCACGGTCATGGTGCGGCGGACGATGGCGATTCGCTCCGGGGCCCGTTTGGTGCGGTGCGATGCCTCGGCGTCGATGGAGGTGTGGGCGCAGTGGCATGACGCCCTTTGGTGGTCGCTCGATGGCTTTCACCTCGGCCGCGCCGCGCCCGGAACCATCGAGGAGATGGTCGTGCGCGAGGGGCCACTTCTTGGCTTCGCCACGCCGGGTTCATGGGATGCCCGCGGCCAAGGTTCCGACGAAGAGGGCATGGCGTGGGCGATCCAGCCCGTGCGTGACGTGCAACGAGGGGCCGCCATCAAGGTGCACGCTCAGCGGTCGGAGAGCGCACCCTCGGCCGAGCTGCGCCGCGCGTCGCTGTGGCGAGAGATGCGGGAGTCTGGTGTGGCCGTGGGCGCAGTCTTGACCGCAAGTCGGGCGGAGTTTGCCGAACTCGTTCCGGGCTGGGTCGGGCAGTGGCAGGCGGCCGTGCAGATGTCCAAGGGGGACGGCGTTGTCGTTCTTGTGCAGCGCGAGAACGACGGCGTGGCGATAGATTACGTGCTCACCGCTCCCGCAGCGGGGACGGAACACGTGGACTGGATGCGAGCGACCCGAGCGCTGGACGTGGTGATCGCGACCAGCCTGCCTCAGCCGCCCAGCGCCACGGACTAGCGACGAACGACGGTTTTTGAAATCGGCGGGGCGACCCGCCAACCCCACGTGCAGCCGTGCTGCGACGTGAACAGGAGACGTGTGCCCAAGTCATGAAGACAGAACAACCAGATCGTTTGGAACGCTACGCCCAGTGCCTGTGGAAACGATGGCTTCGCGCGGCTCGCTACGCTCAAGAGACGAGCGTCGTCGATGCCGTGCTGCGCTATCGGATGAAGGACCACCAAGAAGTCCGCAAGGCGGTGCGCGACGTAGTCGCCGGCCGCGAAGGGCTGGTCTACATGCTGCTCCGAGCAAGGAAAGCGGCGCGGTACCGGCTCAGAAAAGAGGTCGAGGATGTTGCGATTCGCATCGCGTTCGCGATGCCTACGGGGGGCGGAGGTGCCATCGCGGAGAAGGTGCGGAAGGCAGGCTACGTCGTGAGCCGGACGACGATTAATAGGATCCTGGTGCGACGCGGGTTGTGGGGAGGACGTCGATGATGACGCTCTCGAAGAGGATGGACCCGGACGATTCCAGGTCAACAAGACCTGATCGCGTCGGTTGTGCCGAACACAAGGGCGTGCGAAGGAGGTTGTGCGGTGGCGAATCGTAGCGAGGCGGCGAGTCGCCTCCGCAAAAGTCTGACGTGGGCGCGGAAGCAAAAAGGATGGTCGCAGCGGACGTTGGCCGATCGGGCCGGGGTGTCGGTCGACACGGTGCAGAAGCTCGAGTCGGGGCGTTCTTCGGCGACGATGGCCGTCGCGGAGCGCATCGCGAAGGCGTTGCAAGTGCCGCTGTCGATGCTTCTGGGCGAGCGCGAGGACGATGGCGCGCTGCCGGGGTGGATGGCGCTCGGGCCCCCAGAGCGGGCGCTGGTCGTGGCGCTGGTGGGCTACTTTGTTGCGCGCAGCGGCCGAGAACAACAGGGAGCGTCTTGAGTCATGGAGATGTGGAACGCGCTCGAAGATGCCATCAGGGCCCGCGACTGGGACACGGCAACGAAGTTGGCTCAGCTGTATGCCGACGAGTGGCCGAGCGTTCGGGACTTGGTGCTGCTGTTCGCAGGCGAAGGCGCGCAGGCATGGGCGAGGGGCATCGACGAGGTGGTGGCGAGCCTGGTAGCCGGTCTCGCGGAGAGGCCCGTCGATGTCGAGACGGTCGAAGGCGTGATGACTCGGGCGCGAGTGTTCGTTCGACCGGACACATCGGCGTGATGACGTCACCATCCTTGCTCCTGGTGGCGAGAGCCTCTACGCTTCGTGGTGGCCGCGGTCAGGAGTGGACCGATCTTTGGACTCTTAGGCTACGTGCGGCCTCCGTACGCCGGTTTCGCGAACAATCCATGAGTACTACCGGAAATCGCACGTGCTTTTTTGGCCCTGCTCATCTTCTGTTCGTTTGCTGCGGTTTTCTCGTGGGGTGTTTCGGTGCCGAAGGTGCCGATGAGCCTCATCGGCCATTGAGCTGTGCTTCTGCAGCGCGAGATGGGTTCCCGTTGCCCGAATTTTCCTCCGACGCGGCGCCAGTGGCATGCGATCCCACCCGCATCGTCGCTCCAACAGGATTCGCGCCTATCCTCCTCGTCGGAGAATTCGACGAGGGCAAGAAGGTCGTCGTTGATGGGCTGTCCTACGCCCTGCCATTCCGTGTCCACCTGCTTATCGACGGGCAAGCTGAGTCATTTGTCGGGCGTCCTCGGTTCGGAACCACGGAGTCGAGCAGGGGGGTCGTGTTTTTTACGGTCGCTGGCTCAGACACCATTGCCGGCGGGTCCGCCAAGTTTGCTCGGGATGGCCCGATCTCCCCTGAGTCGATCGAGCTGCATCTTTACAGGCGCGCCGAGGACTTCCCGGAAGACCTGTCGACGGTTGGCCCTCACGCGATCCCTGTCAGCCCGGCCGACGACTGCGCCTCGAGTCTGGGTCTTTTCGACCTTGGCCTGAACGCGCTTCAGCTCGATTTGTCTCTCGCTTCCGACAGCGGCTCTCGACTTGAGCTCTACGAGATCGACCCTCTGCTCTACCCACCAACAGAGCTGCGGACCCGTCGCATAGCGTTCCTCGGGACAGAGGCGGGTCTTGACCAGGTCGAGGTCGTGTCCTTCGTGAATGGGGCGGAGACGAAGACGCTCGAGTTTCGAACAGCGGAGGGGCAGGCGGGCAGCGTCGTGCTCGAGTGTCCCGGCGGTGAGGAGTGCTCAGGGATGCTCGACTACAACTCGATGCAAGTTGCCTTGTCCGCCACGCAGACCCCTGCCGCATCTCATGCATGCAGGATGGGATGGCGACCGAAACTGTTGCCATCCTAGCCCGCTCAGAAACGAAGAAAGAAGTCACGACATGCCACCTCTAGAAAAGTTGCGTCACGTCTTCAGGCCGAAGCCTGAGATGGTCATCCCTCGGGTGTTGGCCTCATTCTTCATCTGGGGAAGTTCCGGTTGCTTTCTGGTTGACGGGGTGGAGGGCGACACCGATGGGGGAGGGACGTTCAGCCCGCCTCTTGAGGAGTTCTCTCGCCGTGCCTACATCGCTCAGTTGGAAGAGTTCACCTCCAATGAGGTTCCTGAAGACTGCAGGCAGGACAACGACATCAATCGCGACGGCCTCATCCTTGCGAACCTTCTCTTGCAGGAGGCTGGGGATCTGGAGTGGCCGCTGGTTGATGTCCGCGTTGATCCGTATGTGGATGAGCTCGCAGACCTTCCGCAGTTCGAGGTTGGAGATTTTGCAGAAGACGCCTACCTCTTTCAGGATGGTGTCGGGCTTGCGCTGGACACCGCACGTGCCGATGCCAGCGACTTTTCGTTCTACGCGGGGCATGGTTTTCCTGGCCAGATCGCGATGAACACTCTCGTTGACGGTCCTGAGAGCGGCTGCAGCCTCCGTATGCAGGAGAACATCCGGCTGGGCCGGTACTGCGGCGGGAGGTCGAAAGTGGCTGTCTACTCCGCCAGCTGTGTGCTGGGCGTGAACTCTCAGATCTGCCCGCTTCCTCAGACCGAGTCCGACGCAACGATGTGGGGGCCCTGGCCTGACGTGTGCTGGCAGCCTCTCGAGTGCACCTCCCTTCGGTCGCTCGATCACCACACGCTTGGCTTCGTCGATTCGCCGTCTGTCAATGATGAGGCGCAGGCAAACTGGTACAGGGCGATGCGCGATCACGGCCGGAACGTTACGCGAGCGTGGATCATGCAGAACAATGTCGACCCCTCAACAGGGAAGGCGAACCAGCCGGCGTCGCTGATTCAGGATGATGTCTCCCTTACGACGCGGTTCGGGGCCAACCTCGCGCACGGCACGAACATGAATGGCAATACGGGGGACCCGGACAACCGTGTCTACGGATTTATCTACGTGTCGACGTCCGGAGAAACCGGCATCACCGACGGCGAGGGGAACCCTCTTCAGTACGGTAGTCAAGCGCCCGAGGAGGGCTACTGCGTCTTCGGTCACGCTCAAGCCTGCGCGCCCAACCTCGAATACTCCGACAAATTCCAGTGCGACTGATGATCCGTCCAAGCTGTTCCTTTCTTGCCGTGTCGTGCGTGCTGTTGTGCTCTTGCGCAGATTCTACGGCTCCTTCGCGTTCTGACGGCGCCAACCAAGACGTCGCGCCTGTCGCTCCTCGAGACACAAGCTCACCGATCGGAACGACGACGGTCCAGCAGCGTGTCGAGGCTGGCACTCCTCTTGCGGAGGTTGTGCTCGCTCGTCCTACGCGGGATTCGCTTGAGATACGGGCGCGTCTCGACGCTCTGCTCCAGGCTGCGCAGGCGGAGTCACCAGACTTGCAAGGCGCGAAGGAGTGGGCAGGCAAGGCTGAGGGCAACCGATACATCGAGCACAGCCTTCAGGGGCCGGACTGGTACGCGACCTACCTCGGATACTACGATGAGATGGTCGTCGACTTCGATGCCCCTTGGCAGCTGGAATCGGCAGCGGTCACGCAGTCAGAGGCCAGGGAGTCGGCGCGGATGTACTTGCAGCGGGCGGAGTCGGAGGGGCTCGTCGGTGGCAGCTGGGTTCTCGCGCGCAGCGAACTGGTTGGCGGGGCCGAGCACGGCAAGGTGCCGTTTACTGCCGCGTACTTGTTCACGTACCTCGGTGTCGAGGGGCAGTTCTTGGTACCGCAGCGGAGGATGACGGTTACGATCAACGGCACAGGGAAGTTGGGCCGTCTAGAACTCGCGACGGTCGATGTCACGCCGACGGGGCACACTGAAGGGGCGGCGCGCGGTCTAGACGAAGCCGCTGCTCTTGCCCTTGGGCAGATCGATGCCCGGATGCAGGACATCTCCGAGAAGGTCAACGCGAACTCTCTTTCTCCCCCGTTCGGGGTCTACATTCTGAACCCAAACGAGGAAGAGGACTCGGTGCAGCCGAGGGCCTTTATCCAGTGGGGCAGTAGCAACGGCGAGTCTTATTCGAGGAGCCGAGTCGAAGCCGCGACGCTCACAGGTGGAGACGTTGATGTTGAGAGGCTCTCGCCTCGTTCCCGTCCGTTGTTCTGCGAGCACTTCGCGTCGCGCACCCGGGTTGGAAGTGATCGGGACGAATCTCGTACCGTTTTCACCGTCGATAGCGACTGGGTTGCTTCGTTTCTTGACCCTTCATCGCCGCTCACGTTCTGCGTTTCGGGAAGGCTCTCCGAGGACGGAATCCTCTCCGATCCGGACCCGGATTTTTTTGGGGCGCTGGAGCTACAGGACGGCGACTCAGAGTTTCGGGTCTGTGACCTTTCGGAAGCCTCTTGCGTTTCGCTCACCGACAAAGAGTCATTTCTTCTCGCGTACGACCTCTTCTCGACAGAAGACCAGGTTTTGGTCCTGTTCAAGCGCTCGGGGGCGATCGAGACCATCGTGGTCGGCGGCGCCCAGTGTCCTCTCGTCGACGGTGAGGCGGATTGCACGTGAGCGTCGGCTGGACGGCGTCGACGAGTACCTCGTCGTAGCGTTTGGCCGGCGGCGTTCGGTCACGCTTCTGGGCGGAAGCGTGACTCAGTCGAGCGCGGGGCGGCGTGTCTCCGCTTGGCAGGGTCAGGCACATGCAGCAGTGGCTCTTAGGCCGAGCGTCTTGGCGAAGCTTTCGAACTCCTTGCGCGACTTAGCGATGCTGGGTGCTTCGACAAGCTCTGGTCCTTCGGCCCCGTCAGTCCGGTAGGACAGGGGTCGGAGCAGGCCTCCTTGTGGGGTCACTGTGCCGAAAACGAACCACTCGCTCACGCCCCGGGCCGGTTGCTTCCTGAGCAAGTCCCGGAAGTGGTTCGCCATGAGGTGACCACAGAGCCCGGGGGATCGGGCATTCATTCTCAGCTGCGAGAATCTGGCATACGCATCTTCCGCGGAGTTCCGTAGCGTTTCCACGAGGTTTCCGGAGCCGATTCCCAGGCACTTGTGGCTACGGATAAAGCGGGGCTCAAATCGAGGAGAGCGGAAGTAGAACGCCTGGGTCTGCGGTAGTCCAGGCATGAGCTCTAGCGCCGGGTGGTAGCCGACGAAGATGAAATGGCTGCCCATGGCTCGCTCGTTTGGTGCGGCGCTGTTGAAGCTCCTCCGCATTAGGCGAGGAAGCCACAGGTGCGCGATCCTACGAAGGGATGGTTTGGCATCCGTCTGCGCTGCGATGGCGTCGAGTATCCTGAATCCGAGCGAGACGGACCCTGCGAAGCCGCCTAGGATGTTTTCCGAGACGGGATAGATCTTTTGCAGGCAGTCGTGCTCGATGGGGGTGCCGTTGCGCCGGGTCCAGGTCACGCGGATGTCCCCAGCGATGAAGGGTGCCCAGACGCCTGCAGAGCCCACGATCCAGGTCATCTGGCCACCATCATCCGACATCATGAGGGCGATCCTCTGCCGAGGCAATGCTGAGTTGCTGAGGTTTGGCGCCGTCGGCTCAGTCACGTTTCCGCGATAAAGCGTGATCGAAAGCCGAGGGGGAAACATGACCGAAGCGGCGGAGCTCGGGCTCGACGCCGAGACTGGGCGTCGTACGCTGGGGCATGGACAAGGCCGCGGAAGACCTGCGCGAGGCGATGGACGGGTACCTCCGCGTGCAGGCGGTGGCGTTCGTGCGGCGGAAGGCGAAGGGGCCGGCTGATCCTGGCTTCGAGCCGTTGAGCGACGACGAGCTGGCGGCGCTGGACGAGCTGGTGTCCGCGATCGAGGACGCTCGCGAGGCGCAGGCCGCTTGGGTTGCGGCTGGGCGGCCGTCGCTCGGTTGAGCGTTTTCGCTTTTAAACGGGATCGCGGGATGCGATCATGATCATCATGACGCAGCTCGCGATCGACTTCTCCGCGCCAGTGCGTCCTCAAGGTCCGTCGGCGAAGGGCAGGGCGCTCGCGGGGCCATCCTCTATAGAAGAGAGGGCGGGGCGGGACCTACCACCCGAGGTCTACACGCGGGACGAGGTGCAGAGGTTGCTCGATGGGCCGCTGGGGCGCAACGAGAAGACGCGGACACGGAACCGGGCGCTGCTGGTGGTGATGTGGCGGGCGGGGCTTCGGGTAAGCGAAGCGCTCGACCTGCGCATGGAAGACCTGCGGCCCGAGGAGGGCGGGGTTTGGGTGCGGCGGGGGAAGGGCGGAAAGCCTCGACTCGCGGGGATGGACACGGAGTCGTTTGAGGCGCTGCAGCCTTGGCTCGAGCTTCGGGCTGGCCTCGGGCTCGATCCCAGCGGTCCGGTTTTCTGCACGTTCACCGGCCGCGAAGTGCAGTCGAGCTACGTTCGCCACATGTGCCGGCGGCTGCGGTCGAAACTGGGTTTATCGAAGCGGGTACACGCGCACGCGCTGCGGCACACGCATGCGCACGAGCTGTTCCGCGAGGGCGTGGCCGAGAAGCTGATCCAGGTCCAGCTCGGGCACGCGTCGCTGGAATCGACCGACAAGTACCTTCGGAAGATCGGGGCCAACGAGGCTGTGGCGGTTGTCCGCGGGCGAGGGTGGGGCTCATGAGTGAGGACGGCGAGCTGGCACGTCACTCGGTGTTCGACGAGCCGGAGTGCCCAGATCTCAATCCTCAGGGGTTCGGGGAGCGGCTGTCGCAGTACTACGGAAGGTCGACGATGCCAGTCGCGGTTCGATGGCGGGAGTGGCTTCGAGAGGCGTTGTCGGTTGTTCCGGATGCAGCCGTTGGTGACCTGACCTCGAGGCTTAGAGCGCGAGATGTCGCGCACCGCGGTGCGGTCTGGGAACTGGCCTGTGTGAGGGTTTTACTTGGGCTGGGTTGTCGATTGGACTGGCATCCCCCCGCGCCGACGGGGAGTTGCCCTGACTGGAAGGTTACAGCAAGCTCTGGTGAGGTCTTCTACTTCGAGGCTCGTGTCCTTGAAGAACCCACAGAGGTGGAACGAGACCGGATTCTTGATGCGCTGAGCCAGATGCCTGGGTATGGGTGCTTCTTCTCCGTTCGTGTGCCGGGTATTGGTCGCGATTCCCCCCAGACCACCATGCTTGTACGCGCCGTGGGGGATCATCTACAAAGCGGTGGCCGTGAGCCGTTCGTATGGGAGGATCGGGGGTGGCGTGTTGAGCTTACGTTTGAGGCTGCGGAGGGTGCCGTCCACCACAACGTCGGGATGTTCCAGGACAACATGCGGACATCCACAGCTGGGGTTAACCTGCGGAAGCAGGTTGTCAGGAAGTTGAAGAAGTACGGCGATCTCGGTGCGCCCCTTGTCATCGGGGTGTGGGACCGGGATCCGTTGGGAGGCCCGGACCAGGCGCTCTGTGGTCTGGTTGGCACGCATACGTATTCATTCCGTCAAGACGGGGCGAGGAGAGCTTCGCGACGGCGAGATGGGATCCTTGCTGAGCGCGTCGGGAAGCGTCTCAGCGCGCTGCTGTACTGCAGGCAAGTCAACGTCTTCTCGGATGAGTCGTCTGGTGTTCGTGTGTGGTTGCCGCCGGCCGCTCGGCACCCCCTTCCCAGGGCTGTTCTGCCTTTTCGGAGGACCACGTGGAGCCTCGAGACGGGTCAGGTGAGCGAGCTTGATGCGGAGGTCAGCTGGGACTCCATCGTCCGGTGAGCTGCGCCTTGGCACGCCTCTCCGTGCTGTGAAAAGGGAAGGGTTCTCCCAGAGGGTGGCGGCGAAGCTGGACGGCCTCGGAGGCCATGCTGCGATGCCGTTCTCGCGCGACGCTGGGACCCCCGCTTCTCACAGCCGGTGATCAGGGCCGGCCCCGTGGCGTTACGGCGCTACGAGCCTCGCCGGGTTCGTCGATTCTCGATGATGACCGGCGCACTCTGTCGGGACGACGGCACGACCCGTCGTCGACGAGCTGCTGGTTGCGAGCGAGGGGAGGGCTGCTCGCCCGACGCATCGACAAGCTCGATCGCTGCCTCGTCGTCGACGCCGGACAGCCGGAGTCGGACTTCACCCCTTCCCACGTGGACGACCTCGACCTCGATGGCCCGATGAACGTCCGCTGTCCGGCTTTGCGGGTGAGGGTGAGCATGGTCGGCCTGTCCACGAGGTCTGAGGCGCGGTGCTCGCCCAGGCTGACCGGTCGGAGCGCCAGGTCGAGCCGCGGTCCCAAGGTCTTGGATCGGTGTCCGATAATTATCTTTATCGGATACCGATCCAGACCGGCCGATGATCGAAATCGATCACGCCGGCCGGTTCTGGAGGGGGGGGTCTCGGGTCCGAGGCGTTAACCGCGCGCGCCGATTGCCGTCCAAAGCCCTCGACCTGGATCCCGCCATATAGAAGGATGGGATCGATGATCGGGCCGGGCCGCGACATGAAGACGGTGTTCGAGTGGGCGATGCTAAAGGCGGTGGCCGGGAAGATGCGCTCGGCGATCGAGTTGATCGAGTCCAGCGGTGATAGGTTGCCCACCGACGAGGTGGTCACCGGGGCGGGAATCTTGTGCAACGACGCCGGGACGTTGCTGGAGTTGATCTACGACGAGCGGCTTGCGCGAGTCGGCGTTGTCGACGGCGAAGCTGTTGAGGAGGTTCTCCAAGGTCGTGGGTGATCTGGTTCGGCTCGACACGAAGGGATTGGTGCCGGCGGTGGTGGTCGAGCTCGGGCGGAAGGCCGAGCGGACCTTCGTTGAGTTTTTCACCGCTCACCTGAGCAACGACCACACGCGCCGGGCCTACGCCCGTGCAGCGGCCGACCTTTCGGACTGGCTGGCGTTGCAGGGGTGGTCGCTGGCGGAACTCGAGCCGATCGAGGCGGCGACGTACATCGAGTCCCTGAAGAGGGAAGGGAAGGCGACGTCCACGATCAAGGCGCGGCTGTCGGCGCTGCGGAACCTTTGCGACTACATGGCGTCGAGGGGCGCGCTGGAGTGGAACCCGTTCTCGGTGGTACGGGCGCCTCGGGTGAGTGCCGGAGAGGGGAAGACGCCGATCCTCGAGGCGGAGGACGTGCGGGCGTTGTTCGGCTCGATCGGGACCGAAGATGTCGTGGACCTGCGGGACAGGGCGATCTTGTCGCTGATGCTCTACACGTTCGCGCGGGTGGGGGCGGTGGTGAAGGTGGATGGCCGGCACTACGAGGCAGGCTCCGCTCGGGCGAGCATCGCTCTGCACGAGAAGCGTGGGCGGTTCCACCGGGTGCCGTGCCACCACCAGTTGCACGAGGCGATGGAGGCGTTCTTGGTGGTGTCTCCTGTCGGGCCGCGGACGCCTGTGTTTCGTTCGGCTGACCGAGCGCGGGACGAGGAGGGGCGCCGGCAACTTACGCGGCGCCGACTCCAGCCGCGGAACGTACTGACGATGGTGAAGCGTCGTGCCGCGGCGGTGGGGCTGCCGGGGGAATCCGTCTGCAATCACAGCTTCCGCGGAACAGGGATCACGAACTTCATGGAGAACGGCGGGGCGATCGATGTCGCCGCGGGCATTGCCGGGCACTCGTCGACGAAGACGACGCAGCTCTACAACCGCTCGGCGCAGACGGTGCAGCGCGATGAGATCGAGCGGGTGAGGTTTTGAGTTCGATGGCGAGACATTTTTCTCCGATGTGCTTCGACCCCCAGCGCATCAATATCCAGGGGCACTGCGCGTTCGCGGTCTCGGACCTCAGAGGACGCCTTCGGGCGCTCCAGAGCCCGTTCAACAACGGCTGCGTTGAACTCAACGGCAGGGCCCGCGCCGCGCCTTCGACTCCTTCGGATTTCACTCGGCATTCTAGTAGTCAGGATATCCGAAAAAAAAAGACGATGGCCGGACTTGTGTAGAGGGCGATCGGGGTTAGAGAGGTGGAATGCCAAGTGGAAAAAAAGGTCGCCGTGTTGCGACTCTGACTCTGAGGAGGCCGGTAAGGTTGCTTTCGGCTCTTCGTTATATGTGGAACGAAGGTGATCACAAACGCCATGTGGAGACGATGGGGATTGTGATTGGACAGCTTTCAATGAACCCCAGTTTCGCAGCCGAGGAAATGCTCCGCGCTTGCATTTCATTCGTCGGAAAAACGGGGCTTGAGGGCGTTGATGGGGTGTTCTTGACGTGTATGAGTGCGGCTGAGCATCTCTCCGAGCCTCTCTTTGGCGAGGGAATTGGTGTTCTTGACATGATTGGAGAGGGCGTTGGACCGGGTGTTCGGTCGAAGGGAGGGATGGTGATCTGCTTTGGTGACTTGTCGATCACAGCGTCGATTGTTGGGCTCTTTGGACAGTCTGAAGGCAGGCGGTCGGGGGGGCTGTCTCCTCGCGCGGGCCTCCGCTCCGGTGTCGGGGTTCACGGTGGCTTGGGGAGCCGGGGGAATAGCGGTTTTCTTGGAGGTGGAGAAGGAGGGGCAGGAATGCGGTCGCAGGCGCAATCGGCTGCTGTGCTGAGTGTTGTCGGCGATGGGTTTAGGGAATCGCTTCTTGGAGGTGGTAACCCGATGACTTCGATTTTGGGCCAGGGAAGCGGATTTGGTGGTGCTGTCCGCTCTGCGGGAGGCGAGTTCATGTCGACAGCGTCAGCAGGACAAAGACGGGAAGCGGGTGACGCTATGGGCACGTGCGTGGGGGTTGCATCCGCCGTCGGTTCTGGCATCGGATGGGTCTCGGGCACCTTGGGGGGGATGGGGGCAGGGGTCGCGGTCGGAAGCCTTAGCGGCAACCCGGTTGTTGCAATCGGTGGTGGTGTCTTTGGCAAAAAATATGGAGGGACAATTGGGGGGGTGATCGGGGGGCTGGCTGGTCATTACGTTGGTTCCATCGTCTGCGGCGTTCTCTTTGACGAGGGAGAAGACCCGCCATCGGACCCATCGGGCGACCCGCCATCGGACCCATCGGGCGACCCGCCATCGGACCCATCGGGCGACCCGTCATCGGACCCATCGGGCGACCCGCCATCGGACCCATCGGGCGACCCGCCATCGGACCCATCGGGCGACCCGCCATCGGACCCATCGGGCGACCCGCCATCGGACCCATCGGGCAACTCGCCATCGGACCCATCGGGCAACTCGCCATCGGGAGACCCGCCTGGAGACGCAAGTGTCTCGTACGGATGCACGCAGGAACCGGATGGGGTGACGGAGCCTTTTCCCCCCTTCGGTGGCTTGGAAGGTCTTGGAGACCTTGTGCGGCCCCCTGGTCCGTCTGCGGAAGACCCGCCCGACTCGGTGCCAAGACCCCTGGTTGAGGTCATTGGCGGGCTTGTCGACCTCTCGCATTTGACGAATCCTGGGCGGCCAGGATTCGAGCATGGTCCTTCTTCAGGGGGAAGGCCGCCCGGTTTCGTTATCGACCCAAGGTTGCTGTAGTCCTCCCGCCTTGGTGAGTCCAGGGTTGTTCCCCATGGGCCTAGAAAGGGTGCCAGGCAGATTGCTGTTCTCATATACGCTAAGCCGGCGCCACTGCCGACGAGACCGAGCGATGTCTCCAGGCGAGTCGCAAAACCCCTCTGCCAGCGTTGTTTCGCGACCTGGAGTTCTGCGACAGGGTTCTTCGACGCGAAAACGGCCCCTCGATGGGTCCCGAGGCTGGCTTGAGAAGGTGTCGCAGAACCGACCGGTTTTGCGGCACGTGGGAGCTTCCGACCTCGGATTTTCCCGGCCGAGGCCTCAGGCCGTGCTCATGAGGGGCTCGCCGGGGTCGGAGGCGTGTTCGAGCGTCTCGCCCCGACTTCTTAGCGTATATGAGAGCAGCAATCTGCCTGGCACCCTAGACAAAGTTGCCCGAGCATGTCGTGTGCTGGGGCGAGTGGGCTGGCGTCGAGTTCCCGTAGCTCGTCGTCGACGAACCCAAAATCAATATCCCAGGCGGGCCGAGTCACGCTTAGCTACGATGGCGGCGGCAGCATCGGTGGGGGCGGGCGTCGCGGTGGGAGCACTCGACTCGACAGGACGGTGCCCATGATGCCGAGCAATATGCCGAGGAGGAGGAGTTCCATCAGCGCACCGTTGCCTTGTATTTGCCCACGGAGGGCACTTGTTCGGCTACTTTCACGAGTCCTAGTGGATAGCTCGCTATGTGGGTGAATCGAGGAGGCGTGGTAGGCATGTTGAGTCCCGCTTTCTGGAAACCGTCCGGTTGGTAGAGAGGGAGAGCCTGAGTGTTGGCGCACTGGGTTCTCCGGTTGGATGTGGCCTCTGCGGCCGCTGTCTCACCAAGGTATTGCAAAATTTCTATTTAATTCTCGTCGTCTCATCGGAAAAATTCCAAAGTGGAATCTGAGCTCTAAGGGGTCGTGATCACATGCAAAAAATCGGATGGTTGCGACCAAACCTTTCCTGCGAAGGGTTCGGGCGGACCTCGTGGGGGGGCATCTGCCCGCGCTCCCATGTGGTTGTGATGGACAGGTGCGGCCACGTCCATCTTCACCAGGTCGTCCCCGTGCTGTCTGAGGACGCCCGATTCTTCATCGGCGAGAAGGATGGTTGGTCGTGGACGGCGCCGAATGGTGGGTGGTCACGGCGTCTGTCATGGTGGGCGTTGCCCGCGGTCCTGGCTCGAAGATCCGGTTTGCGTTGGTCGGGGCGTCGCGCTACTGTCGCGGGCTGAGCGCGTGACCTAAAAGGACATCCTGTCCTCATTAGACATAAGAGCAACTATCGGCTCTTGGGCAGGGCCTGTGTCAACGGGACGGCCAGTTTCCTCTCCGGCGGTCACTCCGCTGGGAGAGAGCGCCAGCCGAGTGGAGGACCTGGAGTTGTCGATTGCGGCCCTGCTGGTCGCGAAGGCCTGCAACATCGGCTTCAGACCCGTGGCCAAAAATGGCGTTCCTGCGCTGAGCCGCGCTCTGCTCTCGCATCTGGGCAGGGAGTCGTAGTCAGCACGCGGAAAAAACGAGGGGGTTGGTCGTCTGTACCGCCCCAGCGTGATTGACAGGCGCTGGGCGCCTATCTACCGTAGGGGCGTGAATGGAAGGATTCTAACTCTATCAATGCTGACGGTGGCTGTTCTCGGTGGAGTCCCAGCTGTGGCACACGCGATGGACCCCGATTTTTCCGACGACGTCGCGACCTGCGGCTTCCCCAGCGTCGTGGGCATCAACGGTCCGAATTGCCAGGGGGCCTACATCGGCCGGGGACTCATCGTGACGGCGGCGCACTGTGTCGACGAGCCTGGTGAGCTCCCAGCGACGGTGTTCTTCGGAGACACCTATACCAACTCAGCCGTGGCCGAGCTGGTCTACGAGGGGGTTGAGTGTGAGCTCCATTCTTCCTGGAGCGGAGAGGCTGGAGTGGATCTCGCGATCTGCAACCTCGGCGACAGCGGTCTCGATGTTCCGGTGGTTCCCATGATGCCTCCGGATGGGTGCGAAGTGTCTTACCTCAGGCACATCCTTCGCAATTACTCAAGCTGCGACTTGCAAACGGACGATGGTTGCTACGACGGGATCATTGGCATGCATGCATCTGCTGGCCCAGCCGGACCCACTGGCCCCGGCCCCAAGCGGGCCGGGGAAAGCGCGATCGTCCGCCAAACAAGCTGGGATGGCTCCCCTTCGATGCTGCTCACGACGGTGCCGGGATCCGCGGAGCAACACCTGCAGTCCGGTGATTCCGGTGCTCCGTACTTCATGCAGATGCCCGATGACTCCTGGCGTCTCCTCGGCGTGCACTCGGGGCGTTTCGCGGGCGAGATGTTCACGCAAGCCGTGCCGCCGCATATCGGGTTCATCGAGCAGGCAGCCATTGAGCTCAACGTCTTCCTCGACGCGACGCCTTGTCACAAAGATCTGAACGGTTGGCGATACGATCCCGGCATGGAGTGCGTCGATGTCCTCCATGTGGCGGCCGAGACTCCGAATGCCGACTGGTCGATGGAGTGCCGAAACCCCAACGACTTCGGCGGCGGGGCCGATGGTTGCGGCGGGTGGTTCATGGGCATCGCGCAGCAGCCCAACCAGGATTTTCACTCACCCGACGTCACCCCCCTGCAGTACGATGAAATTCTCGCTAGCGTCAAAAACGGCATCAAAGATGGCGATATCCCATGCCGCACGCAGAGCATCGAAGCTGCATTGCGCGAAGCCGGGGAGTACGTCGGATGGTGGCCGTTCATCACCGACCCGGCCATCCGGCGCGACACCGTTCAACTCTACGACCAAGCCGCCCGCGCCGCAGTGGAGCTGTACCAAAAGTGTCAATGACCGCTTCGACTCGACTTGAGGCGGCGCTGTGCATTGTCTTGTCTGCGGGGCTGGCGTGCGCGGCCCCACCGGGAGCTTCAAGCGACGCGTCGGCTTCGAGTGGTACGTCGACCTCGGAGTCGACGGCATCCAGTGTTCCAATGAACCTCGACATGCCTGCGGTCGACCTCTGCGCGGAAGCGGTCGACGTGGTGGCGTCGGACTTCGTGGACGATGGCGACTGGACGATTCGTTCGGAACAGGACGCCCTGCCGTTGCTCAACGCTCGGAGTCTCACCGGTGCCGTGATCTTCGACGGCATCGACCTCTCAAGCCTGCCGGAGTTCCCTTGTCTGCAGACGATCGAAATCCTCTGGATTCGGGGCACTGCGCTGGCCGACCTCTCGGCGTTCCGGAACCTTCGGGAGGTGACGGACAACCTGATGGTCTTTCGAAACACACAGCTGGCATCGCTGGAGGGGTTCGACAATCTCGAACGCGTTCGATGGATGTCAGTATCCCAAAACGAAGGGCTGGTATCCCCGCGAGGAATGCCTAAGTTGCGTCTGGTCGACTCGAAGATGAGGATCAGTTTCGGGGACACCGAAGGCGCCACGCTTGACGGCTTCCCGCCAGTTGGCGGCTCCGAGCTAGACCTCACCGTGACTGGCCGCTTTACCGACCTTTCGCCCTTGTCGGTCACGAATGCTGCCGGTTATTCGATCGGAGGCAGTAACATCCGCAGCGTCGAGGGGATCCCCGTCCGCAAGCACTACGAGACGTTGGCGCTCACCGGTGGGACCTACACAGACCTGATTCCACTGCGTGGAATCGAGGAGATCGACGAGTTGAGGATCACCGCGACCCACCTTCGCTCGCTGGCCGGACTCGAAACCCTTCGCTCGCTTGGAGACGACGTCAACGATGGGAGCACACTCTTTGAGAATGAGGATCTCGAGGACATTTCGGCTCTGTCCGGCGTTCAGAGCCTGGGCGGGTCGTTCGAGTTGCGCAACAACCCCAGCCTGGTATCGCTGGAAGGTCTCGAAAACATTGAGACGATGGACCGCCTCTCGGTCCGGGTCTGCGCAAGCCTGACCACGCTCGGGCCGGTACTGGGTGGAAAGCTTCGCAGTGTTGAGTCGTTGCGCGTGACGTTCAACGAGCAGGTCCCGCAGTGTGAAGCCGACTTGCTGTGCCAGCAGCTTCCGGGAGCCTCATGCGACGTGACCGGAAATGCTGACCTCTCTTCAGCGCTCTGCCGATAGCCTGTCGGAGGTGGTCGAAGGCTTTGAGGGGGTGGCGAGAGCTTGCCTCGGTGGCGGCCCCGCGCTAGGATTGCCCTGCCCTACAGGTACATCCTGTCCTCATTGGACATAATCATTATTATCGGCGTTTTTGCCAGAGGCGTGTAGGGGGCCTCGGGGCGGCAGATAGGCCCGAAAACGGCGATTCCGGAACGACGGGTGTTCAGGTGGGCGGCCAGTGTTATCGTCCCGGCGCCCGTGACGAAGACCCCGCACGATGCGCTGTTCAAGAGCGTGTTCCAGCAGCCCGAGAACGCCGCGGCAGAGCTGCAGCACGTGCTCTCGGCCGAGCACGTCTCCGCGATCGACTGGTCGACGCTGAAGCTTGAGCCCGGGAGCTACGTCGACGAGAAGCTGGCGGACCAGCACAGCGACCTGCTGTTCTCGGCGAACGCGCAAGCCTCCGGCGAGCGCGTGTTCGTGTACTTGCTGTTCGAGCACCAGTCGACGCCCGAGCCGAAGATGGCGCTGCGGCTGTTGAGCTACATGGTCAGCATCTGGGAGCGGTTCTCCGATGAGGACAAGGCGTCGCCGCTGCCGTTGGTCGTTCCGGCGGTGTTGGCCCAGGTGCCTGGAGGCTGGGCAGCGCCAACGCGGTTCTCGGGACTGTTTTCGCCGAGCCTCGGCGAGCTGGCGGACGCCGTACTGCCCGACTTCTCGTACGCCGTCGACGACCTCCATCGGACAGACGACGCAGACCTGCGCCGCCGCGAGGTCGCCCAGCAGGCTCGTCTCGCGCTGTGGTTGATGCGGGATGCGAGGGATGGCGCCCTGCTCCTTCGGCGGCTCGTGGACTGGCTGGGCGACCTTGAGGAGCTGGCCCAGACGCCGGGCGGAGAGCGCGCTTTGGCTCCTCTGCTCTCCTACGTCGTCCGCGTCTCGTCCGACCTGCAGCTGGAGGAGTTTCGTGCCATCCTCAAGGGGCGAGCACCCGCCGCGGAGTCCATCACGATGACCATCGCAGAACAGCTTCTTGCCGAAGGTAAAGCCCAGGGCGTGGCCCAGGGCGTGGCCCAGGGCGTGGCCCAGGGACAGCTCCAAGGGGAGCTGCGTCGAGCGGCCGCGTCGGTGTTGACCGTTCTCGACGCGCGGGGTCTGGTCGTGGCGCCGGATGTTCGGCGACGGGTCGAAGAGTGCAGCGAGCTTGAGGTTCTGCAGGACTGGCTTGTGCGGGCGGCGACGGTTGCGGCGGTGGACGAAGTCTTCGAGGGCTGATCCCTCCCCTGCCCCGGTATCTGTCCTCATTGGGCACGTGTCCTTTATGGATACGGTCTAGATTATCGGCCTTTTTGCCACTGCGGTGTAGGGGGCCTCGGGGCGGCAGATAGGCCGGTAGGCCCGAAAAACGGGGTTCTGAAACGGCGGGTGTTCAGGTGTTCTGCGAGTGTTATCGTCCCGGCGCCCGTGACCGTGACGAAGACCCCGCACGACGCGCTCTTCAAGAGCGTGTTCCAGCAGCCCGAGAACGCCGCGGCAGAGCTGCAGCACGTGCTCTCCGCCGAGCACGTCTCCGCGATCGACTGGTCGACGCTGAAGCTTTGAGCCCGGGAGCTACGTCGACGAGAAGCTAGCGGACCAGCACAGCGACCTGATCGCTACGCGGGCTCAATCCGGCCGCGTCCGAGCTTGAATGAGTACATCCCGTTGATCGGATCGGTGGTGTTGCTGACCACATTGTTCGCGGCGTGGGCGACGCTACCTCCGAAGTTAAAGTAGGCGCAGGTCACCCCCGGCATCATGCGATCGGTGATCTCCAGGATGGCTGAGAACTCGCCGCTCATCCCTCGTACGGGCGCGAGGGTGGGATCGGTCACCGCGTCGCACCGGACCTTGATCGAGTCCCCGTCGGCGAGCCCGAGCGCGGCCGCGTCCTGAGGGCTGACCTCGAGCAGGTTGTCCGGCATCTGCTCCATGCGGTGACGAATGCGGCGGTCCTCCACCATCGCGCTCCACGTTCGCGAGTCACGACGGTTGATGACCCACAGCTCGCCGTCGCGGGGCTGCAACAACTCCTGCCGCTCGACGACGTCGTCCCAGTCGCCGCGAGCGAAGACCGCCTTGCCTGTGCTCGTACCGAACGCCCCGCGCTCGCCCCCCGTTTGGGCCGCGAGCACGGCGTCGTGGAAGCGGGGCGTCTCAATCACCGCGCCGTCCTCAAGCCGCAGGGGACATTGGTAGCCGTCGGTCCCACGCTCCGCGAGAACCTCGTGGGCGGACCGGCCCTGCGCACGAGCGTGTTCGACCAGCGCCCCATAGGCCTGGGTTCCTCCCGAGACCGCGGCGGCTTCCTCAAAGATCTCGGCCGAGCTGCTCCAGTCGAAGCCTGCGTAGCCCATGCGCTGAGCTATGGCGGCCACGATGGCCCAGTCGTCCCGCGCTTCCCCGGGAGCGTCGGTGATCTGCGAATAGTATCGCAGTCGCCGCTCGCCCTGCATGCGTGTGAACGTGCCCTCGCCCCACGAGGTCGCGGGCAGCACGAGGTCGGCCAACAACGTCAGGTCCTGTGGGTAGATGTCCTGTTGGATCATCACCATGCCCCCGGCATCAGCCCGGGCGATAAGTGCATCGATCACGGCTTCGACGTCGAGGCCGCCGTCGGGCCCGGCCGGGTAGGCGATCGACTTGTCGAGCTGGGGCCCGGTTTCGCGGGTCAGCTGACGCATACGTACGAACAGGGGGCCGGCGGATGCTGTCCCGCCCCCGGCCCAAGTGCAGCCGATCGCCCACGCCAGGCGCAGGTTGCCCTCGATCACCCATTGGTCGAGGTTGAGCCCCGCAGGGCGTCCTTCGAGCGTGTGCGGGGATGCATCGGTGGGGTATGGCGCGGCACGCATCATTCCGCGCTGGTGGCCACCGCCTCGCGAGATCATCTGGCCCGGTCGGTTTCCCGCACCGCACAACAGCCCCAGGCTGGCTAGCGAGGCGCTGTTGGGGAAGTTGTGCGACCAGTAGTTGCCCTTCTCCAGCATGAATGACGCGCGGGGACGTCGGGTCTCGCCGGACTCGTCGCGGCGCGGCTGGGCGAGCAGGGCCGCGGCCCGCTCGATGTCCGTCGCAGCCACTCCTGTGATCTGCTCGGCCTGATCCAGCGCGTAGCGATCGTCGGACAGGACCATCTCCGACCACTGGGCGAAGTCCATTCCGTAGGCCTCGCGCAGGGCGTTGGTCTCTTTTTCGACCTCCAGTTCGTCCTCATCGACGACGTGCTCCTCGATGAATGCCTGGTCGTGCCAGCCCTGCTCCAAGATCACCCTCGCGATCGCGTTGTTGAGGACCGTGTCCGTTCCTGGCAGCAGTTGCAGGTGAATGCCACCGTGGTCCTCTGCCCATTGGGCAGCCACGTCTCGTCGCGGGTTGATGACCACCAGAGTTTTGACCGGTTTATCCTCGTCGTCGACCAAGCGCGGGCCGGCGTCGGCGTCCGGGAGGAGCTTGACCCAGTTGTCGAATAGCACCCCGCGGGCCTCGTACACCGCCACCCCCGACAAGCAGACCGTGTCGGCGTCTCTCCAGTCGGAGTAGCCGGCGCTGAAGGCATCTATACCCGCCACCGAGAGCCCCGGCGTCGAGGGTCCAGAGCGCGGCTGATCGTGCGGGGCCCAGCACGGGGTCTTGATGGCCTCGAAGGCTAGCTTGGTGATCGCGTAGGTGTTCTCGTAGAACTGGTAGGTGTATGTTTTGAGCCCAAGGGCGCGTGGGCCGTCAGTGTCGACCACGTGGCGTCCCACCCGGGCTGCGATCTCGATGGCCTCATCCCACTCGATGGGCCGTAGTTCATCACCCAGCCGCAGCTGGGGCCGCAGGAGCCGGTCGTGCTTGAGCTCGTCGCCGGCCGAGTACAATCGACGCGCAAGCGTCCCGCCCAGGCTGTGGTCGCCGAAGGGGTTGACCACGGTGGCCTTCCAGTCCGGCACGACCACAACGTGATGCAGTCTCCCGCCGACCTCGACCACGTTGTGCTGGTTGGGTGAGATCCATGGCATGGCGGTGGTGGGGAAGTCGACGCCTAAGGCGTTGTCCGCAGCCTTCGGCCCGCCGGGCTCGTCCTCGACCGGCCAGCGATAGATGCGGTACCCGCAGCCCACGATGCAAAAGGCGCAAGCCGAGGTGAGTTCTTCTGCACCCACGGGGGGGATGAACAGGCGGGGATTGTCGCCGTCGGACTCTGCTCGCGCGGTGGCAACACGAGCGAGGGGGACGGTCGCGGCTCCGGTCAGCGCGAGCCGAGCGAAGCGGCGTCGGTCCATGTTGAGGCGATCGTTCTTACTCATGTGTACCTGCGTTCCGGTCCTGGCTTTCCTGCACCATGAGCGGGGTGGTCAGCGCGGTCTCGTTACTAAGCGCGGCGCCGAAGGCCAGCCCGCTCACTCTGATCGCGTAGACGTTGTCGCCTTCGACCCGCAGCTCCACCTGGGCGAGGTTCGAGGATGCCCGGCCATGCACCATTCGCCCGTTGCGACGGATGTCGAACAGACTCTGGTGGCAGTTGCAGGGTCCGAAACGACCCGTCTGCACATCGACCGCGTCGAGCCCGATGGGGCAACCCATGTGCGGGCACAGCGTGGAGAACGCTACGACGGAAGCATCAGCTCCTTGGCCGCCGGCCGCAGCTGGCTCCTCCAGCTTGGCGGCAAAGCACCGTCCAGTCCCGGGCAGGTCGAACTCCACCGGTCCCGCTGCAAGCTCGTCGAGCGATCCCACGCGAACGTGATCCGCAGACTCGTTGTCGTCCATGGCGCACCCGGTGGCCAAGGCCGCCGCTCCGGCGGTCACGCGCTCGAATAATCGCCTGCGCGATATTGCTTGCGGGCCTCCTTCTCGCTGCGTCTGGTCGGTTGTAGCCGTCTTGGCCGGGTGCTTCGATCGCGGCGTGCGATCGCTCTTTCTTCTGATCGAAGTCATGAAATCGTTCCCAGAGCCCAGGGAAACACCTAGTGCGATTTCGCGCTGATTGGCAAGGTCACGACTGAACCGCCTCGACGAGGGCCCCTGCGCGCCCAGGGTCGCGTGCACAGACTCATACTCCGAGGGTTTGGGCTCCCCGGCCGCTGCGGCAGCAACAAGCCTTGTGGCAAGGTGTCTTCTAAATGCTGCCCTGCCAGAGGGTCTCTATGGAGTCCTTGTCGCTCAGCGACTCCGAGCCGAATCGCTGTCGAGCGGGCATCGATAGGCGAATCGCGAAGCGGTGCGGTTTCGGCACTCCAGTCCGCTCTGGGGCTGGGCACTGAAGAGGCTCTTTCGCTGCTGAAGGCTTGCCGACGGCGGTTGGGGCCGCGCCGCCGCGTGAAGAGGCGAACTGCGATGACGAGCTGACAAGCAGCAACGTTGCCTCGATGGCGCCGCGCTAGGCTCGCCCCTGCCCTGCCCCACAGGTACAGACTGTCCTCATTAGACATGATCTAGATTATCGGCGATTTTGCCACGGGTGGGTAGGGGCCCTGGGGGCGGCAGATAGGCCCGAAAACGGAGGTTCTGAAACGGCGGGTGTTCAGGTGGTCGCGGTTGCTCCCGCTCCGAGGAGAAAGACGGCGAAAGCGCCAG
>Ga0316204_10001873_pt1 | contig 52638 bp, 50 predicted proteins | sample 6monrhotite_MG_2_FD_205661 | JGI IMG/M metagenome (GOLD analysis project Ga0316204, IMG submission 205661) | Microbial mat bacterial communities from mineral coupon in-situ incubated in ocean water Damariscotta River, Maine, United States -... | ecosystem: Environmental > Aquatic > Marine >... | reverse complement strand
GGCTCCGTCGAAAACCGTCCACGTGTTCGCAAGGTCTTGCCTCCTGATGTCGCCTTGCGGCGAGGCATCTGACGTCGCAACACCCTCTCGCGTGAGACGCTGGGACGTCGCGTTCCTCAGAGGTACCTCTTCGCAGTTGGCGCGCGCCGTGCGGCGCGGTCTGGTGGATGATGGGGGCTCAGTGAGGTCACGTCATGATCCGTAAAGGTGCGGATTCGCAGGTGGCGCGCCGTGCGGTGCGGTTGGAGCCGATCGGAGCCGCTCTGGAACGCGGAGAACGATGGGAGCTGGAGGCTCTGCTCGCCAGCTAGAAGACCGTGAGTGTCCCTGGAATCAGATCAACACTCATCCACACCTCCGGCTCCGAGAAGCCGGCCCGCGCATCCGGCATCACCGACCACCGCATCCCCAACCCAGCCAGCGCGACCCGCCCCCAGATCATCGGCTGAACCTCAGGGAACACGCTCACGCTGGACAGCCGCAAGACGCCGTCCTCAATGCTCCCCTCCCGGGCCCCGACGAGCATGACACCGCCGCCCAGATCAAACGTCGTCGAGGCAGACCCCCGCCCGACATGAGCCCGCGCCGCCGCCCGAGCCTCACCGGCCGACCAGCGCACGGTCCCCCGCTGCAGCGCCAGCCAGTCCGCCCGCAGCGGAGCGTGCACCGTGCCGGCGAAGCCGACCCGATCCCGCAGCCAGAGCTCCGCCCCGGCCCCCAGCGCCGTCGCCGTGTCGAACTCGAAGGGCACGCTCCAGGTGAGGACCGGCACGATCTGCCCCCCCAACAACAACCTCGGCTCGACGGCCTCGGGCTCCTCCTCCAGCCCCTCCAGCAGCGACCGGGCGCGGGACGCCTCGCTGATGAAGGCGATGTTGTCCGCCCGCAGCTTCCGCGAGGCGATCCCGACAATAGCCCCGTCGGCGTCCACCAGCGGGCCGCCGGAGTTGCCTGGGTTCATGGGCGCGTCCACCTGGGTCAGGCGCTCCCCCACCGCCGAGACGATTCCGCTGGAGACGCTCCAACGCAGCAGCCCCTGAAAGAGCGCCCCGCCGCTGCCGCCGTGCGGATGCCCCAGCGCCCACACCCGCTCGCCCACGACCGGATCCACGTCACGCAGCGCCAGCGTGGGCTGCCCCGCGAGCGCCGGCACGCGCAGCACCGCGAGGTCATCCCGCGGCCGCGCCGCGAGCACCTCGCCCACGCCGGAAGCCCCCGCTCGGGTCTCCACCAGCGGTCGGCGCCCTGACGCGACGCAGTGGTAGGCCGTGAGCACCGTGCCCTCGTCATCGATCAGCGCGCCGGCGCAGATGGAGCCCCCGGTCGTCAGGAGCACCACCGCATCCAGCCAGGGGGAAGGGTCGGGAACCACCGCCGGCCCCGCCGGGGCCCCGCCGACCGGCGGAGACGATAAAGCTGGGGTGGAGAGGCCGATAAACAGGAAAGAGAGCAGCGAAGCCATCTGCTTCAGGGTAATGCGTTCGGGATCCCGAGTACTGCCTCGAACGACACGGAGTCCGATGTGACCTCCCCCCTCCTCGCCCTCGCGTTCCTCGCTTGCTCCGGCAAAATTGAGCCGGCCACCGACGACACCGGCACCACCGACGTCACCGACGACACCGGGCTCACCGGCACGGACGACACCGGGCCCACCGGCACGGACGACACCGGGCCCACCGGCACGGACGACACCGGCACCACGGACACGGACACCGGCACAACCATCATCCCCGAGGAGTACCTGACCTACGGGCCGACGCTCCCCGATTGTACGGCGCAGAGCGGCGCGGGTGACCTCGTCGCCCTCTCGGGCGTGGTGCTGGCACCGACCGGCCCCGCAGCCGGCTACGTGGTCTACAGCCGCGGCTCCGGTGAGATCGCCTGCGTGGGCGCGGACTGCGACACGAGCCAGGCGGACGTGGTGTGCACCGAGGGCGTCATCAGCCCCGGCATCATCAACGCCCACGACCACATGCAGTACAACGTGCTCTACCCCTGGCAGCACGAGGGCGAGCTCTACACCGATCGCTACGACTGGCAGGGCGACGGCGACTACTACGACTACCGCGAAGCCTACGACGCGATCTACGACGCCAACGTCTGCGAGATCATGAAGTGGGGCGAGCTGCGCAACGTGGTCGCCGGCACCACCGCCCTGGTGGGCAGCTCGGGCGACGACGACTGCCTCGCGCCGCTGGCCCGGAACCTGGACGAGGGCTACGCCGCCCACGGCCTCGACGACTACGACATGTACTACGGCTCCGGCCGGCCCACGAACTTCGACGACGACGAGTGGTGGGTTGAGGACGTGCCCACGGGCGACGCCAACTGCGCCATCACCCACGTGGCGGAGGGCGTGCGCGGCTCGGTCTCCTACGAGATCGACCACATGCTGGACATCGGCGCCACCGGCGACGGCTTCGGCTACGTCCACGCCACCGACGCCACCACCCTCCAGCTGGCGGCCCTGGCCGAGACGGGCACCACCATCGTCTGGTCCCCGCGCTCCAACCTGGACCTCTACGCCCAGACCACCCCCGCCGCCCTCGCCATGCGCATCGGCGTGCCGGTTGTCATCGCCCCGGACTGGACCTGGTCGGGCTCCACCGACCCGCGCAATGAGATGGCGTGCATGGACGAGTTCTTCTGGTCCACCGGCACCCCCATCTCCGACGCCGACGTCTGGCGCATGGCGACCTCCGACGCCGCGACCCTGCTGCGGCTGGAGGACACCCTCGGCTCGCTCATCGTCGGCGCCAAGGCAGACATCGCGGTCTACGACTGGACCGACACCCCCTACCGGGCGGTCATCGACGCGCACGTCACCGCGACCCGGCTGGTGGTCATCAACGGCGAGGCGGTCTACGGCCTCGCGGATCTCGCGACCCCGCTCTCCGAGTACCCGGACTGGTGTGAGGTGGTCGACGCCTGCGGCGAGGACCGCGCGGTCTGCCTCCAGGACGCCTCCAGCGGCGACGGCTCCACCACCGCCGCTGAGCTGGAGTCCATGCTCTCCAGCGCCCTCGGCGCCGTGAGCATGCCCTCGGAACTGGACTACGCCAACGACCTCTTCCCCGCGTTCATCTGCGAGGACGAGCGCGCCGCCTGCGACCCGACCGTGCCCGCCGACGGCGACGCGGACGGCGACGGCGTCAGCGACGATGTGGACCTCTGCCCGAGCGTGTACGACCCGCTCCAGTGGGACCACGACGACGATCTGCGCGGCGACTTCTGCGATCCCTGCCCGCTCGCCCCCGACGTCACCGACTGCCCCTTCGACCCCGAAGACATCGACGGCGACGGCGTGCTCTCCGAGATCGACGACTGCCCCTACAACTACGATCCGGATCAGGCTGACCGGGACGAGGACGGCGTGGGCGACGCCTGCGACGCCTGCCCCGACGATCCCAACCCGGGCGGCGGCGCCTGCGCCTTCGGCGTGGAGGTCATCGCCGACGACACCCACCCGGATCACCCCCCCGAGGGCACCGAGGTCACCGTGACCGGCGTGGTGGTCACCGGCATCAGCTCCACCGGCTACTTCGCCCAGGATCCCTCCCTGAGCGAGAACGCGGCCATCTGGGTCTACGACAACGGCGACGCGCTGGACGCCGGCGTGGTCGAGGGCGACGAGGTCACCGTCAGCGGCAACTACGTCGAGTACTACGACCTCGCCGAGATCGAGAACGCGTCGACGACCGTGACGGGCTCCGGCAGCGTCACCCCCCTCACCGTCGATCCCTGCGATGTGGGCACCGGCGGCGCTGACTCCGAGCGGTACGAGTCCATGCTCATCCGCATCGAGGGCCTCACGGTCACCGACGAGAACCCGGACTCCCCGGACGACTACGGCGCCTTCGTGGTCAACGACTGCCTCTGGGTCGACGACGTCCTCACCGACGAGCACGAGACCCACCCCACGGTCGGCACCACCTACAGCGCCATCACCGGCCCCCTCGACTGGCGCTACAGCCAGAACCGTATCCAGCCCCGGTCCGCCGCGGACGTCGAGGAGTAGCGCGATGCTGTGGTTGCTCCTGGTGGCCTGCGCCCAGAACAACCCCGCTCCGGAGGCCCCCCCCTCCGGAGATGAGCCCGACGCCGCCGAGGCTCATCTGAGCCCCGAGGAGGCGGCCGTCGTCCTCTCCGAGGCGGACGTGGAAGCGGACGTGGAGGCGGAGCGCTACGCCTCCCGCCACATCCTCATCGCGCACGAGGGCTCGTCGGTCTCGCCGAACCCGCGCACGCGCGAGGAGGCGCTGATCCTGGCGAACGAGCTCCGTGAGCGCCTCCTGAGCGGCGCGGACATGCACGCGCTGGCGAAGGAGCACTCCGCCGATGAAGGCAGCGCGAAGCGCGGCGGCTTCCTCGGCAGCACGGAGCGAGGTGCCTTTGTGGCGGCGTATGAGCTGGCCGCCCTCGCGCTGGAGGAGGGCCAGGTCTCCGAGCCGGTGGAGACGCCCTTCGGCTTCCACATCATCCGCCGGGAGTCCCTCGCGGAGATCCACCTGCGGCAGGTGATCGTGCAGTACCAGGGCAACATCGGCATCGATCACGAGGCCCCGCCGGCCTCCCGCGATCGCGAAGCCGCGCAGGCGCGTATCCGCGAGGCGCAGGCCGCGCTCGACGGCGGACGGGACTTCACAGCGGTCTGCGCCGAGCTCTCCGACGGCCCCACCGCGCAGCGCGGCTGCGATCTGGGCTGGTTTATGTCCGGTGAGCTCGGTCGGGCCTTCGACGAGGCGGCCTTCGCCCTGGAGCCCGGCGAGCGCTCATCCATTGTTGAGACGCCGTTCGGCTTCCACATCCTGGATCGCGTCGAGTAGCGTGCTCAGAACCGCCACTTCGGCCCGGCGTCCCCCTCACTCCGGGGCGGCCCCGGCAGGATCTGCCGCAGGTAGTGGGCCACGCCGCGCTCCTGCTTCCAGTGGCGGGGGTAGCCCAGGGCCACCTCCTCAAAGCGCACGCCGGCCTTCCAGTCCGTCGCCCGCATGTGCAGGTGGCCGTTGATGACGACCGACACGTTCCAGCGGGTGTGCCACTCCTCAGTGAGCCGGGTGCCGCACCAGGGCGCGTAGCGCGGCACCCGCGCCAGCCGCACCAGGTCCCGCCGCAGGGGCCAGTGGTTGATCACCACCTTGGGCAGCGGCGGCGCGGCGGCCAGCCTCTCCTCAGTGAGCGCCACCCGCGCGGCGCACCAGGCGTCGCGAGAGGGGTATGGATCCGGCACCAGGAAGCGCTCGTCATTGGCGAGGATGCCCTGCTCACGAGCCCAGGCGATGACCCCGTCCCGGGGCACGTCAGGCGGGCGGAAGCTGTAGTCGTACAGCGCGAAGCAGGGGGCGATCAGGTGCGGCTCGCCGGCGCCGCCCCAGACGGTGTAGGGATCCTCGGGGGTGAGCACCCCGCGCTCCCGGCAGAAGGCGACCAGCGCCTCGTAGCGCTCCTGGCCGCGCAGCTGGAGGCCGCGCCCCGGTCGAAACCACAGCTCGTGGTTGCCCGGCACCCAGAACAGCTTGGAGAACTTCTCGCCCAGGATGTCAAAGGCGATGCCCAGCGCCTCGGGGCCGTCGCCGATGTCGCCGCCGAGGATCAGCCAGTCGTCGCCGTAGTCCGGCAGCGCCGCGATGCCCTCGCGGTTGATCTCGTAGTTGAGGTGTAGATCGCTGATGGCCCAGAGGCGCGGGCCGCTTTCCTCCGGCGCGGCGATCAGAGGTTCTCGTCGATGACGGCGCGGAGCGCGGCGTCAGTCGTGGGGGTGATCTCGGAGTCGACGATCCTCATGTCCCGACCGATCAGCATCAGGCGGGGGAAGCCGCTGGTGGAGCCGGGCGTCACCACGTTGTAGGACCAGGCGGAGTCGTCCGAGAGCACCGGCGCGGTGATCCCGAAGGCGTCCGCCCAGTACTCCAGCTCATCCTGGGAGGGGGGATCGTTGGTGAGGTTCTCGGGGAGCAGCGTCAGATAGACGAGCCCGTCGTCCGCGTAGGCCTCCTGGGTGTGCTCGACCTCGGCGGCGAGATCCTGACAGGGCCCGCACCAGAGCGCGGAGATGTCCACCACGACGAGCTGTCCGTAGAACTGCCAGAGGGAGACCTCGTCCCCGAACTGGTCGATCATCCGGAAGTCCGGCGGCACGTCACCCTCGAGAAACCCCTGCTCCGAGAGGGAGGCTGGCGGCACCTCGCTGTACCAGGAGTTCTCGGGCGCGCTCCAGTCCCCGACGGCCGTGTCATCGCTCGCTGGCGAGTAGAGTTTCGGGGTACAGGCGAGCATCAGTGTGAGTGCGTACATATTTCGAGTCTACCTTGAGTTGAGAAGGACTGGCGAGGGTTGTAGATGGGTAGATGCTTACTCGTGACGATCTGATTCAGCGGTTCCACGGCTACGGCGCCCCCCGAGAGCGCTGGCTCATCGGCGGGGAGTTCGAGCGACTCGCGCTGCGGAGCGACGGCGGCCCCGTGCCCTACCACGGCGAGGGCGGGATCCGATGGATCCTGGAGACCCTCGCCGAGCGACACGGCTGGGCGATCCAGCGCGAGGGTGAGTACCCCATCGCGCTCCTCCGGGACGGCGCCTCCACCACCCTCGAGCCCGGCGGGCAGGTGGAGCTCTCGGGCGCTCCGCACAAGTCGCTGCTGGACGTCGCGACCGAGTCGCTGCGCTCGCTGGGCGAGCTGGAGGCGCTGAGCGCCGAGGCGGATCTGCGCTGGACCGCCCTGGGGCTCACCCCCTACGCCGACATCGCGGACATCGGCTGGGTTCCCAAGGGGCGCTACGAGGTGATGCGGGAGTACCTGCCGACCCGCGGCGATCGCGCGCTCTACATGATGAAGGGCACCACCTCCTTCCAGGCCAACTTCGACTACGCCGACGAGGATGACTGCGCCCGCAAGCTCGGCACCATGTCCCGCCTGGGCGCGCTCACCACCGCCATGTTCGCCAACTCCCCGCTGCTCGGCGGCGAGGAGACCGGCTTCATGAGCTACCGCGGGGAGATCTGGACCCGGACCGACCCGGATCGCACGGGCTTCCCGCTGGCCGAGGACTACACCCACGAGGGCTGGGTCGACTACCTGCTGGACGTGCCCATGATGTTCTTCAAGCAGGGCGGCCGGTGGGCGCACGCCGGCGGCCGCACCTTCCGGGAGTACATGACCACCGGCCTGGACGGCGCCTTCCCCGACGAGGACGACTGGGCGCTGCACGAGACCTCAGTGTTCCCCGAGGTGCGGGTCAAGGCCACCATCGAGGTGCGGGGCGCCGACGCGGTCCCCCTGCCGCTGGCCTTCGCGGGGATCGCGCTCTGGACCGGCCTCATCTATGGAGGGCTCTCGGACGCCGAGGCCCTCTCCCGGGAGTTCGCCGGGACCGCCCCCACCGCCGACCGCTTCTCGACGGCCTGCCGGGGCGGCCTCGCCGGCGAGCTGGGCGGTCGCAAGCTGGCCGACTGGGCCGCCGATATGGTCGACATCGCCCGCCGCGGCCTCGCGGATCGCTCCGCCGAGGAGCAGGCGCTGCTCGATCCGCTGGCGGCGCTGGTGGCGAGCGGTGAGAGCCCCGCCGCCGCGGCGCTCCGGGCGTGGCGCGACGATCCGAGCCCCGCGGCCTTCCTGCCGCGCGTGGCCTACTGATGCGGTCCCGGTCGCTCTGCATCGCGGCGCTCGGCGCGGCGCTGGCCCCGCCGCCGGCCGCCGCCGGCGAGTACGCCACCAGCGACAGCGGCGAGCGGGTGATGCTCAACGACGACGGCACCTGGGAGGCCGTCTCCTCCTCCACCGGCGCCGGTGACTGCGGTGCGCTGCTCAAGCCCGACATCCACCCTGGCACGGGTCAGCCCACCTCCGCGACCTCCGCGCCGATCCGGCTCGCCGCGGACAGCCTGACGGGCCTGGAGCTGACCGCGTTCGCCGAGCCGACGAGCCGTGTGCTCACCGTCAACCTGCTCACCTACGGCCTGAAGTACGCCTGCGTCCGCGACGACAGCGTCGCCGAGCTGACGCTGGCGGACGGGCGACGCCTCTCCGTCAGCAACGGCGTCCCCACCAACTGCGACGGCGCCTGGACCGCGGCCCTCACCTACCAGCACGAGGCGGTGCTCGCCCTCGCCGATCAGGATCTTCAGTCGCTGATCCTGCAGACCCAGAAGGAGGCCATGGCGGTCACCGCGCCCCCCGAGCAGGCCGCCCGGCTCCGTCAGACCTTCGCCTGCCTCACCCGGCCGTAGCGATCTGGCGGGCGCGCTCAAACATCAGCACCCCCGCGGTCACTGAGACATTCAGGCTCTCCAGGTTCCCCGCGAGCGGGACGGCGACGATCTCATCGCAGCGCTTGCGGATCGCCGACGAGAGCCCCTTGGACTCGCCGCCCATCACCAGGGCCAGGGGCCCGGTCAGATCGACCTGATAGTAGGGCCGCCCGCCCATGTCCGCGCCCACGACGCGCACGCCGGCGCGCTGGCAGATCTTGAGCGCGCTCTGGAGCCCCTCGCGGATGATGGGCACCTCCTCGGCGGCGCCCATGGCGACCCGCGCCACCACGGGGCTCATGCCCCTGGAGCGGCGGGTGGGGACCACCAGCGCGTCCGCGCCCGCCCCCAGCGCGCTCCGCAGCACAGCCCCCAGGTTGTGCTCGTAGGAGAGCTCATCGGCGATCACCAGGAACGGGAAGCGCCCCTCGTCCAGCGCCTTGTTGATCACCTGCGCCACCGACGTCGAGGGCAGCGGCTCGGCCTCGGCGATGACGCCGTTGTGGACCCCGGTGACGCTGCGCCGATCCAGCTCGTGTCGGGAGACCGGCTTGATGGGTACGCTCGCCTTGCGGGCGAGGTCGATGATGCGATCCAGGCGCCGCTCGGGGCGGGCCCGCTCGTCTACGCGGATACGCAGCACCGGCCTGCGGCCGCGCTGGAGCGCCTCCAGTACGGGGTTGCGGCCTTCGAGCTGCTCAAACTTGTCGTTATTTCTGGACATGGGGCGAGCCTATAACAGCCCCGCCCCACGCGAGTACTACAGCAGCTCAGCCGCCTGCTTGGCCAGCTCCGAGCGCTCGCCCTTTCGCAGGGTGATGTGCCCGGCGATGGGTGAGTCCTTGAAGCGCTCCACCACGTAGGTCAGGCCGTTGGAGGTGGCGTCCACGTAGGGATTATCGATCTGATTGGGATCACCGGTCAGGATGATCTTCGTGCCCTCGCCGGCCCGGGTGATGACGGTCTTCACCTCGTGGGGGGTCAGGTTCTGGGCCTCGTCGACGATGACGAACTGCTGGGGCAGGGAGCGACCTCGGATGTAGGTCAGCGGCTCAACCTCCAGCATGCGCTGGTCCAGCAGCGGCTGGTAGCTCGGCGGGGCGTCGGGGCGCGTCCGCTCGCTGTCCGGCGAGCTGAGCAGCACCTCCAGGTTGTCGAAGATGGGCTTCATCCAGGGGTTGAGCTTCTCGTTGACGTCGCCGGGCAGGAAGCCCAGATCGCGGCCCATGGGGAAGATGGGGCGGCTCACGAGCAGGCGCCGATAGCGCTTCTCGTCCGTGACCTTCATCAGGCCGCTGGCGAGGGCGAGCAGAGTCTTACCCGTGCCGGCGATGCCGGTGATGGTGACCAGGGAGATGCTGTCGTCCAGCAGCAGCTCCAGGGCGAAGAGCTGCTCCTTGTTGCGGGCGCGGATGCCCCAGACACCCTCCTTGTGGCGCCCCACGAGCTTCAGGCGGTCCTTCCGGGCGTCGTAGCGGGCCATGGCCGTCGGGCGGTCGGAGGGGCCGAGCAGGACGAACTGGTTGGCGTGCAGCGGCACCTCCACCGCGTCCCGCGCCAGGAAGCCCTTCTCGTAGAGCTCGTCGACCTTCTGCTGCGGGACATCCAGCTCGGAGACGCCGGTGTAGTACTCGTCCACCTCGATGTGGGCGTGCCGGTAGTCCTCCGCCTGGATGCCCATGGCGTCGGCCTTCAGCCGCATGTTGGTGTCGCGGGTGCACAGGATGACGCGGCCGACGTTCTCTTCGTGCAGCGCCTTGGTCGTCTGCAGGATGAGGTTGTCGCCGGTGTCGCCCTTCAGCCCCTTGGGCAGCGTGGCGGAGCGACCCAGCTCGACCCGCAGCTTGCCGCCGCCTTCGAGCTGCACGCCTTTGGACAGTGAGCCCTCGGTGCGGAGCTTGTCGAGGTACCTGGAGACGAGGCGGGCGTTGCGGCCGGTCTCGTTCAGATCCTTCTTGAAGCGGTCGACCTCCTCAATCACCGTGATGGGGATGATGACGTCGTGTTCGTTGAAGACGAACAGCGCGCGGGGGTCGTAGAGGAGGACGTTGGTGTCGAGGATGAACGTGCGGCGTACGCCGTCCGCTTCGACGAGCTTCTCAACCAATGGAAGCACCTTGGCTGGCGGAATCCGGGGGCAATATCGTGTCCCGACATAACCGGGAGGATCTCTGCAGCGGCCGAGTCGAAGCTCACTTGAGGCCCTCTGACCCCAGATACCTTCAGGCCCCCGGGCTCAATCGATCTTCAGCTCGAAGTCCTTGAGATCCTCGCCGCCGTCGGTCGCCCGTCGGCTGTACTCCACCTGGGGAGTGTCCATCTGGAGGGTGCCGGACTGGTTGGTCGCCCGACCGATGTAGATCTTGAGCACGCCGCCGTCGACCGCACCGCCCTTGGAGATGAAGGAGACCTTGTTGGCGCCGCGCCGGAGGTAGGGCCCGAGGTCGAGGATGACCTGAGCGCCGCCGGACTTGACGGTCTTGATCTTGGCGCCGTCGATGTAGACGTCGACGGCGTGTCCCGAGGAGCTGTTGTCCTCGGTCACGAGCCACCAAACGCCCTTCTCGACGCCGCGCTCTCCGGAGTCCGCCTCCGCGTCCTCCTCACCGGAGCCGCCCACCACCTCGATATTGTATTGAGGTGCGATGATGCGGACATCACCGTTCTCATCGATGGTGACGTCGACGCCCTTGAGCTGGGTATTCCGCAGCGAGTCTGCGCGGACGTCGTTGATGTAGACCTTACCGGCTTCGGCGGGGGCGCCGGCCAGCAGGGAGAGCGTCAAGAGCGTCCACATCGGCGAGACTCCTCAATTCAATCGTCGTTCACACGCTCATAGAGAGCCTTGCCGACCCGAAAGACGGGCAGGATCTTGGGCTTGACCTCAATGGCGGCGTTCGTCTTGGGGTTGCGACCTGTGTAACCCGGATAGAACCGGGTCTGAAAGGTGCCGAACCCCCGCAGCTCGATGCGCTCACTGGCGCAAAGAGAGTCGCGCATGCTGTCGAAGATGAGGTTGACCACCTCTTCAGCAGTCTTGCGCGGCAGGTTTCTCTGTTCGGCGACCCGATCGATCAGCTCCGACTTGGTCATTCTGTTTGCTCCCATCCGAGCGGGTACAGCGGCGGATTAAAGTAGACAGGGTGTCGCCCCCGTTCCCCGGGGTCGCGACACCATATACGGGGCCGTCGAGTCGAGGTCAAGAACGCGTGAGAGCGGATCTATCGTCCTCTTTCACCCTGATCTCTTTCACTTGGGTCTCAGCTCTCCACCTTGGCGTTCTCCGCCTCGACGGCATCGGGCGGAGGCGGAGGCGCCACGGAGACCATCAGCTTGGTCAGATGCGGCTTCACCCGCGTCATAACGAGGATCATCGGGGTCGCCACGAAGACCGTGGAGTAGGTTCCGACGAACACACCGATCATGATCGCGAGGGCGAAGGTCTCGATGACCGGACCGCCGAGAACCAGAAAGGCGGTCATCGCCAGCATGGTCGTCAAGGAGGTGTTGAGCGTTCGGTTCAACGTCTCGTTGATGGAGGCGTTGATCATCGTCGGCAGGTCCGTTCGCCTGTACTTGTCCATGTTCTCGCGGATGCGGTCATAGATGACGATGGTGTCGTTCAGCGAGTAGCCGATGATGGTGAGCAGCGCGCCGATCATCGACAGGTTGATCTCATGCTGGGTCAGCGTGAAGATACCGAGGGTGATGGCGACGTCGTGGAAGAGGGCGGCGACCGCGCCGGGGGCGAAGGTCAGGTCGAAGCGGAAGGCCACGTAGACCAGGATGAGCGCCAGCGTGGCGGCCATCGAGAGGAAGCCCTGGCGGCGGAGATCCCCGCCGACCTTGGGACCGACCACGTCGGTCTTGAGCACCTCGAACTGCTTGCCCTGGAGCTGCTGGGAGATGGTGCCCTTGATCTGGGCGGCCAGTCCGGTCAGCTCGACGTAGAAGGTGTTGTCATCCGGCGAGCCCTTGACCTGGATGCCGTCCATATCCCCCAGCGCCTCGGTGACGGTCTCGAGCCGGATCTCCGGCGGCTTGTGCTCGATGGTCATGCGGGCGCCGACCTGGGAGTCGAAGCGGCTCGCGACGATCCAGTCCGCGCCGAACTTGGTGTTGAGGCGCGTGGTGACGTCCGACTCGAACTCGGCGGCGCCGAAGGTCGCGTCCTGGATACGCACCAGGTACTCGTAGTCCTCGGGGGCGTTGATCTGCTGGACGCTGTCCTCGCTCAGCCCCAGCTTGCCCAGCGCGTCACGCATCTCGCCGATCTCCACCGGCTCAGAGAAGTCCAGGTGGATCTCGGAGCCACCGGTGAAGTCGATGCCCCAGTTGGGGCCGATGAAGATGAAGATAGACAGCGAGACGACGACCAGGATGGCGGAGAAGACCGCAGCGACGTGGCGCTTGGCGACAAAGTCGACCTTTGTATTGTCGGGGAGCAGCATGCTTGTACGTCCTGCGGCTTAGAGCGCGAGCCGGGTGGAGGAGCGGCGGACCAGCAGGTCCATGAACGTCCGGGAGACGAAGATCGCCGTGAAGAGCGTGGTGGCGATGCCGACCAGCAGCGTCACGGCGAAGCCCTTGATGGGGCCCGTTCCGTAGCTGTAGAGCACCACGCCAGCGATGGCGGTGGTGATGTTGGCGTCGACGACGGCGCTGAGCGCGTGCTCAAAGCCAGCGTCGACCGCGGAGCGGGCGCTCTTTCCGAGAGAGAGCTCCTCGCGGATACGCTCGAAGATGATGATGTTGGCGTCCACCGCCATTCCGACGGTGAGCGCGATGCCCGCGATGCCGGGCAGCGTGAGCGTGGCGCCGAAGCCCGCCAGCAGCGCCATGATGTAGACGATGTTGAGCGAGAGGCCCACCACCGCGACGGCGCCGGGGCTGTTGAAGAGGCCGACCACGCCGGTGCGGTTGCGGTAGAGCAGGCCCATGAAGAAGATGACCAGTCCGCCGCCGACCACCGTGGCGTTGATGCCGGCGGCGATGGAGTCCTCACCGAGGGTCGAGCCGACGGTGCGGACCTCGCCGATGCTGACCGGCGCGGGCAGCGCGCCGGTGCGGAGCACCAGCGAGAGGATCGTGGCGTCGTCGAGCTGGGTCTGGTAGTCGCCAGCCCCCATGGAGATGCGGGCCCGGCCGCCGCCGATCTTCTCATTGATGACCGGAGCGGACGTGACCTTGTCGTCCAGCACGATGGCGAAGCGCTTGCCGACGTTCTCGCCGGTGATCGTGCCGAACACCCGGCCGCCCGCGGGCTTGAACTCCAGGGAGACGCCGGGGGTGTTGTACTGGTCGGGCTGCACCATGGCGTCGTTGATGTCGTCGCCGGTCAGGATGACCTTGGCATTCAGCACGTAGGGGATCACCCGGAGCTCATTGCCCTCGGCGTCGTCCCGGTACTCCCAGAGGAGCTTGTGGTCGCGGCCGATGCGCTTGCTGTCCTGGAGCCAGTTGCTGACGTAGGTGTCGTCGGCGAACTGCTCCTCGGAGAGGTTGTCCTGAGCCGCCTGCACGGCGCGCTGGAGCTGGTCGTCCGGGAAGTCCTCGTCGACCATGTAGAAGTCGAGGATGGCGGCCTTGCCGATGACGGCGGTGGCCTGCTCGATGTTGTCGATACCGGGGAGCTGCACGTTGATGCGGGCGCCGCCCTTTCGGACGATGCTCGGCTCCTTCACGCCGGTCTCGTTGACGCGGGTGCGCAGCGTCTCGAGAGCCTGCTCGATGGCCTGCTCCTTGATGCGATCCTGCTCCGCCTCGGTCATGTCGAAGCGGTGCCACTCGGCGCCGTCCTCGTCCGTGCGGGAGGTCGTGTACTGGTAGGCGTTGTCGCGCTTGGCGAGGAGCCCGCGCACGTCGCCCAGATCGGAGCCCTCACCGGCCACGATCTCCAGGGAGGGCTCGCCCCGGACACGCCGCACATCGGCGACCGCGATCCCCTCCTGCTCGGCGAAGTCCTTGATGGGGTCGACGTCACGAGCGACCGTGGAGAGCACGGCCTCGGAGACCTGGACCTCGAGGGTCAGGTCGATGCCGCCCTGCAGGTCGAGCCCCAGCACGAGCGCCGTGTCCGGGAGGTAGGCGTGCCAGGCCGGGATCTCCTCGGTGCTGACCACGGCCTCCTCACCGGACGCCGCCGCAGCCGCGGCCTCCCGCCGCTCCTGGGCAGTGTCGCCTACTAGGGTCGGCAGGAGCATCCACACAGACCCGAAGGTCAGGAAGATGATGAGCCAGAATCGGAACCACCAGGTACCGCCCATGGGTCAGCCCCCCTTCTTGTCGTCGGCGTCATCCGCCGAAGCCGTTGACGCGACCGAGCCCTTGGCGAAGGCGACCCGCACATTGGGAGCCAGCTCCAGGAACACCCGGTCCTCGTGGACCTCATGGATGGTCCCGTAGAGGCCGCCTTCAGTCAGCACCTCGTCGCCCTTCTTCAGACCGCCGACGAGCTTCTGGTGCGCCTCGCGGGCCTTGTTCTGCGGCCGGATGAGGAAGAAGTAGAAGATCGCGAAGATGGCGATCAGCATCGGCACGGTCTGGAGGAAGCCGGCCTGCGGCTGAGCCTCCCCGGCCGGCGCCGCCTGCGCGGGCACGATGACCAGCGCGTCTGTTGAGGTGTCGTTGGTGACGGGCATCAGTCTCTCGGGTGTGGCTCAGGGCTCGCTGTACCGCGCCTGCCACCCCACCGCCTCGTCGCGCATCGCCGCGAGCGCCGCTGGGCCCTCGGGAACCGCCGCTCGGAGGCGGCTCATCATGCGCTGATAGAAGGTGAGGTTGTGGAGCGTGAGCAGCCTGGGGGCCAGGACTTCGTTGGAGGTGTGCAGGTGCCGGAGGTAGGCACGGCTGAAAGACCGGCACGTATAACACGCACAGGATTCGTCCAGCGGTCGGGGATCTTCGCGAAACCGGGCGTGCTTGATGGTCATCCGACCCTTTGAGGTGAAGACCTGCCCGAAGCGCCCCGATCGGGTCGGTAAGACGCAATCGAACAGGTCCACTCCGCTAATCACCGCCTCGACGATGTCCAGGGGGTAGCCCACGCCCATCAGGTATCGGATCTTGTCCTGCGGCAGCGCCGCGGCGGCCACCCGGACCATCTGCCCGGTCAGCTCGCGGGCCTCTCCCACCGACAGGCCTCCGATGGCGTAGCCGTCGAGGTCCATCTTCGAGAGCACCCCCGCGTGCTCAGCTCTGAGATCCTCGTGGAAGCCGCCCTGGACGATGCCGAAGACGGCCGTGCGGTCCGTCCGCTGCCGCGCGTCCAGGCAGCGCTTGAGCCAGCGCGTGGTGCGCCGGGTCGACGCGATCACCCCGCGTCGATCCGCGCCGGGGGCGATGCACTCGTCGAGCGCCATGGCCACGTCCACCCCGAGGGTCTCCTGGATCGTGATCGCGAGCTCGGGGGTCAGCTCCCGCCAGTGGCCGTCGAAGTGAGAGCAGAAGCGCACCCCCTCCTCACTGAGCCGGACCCTCGACTGGGTGTTCGTGTGGTGTGCCTGCTTGGAGGCGAGGCTGAACACCTGGTAGCCGCCCGAGTCCGTCAGGATCGGCCGCTTCCACTGCATCATCTTGTGCAGGCCGCCCAGCGCCGCCACCTGCTCATGTCCGGGCCGCTGCCAGAGGTGGTAGGTGTTGGCCAGCACCATCTCGGCGCCCGTGCCCTCGACCTCCTCGGGGGTCAACCCCTTGACCGTGCCGGCGGTGCCGACGGGCATGAAGGCGGGGGTGTTCACCTCGCCGTGGGTCAGCGTGAGCACACCCGCGCGCGCGACGGCGCCGCCGATCCCCGCGGCGTCGGCGGTGGCGCGGAGCGCGAAGCGGGCCGGACGGTCGGCGCTGGTCATGGCGTCTCCGCGGCCCGGAGCAGCAGCATGGCGTCTCCGTAGGAGTAGAAGCGGTAGGCCCGGTCGATGGCCTCCCGGTAGGCGTCCAGCACACGCTGGCGCCCGCCGAAGGCGCAGACGAGCATCAGCAGGCTGGTGCCCGGGAGGTGGAAGTTGGTCATCAGGCCGTCCACGCAGCGCCAGCGCCAGCCAGGCTGGATGAAGATGTCGGTCGCGGCGGCGCCGGGCGTCGGGGCGGCGGCGCCCTCGGGGGTCGCGCTCTCCAGGGCGCGCGTGGCCGTGGTCCCGACGGCGATCACCCGCCCGCCGCGGGTCTTGCAGGCAGCGACGGCCGCGGCGGTCTCGGGCGGGATGATGTAGCGCTCCCGGTGCAGGCGGCCGCTGGTCACATCCTCCGGCCGCAGGGTGCGGAAGGTGCCGGGCCCGACGTGGAGGGTGACGGCGGCGCGCTCGATCCCGCGGGCCTCCAGCGCGGCCAGCACCCGGGTGCTCAGGTGCAGCCCGGCGGTGGGAGCGGCCACGGCCCCCGGGGCGCGGGCGAACACGGTCTGGTAGCGGACCCTGTCCGCGGGCTCCTCGGAGCGTCCGAGGTAGGGCGGCAGCGGGATCTCACCGGCCGTGGCCATCAGCGCCTCGGCGGAGGGGGTGCAGGTGAGCGACCAGGTGCCGTCCGGGTGGCGGGCCTCCAGCAGCACCGAGCCCACCTGATCGGCCTGATCGGCCTGATCGCCGCCCCCCAGCACCGCCAGGGTCTCGCCGACCTTGAGCTTGCGCCCTGGACGCACCATGGCGGTCACCTGGCCGGGGCCCGCCTCAAGCAGCAGCAGCTCCACCGCCCCGCCGGTGGGCCGGCGCGCGCGGAGCCGCGCGGGCATCACCCGCGTGTCGTTCACCACGAGCAGATCGCCAGGGGCCAGCAGCGCCGCCAGCGCCGCCACCGCGCGGTGCTCGGGAGGAGCGCCCGCGTCCGGCCGCAGCACCATCAGGCGCCCGCCGTCCCGCTCAGCGGGCGGGCGGGTCGCGATCAACCCCTCGGGGAGCTGGTAGCTGGGGATGGCGTCGATGGGATCGGACATCCCCGCGGGGCTATCCGGCGGAGCGGCGACCGGCTACCGCTCGTCGGTCTCGGGCTCCTCTTCCGGGGCCGGCTGACCCGCTGGGATCCGCAGCAGCGTCACGTCTCTGGGGGCGTCAATACAGAGCCGGACCTGGTTGCCGCGGATGCGCTTGATGTAGATGCGCACGTTCTCGCCTACCTGGAGGACCTCTCCCTCTTTCTGTGTCAGGACCAACATCATTCCTCCTGGGTTCTTCTCATCATCGTCACTCTTTCAACGTTCGGCAACGCTGCTTGAATTCCCTCCCCGCCTCCCCGGGGTCGGGTTAGAGCGGACGGCCCGGAGGATCGGATGTCCGAAAGACCCAAGACCACACGTTTCCGCAAGAAGGATCGGACCGGGGCACCCCCCACCGATCAAGACCAGGAGATCGCCGCGCAGCCCGCGCCGGCGCCCCCCGCGGAGGCCGCCCCCGAGCCCAAGAAGAGGTCCAGGCCCGAGCGCTCCGTGGAGCCCATGGATCGCGGCGCCCTGGAAGACCTCGCCAGCATGGACGCCGACGACTTCGCCGCGGCCTTCGCCGCCGCCGTGGGTGGGGCCCAGCCCCGCCGCACGCCGAAGATCGGTGAGGCCGTCGAGGGCACAATCGTACGCGTCGGCACCCACGAAATCTTCGTGGACATCGGCGCCAAGTCCGAGGCCTCCATCGGGCTCTCGGAGTTCGCCGACGACGACGGCAACCCGACGGTGGTGGTGGGCGATCGCATCACCGCGAGCATGCTGTCCAACCGCAGCGGCGAGCTCCGCCTGAGCCGCAAGCTCTCGGGCGCCGCGGCCCGGGGAATGCTGGATCAGGCTTACGAGGCCGGCATCCCCGTGGAGGGTCGGGTCACGTCCCGCAACCCGGGCGGCTTCGTCATCGATCTCGGCGGCGGGCGGGGCTTCTGCCCCGTTTCCCAGATCGATCGCTTCCCCGGCGACGATCTCGATCGCTTTGTCGGCGCGACGCTGAACTTCAAGGTCATCGAGATGAACGGCGGCGAGGCCGTCGTCTCCCACCGCGCCATCCAGGAGGAGAACCTGGAGGAGGAGGCCGCTGAGCAGTGGGCCACCCTGAAGCCTGGCGATGAGGTGAGCGGCGTCGTCCGCAACGTGCAGCCCTTCGGTGCCTTCGTGGACCTCGGCGGCGCGGAGGGCCTCGTGCACCGCTCCGAGCTGAGCTGGGACGACGCGGCGGATCCCAACACGCTCGTCTCCCGGGGTCAGCGCGTGACCGTCGTGATCCTGGACATCGATCCGGCGGCGAAGCGCATGTCCCTCTCCATGAAGGACCGGGCGGCCGACCCCTGGAGCCTGCTGGGTCAGGACTTCCAGGAGGGAGAGGTGTACGAGGCGACCGTCCGCAGGCTCGCGGACTTCGGCGCCTTCGCCGATATCGCCCCCGGGCTGACCGGCCTCATCCACGTGGGCAACATCGCCAACGAGCACGTCAACCACCCGAGCGACGTGCTGAGCCCCGGCGATCTGGTCAAGGTGCGGGTGCTCTCCATCGACTACCAGGGCAAGCGCCTGGATCTCGGCATGAAGCAGGCGGCGGCGGACTGGCAGCCCAAGGAAGGCCAGCGCAAGGAGCGGGAGCCGAGGCAGCAGGCCCCGGCGGCTGGCGGCTTCGGCACGCTGGGCGATCTGCTCAAGGGCCTGAAGGTCGACTGACCTCAGCGGCCCTTCAGCGCTCCGTGGCGGGGGCGCCGGCCTCCCGGCTGCGCTCCGGCGGCTTCAGCGTGATGGTCAGCCCCTCAACGGACTTGTCCGCGATCGCCAGCCCCTCGATCAGGCCCTGTGGATCCTGCGGGCCCACCCCGTCCCGCTCGGGGTCGGAGGCCGCTCGCAGCGTCACCGCCCCCAGGTGAGCGGGCACGTCGACCGAGAACGGTCCCGCGCCGGGCGCGCTCCCGGACCAGACGAGCAGCGCCTCTCCCTCGCTCCGGTTCAGCAGCTCCAGCCGTATCGGCCCCGAGCCCGTGTACTCGATCACGCCGCTGACGCGAACCGTGTCGGCGGCCATCACCGAGGCGATCAGCGCCAGGCCGAGCGCCGCGCTCACTGCCCCTCCAGCTCCCGGTATCGGACCGCCGCGGCCTTGAGATCCTCAAAGGCCAGCCGCTTGTCCCCCGGGTTCTCGGTGAGCCATGTGGGGTGGAAGGTGGGCATCACCGGCAGGCTGCCGTTGTAGCGCTGCCAGCGCCCGCGCAGGGCGTTGAAGCCCCGCCGCCCGCCGACCAGCGCCTGGGTCGCGGGTCGCCCCATCGAGAGGATCACCAGCGGCCGGACCGCGTTGATCTGCGCGTGCAGCGCCGCCCCGCAGGAGCCGCGCGCGGGCGCCTCGTTGTTCTTGGGGAAGCCGCAAGGGCAGATGTCCGCCACAAAGACCTGCTCCCGGCGCAGCCCGAGCACATGCGCCAGCATCTTGTCGAGCATGTCCCCCGGGGGTCCGCTGAAGGGGCGGGCTTCGGCGCGCTTGTCTTCGGCGGAGCCCACGACGAAGAGGTTCGCCTCGGTGGAGCCCTCGCCGATGATGATCACGTTCGAGCAGACCGGGCAGCGCCTGCCCGAGGCCTTGCGGATCGCCGCCAGCTCGGCGACGGGATCGCGTCGCCCCGTGTACGCGCCCCACTTGCCGGCGCCGGGCCGCGCGGCGGGCGCGCTCCGGGGCGCGCGACGGGGGCGCTCCGCTGGCGTGGGCTCGGGGGCCTTCGGCTGCCGCTCCGAGATCTCGGGCACGCGCATCGGCGGCGGCCGTCGACCGTCGCCGCGCCCCGCTCGCGGGGGGCCGGAGCGGCCCTGCTGGCGGCCCTGCTGGCGGCCCCGCTGCCCGCCCTGCTGGCCGCCCTGCTGGCCGCTCTCGAGCGCCTCGCCCTCCGCGGCGTAGCGACCGCGCGACGGACCGGGGATGGGACGCCTGGGCAGCTCACCCCTCGGCAGGGTCAGCAGACCGTCCGCTCTGGAGGCCTCAAGAACGATCCGAAGATCCGCCGCGATCTCAGCCAGCTCCCTGGCCGCCTCTTCGGGGGTCATTTCCCCTCCCCTGCGGTGAAGGACGGGCGCCACCCGAGGGCCCGAAGCTCGGCAACAACGCGCAGAATCGGGAGGCCGACGACGTTGAACCAGTCCCCCTCCACCCGGTCGATGAGCTGGGGGCCCAGCCCCTCGATCTGGTACCCCCCGCAGGCCTGCCGACCCTCACCTGTTGTGAGGTAGTCCTCAATTTCTTTGTCAGATAGATCGATGCGGAAGTGGATGTACGATGTTTCGTGGAACACCACCTCGGCCCCGGTCCGTCTCCCGTCGACGGCCAGGACACACACACCCGTGACGAGCGCGTGGGTCCGCCCCCGCAGCATCTCGAGCTGCGCCCTGTGGTTCTCCAGCGTCTTCGGCTTGTGGAGGACCTCGCCGTCGAGGTGCGCGACCTGGTCCGCGCCGATCACCAGCGCGCCCGGCGCGTCCAGGCGCGCGGCGACCGCCCGTGCCTTGGCGATCGCGAGCCCCTCGGCTCGCAGCGAAGGATCCATCTCGGCGAACGCGCCCTCGTCCACACCGGACGCGAGCGCATCGCAGCGCACCCCCGCCTGCTGCAGCAGTTGCGCCCGCCAGGGGCTGGTAGAAGCAAGTACGACCCTCATCACACCTGTTATGTCCGCCGTGTTGGGTTTCCGAGATGAGTATAGTAGTGGCGTCGGCCCGTTCGCGGCACGGGCGGCCCCACATTGTTGGAGAGAGGCAGGATGACCACACGCGCCGTCGGGATTGATCTCGGCACGACGTTCTCTGCGATTGCCCACGTGAACAAGCACGGAGTTCCAGAGATCCTCCACAACGCCGAGGGGGATCGCATCACCCCCTCTGTGATCCTTTTTGATGAAGACGAAGTCATCGTCGGCAACTACGCCAAGCAGTCGGCGGTCGTCTACCCCGAGCAGGTGGTGGAGTTCGTAAAGCGCCACATGGGCGATCCGGACTTCACCTTCTTCTACCGGGATGAGTCCTACACCCCCGAGCGGCTCTCGTCGTTCATCCTGGCCAAGCTCAAGCACGACGCCGAGCTGCGCCTGGGGCACCGCATCGAGGAGGCGGTGATCACGGTCCCGGCCTACTTCGGCGACGCCCAGCGCCAGGCCACCCTGCGCGCGGGACAGGCCGCGGGCCTGAACGTGCTGAAGCTCATCAACGAGCCCACCGCCGCGGCCTTCGCCTACGGCCTCAACAACATGGACAAGGCCCAGGGCAACCGCATCATGGTCTTCGACCTGGGCGGCGGCACCTTCGACGCCACGATCATCCAGATCGAGGGCCGCAGCATCAACGTGCTCGCGACCACGGGTGACCACCAGCTCGGCGGTATGGACTGGGACAACGCCCTCATCCAGTACGCGGCCGAGCGCTTCCGCGAGAAGCACAACATGGACCCGCTGGAGGATCCGGCGGCGTACCACGACCTGCGCCAGAAGTGCGTGTCGGCCAAGATCTCCCTGACGCGCCGTCCCAAGGTCAACCTCTTCTACGACTACGGCGGCAAGATCCTGCGCCTGGAGATCGACCGGGCGCGCTTCGAGGATCTCACCAGCGGCCTGCTCCGGCGCTGCGACGCGCTGACGACGGATCTCCTGGAGGAGGCCGGGCTCGTCGGCGACGACATCGACACGGTCCTGCTGGCCGGCGGCTCGACCCGCATGCCGATGGTCCGGGATCTGCTGAAGCGGAAGTTCCAGAAGGCCCCCGCGACCGACATCAACCCCGACGAGTGCGTGGCGCTCGGCGCGGCGCTGACGGCGGCGCTGGAGAGCGCGAAGCTGAGCGGCGAGCAGTCGAACATCGACATCCGCACCTACGACGTCACCTCCCACTCGCTGGGCATGGTGGTCTACAAGGAGGCGCAGCTCTTCAACTCGCGCATCATCCGCCGCAACTCGCGCATCCCCTGCGATCAGACCCGCGACGACTACGTCACCACCCACGACGGCCAGACCACCATGGACCTCTGGCTGGTGCAGGGTGAGAACGACAACCCCCTCGAGTGCAACGTGCTCGGGCACTTCGAGTTCTACGGCATCCCCGGGCGCCCCGCGAACGAGTCCAACCTGGCGGTCACCTACCGGTACAACGCCAACGGCATCGTCGAGGTCGAGGCCATGGACCTGAAGTCCGGCCAGATCCTCGCCCACCGCCTCGCGGCGGGCAACACCACCCTCGAGGACCTCGCCCGCAACCGGGCGCCCATCCACATGGCGCTCATCATCGACTGCTCGGGCTCCATGTACGGGCGCAACATCCGGGACGCCAAGGGCGCGGCCAAGTCCTTCATCGAGCGCTCCCTGAAGCCCGGCCGACAGGTCGCGGTCGTCGGCTTCCCAGGCGGGGTCAAGTCGCCGCCCCAGGCGGACATCGGCCAGCTGAAGGCCTCCATTGATCAGCTCACCCCCATCGGCTCGACGCCCATGGCGCGGGGCATCAAGGACGCCAGGGAGCTGCTGCGGCCCCGGGCGGGCATCCAGCGGGTCTTCGTCATCCTGACCGACGGCCACCCGGACGACCCGGATCAGACCATCGCCGAGATCCACCGCATCCGCTCCCGCGGCGGTCGGGTCATCACCATCGGCGTGGGCGCGCAGGTCCAGCGAGACTTCCTGCGCGGCCTCGCCAGCCAGCCCTCGGACTTCCACTTCTGCTCCGAGAGCGTCGAGCTTGAAGGCACCTTCATCAACCTCGCGACGCAGCTCCAGAGCGGAGATCCGCGGTGAGTTCGGAGGATTACCCCATGAGCAATGACGTCAGCGAGAAGCTCTCCGCCATCCACTCCGCCATCGATCAGATGCGGGACAACATCGGCGAGCGCTCAGAGAGCGACCGCACCCAACAGAAGGCCTTCGACGCCCTCTACGAGGAGCTGCGCCAGTACAAGGAAGACTTCATCTTCCAGTCCGAGAAGGCGCTCCTGCTGGACCTGCTGCTGTTCTACGACTCCCTGAACTGGTTCCGGGAGTCGCTCGTCAAGCAGCAGATGTCCCCGGAGGTCATCGTCGACTCCTTCCAGTACCTGATGGACGAGTTCCTCGAGGTGCTGTACCGGCGCGACGTGATGCCGATGGAGTCCAGCGAGAAGTTCGATCGCCGCAGCCAGAAGGCCATCAAGGTCATCCCCGCGGAGACCGCCGAGCAGGATCAGACCGTGGCCCAGGTGCTGAAGCGAGGGTTCATGCGCAGTGAGCGCATCCTCCGCAGCGAAGAAGTCTTCATATACCGCCACAACAACGCCGCGAAGAAGACCGAGCCCTCCAGCTCCGAGAGCTGAGTATGTCCAAGGAGATCATCCTCGGCATCGATCTGGGGACCACGTTCTCGGCCATGGCCTACGTCGATCAGTTCGGCAAGGCCAACATCCTGCCCAACGCGGACGGCCACGCCACCACCCCCTCCGCCACCTACTTCTACGACGTGGACGCCTGCGTCGTCGGCGAAGAGGCCATCAAGATGGTGGTGGTCGATCCGGCCCACGTGGCCCGGTTCGTCAAGCGCTCCATGGGCGAACATCACTACGAGCTGATGTTCTTCAACAACACCTACACGCCCCAGGAGCTGAGCGCCTTCATCCTGCGAAAGCTGAAGGAGGACGCCGAGGAGATGCTGGGGCAGGAGGTGACGAAGGCCGTCATCACCGTGCCGGCCTACTTCAACGCGGCCCAGCGCGGCGCCACCGCGGCGGCCGGCGAGCTGGCGGGCCTGGAGGTGCTCTCCATCCTGAACGAGCCCACCGCCGCCGCCATCCACCTCGCCATGGATCAGCTCGGCACGGACCACCGCATGATGGTCTTCGACCTCGGCGGCGGCACGCTGGATGTGACGCTGATGGAGATCAGCGGCCTGGAGCTGAAGACCATCTCCAGCGACGGCAACGCCGAGCTCGGCGGCAAGGACTGGGACGATCGCCTCGTCAACCACGTGGCGGAAGCCTTCTCGGTCCAGTTCGACGGCGAGGATCCCCGAGACGATCCCCGCCCCTACCAGGAGCTCTACGAGCGCTGCCTGCAGGCAAAGATCGCCCTCTCCCGGCAGACCCGCGCCGCCATCCCGGTGAGCTACAGCGGCCACCGCACGGTGGTGAAGGTCACCCGGGACGACTTCGCCCAGATGTCCGCCGATCTGGTGCAGCAGTGTGAAGACACCTGCCTGCTGGTGATGGAGAAGGCTGGCATGGCCTGGAGCGATCTCGATGAGGTGCTGCTCGTGGGCGGCTCCACCCGCATGCCGATGATCCGCGACATGCTCTCCCGCATCTCAGGCTTCGCCTCCTTCCGCGACGTCAACCCGGACGAGGCCGTGGCCCTCGGCGCCTCGCTCGTGGCCGTGTTCCGCCACCAGACCGATCACCCGGCGCTGTCCAACTACCGGCGCGAGGTGCTGACCCGCGCTGGCCTGAACCCCGACGATCGCACGACGGACCTCGTCCAGCTCGGCGACGAGCACCTCCAGCAAGCCTCCGCGGTCGGGCTCCCGCCGCTCTCGATCCAGGACGCGGCCTCCCACCCGCTGGGGGTCATCGTGCTGGACAGGCACCATCGGGAGCGGGTGGTGAACCTGATCCCCGAAGCCAGCGCCCTGCCCTGCGAGCGCAAGTCCCGCTTCGCCTACGCCTACGACAACATGACGGCCGTTCGCGTCACCGTGACCGAGGGCGCCGGGCGAACCCGCGATGAGGTCGCGGTCGTGGGTGAGCTGGTGCTCGACAAGCTCCCGCCGCGCCCGCGAGGAACCCCGATCGACGTGGTCTATCGCTACACCGCGGATCAGATCCTGGAGGTGGACATCCTCGACGTGCAGACGGGCGCCAGCCGCCGCGCGCGCATCAACCTGAGCGGTGAGCTGGACGAGAGCCGGATGGTGGAGGCCCGTGAGCAGGTCCGACGCGCTCAGATGCGATAAGCTCTGTCGCCCCCCGGAGACAGATGGAAAGTCGGGATCTGCAGCAGATAGAGAAGTTCCTCGACCAGGTCGGGAAGGACTCACTGTTCGCCTACTACAAGGTCCAGCAGGACGCCTCCGATGAGGAGTTGGAGGGGGTGCTCCGCAAGCGGCGCGGCTGGGCACAGGGCCAGCAGGCGAACCCCAAGTACCGCACCGAAGCCATGTGGCTCATCAAGAACAACGGCTTGATCCGCAGAGCGCTGCTGGAAGACAGGCCCGCCTACACCGAGTCCGCGCGCGCGCGGCTGGCCGCCGGCCGGCTGGACTCGCTCACCCCCTTCATCCAGGGGATCCTGGCCGCGGGCCCGCTGACCGTGGACGGCGAGCGCGCCATCATCGTCAAGGGCGAGGCCATGGGCCTGAGCCCGGAGGCCGTGCGCGAGCACCTGGGCACGCTGAGCGGCGGCGCCGTGCCGGCGACCCGCCCCCAGGCCGCCCCCCCGGACGACTTCGTCGACTACTACGATCTCCTGCAGGTCTCGCCGGCGGTGAGCTTCGACGCGCTGGAGAGCGCCCACCGGGCGCGGTACCGCTGGGCGCGCAACCTGGCGAACAAGCAAGAGTCCGGCCGCTACTACGATCTGCTGGACAAGGCCTGGCGGGCCCTCGAGGATCCGGAGAAGCGCAAGGCCTACGACGCCCTGCGCGCGAGCCGCCCCGGGGCTGACAAGCCAGCGCTCCCCGAGTCCGCAGCCGAGGTCCCCGCCAGCGCCAGCCGCATCTCCCTGGGCGCTCCCCGCAGGGACACTGCGGACACTGCGGACACTGCGGACACAGCCGGTCCCCCTACTCCGCCGGACGGCATCGGCGGCAAGACCCTCGGGCTGAGCAACAAGAAGCCCGTGGGGCGGCGCCCCCGCCTCGCCATCGCCAGCCCCGAGCTGGTTCAGGTGAAGGCCGGGCGGCAGGCGATGACCCACCGGATCATCATCAAGAACACCGGCAAGGGGCGCATGCCCGGCCGGATCTCCTCCGATCGCAAGTGGCTGGAGATCTCCCACTCCCGCCTGGATCCCGACGCCGGCGAGCAGGAGATCGAGGTGGTGATTCAGCCCGCCCGCATGCCGCGGCGGCGCGCGATCGCCCTGGTGTCCATCATCACCGATCACGGCGAGCGCCGCGCGATCACCTTCCGGGTCGAGCGCCGCTCCATGCTGGTGCCCATGCTGGGCCTGGTGGCCCTCGTGCTGGCGATCCTGCTCTTCACCCAGCTCAGCACCCACCTCGGCGGCGCGGCGCCGTGAGCGGCCTGACTGACGAAGCGCTGGCGATGCTGCTGGCGGAGGCTGAGGGGCTGCTGGCGTCCGGCCAGTCCGAGGACGCGGAGCGCGCGCTCCGCGGGGGCCTGAAGCGCTGGAAGGGCCACCGGGATCTGACCTTCCTCCTGGGCGACGCCCTGCGGGATCAGGGGCGCCTGGATGAGGCCGCGGGTCTCTATCGGGGGATCGTCATCAGCGCGCCCACGGACTCCGACGCCTGGAGCGCCCTCGCCAGCGCGCTCCTGTACCAGCTCCGCTGGACGGAGGCGGCCAAGGCGGCCAACCGCGCCATCCGGGAGGATCCCGGACACCCGGAGGCCTCCTATGTCCGGGCGGTGCTGCGGGAACGCCGGGGGGACTACGCAGGGGCCCAGCGGGACTTCATCCGCGCCGCCAGCGCCTCTCCGCGCATCTGGCCGCTCCCGGTCCCGCTGGATGACGAGACCGTCGAGACCGTCGTCACTGAGATGTTGGAGGCCCTTCACCCCACCCTCCGCGAGTACCTCGCCGACATCCCCATCATCCTGGAGGAGTTCCCCTCCGATGAGGCGCTGCGCCACTACGATCCGCCGGCCTACCCCACCGAGCTGCTGGCCTACTTCTCCGGGCACTCCCTGATGGAGCGCTCGCTGGACGATCCCTGGAGCGGAATGCCCGGCGCCATCGTGCTGTTTCGCAGGAACCTGCAGCGCTTCGCTCAGAACCGGGCGCAGCTGCTCGACGAGCTGCGGATCACCCTCCTGCATGAGGTGGGTCACTTCCTCGGGTTGAGCGAGGGCGATCTCGAAGATCGCGGCCTCGACTGACTGCGCTCCGGAGCGCGGCGGCCCAGACAGGTCGCTCAGGTTGCCCGGACGTAGAAAGGGCCGGGTTGAAAAACCCGGCCCTTTTGAAGTGGAGCTGAGGGGGCTCGAACCCCTGACCTTTCGGATGCGAACCGAACGCTCTCCCAGCTGAGCTACAGCCCCGTTTCGCGGGCTCTCGTATAACCAGCTTCGGCAAGCGCGCCACACCAGAGACGTGAGTCTCCCCAGGTGAGGGGCTGAAGACCCCGGCGGCGCATCCGATCAGCCCAGGTTGTCCCAGACCTCGCGCACGGTGAAGCCGCGCGCGTCGAGGGAGCGCCGCAGATCAGCGGGCATGCCCTCCAGGCGCACCTTGACCAGGCGCCCCGCCCGATACCCCACCAGCCTCACGTACTGCACGGCGGCCACGGTCACCGCGTGGCCCTCCCCCGCCGCCGGTCGGATCTCCGAGGTCTTGCGCAGCGCGACGGCCCGGATCTCACGGGCCTCGCAGGCGTCCAGCCACTCGTCCAGCGTGGAAACCTCCAGGTTCTCGTTCACGGATCCCTCACTCAGTCTGAATGCACGCGGTAGAACCGCCAGCCGTAGTCATCGTCCACGCGCAGCGGCGTCAACGTGACGCCATCTATCACGACCGGCTCCTCCGCCGCGGCCGGCGCGCCGAGCCAGGGGGCGATCACCGGCGCCTGGGTCCACTCCTCGGCGAACCACAGCACGTAGCCCACCTCCTCGGCGCGCAGCCAGCGCGCGAACGCCGCCTCGTCCGCCGGCGGCACCGGCACGTCGAACCACGTCCAGAGCTCGCGGCCGTGGGCCCGCCGGTCGAGCCAGCAGCCCGGGATGTTGTCCACGAGCAGCGTGGTGGACTCCGGCACCTCCGCCTCGATCCACTGCGCCAGCTCCAGCTGCGGCTTGTAGAGCGAGGCTGACACCTCGAGCTGCCGCTTCGTCTCCGCGCCCATGGCCCAGAGCCCCTGGAGCAAGCCGAGCGCCGCCAGCACCTTCACGGCGGTGGGGCCGATGACCCCGCCCAGCTTGTCCAGCAGCCGCCACGCCCCGGCCACCCCCACCAACAGCAGGAAGGGGGCCGGGGCGTGCAGCCACTTCCAGTAGAGGTTGTGTCCCGGCTCGTGCTGGGCGATGAGCGCGATGCCGAGCCAGAAGCCCAGCAGCCCGAGCGCCATCACCGTCAGCGTGCGGCGCAGATCGTGCCGGAGCCAGGGGGCCGTGACGATCCCGACGATGAGCCCCAGCCAGGCGAAGACGCCGATGCGGCCAGGCAGCACCTGGAAGAACAGCGCGGCGCTCACGCCGAGGCCGGCCAGCAGCCGCTCCAGCGGCGGGGCCTGCCCCTCCACCCCGCCGGTCTCCACGTTGACGGAGACCGAGTGGCCCCAGAACTGCCAGGTTCCGTGGACCTCCAGGCAGTACAGCGACCACGCCGCCACCACGCCCACGAGCGGCGCCACGCCCATCAGCAGCCGCCCCGCTCGGGGCCGACGCCCCAGCGCATGCAGCGCCAGCGCGGGCCCCACGGTCAGCAGCGCGTCCATGCGGGTCAGGAAGCCCACCCCCGCCGCCAGGCTCGCCGCGGCCAGCCGCTCACGGGTCAGGAGCGCCAGCGCGCCCAGCAGGGCGGCGGCGTACACCGGCTCGCGAAGGCTGGACGCCGAGTAGAGCGCCAGCTCGGGCTGGAAGACGAGGAAGGCGCCCACGAACCAGGCGACCCTCCGGCCCAGGATGCGATCGGCCACCCACACGCCCAGCGCCACGGTCAGCGCGCCGCTGACAAAGGCCACGATGCGCGTCGCCAGCACGGCGTCGCCGACGACCGCCATGACCAGCGCCGAGAGCCCGTAGAACATCGGCAGGTGGTTCATGTCGTAGTGCCGGAAGCCGCTCTCCAGCACCCCGCGCGCCATGGCGAGGTTGCCGTAGTCGGACTCCTCCCAGCCGTAGTAGATCTGCATCAGGAGCAGACGCCACGCAGCCCCGACCACGGTGAACAGCGCGACCAGGGCGGGGCGGGAGATCCTCACCTGGGGAGTCTAACGGTCTCAGTCGGTGCCCGTCTGGAAGAGGAGGCTCAGCTCCTCCCCGCGCCACGCCGCGAAGGCGGTGTCGTAGAAGCCATCATAGAAGCCCGCGAAGGCCAGCGGATCCAGCCAGGCCAGCCGCCACTCCGACGAGATTCCCGTGGGGTGGCCCTCGGGGGTCTCGCCGAAGAACCACGCGCAGAACCCCCGGACGAGCCGCTCAGCGGCTGCTGGCGTCGCGGGGGTCTTCAGGTGTCCGTAGAACGGCGACGGGTTGCACAGCATCCACGTCAGCCGGGCGACGATCGCCTCGGGCTCCGCGACGGTGGCCGCCTCGGGGCCAGCCCTGACGGGCGACCTGAGCAGCTCGTCGCGGCCTTCACAGAGCTCAAGCGCCAGCTCGACCGATCGCCTGTCCGACGCGGGCACATCTCCGCGGGCGTCTGGCAGCGCGCTGCTGCGAAGCAGCGCCTCCGCGACCCCGGGCACATCCCCCAGCGCCACCAGCGGGCGCTCCAGGAGGGCCTTGATGGGCCAGACGTTGGCGTTCAGGTGTCTCTCGGCGCGATCGACGAACTGACCGGCCGCGGCGTCTGGGAATCGAATCGAGATCAGCATGGGGTGAGTATAAAAAAAATGGCCCCGGGATACCCGCACGCATCCCGGGGCCGGCGAGGCACCCGTTGCCCGCCAGACAAAATGAATCAGACCTCGTAGAAGAGCGGCTCCCGCCCCGCGCGGCCGAGCAGCGAGGTCAGCTGTCGGTCCTGGCGCTCGTCGAGCGCACCGAAGCGGATGCCGCAGCCGGTGGGGCTACCGTGGTCGTCTGTTCGGATCCAGGAGACATCTCCCTTCACCATCACCGCTTCATCCTCGCCGACAGCCACCGCCACGGTCAGGCTGGTGCCGACAGGGGGAGGCGACAGGGTCGCGATGAACACTCCGCCCTCGGACAGGTTCTCCGAGAACCCGGCGAAGAAGTTGGTCTCGCTGGTCGCGGTCACCGCCGCGTGGAGAGTGACGCGGTCACCGCCGCGGCGCTCCTGCTCAATACGAGCGAGTCGCTCGGACTCTTCCTCGTGCGCCAGACGCATCTCCCGCTCTTCGTCGTTGGACGGCCTCGTCCAGCTCTTCAGATCAAACATCGCCGTATCCTCCGGGTATCCTTGGTGCCTTCCAGCTACAAACCCGAGATCGGTTTCACCTCCTGCCCGCGTTAGAGTGGGGCGTACTTTTTTCTAAAACTCTGTCCAAGGCGCCCGATGGCCACCGACTCTCCCACCATCACCAGCGGCTTCACCACCACCCCGGACGGCATCAAGCTCTTCTGGCGCTCCGTGGGTGAGGGGCCAGCGCTCGTGTGCTGCAACGGCGTCGGGGTCTCGACCTTCTTCTGGAAGTACGTCGTCGAGCACTTCTCCGCTCGGCACCGGGTCATCGTCTGGGACTACCGGGGGCACGGGCGCAGCGACCGCCCCAAGGAGCCGACCGCCTGGGATCTGTCCATCGCCGCCAGCGCGAGGGATCTGGGCGCGGTCCTCGAGTCCGCCGGGGTGAGCGAGGCGCTCCTCGTGGGGCACTCCATGGGCTGCCAGGTCATCTTCGAGCGCTACCGGCAGGCCCCGGAGAGCGTGCTGGGCCTGGTCCCGATGCTGGGCAGCGCGGGCAAGGTGCTGGACACCTTCTACGACCAGCCGCGCTCGGCGGACGTCATCCGCGCGGTCACCCGGGTCGCCGACAAGATGGGCTCCACCTTCACCTCCCTGCTGCGCCCGGCGCTCGATCACCCCATCGCCTGGGACGTGGCGAAGCACGGCCGGCTGGTGGACCCCTACTACACGCTGCGCGAGGATCTGCTGCCTTACACCAAGCACCTCGCGACCCTCGACCTCCGCCTCTTCCTGCACATGGTGCTGGAGGCCCACGCCCACGACGCCTTCCCGCTGCTGCCGACGATCCAGGTGCCGACGCTGATCGTGGCCGCCGAGCGCGACACCTTCACTCCCCTGCGCCTCTCCCGTCAGATGGCGAACGACATCCCCAACGCCGAGCTGCTCATCCTGGCCGACGGCAGTCACGCGGCGCTCATCGAGCAGCCGGAGACCATCAACCACCGCCTCGATCGCTTTATCCGGGAGCGGCTCCAGTAGGAGCAGCCCAGCGGGACTCCGCCCGCGCGCGAAAGCGCTCCAGCATAGCGGGCAGCCGGCGATCCGTGAGGGTTCGGATGAGCCCCCCGGGCAGGTAGCTCCCCACCTGGATGTCCGCGCTCCACCGGGCCAGGCAGCGCCCATCGGCGAGCTCAGCGAGGGTCCAGGTGCCGTCGTTCTCGTGGAGCCGCCCCTCGATGAGGGACCAGCTCAAGGTGTGCTCACCGGTCCTCTCCGCCCGGATGGTGAGGCGCATCGGGCGGATGATCCTCAGGTCCAGCGCGACCTCCCAGGCCTCGGGCTCACGCCGGAGCACCCGGACCGACTGCACCTCGGGCAGGAACTCCGGGTACGCCTCGAAGTCGAGGATGATGTCCATCAGCACCCCGGGCGGGGTGCTGACGTCAACCTCGGCGATCACGGAGGGCATGGGCCCCTAGCGCCTACGCCGGCGGCCGCGCCGGCGGCTGCGGCGAGCGGCCGGGGTCACCGGCGCGCCGATGAGCTCGGCGATGCCCCGGTGGGTCTGCTGGCGAAGCTGTGGATCCTGACCGAGCACCGAGAAGGCGACCCGGCGGGCGCGCAGCAGCAGCTCACGATCCCGCGCCGCGTCCGCCCACTCGAAGGCGGGCACGTCACCGGCGAGCTCGCCGAGCAGCGCGTCGTCGCCACGAGCGAGGCGATCCTGCTCGGCGATGGCGAAGCCGTCCTGCTCGCGGGCGACCAGATCGATGCGCTCGCGGGCGTCTGCCTTGGGGGCATCGCTCATGAGCAGCCCGCAGTAGCCGGGGAAGCTGCCCTTGGAGACGTAGCCCCGCAGCCGATGCAGGCGGACCAGATCGAAGCGGTCGGCGTACTCGATCACCAGCGCAGTGGCGTTGGAGACCTCGGGCGCGTCCTCGATGGTGGTGGTCGCCAGCAGGAGATCGATGCGGCGCTGCTGGAAGTCCTCGAAGACCCGGATGCGATCCTCCCGCGACATGGAGCCGTGGTAGATGGCGACGCGGGCCCCCGGGAAGGCCTCGGTCGCCAGGGAGCGCGAGAGCTGCCGGGCCTTCTCGAGCGAGATGAGATCCCGCCCCTCGATGAGGGGGAAGACCACGTAGCCCTGGCGGCCGTTGGCGAGCTGCTCGCGGACGCGCTCATAGATGGGCTCGCGGGCGTCCTGGTCCCCCACCCTGGTCTCGACGTGCTGCACCGTCGGCAGGTCGATCACCGAGAGGGTGTAGTCCTGGAAGACAGTGAAGACGAGGCTGCTGGGGATGGGCACCGAGGTGGTGAGCAGCAGGTCGGGGTAGGTGGAGCGCTGGATGAGCTTCTCCCGATCGATCACTCCGAAGGCGTCGCGCTCCTCGACGATCACGAGCCCGAGCTTCTTGAACTCCGGGAGGCCCTGCTCAACGATCGCGTGGGTCGCGAAGATCAGCTGGGCGTTGCCTCGCTTGATGGCGTCGAGCTGGCCGGCCGTGGCGGGCTTGGTCAGCAGCTGGGGCATGATGCCCACGCTGCGCAGCAGCGGCTCGGCGAACAGGAAGCGGTGATCCGCCGCCAGCGCGTCAGGCGCCAGGAAGAGCACCTGGGCCCGATCCGAGGCCACCATCACGGCAGCCAGAAGCGCCACCAGCGACTTGCCGGCGCCCACGTCGCCCTGGAGCAGCCGGTTCATGGCCTGCGGGCGGCGAAGATCCCGGCGGATCTCGTTGAAGGCCTCCTCCTGTGAGTCATCCAGGACGACGCCGTGGAGGATCTGGAGCTGTCCCACGGCCTCGTGGGACAGCTTGACCGCGTTGCCGCGCAGGCGGGTCGGCTTGCGGGAGGCGCAGTTCAGCTGGTGAAGGAACAGCTCCTCAAAGACGAAGCGATCGCGGCTGCGGCTGAAGCCCGCGTCCGGGATGTGCAGGGCCCGGAGCGCCTTGTCGATGGCGAACACCCTGCCGTCGCGGATCACCCGCTGCGGGAGCGGGTCGGTCACCACCCCGGCGAAGGCCTCCAGCGCGCCTCGGATGAGCCGGCGGAGGGCGTCCTGATTGACGCCCTTGACGCCGTAGATCGGGCGGCGAACCACGCCGCGGCTGTCCCGGCGCCAGGGGATGGGCTCGTAGATGACGGGGCCGTCGTCCGTGAGCAGCAGCTCGCCCACCAGCACCAGCGACGTGCCGGGGCGAACCCTGGCGAGGCTGCCAGGCAGCTCCCCGGACCAGCGACACCGGTAGACCCGATCGTCGGAGGCCAGGAAGACCTCCTCCACCCGACCGGTCGGCGAGAGCCGGGTCCAGCGGGCGCGGACCTCGCCCACGACAGCGACCTCGCCGCCCTCAGGCAGGGGCTCGGCGGAGTCCAGCGGCGTGAGGCGCTCGTGCTCCACCGGCGGGAGCGAGATGAGCTCCGCGATGGTGCAGGTTCCGCGCGCCGCGAGCGCGTCGAGCAGCGGCTGCGGCGCCGCGCGCCCGTCGACGGTCAGCTCGCCGATGGAGCGGCCCGTGTGATCGGGGTGACCGAGGGCAAAGGACGGCGGCGGCGGCGGCGGCGGCGGCGCAGCCTTCGGCTTGGCCTCGGGCGGCGGCGCCGACTGACGCTGCTTTCGCCCCCGGGTCTTCTTGCCGCGCGTCTTGCGTCCGCGGCTCCGAGGCTCGGGCTTCTCCTCCGGCACGTCCTCCACCTCGATCAGCCCTCCGCGAGGGATGAGCGACTCGAAGAGCAGCGACTCAGGGGGGAGGTCCAGGGCCAGCAGGTGCTCCTGCGCGGCCTCCAGCGGGGCCTTTCGCTCGAACCACGGCGCGGCGTCGATGCCCTCGAGGTGCTCGGAGGCGGCGTGGATGCGGAAGGTCATCTCCTCCGACATGCCCCCCTCGGACAGCAGCGCCTCCAGCAGGGGCCGGCAGGTCCGCTCGATCCAGCGACGATCCCACAGCCGCTCGCCGCCATCCAGCAGCGCGTAGGCCAGCGCGCGCTTCACGCGCTCCACCACACCCAGCGTACGGACAGGATCAGCCTGGGGCGCCGCGGCGTCCAGGCTGTCGTCCGGGCTGTCGTCTAGGCTGTCGTCTGGGCCGTCGTCTGGGTCAACAGTGGACATGGCGCTCACCCGTAACGGACGTTGAGGATCTCCAGTGTGCGCAAGCCCTTGGGGGTCTTGACGCGCACCTCATCACCGATGACCTGGCCGATAATGGCGCGGGCGATGGGCGAAGTGTAGGAGATGAGCCCGGCCTTCACATCGGCCTCGATCTTGCCGACGATCCGGTACTCCAGCGGCTCCTCAGTCTCCAGATCCATCAGCTCGACGGTGGTGCCGAAGATGACCCGCTCGGTGGGCTCGATCTTGCTGATGTCGATGATCTCCGCGCGGGCGACCATGCTCTCAAGCTCGTCCGTCTGGGCCTCGATCATGCCCTGCTTGTCTTTGGCGTAGTCGTACTCGGCGTTCTCGGACAGATCGCCGTGCGCGCGGGCGATCTCGATCTCCTTGACGATCCCGGGGCGAAGGACCTCTCGGTAGTGCTTCAACTCCTTGACGAGCTTCTTGTACCCCTCTGGGGTGATCGGGTTGCGTTCCATGTCAGCTCCGTGGAATGAAGCGCCGCAACACCCCGGGGGTGCCTCAAGAGCGTGTGTAGACCAGGCGTCCCTCGCTGAGGGTGCCCTGGACGACGACCGGAAGCTCTCGGCCCGCTAGCGGGGTGTTCCTGCACTTCGAAAAAAACCTCTCCGGCGCCGTCTGCGACCGCGCCGAAGGATCAAGAATAACCAGTTCGGCCGGCGAACCGACCGCGATTCGACGTTCGAGCCCCAGCACGCGGGCGGGCCGGGCGGAGAGAACGCTGAGCGCCAGGGCCAGATCACCCACCCCCTCGACTGTCGCCGAGAGGGCGGTCTCCAAGCCGACGGCGCCAGGGCTGGCCAGGGCGAACTCCCGCTCCTTCCCCACGCGGTTGCGTGGGGCGTGCGCGCTGTGGACGGCGTCAATGGTGCCGTCCCCGAGCGCCTCGATGACCGCCTGTCTGTCCGCCTGGCTGCGGAGCGGGGGCGAGAGGCGTGTGTTGGTGTCGTAGCCGCTGTCAGCGACCGCCTCATCCGTGAGCAGGACGTGGTGGGCGCTGACCGAGGCCGTCACCGGGGCGCCCTGGGCGCGAGCGTGCCGCAGCAGCGCGACGCCCTGGGCCGTGGTGACGTCCGTGAGGTGCACCGGCGCGCCGGTCTCAAGCGCGAGCGCTGTGAGCCTCGCTACACCGATGACTTCAGCGGAGGCGGGGATCCCTCGCATGCCGATCAGCGTAGACACCACCCCCTCGTGCATGACCCCGCCCTCCAGGATGGGCTCGCCGGGGCGCAGCAGCAGCGGCCGCCCCAGGCGGGCCGCGTAGAGCATGGCGTGGCGCGCGACCATGGAGCTGGAGATGACCCGCCCGCCGTCCGAGAGCGCGGCGGCGCCGGCCTCGATCATCAGCCCGACCTCCGCGAGCTGCTCGCCGGCGAGGTCCACCGTGAGCGCGCCGGCGACGCGCAGATCGATCGCTGATGTGGCCCTCGCGCGCTGGACCAGATCCCGGACCGTGGCCGCGTCCTGGACCACCGGGTCGGTGCGGGGGCTCATGAGGACCGTGGTGAAGCCGCCGGCGGCCGCGGCCGCGGAGCCGGTCTCCAGGTCTTCCAGCCAGGTCCGCCCCGGGTCGCAGAGCTCGGCGCTCAGGTCCACCAGGGACGGCGTGACCACGAAGCCGGCGCAGTCGACGCGCTCGATCCCCTCAAGGCCCGCGGCCTCGGCGGGGCCGATGGCGTCGATGCGGCCCTCGACGATGAGCAGATCAGCGATCCGATCGAGGCCGGTCTCCGGGCAGAGGAGCCGCCCCCCCTCAAGCAGAAGCGTCATCGGACTCCCCTTCAAGGAGCAGGTACATCAGCGCCATCCGGACAGCCACCCCGTTGGTGACCTGCTCCATGATGGCGGACTGGCCCTGGTGATCAGCGACGTCGGGGCTCATCTCGACCCCGCGGTTGATCGGGCCGGGGTGCATCACCAGCGTGTCCTCTCCAGCGCGCTTCAGCCGCTTCATGTCGAGGCCGTAGAGCTGGGAGTACTCGCGAGAGGAGGCCAGCATGGCCGGCGCGAGGCGCTCCCGCTGGATGCGGAGCATCATCACCACGTCCGACTCCTCCAGCACCTCGTCGATGCTGTGCCGCACCTCGACCGGCGCGTCGGGGCGGCCCAGACCGGTCATCCCATCGCGGCACATGGTGCCGGGTCCGGCCAGCAGCACCCGGGCGCCCATGGTGGTCAGCCCGTGGAGGTTGGAGCGGGCGACCCGGGAGTGGTAGACGTCGCCCACGATGGCCACCGTCAGCCCCTCGAGGCGCCCGAAGCGGCGGCGGATGGTGAGCATGTCCAGCAGCGCCTGGGTGGGGTGCTCGTTGATGCCGTCGCCGGCGTTGATCACCGAGAAGGGGAACTCGCGGGCGAGCATGTGCGCGGCGCCGGCGTAGCTGTGACGGATGACCACCATGTCGGGGGCCATGGCGTTGATGTTCCGCGCGGTGTCCATCAGCGTCTCGCCCTTCTTGGCGGCGCTGGTCGAGGCGGAGATGCTGACCCCGTCCGCGCTCAGGCGCTTGGCGGCGAGATCAAAGCTGGTCTTCGTGCGGGTGGAGGCCTCGAAGAAGAGGTTCACCACCGTGCGGCCGCGCAGGGTCGGCACCTTCTTGATGCGCCGCTCGGAGATGGAGCGGAACTTGTCGGCGGTGTTGAGGATGTGCGTGATCTCGTCGGCCTCGACGCCTCGGAGGCCGAGGAGATCCTTCCGCTTGACGATGCCTCTCGCTGTGCTCATCCGGCGCTCCCGGGGTCGAGCTCGACGAACACGCCGTCTTCCTCCGCGCCCATCTCGGTCAGGCGCACGGTGACCCGGTCCTTCTTATCCGTCTGAACGGTCCTGCCAACGAACCCGGCGGCGATGGGCAGCTCCCGGTGTCCCCGGTCCACCATGGCCGCCAGCCCGATCCGCGCGGGCCTGCCGAAGTCCATGATCTCGTCCAGGGCCGCCCGGACCGTGCGTCCGGTGAAGAGCACGTCGTCGACCAGCACGATCGTCGCCCCGGTCACCCGGAACGGCAGCCGGGTCTCCCCCAGCACCGGCTTCTCCAGCCCCGTGTAGAGGTCGTCCCGGTAGAGGGTGATGTCGATCTCGCCGACCGAGGGGCAGGCCCCGGAGATGCGGCCCATGCGATCCGCGAGCCGCCGCGCCAGCGGCACCCCGCCGGTGTGGATGCCCACGAGGCAGAGGTGCTCCACGCCGTGCATGGCCTCCGCCAGCTCGTGCGCCATCCTGGAGAGGGCCCGCTCGACGCCGCCGGCGTCCAGTATCTGTCTGGTCATTGTTCCTCTGTTGTCGAGGGTCCGTGGCTCTCTGGAGCCGCTGCTACTCGTAGTACTCGACGTCGAAGACCCCGCCGTCGCGATCGATCCCGCGGTGCACGTAGAACTCCATGGTGTGGATCAGGCTGCCCCACGGGGTGTGCAGGGGCACCTCCCAGGCGCACTCCACGTAGCGCTCCTTCTGCATGCGCAGCTCGTACCACGTGCACTTGTCCACGAGCTCCGGGTTCAGCTCCCGCTTGTAGATCTCGTGCTCGTAGATCTCGATGCCGCGCTTCTGCCCCTTGTCGTTCCACTGGAAGAGGGCGTTGGCCGTCGCCTCCTTGACCTCCAGGCTCTCCATGAAGGGGGGAACGACAAGGTAGACACCGTAGAGACCGGACAACACGACGGCGGCGAACATCATGTCGGAGAAGCTGAGTGCCCCCCGCCGAGAGCGCCTTCGGGGTGTGTGGTTCATTCGTCAAGCTCTCCTCGCGGGGCCTCCCGCGTCACTCCAGAGAGCCTACCCGATCCGGCCGTAGATCACCGCATGGAGATCGACTCCAGACGAGCGACGCGACCACCCCGCGGGCAGCCTGGCGAGGTGATGCCCCCCACTGGCGGGAGTCCGAGCTGCTGGGACGGTGATCCCCCAGGAGGAAGATCGTCCCCTCGGGCACCCGCTCCCGCTCGTGCTCCCCGCCGGGGATGACCCGCCAACGACGCGCCTCCCGGGCCTCGATCACCGTGGCGGCGGAGCGCTCCCGGCACCCCTCGACGCCCTCCTCTTCCCAGCGCGCGGCCTCACCGGCCGCCTCCCGGATCGGGCTGCCGTTCACATAGAGACGGCCCGCCGAGATCTCCACCTCGTCGCCGCCGATCGCCACCACCCGCTTGATGTGCAGCACCCCGTCGTCCCGGTCCACCACGACCACGTCCCCGACAGCGGGTTCCTGGAACTTCCAGTAGAGCGCGATCTCTCCGGGCAGCAGGGTCGGGGCCATCGACGCCGTGGGCACGGTCACCAGACCGAACACCCAGGTCCGCAGGACCAGCGCCGCGCCCAGGAGCGCGCCGGCGACGACCCAGCCGCGCCAGCCCGCCCCGGTCGTCCGCCCGCCGCCGGCCTCAGTCACCGAGCTTGAGCACGGAGAGGAAGGCCTGCTGCGGCACCTCCACGCTGCCCACGTTCTTCATCCGCTTCTTGCCCTTCTTCTGCTTCTCCAGCAGCTTGCGCTTGCGGGAGATGTCGCCGCCGTAGCACTTGGCGGTCACGTCCTTTCGCAGGGCCTTGACCGTGGTGCGGGCGATGACCTTGCTGCCGATGGCGGCCTGAATGGCCACATCGAACATCTGGCGGGGGATGAACTCCTTCAGCTTCCGGGCCAGCGCCTGGCCCTGGTAGTAGGCGTTCTCCCGGTGGCAGATGTTCGACAGGGCGTCGACCCGCTCGCCGTTGAGCATCACGTCCAGCTTGACCAGATCCGCCGCCTCCCAGCGCTTGATCTCATAGTCCATCGAGGCGTAGCCCCGGGTGACGGACTTCAGCCGGTCGAAGAAGTCGTAGACCACCTCGGCGTACGGGATCTCGTAGGTGATGATGACCCGATTGGGGCTCGGCACCTCGAAGTTGGTCTGCGTCCCGCGGCGGTCCTGGCAGAGCTTGAAGACCGCGCCCACGTGCTCCTCGGGGGTGTGAATCACCACCTCGGCGATGGGCTCGTTGATAGCCTGGACGCGCCCCAGATCCGGCAGCTGGGAGGGAGAGTAGATCTCAATCTCCCCGCCCTCCCTCAGGTCCACCCGGTAGACGACGCTGGGGGCGGTGGTGATCAAGTCCAGATCGTACTCGCGCTCCAGGCGCTCCTGGATGATCTCCATGTGCAGCAGGCCCAGGAAGCCGCAGCGGAAGCCGAAGCCCAGCGCGTCCGAGGTCTCCGGCTCGAAGCTCAGCGAGGCGTCGTTGAGCACCAGCTTGTCCAGGGCGTCCCGCAGGCCGTTGTAGTCGCCGCTCTCCGTCGGGTAGATGCCCGCGAAGACCATGGGCTTGACGTCCTTGAAGCCCTCCAGCGCCTCCTCGGAGCCGCCCTTGAGGTGGGTGATGGTGTCACCGACCTTGGCGTCAGCCAGCTGCTTGATGGAGGCGATGACGAAGCCGACCTCGCCGGGCCCGAGGCTGTCCCGGGGCAGGCTCTCCGGCGCGAAGATGCCGATCTGGGTCGCCTCGTAGGTCGCCCCGGAGGCCAGCATCTTGATGCGGTCCTTCAGGCGGATGCGGCCGTGCATCACCCGCACCAGCACGACGACCCCCACATAGGTGTCGAACCAGGAGTCCACGATCAGGGCCTGCAGCGGCCCCTCCTCGTTGCCCTCGGGCGGCGGCATGTGCGCGACCACCGCCTCCAGCACCTCCTGGATGCCCTGGCCCGTCTTGGCGCTGGCGAGCACGGCGTGATCGATGTCGACGCCGACGCCGTCCTCCAGCTCCTGCAGCACCCGGTCCGGGTCCGCGCCGGGCAGATCGATCTTGTTGATGACCGGCACGATCTCGAGATCGTTGTCGATCGCCAGGTAGATATTGGCGAGGGTCTGGGCCTCGATGCCCTGGGCCGCGTCCACCACCAGCAGCGCGCCCTCGCAGGCAGCCAGCGAGCGGCTGACCTCGTAGGCGAAGTCAACGTGACCGGGGGTGTCGATCAGGTTGAGCAGGTAGGTCTCGCCATCCGCCGCGACGAACTCCATCGTGCAGGTCTGGGCCTTGATGGTGATCCCGCGCTCGCGCTCGATATCCATCTTGTCCAGATACTGAGCCTTCATCTCGCGCTGGCTGAGCAGGCCCGTGTTCTCGATCATGCGATCGGCGAGGGTGGACTTGCCGTGGTCGATATGAGCGATGATCGCAAAGTTGCGGATCCGCTCGCGAGGTATTCTCATGGCCTGCCGATGCAGTAGTACTCGATGCCCGCAGCGCGGACGGTCGAGGGGTCGTAGATGTTGCGCCCGTCAAAGACGACGGGTCGCTTGAGGCGCTCGCGCATGGCGTCCCAGTCCACCGTTCGGAACTCGTTCCACTCGGTCATGAGGATGAGCGCGTCCGCGCCGTCGAGGGCCTCAGCCGGAGACTCGGCGTAGCCGATGGTCTCGCCGAGGTAGTGGCTGCGGGACTCGGGCATGGCCTCGGGGTCGTAGGCCGTGATGGTCGCGCCCGCCTCCAGCAGGGTCTTGGCGACCACCACCGCGGGGGCCTCGCGCATGTCGTCGGTCTGCGGCTTGAAGGCCAGCCCCCACAGCGCGAAGTGCTTGCCGGTGAGATCGCCGCCGAAGCGCTTGAGCACCTTGGACGCCATCACCGTCTTCTGCTGCTCGTTGACCGCCTCAACCGCCGTCAGGATCTTCAGCGGGAAGTTCGCCTGCTCGGCGGTGAACATCAGCGCCTTGACGTCCTTGGGGAAGCAGGAGCCGCCGTAGCCGGCGCCGGGGAAGAAGAAGCGCAGCCCGATGCGGGAGTCGCTGCCGGCGCCGCGGCGCACCGCGTCCACGTCCGCGTTCACCTTCTCGCAGAGCAGCGCCAGCTCGTTGATGAAGGAGATGCGCGTCGCGAGGAAGGCGTTGGAGGCGTACTTGGACATCTCCGCCGAGCGGTTGTCCATGTAGAGGATGGGCTTGCCCGAGCGCACCAGCGGCGCGTACAGCCGATCGACGACGGGCCGGGTCTCGGCGTGCTGGAAGCCCACGACGATGCGATCGGGCTTCATGAAGTCATCGATGGCCGCCCCCTCCTTCAGGAACTCGGGGTTGGACACCACATCGTAGGGGTGCTTCGCGGTCTCCTCGAGGATGGCGCGCACCTTGTCGGCGGTGCCGACGGGCACGGTCGACTTGATGATGACCGTGGTGCGGCTCGTCATGGCCTCACCGATCATGCGGGCGACCGCGAGCACGCCGCCCAGGTCCGCCGACCCGTCGTCGGCCGACGGAGTGCCGACCGCGATGTAGGCCACCTCGGCGTTGTCCACCGCGGTCGCGCCGTCGGTGGTGAAAGAGAGGCGTCCCTCGCGGGTGTTGCGATGGACGAGGTGCTCCAGCCCGGGCTCGTAGATGGGGACGCCGCCGCCGCGCAGCAGGGCGACCTTATCGGCGTCCTTGTCCACACAGACGACGTTGTGCCCCATGTCCGCCAGGCAGGTTCCAGCGACCAGCCCGACATAGCCGGTCCCGACAACACAAATCTGCATTTCTCCGCTCCTTGTGGTGCCCTCAGTACCTGTGGGCGACGCGCACGCGCGCGTAAGGCGGGCCAACCTACCCGCGCCTCGGCCCGGTAGCAACCGTGGTTACGGCTGCGCTTGACAGGTATCGGTCACGTGCTAATACGCGGAGTCCCGTCGGCACATGCTGCCGACGCTGAAGCTCAACACAGCCAATTTTCAAGACACGGAGTTACCCTTGGCGCACCATCAGGACGCGATCAAGCGTATCAAGCAGAACGAGAAGCGTCGGATTAAGAACCGGCACTATCGCAGCACCATGCGCACCCAGATCAAGAAGGTCCGGGACGCCGTGGAGGCCAGCGACGCGGACACCGCGTCCGCGGAGCTGCCCAAGGCTGTGTCGGTCATTCAGCGTCTCGCTTCCAAGAAGATCATTCACAAGCGGAACGCCGACCGTCGGGTCGCGCGTCTGTACAAGGCCGTCAACGGCATGAAGGCGCAAGCCGCCTCCTGACCCGACCGCCTGGTCGAGTCCCGTTGAAGGAGTGGGTGCCGGCGAGAGCCGGCGCCCTTTCCTGGTTTCCTGTCAGCGCCTCGCGAGCAGCTGAAGCACCAGCCCCTCGAAGATGCGCCGGTGCCCGGCCTTGTGCGAGTTCATCGCCTGGTTGGCCGCCGCGATGGTCTCCAGCACCGCCGGCGCGTCCATCGGGCGCTGCTTCAGGGCCCGCTCCGCGGCCCGCAGCTTGTCGTACCGCATGCGGATCCCCGCGTCCCTGGCGCTGCGGCCGTGACGAATGGCGTCCTGCAGCCGCAGCAGCTGCCGGAACTGCCAGGTCACCATGGAGATCAGTCGGTGGGGCGCCTCCCCGTCCTCCATCAGGCGGTGGGCCGTCTCCAGCGCCCGGTCGGCGTTCCCCGAGACCAGCGCGTCGGTCAGGGTCCAGATCTCCGCCTCCGCCAGCAGGCTGCAGACGTTCTGCAGCACCTCCGCGGTCATCTCCCCGTCCCCGCCGAGCCACGTCGCGGCCTTCTCCAGCTCCAGCTTCAGCCGCCCCAGGTCGCTGCCCACCCGCTCAATGAGGAACTCGGCGTCCCGGCGCTTGAGCGCACAGCCCAGCTCCTCGGCCACGGCGATGGAGAAGGCGATGGGATCCTGGTCCTGCGACTTCATGCGGACCACCACGCCGACCTTCTTGGCGGCTCCCTCCGCCCGGCGCCCCCAGTCCTTGCCGCCGGACGGCGCCGGCCACTTGCTGCCGGTCACCACCAGCACCGTCGAGGGGTTGGGCGACGCCAGGTAGGTCGCCAGCTGCTCCAGCAGCGTCGGAGATGCCTCGTGGGCCTCCCGCAGCAGCACGAGCCGCCGCGGGGACATCATCGGCATCGTCCTGGCCACCGCAAGCGCCTCAGCGGCGTTGTCCTCGCTGCAGCGGTACACGTCCCGGTTGAAGCTGGCCCCGCCGCCGGAGAGCGCCTCTCCAGCCAGCGCCGTCTCGGCGGCGTCCACCACCAGGCGCTCGTCACCGAGCACCACGTAGACAGGCTTCAGTTCCTGCTTGTAGCCGAGCTTCTTCTCGAGGTCTTTGAGCACCATTGGACGATCCTACCCCGCTGGTGATTGCAGCGCAGCGAAGCGCGCCAGCCTCGCCCGGACCCGCTCGCTGACGCCGCCAGCCTCCACGCCGGTGATCAGCTCCAGCACCTCGTCGACGGTGTCCACGGCCCAGACGTGGAAGCGCCCCGCCGCCGCCGCCGCCACGACCTCGTCCCGGAGCATGAGGTGGGTCACGTTGGCGCTGGGGATCACCACCCCCTGCGTCCCGCTCAGCCCCCGGGCCTCGCAGATCGCGAAGAAGCCCTCGATCTTCTCATTGACCCCGCCGATCGCCTGCACCTGCCCCCGCTGATCGATGGCCCCGGTCATGGCCACGTCCTGCCGCGCCGGCAGCTCGGCGAGCGCGCTGAAGAGCGCCACGGTCTCTGCGAGGGACGCGCTGTCCCCGTCGATGGGGCCGTAGGACTGCTCGAAGACCAGGCTGGCCGCGAGCGCCAGGGGGACGTCGCCGCCGAAGCGGGCCCCCAGGAAGCCCGAGAGGATGAGCACCCCCTTGGAGTGCAGCGGCCCGCCCAGCTCGACCTCGCGCTCAATGTCGATGAGCTGGCCCCGCCCCGCCCGGACCCTGGCGGTGATGCGGGCGGGCCTGCCGAAGGCGCTGCGCCCGACGGAGGCCACGGTCAGGCCGTTCACCTGGCCGATGACCGCCCCCTCGGTCTCCATGCGAATCGTCCCCCGGGTCATCTCGTCCAGGCTCCGATCCTGGACCCGGCCGCGCCGCCGCCGCTCCTCCTCCACCGCCCCGACGACGTCCTCGGCGGTCACCACCTCGCGCCCGGCGCGGCGGGCGTGGAAGTCCGCCTCCCGCAGCAGATCGGTCAGGCTGTCCAGGTGAGTCGTGAGCATGGTGCTGTCGCCCGCGAGGCGGCTGGCGCGCCGCAGCACCCGCGCCACGGCGCCGCGATCAAAGGCCAGCAGCCCGTCACCTCTGCCAAGCGTCGCGATGAGCCGCGCGTAGCCCAGGACCGCCTCGGGGGTGCGCTCCACCCGCCCCTCGATCTCCGCTGGCACCTTGAAGAGCAGCTGCAGCTCCGGGTCCACGGCGTCCAGGGTGTAGTAGAGGGAGGGCTCCCCCAGCAGCACCACCTTGAGGTTCAGGGGCACGGCGGCCGGCTCCAGCGACACCGTGCTCACCGGGCTGAGCCCCTCCCCCGGCGGCTCGATGCGGATCTCGCCGGAGCGCAGCGCGCGCTTGAGCTGCTCCCAGGCGAGCGGCCGCGCGAGCAGTCGCTGAGCGTCCAGGATCAGGAAGCCGCCGTTGGCCCGGTGCAGCGCCCCCGGTCGTATCAGCGTGAAGTCCGTGACCAGCGCGCCCATGCGGGAGACATGCTCCACCCGCCCGACCAGCGCCGGCAGCGTGGGGTTGTCCTCGTAGACGACGGGGGCGCCCTCGTCGTGGCTTCGGTCCACCAGCAGGTTGACGGCGTAGCGACGCCACCGGCTCCCCTCGATCAGCGCGTCGCCCTTCGAGGGCGCCTCCCCCTCCTGCTGCCGCAAGACAAGGCTCGTGCCGTCGATGACGTCTTCGGTGACCTGCTGGAGGTAGTCCACCACGTCGGGTAGCTCCCGCCAGCGCGCGCTCAGCGCCTCGACGAGGTGCTCGACGGCCAGGGTGGTCGTCTCGCGGTCTAGCGCCCTGATGGCGTCCTGCTGCTCGCTCACCCAGCGGGGGAGCTGCCGGAACTGCCCCCGCAGCAGCTCGTGGATGCCCTCCAGCGACGCCTGTATGCGCTCGCGCTCGTCATCCGGTAGCTGCTCCATCTCCTCGGCTGGGATGAGCTTCCCGTCACGCAGCGGCGCCAGCGCGATGCCCTCCGGGTTGTTCAAGACCGCCACGCTCCGCTCGGTCGCCTCCCCCTTCACGGCCGCCACCGCCCCCTCCTGGCGCGCGCTGAACGCGCTCTCGATGGCATCGCGGCGGGCGCGATACTCCTCCGTGTCGAAGGCGGCCGGGATCGAGACGCGCAGATCCTCCACCAGCCGGGCCATGTCCCGCTTCAAGGCGACGCCGCGTCCCGCGGGCATCCACAGCACGCGCGGCCGATTGGGCTCGCGGAAGCAGTGGACGTAGGCCCACTCGTCCGCGACCGTCCCCGACGCGGCGATCGTGCCCAGGAGGCGCTGCGCCAGCCGATGGCGACCGGCGCCGGTGGGGCCGAAGATGAAGAGGTTGTAGCCCTCGTGGTCGATGTCCGCCGCGAAACGAATCGCCTCGACCGCCCTGGACTGCCCCAGGATCTCATCCAGCTCCTCGAGCGCGTCGGTGGTCTCGAAGTCCAGCTGCTCGGGGTCAAAGACCCTGCAGAGCGCTTCGGGTTTCAGGGGCTTCATGGCGCGCCTCCCGACGGAGCGCTCAGCAGCCGGAGCACCGCCTCGGCGGCCAGCTCGTCGGCGAGGGCCGCGAAGGCCTCGGCGCGGGCGGCCGACGCGGCCTCGGGATCGGCCCCCGACGGGAACCCCCGACGCCCTGTCAGCTCGACGCCGCCGCCGCCGTCCAGCTGGAAGCGAAGCGACAGGCTCGCCTCGGCCAGCACACCGTCCGCGGCGGCCGTGCGCGCTGTGGCCGAGAGCACCGTCACCCGCAGGGCCGGCCCCTCGCCCACCCGGGTACGGCGAGCGGCCGCGTCCGCGACGGAGCGCTCGATGGCCTCCTTCAAGCCGGGCTCCGCCGTGGGGGCGCTCACCTCTCCCAGCGAGACGGAGGGAACGCTCGCTGGAGCCCGACCGAGGCTGTACGCGCAAGCCAGCGCGGTCACCATCCACCACACTCTGATCACAGCCTCGACCTCCATCGACGCAGGTGCAGTGCGCCTCGTTGACAACCCATCAGTACCTCATCAGGGCGAAGATGACGGGTTGGTTGGCCCCATTTCATCGCTGGTAACAACAGCGACGGAACGGACCTCAGACAACCTGCTATCTTCACCTTGACGAGGAACAAGCGGACGGCCGACACTCTTTGCATCAGCAGCGGCCGCACCGTCAACGGACAAGCGCGAGACCAACACAATGCTCCTGACCTGCCTCATGGCAACCGCAGCGTTCGCCGAGCCCGGCGTCTCCGTCGACGAGAAGCCCGTCGCCGACCAGACCTCCGAAGTCACCGAGGTCGATCGGGACTACCTGATGGAGGTCAACTTCCGATCGCGCTGGCTCAGCGTACCGGACAACATCCTCGACGCGGGCTTCTACAACGAGCAGGATCAGAACGGTCTGCACCCCGAGCGCCCCAGCGTGCGCGCCCTGGCCCTCGGGCTGGAGTACGTGGTGCGTCAGGGCCCCGCCAACGGCATCTTCTACGTGGAGTACCTTCACTCCCTGATGGACGAGGGCTACTGGGACGACGTGGACGACGAGGCCAACTTCACGGACGGCGTCTACCTGAAGCCGGACCGGCTGGGCATGATCGCCCTCGGCGCCAACTACGGCTACGCCCTCACCATGAACCCCGGCAACCCCAACGTGGAGGTCGCCTTCATGTTCGGCGGCGGCCTGGGCATCACCTTCCTCACGGGACAGGTGCACGTCTACGACGGCTACTCCGACCCCAGCACCGGCCAATATTTCTCCGCCTACGAGGCCTATCAGGAGGATCCCACCGCGGAGCCCGACGACACGCTTCGCATCCCGCGGGTGCTGCCGCTGGTGGACATCAACGCCGGATTACGCTTCCTCATCGCCGAGAAAGCCAATGTCCGGCTCGAGGGCGGCGTGCACGACATGCTCTACCTCGGCGGCGCTGCCGGCATCATGTTTTGACGGTTCACCCTGATCATGCTACTCGGCGGGGGTTGTAAACAATCCCCCGGGAGTAGCACCCGTGATCGTGGTCACCGTTCGAGACAATGAGCCCTTTGAGAAGGCGCTCCGCCGTTTCCGTCGCAAGGTCGAGCGGGAAGGCATCCGCAAGGACATCAAGAAGAACAGCTTCTATCTGAAGCCTGGTGAGAAGCGCCGCCTCAAGCAGCGCCTCGCCGAGAAGCGTCGCCGGAAGGCCGCACGTCGCGCCGCCCGTCGGTCCACCGGCAGGTAGCGTTGAGCTCAAGCCTCATCCAGGCTGAGCTCAGTCTCATCGGAGGGAGTCCGCTCCCTCCGTTGATACAGCTGTAGAGACAGACTCCAGCCGCTCCAGGGCGCGGCGATTTTCAAGCGCCCAGGGGTGGCTGTCGTCCGTCGGACAGTCTTCTCGAATGCGCTCGATCTCCAGATCGAGCGCTACAGAGTCGCTCTGCGCGAGCAGGTGAATCGCCCGATCCGCACGTGGCGTCGCCAGCTCCGCTTCGGCGACGATCGCGGCCTCAAAGCTGGCCTCGGCGACCGCCATGTCCGGCAGGGTCGCCTCAGGTGCCAGCGCCTGCCCCATGGCGACGCCCCAGTCGGAGACCCAGTCCGGCCGCGCCCCCTCATCCTCCTCGTTCAGCTCGCCCATGCGCTTGGACAGCCAGGAGATGGACTCCAGATAGAGCGCGGCCGATGGGCCCCGCAGCTCCGTCCAGCGCGTCCAGGCCTGCACCCCCTCGCGCACGCAGGGCACCTCACGCTCACCGAGCGCCGCCGCGACGCGCTTGGAGATGTGGCCGTCGTTGATGGCCAGCCGGCTGGACCACGCCGGGTTGGCCTCCATGCAGCGGAAAGCGAACTCCAGCGCGAGGGTGTAGCAGAGCGCCGGATCGGGCTCCCCAGGCGAGCCGCAGAGGTCCGCTGGCGAGTCCGGGTATCCGTAGCCGAAGGCGGTGTAAGCCCGGGAGAGGCGCCAGAGCACCTCGGGGTCATCGGGCGTGTCCGCCAGCATGGCGAAGTAGGCCTGCTGAGCCTCCCGCAGCTTCTCCTCGTCAGCGCGCTGCGCGTACAGCGCATCGGCCGCCACCAGCGCGACGTCAAGCTGGCTGCGCTCGTCGCCGCGGCGGCCCTTGCAGGCGGCGGCGCTCACGACCACCCCGGCGAGCCCCATGAGCCCCATGAACCTCATGAACTCAGTCAGCCCGCTGCGGCCGCGTCGGCTCACTCGCCGCCCGCGGGCTCGATGGTGAAGGTGACCGGTCCGAAGGCCCCGTCCGCGCCGACCGCGACCGGGTTGCCAGCGAACTCGAAGGTCCGCCCCTCGGCGTCTTCCGCGCCGCTGAACACCTGCACGGACAGGGAGACGGCCTCCGGCTCCACCTCCTCCAGGTTGATCTCGAAGGGCCCGGCGCCGCGCAGCTTGTGAGACGTCACGACGCCCATGGCTCCGTCGGTCTCCGCGCTGACGTCGATGCGGTAGCGGCTGGTCGCGGCGAAGCCGTCGGCCGCCAGCGTACCCACCACCATGTTCCTGGCGGCCCCATCAGTCACTTCGGGCCCGTCGCTGATCGACTCGACCCCGCCGCCCTCGTTGTCGGGGTGGCTCAGCAGGAGCACGACCCCGTCGCCGTGCCGGCCGCCCTCGTCGAAGGGGATGGGGTTCTCTTCGTACTCGTAGCGGAAGTCACCGGCGCCGGGGCCGTCACCGCCAGCGTCCACGTACACCACGAGCAGCACCTCAGCGTGCACACCAGGGATGTCCAGGCGGAAGGGCCCGGGGCGGGTGAAGCGCTCGGAGACGCCGACCCGCTCCCGATCGCCGTCGCGGACCATGGCGTCGATCTGGATGATGGTTCCGGTCTCGAAGCCCTCCATCACGGTCTTGCCGAGGAGACGGGTTCGGTCACCGCCCCGCCCCGCGGGGGAGACGTCGTTGGACGCGGCGTCGCCTGGCGGCGGCGCCTCGGGTCCGGTGGCCCCGGAGGGATCACCCGAGCAGGCGAGGAACAACAGCAGCGAGGTCAGCACCGGGTTTGGACTCCTTCTCACAGTCCGCCAAAGAGGCTATCACCTTAGACGCTGCCCCCACAGGGCGGCGGATTGCCCGGGTGGTGGAATCGGTAGACACAGGGGCCTTAAAAGCCTCTGCTCTGTAAGGGCGTGCGGGTTCGAGCCCCGCCCCGGGCATCTGTCAAACACAGCGAGGAAGTCACAGATCGCGTACCATAGGCGAGACTGAAGAAGACTGAGGAAGGTTGTCCGCACTCCCTTCTCTCAACCCGTCGGCTCAGGTGCCGATGGGGCCTATGAGAACCATTGTGATTTCAAGGCAATCCCGCCAGAGCGAGTAGAAGCTTAATGGGTAAAGTCATCGGCATCGATCTCGGCACCACCAACGCCGTGTGCGCCTACATGGACCGCCGGGATCCGCAGATCATCATCAACGAGGAGGGCGGTCGCGTCACTCCATCGGTGGTGGGCTTCTCCAAAAACGGAGAGCGTTTTGTCGGTGACATCGCCAAACGTCAGCTGCTGATCAACCCCCAGGCGACGGTCCACTCGATCAAGCGCTTCATGGGGCACCGCTACGAGGACGCCGACCACTCGTCGGGGCTCGTGAGCTACGAGGTCGTCGCCTCCCGCAACGGCGAGTGCGGGGTGAAGATCGGCGATCGCACGTTCACCCCCCAGGAGATCTCGGCGATGATCCTCCAGAAGCTCAAGAAGTCCGCAGAGGACTTCCTGGGCGAGGAGGTGACCGAGGCGGTGATCACGGTCCCGGCCTACTTCACCGACCGGCAGCGCCAGGCGACCCGCGACGCGGGCACCATCGCCGGCCTGAACATCCTCCGCATCATCAACGAGCCCACCGCGGCGGCGCTCGCCTACGTGCACGATCGCCGCAAGACCGCCACCATCGCGGTCTATGACTTCGGCGGCGGTACCTTCGATATCTCCGTGCTGGAGGTCGACCGCGACCTCGCCGAGGTCCGCACCACCCGCGGCAACAACACCCTGGGCGGCGCCGACATCGACCGGGTGATCGTGGACTGGCTCATCGAGCAGTTCGAGCGCCAGCACAACATCGACCCCTCGGACGACAAGGTCGTGCTCCAGCGCCTGCGCGACGCCGCCGAGCGCGCCAAGCTCGAGCTCTCGACCGCGCTCGAGACCGAGATCCACCTGCCCTTCCTGATGACCAGCCCGTCTGGCCCCAAGCACCTCCAGTGCACCCTCACCCGGGCGACCTTCGAGTCCCTGGCGATGCCGCTGTTCGAGAAGACCATCGAGGAGTGCCGACAGGCGCTCGCCGACACCAAGCTCGACGCCACCCAGATCGACGAGGTCATCCTGGTCGGCGGCTCCTCGCGCATCCCGCGCATTCAGGAGATGGTGAAGGAGCTCTTCAACCGGCCCCTGAACAAGTCCTTCAACCCGGACGAGGTCGTCGCCATCGGCGCCGCCATCCAGGCCGGCATCCTCGAAGGCGACGTCAAGGCCGTCACCCTCCTCGACGTCACCAACTTCTCCCTGGGTATCGAGGTGGAGGGCCGGCGCTTCGCCAAGCTCATCCCCAAGAACACCACCCTCCCCGCCTCCAAGACCCAGCTCGTCTCCACCGTCGTCGACAACCAGAAGACGGTGCGCATCCACGTCCTGCAGGGCGAGTCCGGCTTCGCTCGGGAGAACGTCTCCCTCGGCGAGTTCGAGCTGACCGGCATCGAGCCCGCGACCCGCGGGGTGCCGCGCATCAAGGTGAAGTTCACCATCGACACCAACGGCATCCTCTCGGTGTCCGCCAACGACTCCCGCTCGGGGGTCGCCGAGCAGCTCACCATCGAGGCGCCGAGCAGCCTGACCCAGGCCGAGGTCGAGCATCTCCGCCAGGAGGCCGAGCAGTTCGAGGCCAAGCAGGAAGAGTCCGGCGAGGTCAAGCAGCTCCGACACCGGGTCGAGCGACAGATGCTGGAGCTGGAGACCTTCCACCGCGAGCACAAGGGCTTCCTCCACAAGAAGGACGTCTTCGAGCTGGAGCAGGCGCTCAAGCGCGGCAAGATGGCGCTGGTGAAGAGCGCGGACAAGGCCAACCTGGAGGGGCTCTCCATGTACCTGGCCCGCTTCCACGCCCACCTCTCCGAGAAGACCAACGGCTCGGATCCCGCGATCCACTGAGCGCTGGCTGCTGAACCGGCGCTTGAGGGGAACGGGGCTGGCGGCTCATCAACGAGATGCCGCGCAACCACGCCCCTGCCTCCTCGCCGGCGGGTGACGGCCCCCGTCTACCAGACGCCGTCAGGCCCGCCGTACGCCCCCATGTCGTTCCTGCTGCCGTCCGCGTCGTTGTAGAGCGAGGAGGGGTTGCCAGCGTCGATACAGGGGGAGTAGGTCGCCCGGAGGGAGAAGTCCCCGGCCCCGGCGTCGGTGAACTTCGGGTCGGAGCGCAGCGAGCCGGTGCCGGCGTCCGCCTGGTAGCCGCCGTTGTCGAAGAAGTCGCAGTACTGCACGCTGCCGTCGTAGACCACGACGGGCTCACCACCGACGTCATTGTAAGCGACGATGTTGTTGGAGAACTCCGCCCCGGAGGAGAGGGCGACCAGCGCGCTCGTGTCACTGGCCGCGCCCTGGTTTCCGTAGAAGACGTTGTTGGAGACCAGGGCGTAGTCGCCGCTCAGGTAGCCGAAGCTCAGCGGCAGGACGTCGCCAAACTCGTTGTTGATGACGAGGTTGTTGTGGAAGAAGAGCGTGCCCTGACCGTCGTTGAGCATGCCGTTGGGCAGCACGTTGTTCTGGAAGATGCTGTTTCGGATGGTCACCGAGAGGTCGGCGGTGCTGGAGCCGACCACATTGAGGATCATGTTCGAGGAGGTGTTGTCCTCGAACACGAGGTCGTACAGCTCTGTGTGGCCGTCGTCGATGTAGAGGGCCCACTTGCCGCTGTCGCCGGCGATGCGGCCGTCGTGCACGCTCAGCTCCCCGCCGCGCATCTCGACGGCGGAGGCTCCGGAGCCGTTGGAGCCGCGCAGGGTGAAGCCGCTGATCTCCACCGATGGGCCGTCGACGATCACCGCGGGGGAGGTCGTGCCGTAGATGTGGGTGGCCTCGGGGCCGTCCGGTGCGGTCAGGTGGACGTCGGCGTCATCGAGGGTGATGGCGGTCCAGGTGCCGGCGCAGACCGAGAGGGTGTCACCGTCAGCGGCGGCGTCGATCGCGTCCTGGAGATCGTCGAAGGGGGCCGCGCCGTCACCGCAGACGT
>Ga0316204_10001871_pt1 | contig 52651 bp, 49 predicted proteins | sample 6monrhotite_MG_2_FD_205661 | JGI IMG/M metagenome (GOLD analysis project Ga0316204, IMG submission 205661) | Microbial mat bacterial communities from mineral coupon in-situ incubated in ocean water Damariscotta River, Maine, United States -... | ecosystem: Environmental > Aquatic > Marine >... | reverse complement strand
TAATTACACACAAACCGACTCGATCAACACAACAGAAGCGGCCTGCATTATGGGCGTTTGAGCAACTGGATACATTGAGAAAGCGGATTATTCAACGCGCAGGGCGGTTGATCCATCCGCAAGGGAAGTTAACATTATCTATGTCTGCAAATGCAGCCGTAGAAAACGAGCTGTTGCAATTTTTGGAAGCCATCGACCAAGCGGCATAATCACATTTGATTAAATTTTATGCAACGCTAGGGTGAAGTCAACAATATGTTCCACAGAATATTTATTCCATGGAGATATTCTTTAAATGCACCATTTATAGATGGTTACTTTATGCAAACAATGGTGGGAGTAGAAAGTTCTAGATTTAAGAGTGAAACCGGATCAAATGCAGATGTTACTTTTGTCGATTTAACATTTCATGGGGGATATCAATGGCTTTGGGGAAGTGGATTTAATGTGTCCGCTTTAGTTGGCGTAGCATATTTAAAAAAATACAGCGTAGATAAAAATATCTCCAAAAATGAAAGCAACGATGTTATAGAGTTTCTTGATAAAAACACAAAATCCAATATGCATGTTGGAACTGGCGTCATATTTGGATGGGCTTTCTAAAACCTTATAAAACATTTCAAGCTTGCGTGTTAAGAAGCGTTATCAATTAAGCAACGGCTTCAAAAAAGGTTAAAATAAGATCATTTTGAAAGAGCCATATAGAGCGCGCTGTATTATATACCCGTAGCGTTTGAGATTTAGGTTTTATTGCACGCCCTCTTCATTCCATGGCTTCGTTGAAATTCCTCGCAATAGTCCGACTATTACTTGACAACTGCTCCTGCGTCGCCTAAAGCGCCTACTGTTGGCGTTCTACCTACGACCATCCCTGGCCTAATCGTCATTTCGCCTCGTCATGAAACGAATATGACACACACTAAAAGCCTAAATTTTAAATGCTACGGGTATGTATTGTGCGTGGTACGCGCCTGCTTCTCGAAGCAATGCTGCAAAAACTTAGCCTCTAACTTGACCTTATTCATATGTTTTTCAGCTCTCAATTTTATTGATGGAAAACTTTACAAAAATCATAAGCAAAAATAAATTTAATAAAATACCGCATTGTCGTAATTGAAGGAAATTCGTGTGGCATAAAAGCTGCCAACGCAGTACTATCGGTTTCAATTATGTGCGACATTCAAAAGAGGGGAGAAAGATGTCCAAGAGGTCGATCTGGCAGTTTATAGTTACATCCGTAAGTTTGTTGCTGTTGGGATTAGCGGCACAATCTACGTTTGCCGATGGTACTGAAACCCTCGCCCCTCCTGACATTGCCATAGCATCGGGTTCAGGTATTGTCGCCGCCGGTACCGGCATGGTAACTCAACCAGGATCTATTACGATTGATGTCCCGGCGGGCGCAACCGTGAATCAAGTCTTGCTCTACTGGGAAGGCCAGATGAGTACGAATGTAGCCGGCGATGACACGATAGTGATCAACAACAATATCGTGACAGGAACGTTGATCGGTGGCCCAACATTCTTCTTTAGCAACACTTACAGTTCGGCCTTTCGTGCTGATATTACCGGGCTCGGTCTGGTAAGCGCAGGGGCGAACACACTGGCAGTTGATGATTTAAGTTTTTCGAAGGTAGCTAACGGTGCGGGTGTCTTGGTCGTTTTTGATGATGGCTCAGGTATCGCCGAAATCAATATTCGCGACGGTTTAGACAACGCGTTTATAAACTTTCCAGAACCCCGCCAAGGTACCGTGCCACAAACCATTACGTTTGCCCCGGCGGGCGTTAATCGAGTCGCTGATTTTGATTTGTTCTTCTCTAGCGTCGCTGGCACGATATCTGGCGCCGATGCGGATCGACCGACTTCAATCGAAGTAACGGTAGATGGTACGACCACTGTATTCAGCAACGAGCTGGCCAGCTTGGATGGCGAAGAATGGGATACGGTCAACATTGGTTTTGACATTCCGGCTGGCGCGTCCAGTCTTACAGTACAAGCGTTTTCACGCGACGATAACAATACAAACAATCTACCCGCCTCTTTTACGTGGACCGCAGCAGGCCTCTCCATTTTACCGCCTGCTACTCTCGGTGACCGGGTTTGGGAAGACCTGAATGCGGACGGCGTACAAAATTGTGAAGACTCCAACAGCAATGGAATATTAGGTGATGCGGGTGACACGGGTCTCGAATGTGATACGGGCATTCCTGGAGTAACCGTCAATCTACTCAGCCCGGGACCCGACGCTGCATGTAACACCGGTGACGAAAGCTTTATTCGTGACACGATCACCGGCACAAACGGTTTCTATGGATTTGACGATCTGGTATCAGGCGACTACTGCGTTGAATTCGTCAAAGAGACCGTGGTAAATCTATGCGATGCCGAGCTAGGCGATCCAATGTTTACTGGCCAGGATATAGGCAATGACACGGCTGATAGCGACGCTGATCCGACGAGTGGTGCCACTGGGGTCATTAGCCTCGTTGCGAGCGAAACCAACCTGACAGTGGATGCCGGAGTCTATTGTCCGGCGAAGCTGGGTGACCGGGTTTGGGAAGACTTCAATCGTGACGGTAACCAGAATAACGGTGAACCGGGCATCAACGGCGTAACAGCCGAGTTGTTCGTGTGTGGTGAGAACGGCGAGCCGGATAATACTCCAATCGCGATGACCACAACCAACACTATGAATGCTCAGGATGGCATTTACATGTTTGACGGATTGATGCCGGGGAACTACGCGGTGCGCTTTAGCAGCTTGCCCAGTGGGTTCGTCTTCAGTCCTGCGAATCAGGGCAGTGATGACACGGTAGACAGTGATGCGAACACGGCGAGCGGTTTCACTATGTGTGCTCCGCTCGAATCAAATCAAACTGACCTGGACAGAGATGCCGGTTTGAATCAACCACCGGCCGGCCTGGGAAATCGTGTGTGGGAGGACAAAGACGCCGATGGCGTGCAGGAGGCCGGTGAAGGCGGCATATCCGGTGTGACGGTGAATTTACTGACAACCGGACCCGATGGTCAGTGCGATACGGGTGATGAGACTCTTGCAGCGACGACCACAACGACCGGAGACGGCATGTATGAATTCCTCGGTCTCGATCCTGTTCGGCACTGCGTGGAGTTCGACATTAACTCCGTCGATATCTGCACGCTGGGTACTGCGAAATTCACCGCACAAAACCAGGGAGCAGACGACACCGACAGCGATGTGAACGCGACGACGAGCCAGACCGGTAACATCGATCTTGCACCGAACGCGTTCGACCCGACCAATGATGCAGGTGTTTACTGTCCTGCGAAGCTGGGTGATCGGGCATGGAAGGATACCGATAAAGATGGCATCCAGGACGACGGCGAGAATGGTATCAACGACGTAACAGCAGAACTGTTCATCTGCGATGCTAACGGTAACCCTGTTAACGGACCGATCGACACCACAACCACGTCGAACATGAATGGTGAAGATGGTATTTACATGTTTACCGATCTAACCCCAGGTAACTACGCAGTACGATTCGTCAAGCCTGTCGGTCTGGTTTTCAGCCCGGCCAATCAGGGAAGCGACGATTCGGTGGACAGCGACGCCTCTCCGGCCAGCGGCCTTACGGATTGCATGCCTCTCGGATCTAACGAGAACAATACGACCAAGGATGCGGGCTTCACTGAACCAGCGGAATGCGGCATCGGTGTACAGAAGATGTGTGAGGTCATTGCGCCGCCAGCACCTGGATTGCAGGAGTGCGACGGAAAACTACAGCAGTTCAGCCTGATTTGGGGCGGCAGTGGACCAATAACCGTGAGCGGTCCCAACAATGATGCACCAGGCGGGGTCGTTAATTCCGGTGACGAAGTAACCTTCTCGGGACCGTTCTTGAACAACGATGTATTCGTCACGATCGCGGGGGCAGTTAACGGAGAATCCAAATTCCACGTCTCCTGCTCTGATGGAGACATGAACGGAGAAACCGATGATCCAACGTTCCCGCAAGATTGCGGCAAGGCTGAGGGCGATGGCAAGGATAATGATAGCGGGTTCATTAACACGTGGCTGCTGGAAGGGCTCGTCGACAAGAGCGGCGACACGCTGAATTGCACCGCCGAACCCCAACTACCAACGGCAAATTGTGAGTTCCATGCGGAAGTTGCAAGCTGTAACAGTTTGCCAAACAAGCCTGACAACCTGACATTCAGCTTCACTGGCGGCAGCTGTGGCGCGAGTTCAAACGCACAGGGTGACAAGTTCGATTGCAGCGGATCTATCGACCCGACTCAGCCAATCAGTGGCACCACTAATAATGGTGATGTATTCACTGTGGATCCGGGTGGTATCTTTACAATTCCACGGACAGGCTCAGAGACGGAGATCATGTTGAGCAATAGCGGCGGCACGGAGTTCCTCAACATTCATACGTCGTGTTCACGACCACTAGAAACGGGTAACGTATTTGGTAGTCTTACACTGACAGCTCTGAATGGTATCGGGTCCGGTCGCGAAGTGCGCTATTCATACGCATTGGAGAATTTGGGCACAGATGTTATTACCGATATCGTGGTTGATGATGACCGACTCGGCTTGATCGGCAGTGGTTTTTCGCTTAACCCCGGTGAAAGTACGATACTGACAGCAACAACGATTATCGACTCGACGACAACCAACACAGCTACTGTCACTGGCACAAGTGCGCCAGGGGCAGTTTGTGCAGCGTCAAGTGAAGCGACAGTCACTGTACTACCACCACCACCGTGTTCGGTTAGCGGCAACTTCAAAAAGCTCAAGGATAACGCTATCAAGTATACGCTGACTAATACAAGCAACCGCTTGGCCACAGTGGAAACATTCGTACTAAACTTCCCAAATGCCTACGGCAACATTAAGGAAGTTAAACTTGACGGTGCTATCTATAAATCAGGTGACAGCCCGTTAGTGGTCGGATCGGGTGACGTAATCAGTGACAGCGACTGGACAACGTCTGATGTCAGCAAACGACAGCTCGCCCCGGGCGAGAAAAGGACCTTTGAGATTAAGTTCACGAAAAAGTCCAAGGACTTCGGCTCCAGCGACTTCGGCGGTACAGTAACCTTCAAAGAAGGATGCTTGATTCCGCTGTAGTGGGTTAGCTCAAAGGAAGCGATAGTTTCCTTGCTTGAAAAAACTGATAGGGGGACGGGAAACCGTCCCCTTTTTTGTTCTTCCTCCAACCTGTAATCTCAAGCATTTCATCTCCATGATGCCTGCACATAATATAACCACAACGATCCCCACAAGCATGAGAGATAACACAGGTTGTATGCCAGATGGTGTTGCGCAATGATGATGGGACCAGGAAGAAACCTTATGGGCAGTGTAAAAGTTTTTACCGGAGGCACGCCCGCCACGACCATGTTAAAACCAACACTTCAGAATCTGAGCAATGCTCCCGGCACGTCATTGGTTCCATCACAATTCAAAGTGATGATTATGGGGTGAGCATTCCTCCACCTCTTTACATTCATTTCATCGATTAAATTCGTAGTTATAGCAATAACAGAGAAATTGACATGTCAAACAATCAAAAACCAGAAAATAACGAGCAACAAAAAGTCCAGATTCATGTATCACCCGATTTATATTATTCATTCCGTGATGTAGCCAATATTTTCGTGGGTTCTGGGGAAGTAGTGTTTGAATTTGGCAACCAGCATCGCTCCATGCCGGGGCATGTGACGATATCAAACCGGATTGTCCTTTCTTTTGCCAATGCTTTTGAACTGCAACAAAAACTCCAGCAACTTTTGCTCGAAGCACAAAAGCAGATACAGGAAAATTTCACAAAATCCCAGGGCTCGTAAAAACGGCCACTACAGCAGCTCTCTACTCTCTACTCTCTACGAATATCGTCATTCCGGCGCATGCCCGGAATCCAGAGGTAGAACCCCCTGGATACCGGCCTCCACCAGTGTAACGTGGAAATGTTAACACTTGCTTCCGCGCCGCTTGGTTTGTGCAATAATGAGCAGCAGCGAATGCACAAACTAAGCACTGCCTCAGCAAGCCCCTCAGCCACATCGTATAAGGCTCGGCAAACAGTAGCGTAATATGAAAGTGATTTTATTGCCTGGAATGGATGGGACCGGAATATTATTTGAGCCTTTATTGAAAATGCTCCCTCGATATATTGACGCTCAGATTATCGACTATCCGTGTAATAAGGAAAAAAGCTATAAAGAATTAACAGATTACGTAAAAGAAAAGCTACCTTATAACGAAGAGTTTGTTTTGGTGGCTGAGTCATTTTCTGGCCCAATTGGTTACACCATAGCATCAGATCCACCTGAAAACTTAAGAGCTGTAGTATTTGTCGCAACGTTTATTAGCGTACCAAATAGGTTTATCGGGGTTTTAGCGAGGTTACCCTTAACATTGTTTCTTAAATTACCACTACCTTCGTCGTTTATTAAAGGCGCCCTTCTAGGGAAAGATGTGGAAAGTCACACGATAAAATTGTTTAGAGAATCGTTGAAAAAGGTGAGTAGTCGTATGCTTGCTTTCCGAATCAGGGAAATGGCCAAACTTCAATGCGGGGTTAAGAAAATATTGATTCCATGTGCCTATATCGTAGCGAAACACGATAGGCTAGTATCTTCTAGTCATATTGACGAGTTCAAAAAGGTAGCACCTGGAATTGAGGTTGTTAAAATACCGGGGCCACATTTTATTTTACAAACTAATCCGCAGGACTGTGCGAAGGTTGTAGAAAGATATGTCACCTTATAACAATGCGTTGCAGCCCACCTCCGCGTCGCTTGGCGGTAGGCAATGTTGTTTGGGATTATTTGAAATCAATGGGGTCAGGAAATCAATGGGGTCAAATCAACGGGGTCAGAGTAATTGATTTCCTGCATTATTGAAAAGAAAGAAGATGGGCATCCTCTAATGTTAGAGGGGCTGGTAGAAAATCAAAGCGATATAGAGCAAGAAAATAAAATCATTAACTCTGACCCCGTTGATTTGACCCCGTTGATTTGGTGACATCCCCCGCGCAACTCAGCTTGGTCGTTAGGACGCCATTTTCCTTGGTACAAATATGAATAAGATCGAGACACAAGCTGGCCTACCAAAAACAGCGGGCTATCAGTATGCGAAACAAACAGGGAATCAACTTCATGTTTCTGGACAGGTTCCAAGCGACGCCTCCGGAGACATCGTCGGTAAAACTGATCCATACAAGCAAGCACAACAATGTCTTGCCAACTTAGAATTACTTTTGAAATGTCATGATTTTGAGATAGATGATATTCAACACTTAACGATTTATGTTGTCGGAGATAGAGAAAATCTTGCTAGTGCATGGCGTGCGGTTAAAGAAGAGTATCCAGATGGGGTGCCCCCCGCCACACTCCTGGGTGTCGCACTCTTAGGTTACGAACACCAACTGGTTGAGATCGATGCAAAAGTCGTCAAGGATTTATAGATGTGACGCCTAATCGGGTAGCCGGAGGTTTCGAATCAATGGGGGCAAAATTAATGATTTTCTGTGTTATCGACGTTACTCTTAACAACAACTTATGGAGCATAATATGCAACAGTTAAAAAAATTATTCCTTATTTCACTGACATCAATATTTCTAACAGGCCCGGCATTCGCTGACTCCCTCAAGCTGACCAGCAAAGATATTGCTCATGGCGAATTCATGAAAAAGACGCATGAATTTCAAGGCTTTGGTTGTGATGGCGGCAATCTATCACCACAGCTGTCTTGGTCGGGTGCACCCGAAGGCACTAAAGCCTTTGCAGTTTTCGCTTATGATCCAGACGCGCCAACTGGCAGTGGCTGGTGGCATTGGCAAGTCGTTAACATCCCTGCAAACGTGACTAGTCTGCCTGCTGGCGCTGGCACGCCAAACAGCAGTAAAATCCCCCAAGGCAGTATCCAAATCGGCAACGACTACGGCGCAAAAGGCTTTGGCGGCGCATGCCCACCGGAAAAAAACGGCGCACACCGCTATCAATTCACTGTGCATGCGCTTTCCAAAAAGTTAGAACTGCCTGAGAATGCCTCTGGTGCATTGACTGGCTATTTGGTAAATGCTCATTCCTTAGCTTCTAGCACCATTGAAGCGTTGTACAAACGAGATTAGCCTAAAAAAAAGCTCAAGCCGACGCGCAAAAGCGTGCTCGGCTTACCTTGGTGTTATATTTCTACTGGATACCTATTATGAATTTGGATAAATCGACAAAACGTATAGCAAAAAGAGTTAAAAAAGGGTTTCGGGGTTATCCTCAAATTTCACTTGCCTATTTTGGCGTATCATCAGATTGGGCAACTGAAGTAGTTGTTGGTTTTACCTCAGAAGAGGGAGCTGCTGTTCAAGAGCAAAAATTTGCCAGCAAAGGTGATGCTAGAAAAGACGAAACTATTCAAACTACATTATTAAAAGTAATTGAACGAGCAGACGCAAAAACAGTTTTAGAAGTTGCAGGTACATCAATTATTAAGCAATAGGGGTTAAGTATCATGTACACATTTTATTTTACTGACAGTCCTGCCCTGCTTTGCGTCCACCGCCATTCATGACTTACCAAATCGCTGATGAGCCTCATCAAGCATCTTTAAAAAAGTGTTGAAATAATCTTTTCCATGAAAGATGTGCTGTCGGTCTCTACCTCGGCTCATGATGTGGTAGTACGCGTTTTCATATTCTATTCGGAGCAGACGAGGCGCAAAATGGATGGCGTCAAATATAGCCTAATATGTCAATATGATACTTCCCCCCTTTACCGCCCCTTCCTTCTGGGTTCAAAATGATGCTCCAAATACTCTTTGATCATCTCTTCTGTCAATTCACCGGAGGTAACACAAAAATACCCTCTGGCTCAAAAGTGCCTGCCTCAATAATGCCGCTTCAATTCAGGGAACTTCTCAAATAGCTTGCTGGAACTACAGCCTGCTAACCATGCCTTTCAAAATCTCAATCTCAAAGGCATGGTAAGTCTGACGTATCAGCTCACGCGTCTCTAGTCCAACATCCTCTTTCAAAATAGGGTATCTGTATTTTGTGACAAATACGAAATGATATTGAATTTTAAAAACGGTATGACTTCCGTAACGATATTTCATGGCAGCACACCTCTTTATGTGACCACCAAAAGTATCTCAGATAAACCTGACCGCCTAAAGCGGTGGTTTTAACCTTAAATCAGGACAAATAAACGGGTATATTAGGAAAAACTGTATTGCGACCCCAGTTACTCGCATTCGTATAATTTACGTTTACAGACTATCAGGCAGACTTTCTGCACTCAGTCAGGTATTGACGTTTATAAATATTTCACCTGAAAAATACTGCCATTACTCTCTCACTGAACAGCTTAGATCTATTATAGAACTTTATTAAATACCTCTTGTCAAATTAGCACCTTATAATCGCCAGACTCTATTAACTGACACTATATTAGCTAACATTAAACGTTGAATATGAGATTATTAATTCCGATGACTTAACTAAGTCTTTATACATACCAAAAGGCAAAGCCAGTAATGTTTGAAAACGTGTTTTTTCAAATTGGTGCAATCCTTGGACTGGCAGCAGTCGGCGGCGCGCTCGCCCAGTTTTTTCGCCAACCACTGATTGTCGCATTCATTGCGGTAGGCATTATCCTTGGGCCATCAGTTCTGGGCATGGTGGCCTATAGCAGTGAAATCGAACTGTTCGCACGCCTTGGCATCGCCCTACTGCTGTTCGTCGTAGGGTTAAAGCTGGATTTACACATTATACGTACTGTCGGCCCGGTTGCTCTGGCCTCTGGTCTCGGTCAGGTAATCTTTACTTCTGTTATAGGCTATCTGATTGCAATATTACTCGGCATGTCACATATTGCGGCAGTCTACGTTGCTGTCGCGCTGACATTTTCAAGTACCATCATTATTATCAAACTACTCTCGGACAAACGTGAAGTTGACTCACTGCACGGACGTATCGCCGTCGGCTTTCTCATCGTGCAGGATATCGTTGTTGTTATAATCATGATCGCCCTGACTGCCTTTGGCCAGGCTGGCAGCACGGAGATCCATATTGGCTGGGAGGCACTCAAGATACTGGCCAAGGGAGTTATAATGCTGGTTACCGTAGCGCTGCTCATGCGCTATGTCCTGCCCCGGCTGATGCAACGTCTGGCTCACTCTTCTGAGCTTTTAATGCTATTCGCTATTGCCTGGGCAGTGCTGGGTGCCTCTGCCGGTGATGCCCTTGGTTTCAGCAAAGAGGTAGGAGCATTTCTCGCAGGTATCTCCATAGCCTCTACCCCCTTTAGAGAACAAGTAGCCGCGCGCCTGGTTTCGCTGCGTGACTTTCTTTTGCTGTTTTTCTTTATTGAGCTGGGTGCAGCTCTGGATCTGAGCATTCTAGGTACGCAGGTGTGGTTAGCTGTGATTTTCTCTCTGTTTGTTCTCATTGGAAATCCGCTCATTGTCATGGCCATTATGGGTTACATGGGTTATCGCAAACGGACAGGATTCCTCGCCGGATTAACGGTTGCGCAGATCAGTGAATTTTCACTGATCCTGGCAGCGCTTGGATTTAGTCTGGGACATCTGAATGAGGAGACCGTAGGACTGATTACTCTGGTAGGCCTGATCACTATCAGCATGTCGACGTATATGATTCTGTATTCACATGTACTCTATGAACGACTAGCTCCCTATTTATCGATCTTCGAGCGCAATGTCCCCTATCGTGAGCTGGAGAATACACTCACTACAGAAGACAAAGCGGATATCTTGCTGATTGGATTAGGCCGCTATGGATCAATACTGGCAGATAGTCTCCGCCAACGGGGCTGTCGACTCATTGTAATGGACCTTGACCCGTCTATTGTGCAACGCCATGCACATGAGGGATATGTCGTTCATTATGGCGATGCAGAGGACCCGGAATTTATTGCCACGTTACCCTTTGCAAAAACAAAATGGGTCGTGAGTACCATTCGTGACCCCAGTATTAACCGTATGTTGCTTCACAGTCTGCGCCAGCTGGATTACAGCGGTAAAGTTGCCGTCTCAACTTCAAACCGACATGATGCACAAGAGTTCGAGCGAATGAGTGTGGATATGGTGCTGATTCCCTATGCCGACGCGGCAAAGGAAGCGGCAGACCGCCTGATGGCATCAGACAAGCCTGACAAACATATCAGCATCGAGGGAGATAAGTCGTGAATAGATTCAAAAATATTCTTTATGTTTCCGAAGATTCCGTTGTACAGGATGCGGCAATTGCGCGTGCTGTATCACTGGCAAACAACAATCAAGCTGAACTGACCGTTATTAGTGTTATGGAAGAGATTCCTGAAGGAATTGGTATTCCGGACAATGTGTCTCTCTCCACGGACTTGCAAACACTCATACAAACTGAACACTATAAGTCGCTTGAATTATTAGTCGAGCCATATAAACATCAATTAAATATCAAGCTGGAAGCTCTGGTCGGCAAACGATTTATTGAAGTTATCCGCGCGGTACTGCGTAATGACTACGATCTGGTTATAAAAGCTGCCGAGAATCCGAACTGGATTGATCGACTATTCGGCAGTGATGACATGCATCTGTTACGCAAATGCCCGTGCCCAGTATGGTTTATGAAACCAGGAGAAAAAACCAATTATAAGTGTATAGTCGCTGCGGTTGAATTTGATCCTGTCAACCTGAATACTGTGGATGACGACCTTAACAAAAAGATTCTCTCCCTTTCCAGCTCACTTGCTTTATCCGACTTTGCCAATTTACATCTAGCGCACGCCTGGGATGCACCTGAGGCTGGGTTTGTATCCTTATGGGCGGATAATCCAGCCGAAGCTGAAATCAATGTAACAGAGGATGAACACATCCGTCACCAAAGAGGTATGGACCTGATTTATCAGAACCTACACCGACAGATGGATGAGGATGCGTTCAAATTTATATCTCCACACGTCCATTTGCTTAAAGGATTAGCCGCCAAGGAGATACCCATACTAGTGAATAAACTGGATGCCGATCTGGTTGTTATGGGGACCGTCGCACGCACCGGAGTTCCAGGACTTATTATTGGCAACACAGCAGAAGCGATTCTTGATCAGCTAAAATGTTCAGTACTTGCTGTAAAACCAACCGAGTTTGTATCTCCTGTTACAAAGGATTAACACCATACAGAGATATATACCCGTAGCGATTGAGATTTAGGTTTTATTGCACGCCCTCTTCATTCCATGGCGGCGTTGAAATTCCTCGTAATAGTCCGGCTATTACTCGTCATTTCGCCTCGCCATGAAATGAATATGACGCACACTAAAAGCCTAAATCTCAAACGCCACGGGTATAGCTTATAGAAAATGTCACAAAAAAACGTATTGGAAACCGGGAGCGCAACACAGTTTTCTCTAATATTTTACTGACAGTCCTGCCCAGCTTTTCGTCCATCGCTATTCGTAACTTACCAAATCGCTGATGAGTCTCATTAAGCGTCTTTAAAAAGGCGTTGAAATAATCTTCTCCATGAAATATGTGCTATCGGCCTCTACTTCGGTTCATGATGTGGTAGCAAGCGTTTTCATATTCTATTCGGAGCAGACGAGGCACAAAATGGATGGCGTCAAATATAGCCTAATATATAAATATGATACTTGACCCCTTTATTTGACGCACCGCGACCCAATGTTGTTTGGCCCATTGAGGGTAGTCGTCAATGGTGATGCCATCGACACCGGGTGCTCCTTTGTTCCCTCGCACCCGCTTCCAGGCCGCGTGAAGGCTCGCGGGTAACAGGACGCGTTTCAATAAATCTTCATTCAAGGCTGGCTGCTGATTCCTATCGCCTGAGGACAACTTCACATTTGGCATGTGCTGCGCGGTCCTGGAGACAGGATAGGCTCCTCCTTGGTTGACGTTCAAGCCTTCCTTTTCAGTCACATCCTATGACCTCCCACTACTATGCCGCCTGCTGACTTCTGCCGCATCACCCGCACTATTGCTGATGAAAGCGCTGCTCTTGCGAACCGCACGTGAGGCAGATCTCCCCAGATAAGAACATGAACTGTCGATACACAACCGCTGCATTTACCTTAATCCTCGAACCTGTGGACTTCGTTATCTTGTGCTAACTCGTCCCCGGAAATAGGCCTTATATGCAATTTCTGTCCGTCAGTTTGCATCTTTGCGCTCGGGCCTCCTTCAGACATTCCCTCACGGGCTTGCCCTTGCCGTCGGCTAGTCGTTATGATTGACCCATGATGAATCAATTTAGGTTCTCCTACAGGGGACGTGCACCCCATAAGTTCATGCCCATGCTGGGCGTACGCAAGGCGCTCAAGCGGGACACAAAACAGCATGTACCCCTTAGCTTGGCGTTAGGCAACTCGACATGAGATACTGGAATGTACAAGCAGCAGCGAAAGACTTGGCTGCTGGTGATATAAGCGAATGGGGTAAGGCTAAATATCTTATTTTTGGTAGCGTCTTGAGTATCATTCTAACGACACTTCCTTTTTGGATATTTGGCTACACTATCAACACTCCAACCATGATTGGATATGTAATATCTATTGCTGTCGTGATTATAGGTTTCATTAGACTATACAGAATTAACGAAACAATAGACTCTAGTGGATTCATAGAGAGGTATGTGATTTTTGCATTGCCAGCCGCCATAAAAGTTACTACTTTATATTGGGTGGCATATTTTTCTCTTATCATTTCATTTACGGTAGCAGGCTATGCAAATAGTCCAGTGTGGTTGCTTATTGGGGTTATATCTTCACCAATTTATTATGTAGCATTTTTTTGGGTAATGTCTCATGGCTTTAAGGCATACGTTGCCTAACCAGCGCGGTCAATTGGGACTGGCCTACCGCGCCGCTCGTTCCTCGCTATGCTATAAGCCATCCCATTACCGCGGACGTTAGATTTTCAAACATAGTGTTTTAAATTTAAAGGGAGTTAAAATGAAAGTTGCATATATCTTTTCTTCACAAGGACATACAGTATCATTTAAATTGGGGAAAATGATTTTACCTCAACTTGAAGAGGATGCTCATGGAGTGGATGTTGTAGGGATGTTCTTTTTCGAAGACAACAATTACGTCTTACTCAAAGGGAATCCAATTGGTGAGCGATTATCGAAAATAGCGAAAGCAAAAAATATGTTGTTGATGGGTTGCGATCAATGTTGTGAAGAAAGGGAAATCGAAGATAGTTTAGTTGATGGTGCCGTTATAGGTTGTTTTCCAAATTTATATAATGCACTGTCAGGAAATATGCCAGATCAAATAATCACCTTATAGTATTTTGAAACAGTTAGAGTCAAAAGAGGGATCAAGTATCATATAGCCTAATATGTCAATATGATACTTGGGCCCTTTCCTTGCTACTTTGCCTTGAGTATACCGACCTCCTGACTAACGACCCTGTACCCCTCCAACGCTTTTGGCAATGTTTTCTCAGTGTCCGGATGTTTGCCATCCAGACCAACCTTGATGACGGTTTCCCCTTCTGACAGGCCGATACCGATCGAGACCACACCCGACAGGGCCATCAATTCTCGCTGATGTTTTTCCTTTGCCTGCTGGATGGTCATGTGCATATCGGTTTCCGCAAGAGTAAAAGTAACGGTAAAAAACAGTAGTAAAAGAAAAACAATTTTCATCAAAGACTCAGGCCCAAGGCAGAAAAGACATTGTCCATACGATTAATAATCGTTGTTGTGTCACTCCCGGCAAATAGCAGTCCCACCAGATTGTTATCATTGTCCAGCACTGCCGAACCACTGTCACCCCCCTGACTCATCGGCCCAGCCAGGATCTGGTCCGTAAACCGGCCTACCTGTCCTCCGCCATACTGAACATTGACGGTGACATCAACCTGATCGATGGTGCCTGTGGTGTATTCTGTTGTGCGACCACTCTTTTGGATTGCCATCCCCAATAGCCCCTGTGTCATTCCCGCAATAGCGCCGATATCAAGAATGTCAGCGGAGATATCGCTGTCATCAAGCGGTTTGGCAATGGCGGCATCCACCAGATTGTCTTCGGCTTGAACCCTGATCGCTTGCAGACGGGTGCGACTCCCTGCAATGGCGGCAAATCGATTCAACACTAAAGCGAAACGGTTGCCGATCGGACAATCACTGGGTAACCCAATACCACCACTCAGACTGATGGGAATAAACTCAAGCAGATCAGCGATATGATCATCTGGAAATTTACCACCATCATGTTGGCCAGGTTGCAGGATGGCGTCGCCAATTCTGGCGGTGTTGCTGTTGGCAAGCACATGATTATTCGAAAGAATCACCCGTTGGCCATTTTTTTTCACCATACAGCCGAATGTACCCGCAGTAATATCACGGTGACCAATACTGACTCCGCCGGGTGCCGGCCGATGGCGTTGGCGGTGAGCGCTAAGCGCACGTATGCGACCAGTTTCAACAACGTCGGTCGTGATCCCGTCAACTTGTTGCGGAATGAAGTCTTTATGCCCAAGCTGAGCCTTGGGACATTTTTTTTCGACCGAACAGATTATTGAAAGGTTTGGGGATTTTTCTCCAGCACTGATTTTATAACCGATGCCGGTGGCCACGACATTTTGTTTCTTTAGCAGATCATGACAGACACGATGAAGTACTACCTGGGCGGTGCTGATATCTTCGGCCATATTTCATTTCCTTAGTAGCATATTGGTTAGCGTTTTCCCCCCTCCTCTTTCTCAACGTAGTCTGAGCCTGAGAGGTTTCGCATAAATGCTAAAATCAATGCCAAAACTCTGGCTTTTCTTTATCCGGGTTCCGATACCAGTTTTTTCGTCCGTGCGAAATACGGATATTGCCGATCCAACGTTCGTGCTTGGGATTATATATCGATAACCAGTTGTATTGCCCCATCATCAACGCCCGACCCATGTCAGTCATCTGTACCATATACCGCAACATGGGAGATTGATTAATATCAAGGGCTCAAAGGAACCAAGATATTTATTGACCAGAGCCTCACTGGTTATTGACCGATCGCTGGTTAAGCACATCTCTCTAGATAAGAGCATGAACTTTCCTTGCGCAACGGTATCATTTACGATGGATGTTAGATCACATGGCTTCGATGTCTTGTGCCATCTCGCCTTCAGCTTACGTCTCATATGGTGTTCTTGCTCATCAGCTCGCAGGTTTGTGTCCGGCTTCCTTCAGACTAGCCCTCGCGGAATTGCCCTTGCCATTCGCTAGTAGTTGGCATCTAATAACGATATATCGCTAAGGATGGTAACCTTCCTACAGGGGACTTTTACCTCATTAGTTCATGCCCATGCTGGGCGTACACAATTAGCTTAACACTGAAATTTTCCGCAGCACTTCTTTTGTGCTTGGATAGCACAAAAAAAACAGCCCCTCGCCAAAATGCAGGTTATAGCATGGTGTTAGATTCTCTCAGAGATATTGTATGGACTCAAAAGATTTACACGGATTTGCCTCAGATAGGCCAATTATAGAAATTGAAGACGATCTCCTCGGTCGAGCAGGTTTCTCAACTGACTTGGCAAATGCATTGTCAAGCTGGCATGGTAAAGACAGCCTTGTAGTAGCTTTACACGGTGATTGGGGATCAGGGAAGTCTTCAATCAAAAATATGGCGATTTCGAGGCTAGAGGAAATCGATAAAAACAAGCCAGATGTCATCGAGTTTTCTCCTTGGGAGTGGGCTGCTCAAGAGAAAATAACAGCTTCATTCTTTCAAGAGATTTCAAAATCTATAGGCCGTAAAGATAAGAGTAAGTCAGGAAAAAAATTAGCGATTACCTTAAAAAAGTACGGTCGTTATTTGAATACTGGAGAGTCGGTAATATCAGGATTTTCAGCTGCTCTGCCAACGTTGTTTGTGCTTGTAACTCTGATAGGAGCTGGTGGTAATTTTTCTGACGAAACTTGGATTAAAAATACTAGTACAGCCATTTTGATTGTCCTTGCTGCTTGGGCTGCCATACTCAAATGGGGTAAAGGTTTTCTGAATACAATAAGTGGAAACATAGAGGCCACAATTAAGGAAAAAGAACAAGGTTTGAGTGATATTAGACAAGAACTAACTAATCTATTGGCAGAAAGAGGCTCCCCATTAATAGTGGTAATGGATGACTTAGATCGATTAACCTCCGTTCAACTGAGAATGGTATTCCAGCTCATTAAAGCAAACCTTGAATTTCCAAATGTAGTATTCCTCCTTCTTTTTCAGAGAGATATAGTTGAGGATAAGCTAACTGACGGCAAGCAACTTGGCCGAGATTATTTAGAAAAAATAGTGCAGGTTCCTTTTGATATTCCAAAGATTGAAACTACACGTCTCCATAGCCTGCTGTTTAGTAAACTCGATAAAATCATTGAACAAGATAAGTCAGCTACTGAAATGTTTGACTCTGGTCGCTGGGGAAATATATTTCATGGCGCGCTATATGCGTATTTCGATAACCTAAGGAATGTTTATCGATATACTTCAACTCTTTCATTTCACTTCACTCTTTTAAAGGGTGAAGCCGCGTTTGAGGTTAATCCTGTTGACTTAATTGCAATCGAATGCCTAAGAATATTTGAGCCGAATATTTATAAAGAAATTGCTCGATCAAAAGAGATATTTACAAAGAATGACTCTGCCAGGTATGGAAGAAGTGAGGAATCTACAACTTCTCTTATTAATGGTATTCTGGATAAGGCGAGTGGCAATAAAAAAGAATACGTGAAAGAAATGCTAAGACAACTATTTCCTACAATTGAATGGGCTTTTGGTGGAACTCATTACTCTGGTGAATTTGGCAATACATGGTTAAGAGAGATGAGGGTGTGTCACCCATCTAATTTCGATAAATATTTTCAGTTTTCTATACCCAGCGGAGAGCTTTCTAATTCTGATTTACAACAAATGCTCTCTCTTACGTCTGATACTGAAGGCCTTTCTTTGTTTATTCTATCTCTAAAGGAACGTGGTATTCTCAAGAATGCGCTTTCTCAGTTTGAATCATTCACAGACGAAGTTCCGTTAGAAAATGGATATTCCTATGTCAAGGGTCTTATTGATATAGGTGATCAAATTGATCATGAGTCAGTTGGATTTACAATGTTTAGTTCAAATACTCATGCAGTAAGGTTAATTGTCTGGTTTCTCCGAAGAATCGACAATATTGAAAAGAGAGGAAAACTGTTACTAAGATGCTTTAAAGATTCTAACGGAATCTCGATTGTTGAGCATATATTGCAAGCTGATGAAAATCGTAGAGAAAAATCGGATGCGGATATAGTTCTTTTAGATAGTGAGTTTGAGGAAATTAAAGCAGAGTTTGTTCGGAAGCTAAATCATATGGCCGAGAATACCCCCGAGGAATTACTGACACATGAGCACTTAGTATCATTACTATATCGTTGGAAGCGCTGGGGTGACGAAGATAAGGTGGTTTCTTGGTTAAAATCGCAGACAGTAAACATAGATGGATGTATAAATTTGCTTAAAGCATTCGTCAGCAAGTCATCTTCTCAAATAATGGGAGATTACGTTGCAAAAATTACCAGCCACATAAAGCTTGAAAGCATTGAAAATTTTTTAGAAGTTGATCCCATTAGCGTAGCTATAAGGGACGTTAATGAAGAAGGCTTAGATTTAAGAGCCAAAGAGGCGATAAAGGCATTCAAGGATGCTTTAGATAGAAGAGAAAAAGGCATTACTGATGACTGGTAACGCATATGAGCCATAACTCTGTCAATAGGCAATAACTATTTTTTTGGCCCACTAAAGAACCCAACTAAAAACCCGCTAACAAAACCGAATACTTCGCCTGTCATCGTCGCTACTAAGCAAAGTGCTTACAGCAAACACATATAGAGGCTACCTTATTGCGGTCTCACCGCAGCCTGCGTTTTCGCTATCCATCGTAAAGCGCAGGGCCACTAGACATTGATCAACCTTACAATAAGAAGGGTCAAAGCAATTGATTTTCTGTGTTATCGACGTTACGCTTATTTGAATTTTTTGACATGGAAAGCTGATGGCTTGACCACTACTTTTTCAGTGTGAGTCGCTATATTGAATTGAACCCGATGAGGGCGAAAATGATGCGGCATCCCGATGAATACCCTTGGTAAAGTTATCAACGCAATGCACATGGAAAGCCTGTTGTGTGGCACACACCCAAATGCGACTATTGAGGCAATGCAAAAAGAAAAAACATAACACATATGAGCCCTAACTCTGCTAATAAGCATTAATTATATTTTTCGACCCTTTGAAGAGCCCAATTAAAAATCCGTTAACAAAATCGAATACTTCATCTGTCATCGTCGCTTCCTTGATTGGAAAATTTTAATGAGAAAAGCAGGAATTGTATAACAAAAAAATAAACGCAAACGTAATTGTCTGCCAACCAAAAATGTGTTTCGTTTCGCTACACATAAACACATTTTTGGCTACCAATAAAACCTTGGTTATTAAATCGTTAGCGATAACAAACATCACTGGAAGGGATAACAATATGAGTATAATACCAACTGATATAAAACGAAGTTTAGGTATAAATATTAGCAAAATTTGCCCATTTAGCCTATCCAGAAACAAATCTGAAAATCATTGCGCACATTATGTTTCTCACATTATGGGTTACGAATTACCTGGCGCCACATGCAAAAATGCGACTTGGGCAGATAAACAAAAACCTGCAAAAGGAGCCACTATCAGAGTTAATGATCTATTTAGTGCTTCGCCTGTAACTGATCTATTAGCCAATAAGCCTGCTACTTTAACTGAATGTTTAATATTTGTAACAATTTCATCTAATGTAAAAAAGGTAGGGTGTGCATTTGAAATGGAAACTCACCCGAAAAAACACGTTGGAATTTTGTCACAAGGAAAGGTGTGGAATTATAGTAATTCACATAATCAAGTTGTGGCAGATATGCTGTCATTATTCCAATCAAAATTTTCTAACACATACAAAACAACTGGAAATACCGTTGAATTTTATTATGGAAAATTTATATGAGGTATTTAATATTAATTCTATCCTTGTCAGGTTGCACAGGTCATGCAGCTGACTTATCCAGGCCTCCTACTGGGGAACAAGTTTTCCATGAACTTCTTAAGAATGGGAGTATTCATTTAAATAATGAACCGCTTTGTAAGGCAAACATAAATTTATTTACGCAACTTTCCTTAGCGTTGTCTGTATCATATGAAAGCGATAATACTGCAATTATAAAGTCTTTTTGTTCGCTAACCAAGCACGAATTCTCAGGCGGAAATATAAAAAATGCATGGGATTGCACTGTACAAATAAACGAAAACAATAAGAAAGGTGATTTTATTTCAAGTTCTACAATAGTGTTTAGCCTTACAGCAGACAAAAAAGAATTTATCAAGGGCTCATTGAGGTGTCGCTAATCGGATAGCCAGGGGGGTTCTCCCGAACGATACAAGTCAACGCTGGTAGACAGTGATAACTACTTTTTCATTGTGAGCAACTATAATAAACTACCCCGCTGCAAGCAGACGGGGTATTAGTGCTAACCCCTAGAAAAGTGCCAATTGATGGCCTGTATGCAGCTTCTGATAGCGGCCTCCCTGACCTCAAAACTCTCCACCCCACAATCATCAATGATAATCGAACGCAGCAAGCTGCGGGGAATAGAGCCCCCAGAGATTCAATTTTAATTATTAAATGTCTTGTCAATAAAAGTTGACAAATGCCTCGAATGTCAACTATTGTTGACACGTGAAAGATATTAATTCTCTCCCATCCCATCAAGAGCCTGAAAAGGCACTCTCTGCTGTTGTATCTCTACGATTAATGGCAGATAAGTTGGAAAAAAAGGCTGTGATGGAAGCTATAAAGCAGGGCTGGACTTGGGCTCAGGTTGCTGAAGCATTAGGGGTTTCAAGACAAGCAGCACATAAAAAATACGCTAATTTAGTGAAAAACAAGTGAGGCTGTGAAAATGATTTCTCTATTTAAGCGATTAAAACTCCGTCTTAAAGATATGGCAACGATTAGTAAACTTTGCCAAGTCGCTGAAACATATGCCCAGAAACGGAGTGAGGGAGCACCAGCAGAAGAGCATTTTTTATTATCGGCATTGGATCTGCCAGACGGTACAGCTCGTCGAGTATTTGAGCGAGTTGGGGCTAGTCCTGAGCAATTGGAGAAAGCAATAGATCAACAACACAATGAGGCGCTCAGCTATATTGGCGTTGATATCTCAAAGCTAAATATTGATGATAGTACGGTAGATTCTGCTGTATCTCCAAGTATACCTTTTGAATCAAAGCCATCAGCACAGTCTTTAATGAAGGAATTAGTTAAAATGAGACGCAACGATAAAGATATTCCTCTTATTGGGTTACATATAATAGAGGTACTATCTTCTAAGGAGTTAGGTGTTGTGGCTCGCACAATGAAATTAATCGGGATAAGCCAAGACTCTCTTAAAGAGGCTGTGGCTAAAGAGCTGGAATGCTACAAATTATCTATGTAGTGAAAATGCACCTAACCGGGTAGCCGGGAGGTTTTCTCCCCCAGCTTCCACAACACTCTGCATGCGGCTCCGCACAGGGCCTGCCTCAACCATTACATGCCCATGCTGGTCGTACTCAAATAGCTCCAGCGGACAGGCTAAAGCGGCGCGTTTTGCGCAAGCAAAAAATGTGCCGCTTTAGCCTGCCGCTGAGCTAGATGTTAGTCATACTTCCCACTACCAATGACAGATTGCGGGTCCAGGGTGCTTTTCAGTGAGGAAATCAAGGCTCCCACACGATCCAGTTGCTTTAGCCTAACATCTTCATATTGAACTCCTAGCCTATGAGGCAGATAGCCCGCTTCGAAAAACCTGTGTTCAAGTTTTCTATGACACTGCATGGCTCGGTCATCATCACCTGTCGTTCGATCGTAAAACATGGCAATGTGATAATGAAGACTTCTCGGGCGTTTGCAGAAAGTATTGATATCAGGCACAAAGCCAGAACCCTCAAACGTTTCCTCGATAATGTCGATAGCAATCGACAAATCTTTCTGAAGAAATGGGCTACAAGCAGTTAACCATATGATGCCACATTGATCCGCCTCCGGTTGTACACCTACGTCTGGGGCTTCACCCTTGGGAAAGTACATACGGGAGGGGCACTGCCCTGGCACACCGAAAAAAATAGAGTGCATCGCACGGCAATATTCGTTGGGATAGGTGATATGCTCACTGGGAGTGTCACCAAAAAAACACATTGAATCTGAGTTCTCAATCTGTCGTTTGATCGTCTCCTGCGTTTCTGACACTGTTGTTGGTGTTCCATAAAGACCAAAAACAATATTCCATTTATTAAACATGAAATCCTGATAACAATTCGTCATTGGGTGATTGTATTCCGGCCCCATTAACGAAGGCTCACTATGGTACATACGCCAATCGTTCGTCGCCACTATACCGCCACGAATAGCTTCCTGAAGCTTCAAAGGCCGCAATTTTACCATTGCGTCCAGGAAACTTTCTGTCGTGGAAAAAGTTAAATACCCCATTGAGCTTGCTTGCGGCTTGGGCATCAGCCAAAGTGTGACTGAAGTGACAATACCCAGGCTGGATTGTGAAAACAGTCCATCTAAGGAGGGGCCGACGCCCCACCGGTCAATAGGACTCAAACGATGATTACCATACATTCCAAACCCTGTACGAATCACTTTGCCATCGGCAAGGACCACTTCAAGATCAGAAATCTGCGAAACGTTATCACCATATGGAGTAACCCCATGTCCGCGTTCCAATGCATTTCCAATCACACTGGTATCCGGTCCCGCTCCCGTAGGTGCTACCCATAGCTCAGACTGTCGTGACTGTAAAAAATCATAAAGCATGCCATGAGTGACACCCGGTTGAATTCTGACATATGCCAATTCTTCGTTGTACTCAAGAACACGGTCCATCCGGGAAAGATCCAGAATGATACCGGCATCTCGGCTTGGCACTTTAGATCCAAAACCCCAATTGAGGCCACGACTAACCGGGTAAATACTCTGCCCGAATTGTCCAGCAATCTGCACACACGCCATAACCTCTTTTTGATTCAGGGGCTGAAGAATCGCGCTCACATTCCTCTCTAGTGCAAATGTAGCAGTCCCCGCTATTTGTAAACTTCCTTCTTTGGTATCTACATGCTCAGCGCCAATAGCCGAGCGCCATGCCATTAATGCAAGTTCTAACCGGGTAGTCTCCACCGAAATTCGTTGATTATCCTGAATTCTCATTTCTTACTCCCCCCTCAAACCCGTCAAAAATTGCCTTACCATTGTATTTCCGTCTGGCACAATGGCAGCCATCTCATTTTTTAGGTCTCTCCATTTTGTGGAGACCTTTTGCCCAAAGAAAATCGGTTTGGTTTGTGCTTTGATCACACCACCATCAACATCTTCCGTTACCTCGTGAAGAGTCAGCACGGTCGAAATTGCCTCATCCTTCTCCATATCGCCAAATGGGTCTGCACCAATGTAAAGCTTATTTGCGATATCCGAAGGATGGACGTTGTACATGCCTAGTTGTGGATATCTAAAGATTTCTTCAGGAATAATCTGACCAAAACCATACATCATAATGACACCGGGGTTCCATACTCGCAATTGAGTAAGAAAAAATGTGGACTTAACAGACCCTGAAAAAAAAGGCACATTCAACTCTTCTGCAACATTTTGAGTTCGCTGAAACAACTTCACTCTTTCCTCAGGTGGATAAAACCGCCAAGTCCGTTTTTTCCAGCTGATTTTTGCCTTGGGGTCACAAATATCGTCGGTAACGATACCAACCAACTCAATTTCCAGTTCCTGATGCATTCGAGCCATTTCCTGCAGTGCGCCAAAACCAAAGTCGAAGCTGCAAAAAGCAACGACCCGGAGCCGGGAATCCTGTCGGTGACATAGCAACTCTTTCCGTGCATCTATAAATCTTCCCCAGTCGTAACCAGCATTCTTATGAGTCTCTATAAGAGGTTGCAGTGAAGCGACATTAACTTCAGATTCTTCAAACAACATTGTCATTCTCCTTGACATAAAATTAATATCTTCCATACGAAGAAAAAAGTAGTAATTAAAAGGGAGGGGCTGAGCTTTCAAACACCAAGGTAGTGATTTTCATGCAGGGCATGATAATTAATATCAAAAATAAATTCGTTTTGAAGATTACAGTCAACACACTTTATTTTGAGAAAGTTATTTAAGTTACTGCAATCAACGCAAGGTATAAATTTATACCTGACTTTTTCACTATGGTAATTATAAATATCAACGAAAGTGATATTCGGGTAGTTTTTAAAACAACACACGACATCATTGTCCATATATGCAAATTCCATTTAGACGTATATGTACTTTTTATTATAACAACTGACATCCATACACACAGCATTAGATGATATAAAAACAACAGAGAGAATAAACACCCTTTTTACAAAAGTCTATTGCTACTATTGCTTAATTAAAACGTCCTGGGTAAAGAAATCAAGTTAATGTTATATAAAAAATTAATCATGCAATCAACTATTCAATAGTAACACCGGCATCACCAGATATCGTAGTTAATTCAAAAACAATAAGGAAGAAAACCTCTCTCATTGTTATCAATTGTTGAAATATAAAAAATGCATCTTTAAAAGCTATAATAAAATAGCAGAGTATTCCCTCTCTTACCACACGAACTTAAAAGCAGTCACTCATAAACGATATCCCAACAAAAGCAGTTCCATATATCTCAATTCACATTAGAATCAGATAGTTTTGGGACTATACCCGTAGCGATATATTCATTTCATGGCACCAACAGTAGGCGCTTTTAGGCGAGGCAAAATAACGGACAATAGTAATAACCAGGACTATTGCGAGGAGTTTTACCGCCGCCATGGAATGAAGAAGGCGTGTAATGAATACCTAAATTGAGACTGTAATCTTTTCTGTGTAATTGTCTATCATTAACTCCTCATGGGGAAAGGATAGGTAATAATGAAAAAAGAAGACCTCCAAGATCACCGTTGAAGCGGCATTGAATGCCGAGCTTGATGATCATTTAGGTTATTCTAAACACGAAAAAACCAGCACCGACAACAGCCGCAATGGCTTTTCCAGTAAAACCCTGCAAACTGAAGACGGCCAATTTGAGCTGAACACCCCACGTGATCGCAACGGTGATTTTGAGCCGCAGCTCGTCAAAAAAAAGCAGCGTCGCTTTACCTCAATGAGCGACAAAATATTATTTCTGTATGCGCAGGGTTTGTCGACCCGCGACATCGTTACCACCTTTAAAGAAATGTACGGCGCGGATGTCTCCTATTGTTTACCTGGACTGCATCGTGCTTAAAATACGGCAGGATAAACAGGTCATCAATAAAGCCGTTTATCTCGCGCTCGGCGTCAACATGGAAGGCCACAAAGCATAGCTTGGCCTGTGGCCGTCGGAAAATGAAGGTGCCAAGTTTTGGCTAAATGTGCTCACTGAGCTTCAAAACCGTAGTGTCAATGATATCCTCATCGCCTGCGTCGATGGCTTAAAAGGTTTTCCTGATGCAATACAAGCCGTCTACCCGAAAACACAGATTCAGCTTTGCATCGTCCACATGGTGCGTAATTCGGTACGTTACGTGCCCTGGAAAGATTACAAAGCCGTCACGGCGAACTTAAAGAAAACTTATCAGTCCGTCACTGAAGATGAAGCCTTGCTTGCGCTGGATGAATTTGAAAAAACGTGGGACGAACAATACCCCCAAATCAGTCGAAGCTGGCGAGCGCACTGGCAAAACCTCAACACCTTGTTTCATTATCCTGCCGATATCCGCAAAGCCATCTACACCACCAATGCGATTGAATCCTTGAATAGCGCTCCCCACCGACGATGCCGCAAATAAAGGTGGCGTATCTGGCGATACAGCAAGCCTCAAAGAAATGGACAATGCCCATTCGGAATTGGAAAATCGCTCTCAATCAGTTTATGATTGGATCTGAAGACCGTTTGATTGATTATGTATAAACGTTAACCCGGGCAGTTACACAGAATTGGTTACAGTCTCCCTAAAAATTTCAAACGCTATGGGTATAGCATTGCAGAATCATTACTCCTCCCTGTCTAATCAAACCAGCAATATCTTGCTTAGTGTTTTCGAAAAATAGTGTATGAGAGTTATGAAACCTAGCGTCGTGCATGCTTGCACACATAAAATGTATTATCCGAGACTGACATTGTATCAATACATACGCTAACCTACACAACATACGCTAACCTACATATTATTTAATATACCCATAGCGTTTGACATTTAGATGTTCAGTATGCGTCATATTTATTTCATGGAGAGACAAAATGACAAAAAATGCAAGTTTATTGTGAGGAATTTCAACGCGGCCATGGAATGAAAAAGGCGTGCAATGAGTACCTGAATATCAAACGCTACGGGAATATGTAGGCTCATACGACGAAAAACTGAAGGCCGGAAGGAAATTATCAATGACAAGCACAGCACTCGCATATCAGAAATATGTTTCATCAGATCGTAATAATACGCCCCTGATAACTTATTACACACAAGTCAGACAACAGTCCGGACTATTATGCGAACCATTGGAAATTGAGGATTATGGTATCCAAACCATGCCAGAAACAAGCCCTCCCAAATGGCATCTGGCGCACACTTCGTGGTTCTTCGAAACCCTGTTACTTAAGCCTTTTTTATCCGGTTATCGTGAATTTCAACCGATGTTTGCACAATTATTCAACTCCTATTACGATACCATCGGTCGCTATCACCCCCGGTCGGAACGTGGGCGATTGTCCCGGCCAACAATCGTCGAGGTCTACGGCTACCGTAAGTATGTGGATGAACAGATGATGCATTTGCTATCCCACCCAGATCATCAGCACCGGAAGGAAATCGCTCGGCTTACAGTACTGGGCATCAATCACGAACAACAGCACCAGGAGTTGATGTTGACAGACATCAAACACAATTTTGCCTATAACCCATTGCACCCCACCTACCGCAAATCTCCCGTCATGTCCACAGCAAAAACCAAACATCTGCAATGGGTAGAGTTCGAAGGAGGCGTTAAGATGACCGGGCATGAAGGTGAAGAATTCGCTTATGATAACGAAACACCCCGGCATAAGGTTTACCTTGATGATTTTCGCCTTGCCTCGCGAGCCGTGAGTAACGGTGAATTTATCAACTTCATCGAGGCAGAGGGTTATCAAGACCCGGAATTATGGCTCTCCGATGCTTGGAAGACCGTGTGTCAGCAACAGTGGCAGGCACCACTCTATTGGGAACATATAGACGGTGTTTGGTGGCATATGACTTTAGGCGGCATGAAGCCTGTGGACGCCAACGCCCCTGTGTGTCATGTGAGTTTTTATGAGGCTGCCGCCTATGCCCGCTGGGCGGGTAAACGTCTGCCCACCGAGGCAGAATGGGAAGTGGCAGCTGCGGAACTGCCCATCGAAGGAAACCTCTGCACTGCTGATTTTCTTCACCCCATGCCAGCCTATGGCCAGACCACATTACTGCAAATGTATGGCGATGTCTGGGAATGGACACAAAGTGCCTATGCATCCTACCCGGGCTACCAGCAGGCGAAAGGCCCTCTGGGTGAATATAACGGTAAATTTATGAGTAGCCAGATGGTATTACGTGGCGGTTCCTGCGTAACACCTGCTGACCATATCCGTGCAACTTACCGCAATTTTTTCTATCCCCACGAACGCTGGCAATTCAGCGGCTTTCGTTTAGCGGAGGATGGATAATGAACCTAGCAGCCATTGATCGCCTGCGCTTCGATGATCGTCAGCCGGTACTTTCGAGCCTGTATGATGAAATCATCACAGGCTTGAACCAAACCCGCCGGACAATTCCACCCAAGTTCTTTTATGACGAGACGGGCTCAAAGCTGTTCGAGGCTATTTGCGAGACGCCCGAGTATTATCCCACGCGCACTGAAATAGCCATCCTCAAAGAAAACATCGACGAAATCGAACAATACATTGGCCCGGACTGCCTGCTGATTGAGCCAGGCAGTGGCAGTAGTCATAAAGTGCGCGTACTGCTTGAAGCAATCCATCCCCACATCTACATGCCACTGGACATCTCCGGGGATTATTTGCTGGAGGTTGCCCGCAATCTTGTTGATGAATACCCCGGTCTGCACGTCCATGCCGGCTGCATCGATTACACTGTACCCATTGATTTGCCTGCGCATCCGACGGACCTGCGCCGTGTCGCATTTTTTCCGGGATCGAGCATCGGAAATTTTGAGCCTGACGAAGCAGTTTCGTTTCTCTCCAATATCGCAGCGATGGTGCGACCTGATGGCGGTCTGCTCATCGGCGTGGACCTGAAGAAAGACCCAGCGATCCTGAATGCCGCCTATAATGACGCTGCGGGTATTACCGCAGACTTTAATCTGAACTTGCTGGAGCGGGCCAATCGCGAACTCGGATCAGACTTCGACCCCAATAAATTCCGGCACAGCGCATTTTATGATGCGGCCAAAAACCGTGTCGAAATGCATCTCGTCAGTCAAACCAGACAGCAGGTTCATATCGGTAGACATCACTTTAAGTTTGCCCAAGGGGAAAGTATCCATACCGAAAGCTCATACAAATACACTATAGCCGAGTTTCAGGCACTGGCCCGTCGGGCTGGTTTTGAAGCAATCAAGGTATGGGTGGACACGGAACAACTGTTCAGCGTACATTATTTTCGTTTTGCTTCCGAGCAACCCTCCACTCTGCGCCGAAGTGTTTCTTGAATTAGCACGTAACATACCCACTAGTTAGTAGTGCTTGAAATTCAAGTGTTCAGTGTGAGTAATATTCATTTCATGGCGGGACAAAATAACGAGGTTATCGGTGTCCTCCGTATCCCGGTACGGATGCACTTCCGCCACAGCCCTGTTAATATGCCGTAAAAGTTTATTGCTACTATACCCGTAGCGATTGAGATTTGGGTTTTATTGTACGCCCTCTTCATTCTATGGCGGCGTTGAAATTCCTCGCAATAGTCCGGCTATTACTCGTTATTTCGCCTGGCCATGAAACGAATATGACGCACACTAAAAACCTAAATCTCAAACGCCACAGGTATATTGACCAAAAGCGGTCGCATTCCAGCCGGTTTTATTGCAACTGCTTATTTTTGATTGACCCGATGACTACGTCAAAAGCGCTCGTTTGTATCTGTAAATTTCGCGCTTTTTTCTTGTTCTCGACAGAAGGTGCTCGACAAAGCGCCCGGACAAATCAAAGGCAACCTGGGCAATTACTGTACATCTGAAAAATCAGTCTGAGTCGTCACGTTTTATTTATCTGTAAAATTTGGGAGACAACATGGAAGAAAATATCCAATCCACCCTGCAAGAAGATCGTTTGTTTGCACCCTCTGCTGACTTTTCCAGCAAGGCACGCATCAAAAACCGCACCGAACTGGACGCCTTGCGTACCAAAGCCGAGGCTGATCACGAAGGCTTTTGGGCCGAGCTGGCACGAAATGAGTTGGATTGGCAAACACCATTTACCTCCGTATTGGATGAAAGTAAGGCGCCTCATTATCAATGGTTTAACGACGGTAAACTCAATGTGTCATACAACTGTCTGGATCGTCACTTGGCCGAGCGCGGCAACAAAACCGCTATCATATTTGAAGGCGAAAAGGGTGACACACGACACATCAGCTACTCTGAGCTACATCATGACGTCTGCCAGTTCGCCAATGGCCTGAAATCACTCGGTGTCGGCCTCGGTGACCGGGTAATTCTGTACATGCCCATGACACCAGAGGCCGTAGTGGCCATGCAGGCCTGCGCACGCATCGGCGCGACACATTCCGTGGTATTCGGCGGTTTCTCCGCAGAATCTTTGAAAGACCGTATCGAAAATGCCGGCGCCAAAGTCGTCATCACCGCCGATGGCGCACATCGTGGCGGCAAAATCGTCGAACTGAAAGCCGCCACCGACGAGGCCGTCAACAACGGTTGCGCCAGTGTTGAAAAAGTCATCGTGCTCAAACGCACGGGTCACAATGTCAATTTCACTAACTCACGTGATATCTGGTGGCACGAACTTGTCGAAGATCAGGCACCCACCTGTGAACCACTGTGGGTGAGCAGTGAACATCCCCTGTTTCTGCTTTACACTTCCGGCTCCACAGGAAAACCCAAAGGTGTCCAACACTCCTCCGGCGGCTACCTGCTAAATGCCATTACCAGCATGAAGTGGGTGTTCGACATTAACGATACCGATATTTTTTGGTGTACTGCCGACGTGGGCTGGATCACCGGTCACACCTATGTCGCCTTCGGACCACTGGCCGTGGGAGCCACCATGCTGATGTACGAAGGCGCACCCACAGTACCGGACGCCGGGCGTTTCTGGAAAATTTGTGCCGACCACAAGGTCACGATTTTTTACACCGCACCCACAGCCATCCGTGCCTTGATGAAGGCTGGAGATGATTTCCCAAATCAATATGACCTGAACAGTATCCGCTTACTAGGCACGGTAGGTGAACCTATCAATCCCGAAGCCTGGATGTGGTACCACACAATTATCGGTGGCGAACGCTGCCCTATCGTTGATACCTGGTGGCAGACCGAAACCGGTGCGCACATGCTCGCCCCCGTGCCCGGTGCCGTGGCCACCAAACCCGGTTCCTGCACCCTGCCCCTACCCGGCATCGCCGCCGATATTGTTGATGCCGAGGGCAACTCCATCACCGAACCCAACCAGGGTGGCGTACTGGTGATTCGCAAACCCTGGCCATCAATGATTCGTACTGTGTGGGGTGATGATCAGCGTTATTACGACACCTACTGGAAAATGTTCGACGGTAAACTCTACGTTGCCGGTGACAACGCCCGCCGTGATGAAGACGGTTATTTCTGGATCATGGGCCGCATCGACGATGTACTCAACGTTTCCGGCCACCGTCTTGGCACCATGGAGGTGGAATCCGCACTGGTGGCACATCCCAAAGTCGCCGAAGCCGCCGTGGTGGGTCGGCCTCACGATGTCAAAGGTGAAAGCATTTTTGCTTTTGTCGTACTGCGTGGTGAGCGCCCGGCAGATGGCATCGACACAGCACTGAGCGCCGAACTACGTGACTGGGTCGCCAAACAGATCGGCCCTATAGCCAAACCTGACGACATGCGTTTTTCTGACAACCTGCCCAAAACCCGCTCCGGAAAAATTATGCGCCGTCTGCTACGCACTATCGCCGCCGGAGAGGAAATCACCCAGGATACCTCTACGTTGGAAAACGAAGCCATCGTCCTTCAGTTACAGGGCAAGGCCTGATCCGTACCACTGCCATGGCAGTCTCACACTTCGAGCACCAATCGCACTAAGGGTTGATCGAACAATAGCTGTCGCTTTTTGGTTATTGATCTTCCCTTGGCCTTTTGGTGGAACCGCTACGCTTGTTCCACCCGGCTTTACCTTGTGCTTGAGGAGACGGAACAAACAAACCGCTACCCTGATTCTGACCTATCCCCAACTTCAGCCATGTACGTGGGTAGGGTGGAACAAGCGTAGCGGTTCCACCAGGATCTTGCATACGCCCAAAAAAACGGCCCAGCTCACCAATGAGACAGTTATTCGAAGATCGTTATACCAAAATACAAGTTATTGAGTTATGAGCAAAATTATTCAGCAAGAACATACAAAAAATAATCCCGTCGATAATAGTAATATTGACTTCACAAAAGCTGATGCACTAACGGAGGAAGAAATAGATAAAGCGGGCAAAAAATGACCCTGACTCTCTACCGTTCACAAAAGAAGATCTGAAAAAATCAAAAGTCAAAAGAAAACAATCACCGCGAGACAGGTGATGTAAGTATGGGCAAATTAATTATACACAACTATACCCGTGACGTTATGGATTTAGATTTAAGTGTGCGTCATATTTGCTTCATGGCAAGGCGAAATGACGCGTAATAGTCACTCTATTGCAAGGAATTTCAACGCAGCCATGGAGGAAATAGGGCGTACACTTAAATCTAAATCCATAACGCCACGGGTATATATTAAGGGTATTCAATGCCCGTTCTTTAGATATCAATCACACAACGGAATCCCACATCTTCGCTTTCCATTTCAGGTTCAGCGAACTGTCGTGTCGCGCCACGGAAAAAATAACTGAGGGCAAAATGTCCCCCTCCTCCGCCACCACGAATAACCCGATTCTGTTTACCAAAGGCTTCACTTTGATGATCTGACCCTGCATAGGGCTCATACCAGTCGGCCACCCACTCCCAGGCATTGCCGGACATATCAAACACCCCGTAAGGCGACTTGTTTTTGGGATTGATGCCCACCGGAGCCAGACCTGTATCTTGTTGATTATCATTACCGGCATTAACAATTTCAGAATCCCACAAATTCCCCCAGGGATACTCCAGTCCTTCCGGACCACGCGCCGCTTTTTCCCATTCGGCTTCACTCGGCAAACGCGCATTGCGCCATGCGCAAAACTCTTTAGCAGCAAACCAGTTAACGCCCGTTACCGGATAGTTATCCTGCTCTTGTTGTTTTTTCAACATAACTGCGATCAGTGCTTTTTTATCCATTTTTTGTGTCTCTGCTTCAATAGCAAAAACATCCATCACCATTTTATGCAACTTTTCAATGTCCAGAGCATTTAGTTGATCTTCACTAATGGCATAACCACTGCTTACCCATGCGTAAGGCAACATACGGTTAGTGCTCAAAATATAATGCTTGAATTGTTTATTGGTGACTTCATAAGTGTCTATCTTGAAGGCATCCAGGTGTATTTTTTGCTGTGGATGTTCATCAACAAACAAAGGCATGGGAAAACCATATTTCTGGCGCATAACAGAATCATCTTCACGATTGCTGCCACGAATAAACTCACCCGCAGAAACCAACACCTGCGGTATATGCAGCGAAGCCGGTGACTTAACAGGATCAGTCGTATTGCTTTCACACGCGACGAGCAACAGCAGAAAACCGTACATCAACAAATAATATTTTTTCACTCGTACGATTCCTTTTTATTTTTGTCTTTACTCTGCATTCTTCGCACAGCGAAAACCAAAGCTGTCATTTTTCACTTTTTTGGCAAAAAAAGAGCGATTAAATACCGGTGCAGAAATACCGCATTTGTAAAATGAACAATCAAACCATGAACCGCCTTTTAAGGTTTTATATCGCTCACCATAACTTTCTGCCGCTGTCTCATTGCCCGGATAGGCCTTGTACCAGGAGGCCGTCCATTCCCAGACATTACCCGTCATATCGTAAATCCCATATGGGCTTTTGCCTGCCTCAAACGCACCCACCGGACTGGTATCACCGAACTCACCGATCTCCTGCCAACGCACCGGCGTATTGGCCTTGGCCGTATCAAACTCATCACCCCAGGGGAACATACGCCCATCGGTACCACGCGCCGCCTTTTCCCACTCAGCATCCGTAGGCAGACGCTTCCCTGCCCAGCGACAATAAGCATCAGCATTTTCCCAACTCACATAAACCACAGGATGATCCGCTTTGCCCGGTGGAAAAGTACGATTACGCCAGTGACGCGGCGAACGCCCCTGTGTGGCGTCATTAAATTTTTTATACTGTAGATTCGTGACTTCAAATTGATCAATATAAAAAGTGGGAAGGATCACGGTATGCTCCGGCCCTTCATCCGGCAAACGGTCATCGGTGCCCATAATAAATTCACCAGCAGGAATCAACACCATTTTATTGACGGCATCACCCAGACGCGAGCGCTGCGCATACGGTGGATACTGCATGCCGTAGTCCGCTTTACGGTTGGGTACTACGGCGCGTTTGGGTGCATCCAATCGCGTAGATGCCTTGCGTACATCCTTTTGATGTTTGGCTGGTGCTTTCGTTGGTTTCTCCGTTTCGTGACAGCTCTGGCACTTACCCAGGCTTACCGTCAATACCTGTTGCAACTCAGCCTTATCATCATGGCAACGGATACATTGCTGTTGTGAATGCACGTATTTTTCGGTGGGCAGAGGCACTTCCGCAGCAGCAATCGAGGCGAAAGTCAGCTTGATAAAAACAAGGGAAAAGAACAGACGTAGCATAACGAATAATTCAAATTTGTCCTGAAAAATACGCTAATGGTACCACAGGCCATTCCTCAACCTGAGGGCGACCAGCGCAGACAGACTCCCGGCTCACCCGGTTGCGCCGCGACTGTGTGAGCCACCCACAGCCCCGCCACTGCCAGTAGTTGTCCATCAGCATAAAGCAAAGGAATACGTTCACGCAGCCATGGTGGAATACCGGCCTCCTGAAATAATTTTTTTAGCGTATGGTGACCGGCACGCCCAGCAGGCCGTAATTTTTCACCACCCTGGCGAAACCGGATATCAAGGTTTTTCCCCTCCAACGCCCAGCGGGCAATACCCTGCCCTGTCACTGCTTCCCCGCACAACTTGCCGAGAGCCGGAATCAATAACGCTGCCTGCCCATCCCAGGACAGGGACAACGCAGCATCATGCGTCATTAACGGAGACCCGATGAACAACACATCCCGGTAACGCCGCACTTCCCCACCCGCCCAACTGACTATCGGCTCACTACCTTCCGAGGCACCGATCACGTCATCCCAAACACACTGCAACTGCGCCGCTGAAGGTGTTGGCAAACCCCGGTCACGACAATATTGATGCAACAAATTACGCGCCCTCACCTCGCCCAATGCCCGCAAACCACTCACCGAAAATGACCCATTATCAAGTTGCACCAGCGGTAAATCATCCGCAGCGGCGCTCACCAACAACTCCGTGGCTTCCGCACACAGGTTGGCCGAACGCGACAACGTCGCCGCCATTCCGGGAAAACGTGATTTAAGTTTCGGCATAATTTCGTGACGCAAAAAGTTGCGATCAAAACGTGTATCACTGTTGCTCTCGTCATCAATCCATGACGACTTGTTTTGTGAAAGCGTTTGCTGCGCGTACTCATGTAGCTCATCGCGTGAAAAATTCAACAACGGGCGAGCATGCCAACCATCCGCAAAATCGGCACAGTGAGGCATCGCCGCCAGACCTCGTGGCCCGGCACCGCGCAACAATTGAATCAATAATGTTTCAGCTTGATCATCCTGATGATGTGCTGTTAGCAGACAATCTCCCGGCCGCATAAATTCGCGAAAGGCTTGGTAACGTACTTCACGTGCCACCGCCTCCGGACTTGTACCCGTTTCGTTTTTAGCGTCAACATTGATGTGTGCAAACGGTACATTCAGTGATTCACATTGGCTTGCGCAATGTATTGTCCATTGCCCGGCTTTTTCGTTTAAGCCATGGTTAATGTGCAGGGCGATGAGTTCACAGTTGTTCAGTTCCGCACGCATTGCCGCAATCGCGTGGAGTAAAACATGGGAATCCAGGCCCCCGCTGTAGGCGATAATAATGCGTTTAATTTCAGGGAAGAATGGCAGAAATTTCAGGGGAAGATTGAACATCAGAAAATTGTAACATGGGGTCTTGCGGTGATCGTAGATTGGGCTGTGGATCGCGGACCCGCAACAAAAACGAAGCGCCGCACCGACTTATGCCAAGTCTACTCAAACTTGAAAAAGCTCTCAATATGGAGTATATATTTAATATAGTCCATTTATGGAGGTGCTATTTATGCTAACTGTCGCCAGCCATCAAACCCAACATGATGCCAGGCGGGTCGCCAGTGCCGCCTTGCAGGCATTTTTCAACTTGTCCACTCACTGGAAACTCTCCGTTGCTGAAGAACGTACTCTGCTCGGGTCACCTCCCGAATCTACCTTCTATAAATGGAAAGCCGAGAAAACCACTGCCCGCATGAGTCGGGACGTCCTGGAACGTATCAGCTACCTGCTCGGCATATACAAAGACTTGAATATCCTGCTCCCCTCCCCTCGGGCCGCAGATGAATGGGTACGCAAACCGAACACCGCACCAGGATTTAATGAACAAAGCGCATTGGATAGAATGCTCGCGGGCAGCATTGTCGACTTGGCCGATGTACGGCGCTACCTTGATGCACAACGAGGACTCTAAAGTGAGTCACCCTCCAATCACAGAACTCGACTGGCCACACCAATACCGGATTATCCCTTCCGAATACCCACCCATCAATTTTTTTGAGCAGCTCGTTGACCCCGAGTTGATGGATGAACTCTATTACCTCGAATCACTCACCAACGACAGACTTCGTGATGCAGTGGGTGATATCGCCTTGGTTTCGACTGAAGATCGTATTACCGGCCCAGGGGTCTCGCCCATCATGGCGACATTTACCCATGTCAACCTGGACAGTCCCAGCCGTTTTAGTGATGGCAGCTACGGTGTCTACTACGCCAGCAAGAGGCTTGAAACGGCTATCGAGGAAACCAAATATCATCGTGCCCGCTTTCTTGCCTATACCAACGAAGATGCCGGGGAGGTCTCCATGCGGGTTTACATTGGTAAAGTCATTAAACCCATGCATGACCTACGGGGTAGTGACTACGAACACCTGCATAACCCCGTTGACTGGTCACCCAGCCAAGCTATGGGACAAGAGATGAAAACGATCAACTCATGGGGGATTGTCTATCGTTCGGTTAGAGATGCCGGGGAAGAATGTATTGCCGCGTTACGCCCCCCCGCAGTCAGTATTCCACAGCAGGGGCCACATTTATCATACGTTTGGGATGGAAGCAGGATTTCGGATGTCTATCGGAAAACATTAATGAAATGAGCTCTATGCCCAGTCTCAACTCTCCTCAAAATTCCCATACGCCATCAATCGCTCATAGCGACTCTCCAGCAATGCATCCAGCGACATACATTGCAGTACATCCAGGTTTTCATTCAACGCATTTTTGAGGTTCAACGCTACCGCATCCATATCCCGATGCGCCCCACCCAAGGGTTCGGCAACAATCTGGTCAATCAGCCCCAACTCTTTGAGTCGTTCGGAAGTAATGCCCATAGCCATGGCCGCATCAGATGCTTTTTCCGCACTCTTCCATAAAATAGTGGAACAGCCTTCGGGGGAAATCACCGAATAAGTGCCATATTGCATCATCAATACACGATCTCCCACACCAATGGCTAATGCACCACCGGAGCCGCCCTCACCGATGACGGTACAGATGATCGGGGTTTTGAGTCGCGACATAACAAACAGGTTACGCGCAATGGCCTCACTCTGACCACGTTCTTCAGCATCGATACCGGGATAGGCGCCGGGGGTATCGATGAAAGTCAAGACAGGCATTTTGAAACGCTCGGCCATTTCCATCAAACGTAATGCCTTGCGATAACCTTCAGGACGCGGCATAGCGAAATTACGCTTGAGCTTTTCTGTGGTATCACGGCCTTTTTGCTGGCCGATAACCATTATCGGTTTGCCGTCCAGTCGTGCTATACCGCCAACAATGGCACGATCATCAGCGAAAGCGCGATCACCATGTAGTTCCTGAAAATCGGTGAAAATGCGCTCGATATAATCCAACGCATAAGGACGCTGGGGGTGACGCGACATCTGCGATACTTGCCAGGGGTCCAGATTGGAAAAAATGCTTTCGGTAAGCTCACGGCTTTTGTCTTGCAAGCGGCTGATTTCCCCCGAAATGTTAATTTCGGCATCGGAGCCCACATAGCGAAGCTCTTCGATTTTGGCTTCGAGCTCAGCGATAGGTTGTTCAAATTCTAAAAAGTTCAGGTTCATAGCGGTTCAGAGTAAAGGTAATAAGGAAGGGTGTAAACAATTCCATGTAACTGCCAGTTTTAAATATAGTTTGTCAATCGATCTTCAAACTCAATCATAAAACGATTCAGAGCAGGTTTCCAACGCCTAATTGGCATTGTTCATTTCTTAGCTCCCGCTTGCGTCGCCAAGTAGACTACCTTTTTCGCAGAATCATCGAGCGGAAATAATTGATGTTTCTTAACGGCCTTGTGGATGTCGCCAGGATAGATGGGCAAGATGGTGAGATTATGACCAATGATTGCGCCATGAACGGCTGGTCTGGCAGTGTTTCTCGTCCCAGCAATTCGACGAATTGTGCAAGTACCAACAACGCTTTGTCCTCTTCAGCCTTGATATACCCGTAATGTTTAAGATTTACGCAGTTACACAGATTTCAGCATAGCCTTTATTATAATTCTCGGCGCCTTCATGCAACACTATATGTGAAATTTTCACTTCACACTGCTTGGCTTGGGTATGATATTTCCAGTACGACACAGCCCTCGTTAGTTTTAAATGGCCCGTGTACCTCACCTGGTGGCCTACTGGCATAATCACCTGCCCTTAGCCACATATCAAATGCTTCATCATAAAGACTTCCACTCACTATCAATATTTCTTCCGGATATTCGTGACTTTTCCCTCCGAAAGCCTGAGTGTCAGCACCGGCTTTGAAGCGTGTTAGGCGAGTATAATCGCCTGTGTTTTCATCGATAGCCAGTGTCAGTTCCTCTAATAGCCCTTCCGTTCCTTCGACGAGTTCCCATTTATCATCATTGGCTTTATCTAAAGCATTCCAATAGGTCGTTGTTGTTTTGGCCATTATTTCCCTTCAATACTACAGTGGTGTTTGTTTTGTGCTATTTAAGCACAAAACAAACACGCGGAAGCAAGTCTCTCTCGAGTCTATTGTTATGTGCAAATATTTACTGAATATTCTCCGATGCCCACGATGCCATAATTTCTAAAACGGGGTACAACGAATGACCTCTATCTGTAAGGCGATATTCTACCCTAGGAGGAACTTCAGCATACACCTTACGGCTTACAAACCCATCCGCCTCAAGCTCTTTTAGTTGCGAGGTAAGCACCTTTTGTGAAATCCCCGGCAACAAACGATTTAGCGCACCAAACCGAACTACACCGGATTGATTTAAGCTATAAATGATAAGCAATTTCCACTTTCCGCCCACCGATTCCAACATTTTTTGCAACGGACATGCATCATAACCATCTGTTTTCATTTATTACTTACCTATAGGTTAGTACCGAACTTTTTGGTGCCTTCTTACATTTTTTCACATCGAAAAATATACTACAACTTAATAGATGTCACTAGAGAGGTAATTCACATGAAAAAAATATTTATAACGTCAGTCACTGGTACCCAAGGTGGAAAGATAGCAAATTCCTTTAAGAACGCCGGCTTCAAGGTTTCATCAATAACAAGGCAGGATATTGATTTAGGTGAGTGCGAATTTTCTGTTGGTGATTTTTCTGACACACCTAAGCTAGCTTCCTTAATGAAAAATTCTGAAGCGGTAGTGTTAACACTTCCGCTAATATTTGATTCAGAGTCGGTATCCGAGATCACGCATCAAATTATTACTGGCGCTAAGGCGGAAAATGTAAACAAAATCATATTCAACACCAGCATTCCGCTAGGGCAATCAAAAACCGGATATGCTGCTATTGATGTAAAGCACGATGCCCTTAATATTCTTAAAGAGTCGGGGTTAGATATCATTACCCTTATGCCAACTATCTATTTAGATAACTTGGCCTCACCTTTTCTATTACCTGTCATTAAAGATAGCAGAACTATTCCTTACCCAATACCCAATGACATTGAGTTTGAATGGATTTCTCAAGAAAACCTGGGGCGTTACTGCGTAGCTGCGTTGGAAGAAGAGACACTGATTGGCGAAAAAATTCTAATTACCAACCGTGATCGATGCTCAAAGAACGATATCGCAAAGCTTATTGGCAATGCGCAGAAAACCAAAATTAGCTATTTCCCAATTCCCCCTGACCAATTTGAACAGAACTTAATTCCAGTCCTCGGCGAGTATGTTGCGAGGGAAATCGCTAACCTATACCGAGGGGTTAATGAAAACAAAAATGATTTTATCAATTATAGCCACGAAGAGTTTCTCAGTTCAGTAGAACTCCAAACCACGGCCCAATGGGTAAACTCAATTAAATGGTGATTCGGTCTACGGCCATGGATGGCCTACAGCACAGTCACGATAGAAACGCCGACTTTTCAGCCCCCCCGCAAAGATCTCCACATGAAGTTTTCCCTCACGGGGCTCCTCGGTTGTAATCGCTTTCGCAGTTAACTAAAGACTTCACGACGCTACCACCAAACCTTCGTTAGTGCTTTCTTTGCACAGCACTCAGGTGTTGGCAAAGAGTTGAAGGTGAGGCCGTGTGTAAGTCACACCCAAGTAAAACCCCACCGCCCACTGCGCCGATTTAACCACTTTCACCGATTTCAACGGTAATGCATGGAACGGGAATCCAGCAATGGGCGCTTTTGGAGTATTGTCAACATCCGTCTCTGGCCAGTCGCTGCAGTAAATTAAGATAAAAAACGGGTGTACGTGGAATACGAACTCACAAGGGTGAGTTCGTATTATGAAAGTTTACTAAAGTAAAGAGTGGAGTTGCTTAATTTATTTTCAAGAGTAATGAAATATTTTCGACACTCTAAAATTTCATATTCCGCATAACAAGTCTATTTTGTTTCCGGGTTAATGGTTCAGTATTTTTCCTTGCAGCAACAAGTAGCTTCGCTCTCTCTTTAGCAAACAACTTAGCTGTTGATCTTCCAATCCCAGAACTTGCACTAGTAACAATGGCGATTTTTACAAATAGTGAACTCACTCTTAATATCTCCCGCAGCTTAATTATCAACGAGAAAATATTATGGAAGTTTAACTCCTCTCATTCGACCTGATTCTTGCTATATCTCTGACTAAAACCCATAACGTCTAGGAAATATCGTCGTGGGTGTCGAGTGTATGCACTTCAATCATCGGGCTTGTCCAACGAATCAAGGATAGATTGTGAGAGCGAAGCGATCCGCAATCTTACTCTTATTCGTTAGCCATTTTTCTGAATTAAATTAATGTCTCCCACCTCAACAGAGTGAGACAGAGATAATACCCATTCTATCGCAGAGATTATGTCAGATATTGGTATCGGCGTTTGCTCTTTTAAACGGCCTTCTTGAATATCCATCAATACCTCCTCTGTGGCGACGTTCCCTGGATTAATAACGGTAAAGCCAATACCTTCTTCTTTTAAGGCAAGACGTAATGCTTGGATAGCTCCACGAAGACCAAATTTACTCGCTGAGTAAGCAACTTGAGACGAAGCCCACTGGTCGACTCCCGACAGAGCCCCAAGATATATGGCTCTAGGGTTTGATGCTAATGAAAGGTTCTTAACGATCCCTCTCGTGATTTCTATTGGAGCCACAAGATTGACAGACATGATATGGCGTGTTTCTAGATCGCTGGTTTTCCGAAAATCAAAGTCCTCCATAAATCCGTACTCTTCCCAAACACCACCTGAAAAGATCAATGTATCAATTGGCATTTGACCAATTTTAGTAAACAAATTCTGTATACCATCAACTGTGGAAATATCGGCTTGAATCCATTCACATTCAATAGCATGGTTTCGGGACACCCCAAAAACGGCATATCCAGAATTTGAAAAGTACTTTACTATCTCGGCGCCAATACCACGGCTAGCACCTACGACTAGAATCCTTTTCTTCATATTCGCTATTTAATTTTCCTTATTGATGGCTAACGCCTACATCAACGGTTGCCCAAAGTGATGATTTTTTGCGTGAAAATGAGTGAAGCGAAGACACAAAAAAAGTGGTGTTTTCGGCAATCCTCTGGATATTCTAATTATACATTTTAACCAACAATATCATAAAAAACAGGTGTTGCCTTTTCATACATATTCATCAGTTTTTCGGGTATCGGATCGCCTAGTTTAGCAGGGCCTAGAATCTCAAACAGTTCGTTAATGTGATTATCTAGATCTGCTTGGCTTTCCCATTGCTCATATAACACAAATTCTGTTGGTTCATCTTTGCTTTGATTAAAAGTATAAGTAAGGCATCCTTTTTTCGTTGTTTCCTTGATAAGCATCTTTATTAAATCGAGATACTCATTAAGCATTTCATGTTTTACCTTTGCATGGATCATTACTGTAAGCAATTTGATCTTTCCTTTATCTATAGTGTTGAATTACTTTTTGCAGTCACGGTAGGAACGCCGATTTTTCAGCCTCCCCTCGCAGAGATTCCTACATGAAGTTTTTCTTCACGGGGCTCCTCGATTGTACTTGCTTTCGCAGTTAACAAAAACTTTACGACGCTACCACCTTGCGGTGTGCCTTCTTTCAGATATTGGATGCTTCTGTCTTCGTCTAAGATCTCTGCTTTCAGCCATTTATTGATGAGCCCAAGAAAGCGTTTATCATCGACCCTTTATGCTAGCATCTCCAGCAGTTTGTCATGATCAATATGGTAGAAGAAACCATTTATATCCGCCTCCACCACATGATCAAAACAGCCAAATTACATTCTTACGACTAGAACATCCACCGTTTGACTGACGCCTCGTCCAAGACGATAAAAACCCGACACGAGAAAGGGAAATATTTTCTCTGACTGTTCTTTCAGCATGCGTTGCCAAAGGGTTTTGTCGTGTCAGAACCGATAGGATCTTGTCTTTTGCCTATCCATGCACTATCCGGCTAATTCTAGAGTAATACTGCCCAATCTCTATGCATGCTATATCCACTGCTAATATGGGTCATATTTATCGCATCATCCCGGTTCCTGTCCACTTTTTTATAATGCTATAATCTCTTATTCAAAAAAGACACTGCTTTCAGCAAGCTCAACCAAGGTTTTTGCTCGCTCATGCAATGCCACAACAACATCTGTTAATGCAAGCCCCATGGTTAGATCAATACCGAGCTTACCCATATGCACACTCAAATGCTGTGCAACGTGCATGAGGTCGCTTTCTTTAATGTAGTGTTGATTTAACCAAACTAGCTTTGTTGGGTTAAATATCGATTTTTGAAATTCAAAATAATCGCTATCTTTTACAATATGAAGTTTTCATCATTAATGAAAGCCATGATTACTTCGAGGCTATCCAATGGTCGATGGATGGATTGACTGATGCCAATCAAATGGTGTTATTATGATAGGCTAACGGAGCAGCAGTGAGCTAAGGCGATTAAGGTATTCGTTCTGGTTGTTTCCTCAGCTGACCCGATTTCATGTTTGTCTGACGATTTAATAGCATATCGCAATTATGCTGAATCGATACTATCAAACAAAAGGGTTTAACAACCTAAACCTTTTAACGTTCAATGAATAATTAACTCCCATGGATGGCGACTGTAATGAAAAAAACCAAAGAGACCCAACAAGAAAGCACAACTCCACGACCCAATATTCTTATGTTTATGGTTGATCAAATGCGCTTCCCCCGTTTTGGCTATGGGAAGGAACATGGCTTTGTTGATCCATTAAAAAGAATCTTAGGCTTTCAAGACAATCCGGAGACAGCCAACGAGTTTAGACAATTTTTCCCAGGTTTAAGCGCCTTGGCAAATAATGCTGTGGCACTGCAAAACCATAAAACAGCCTCTGCAGCGTGCGTGCCTAGCCGCACGGCATTATTTTCTGGTCAATACGGAACAAAAACAGGATCCGTACAAACAGACGGTGTTTTTAAAGATGGCGCATCTGAAAATTTCCCATGGTTAGACGCTAAGCAATTTCCAACACTGGGCCATTGGATGCGCAAGTATGGTTATAGCACGCACTATTTTGGTAAATGGCATGTATCAGGAGAAAAAACGACCGACTTAGAGGCCTATGGTTTTTCTGATTGGGAGTTAAGCTATCCTGACCCCCATGGGACTCTGCCTAATAACTTAGGTTATTATCGTGATTATCAATTTGAGGATGTGGCAACGTCTTTTTTGCGCCGTCAGGGGCTAGGGATTCCGTATAATGTTGCTCACGCGGAAGCAAACGTATATAACAGTGAACACCCAACTGCAGAAGAACCCGAGGAACCTAGCGAGATAGCACAACCCTGGTTTGCCGTCTCGTCTTTTACTAACCCGCATGATATTGGCGCTTACCCAGGCATTCCTAGCAGGGTTTCAGATGAAAGACTTGATGGCGCGGAGTATACCTTGGCAGTTCCCTCTCAAGGCACAAAAGGGTCTTTGCCTAAAGTTGGCACCATGGAAATTACGCTAAATAAAGATGGCTTTCCACAAAATAATGCCAATGTAGCCCCCACATGGAATGAAGAATTAGAAAACAAGCCTGACTGCCAGTTTGATTATGCCTATAAAATGGGCCTGACCTTGGCCTCTAAAGCAGGGCGTTTGGCGTCGGAAAAAATCGCGCAAGAGCGATTTGAAGCTACAGGCAAAAGCATGTCTAAAGAGGAACAAATGGCAATCGCTGTGGAAGCCACATTGAGCGCTAATAAAACGGGGTTGCCTTTTGCCCTGACAGAAGACCCTGAGCATTCATGCCGCGCTTTCATGCAGTATTATGGCTACCTCATGCATGAGGTGGATCAACATATCAGCAAGGTGCTCAAAGCGCTGGATGAGTCTGGCCAAGCGGATAATACCATTGTGCTGTTTTGTGCGGATCATGGTGAATATGGTGGTTCTCACCACATGATGATGGAAAAGTGGCACTCTGCTTATGAAGAGCTATTGCATGTGCCTATGTTAGTGCGCTTTCCAGAGTCTATACATCAGGTTCCAACAGGCCTAAAACACGTGAGCGAAGTCACCAGCCATATTGATTTATTCCCAACTATACTCGGCTTGGCTGGAGCTGACGGCGGTGACCTCGCCAATATCAAAATGCAGCTGCAAGATGATTTTGGCGGTAATCTCGACGCCAACAATCAACCTGTTGAAGTGTTAGATCCAGTAGGCACAGATCTGAGTCAGTTTATTCTTGGAAAAGCATCTAGTGACGCTGCTCCCAAGGCAAGTTTTGGCAAGGGTATTGATCGTGAAGGCGTATTATTTATTACGCATGACACGATAACATCGCCTTTTCCTAATGAAGAAAATATTTCTGGTGTTGAGGCACCCACTCAATATGAAGTCTATAAAGAAGCGGTTCGCACTCTAAAAACCAATAAGCTTAATCGGTTTCCCAGCGAGGTTGAGAAACTGTCAGATGCCCCAGAGTCGGTCATGCAACCCAACCATGTCCATTGCGTTGTGAGCAAGGATAATTGGAAACTGGTTCGTTACTTCGAACCTGTGGATGGTGAGCCGAATAATTATGATCATAACAATCAATACGAGCTCTACGATTTAGACAATGACCCAACCGAAATCAATAATTTAGTGCAATACAACGCGCCATTAACTGCAGCCAACAGTGAATCAGATGATTCTGATAAAGCCGCTCAGATGAAGCGTTTGCTGGAAACTCTGGAAAAAGAAATGCTATAAGTGCATAAAAAGATGGTTCAATGCCGATTTGTCATAACAAATCGGCATTGTTCAAGTCTCATTTATAACCAAAACCCATAACTGTAATCTGTAAATGCATCACTCAGTGAGGCTTTATACATATTACCGTTGGAATTTTGATAGATAAATGCGCTTGCAAGTTAGATATTCAAAGCAGCACTGATTTAGTTCTGGGACATATTCTGATTAAATCATTAACAATTAAATAGAATTTTTATGAAAATCACACTGCTCACAGGCACTGCTGGGGACATTCAAGGCTGGGGAAATATGGAAACAACCCATGCCTTATCGTCAACATTAAGACAGGCTGGAAAAGAAGTAGACATTTTATTTGTAAATCATTATGCAGAACTTTTTGACTATCTTGATACACAAGATTTTGACCTTATCTGGAGCTCTCTTTATCACATTAGTGATAATGAAAACTCCATTGATATTCCTTTCAATGATCAATGGGTTCAAGACTATCTGGACCAGCGCCAAATCCCATACGTTGGGTCACCCGCATCCAGTTTGAAAACGATGCTTAACAAACATGACACTTATACAACACTAAAAAAACATAACATTCCCGTTCCAGAGCAGTACTATATTGAGTCTCTGGATACACTGACTTTACCTGAATTAAGCGACAAATTTATTGTTAAACCTTGTTATGGATCGAACAGCACTGGCATTGACGAATTGAGTATCGTTGATACACCTGAAGCCTTGAAGGAAAAAGTAGAACCTATTCTTACGAAATTTTCGCAACCTGTGATTGTTGAAGAATATCTGCCTATGGATGAATACACTGTTCTAGTGCTGGGCAATGGTGAAGACTGTCAATTACAAAGCGTCATCAATAAGGTTGATAGTGCTTGCTATCAACAGTACCCAATCATCACCAGTGATTTAAAAGCGGAACATGGGATTACATTCCACAAACCAACTAATAGCATCAAAAAAATGGCAGAAAATTTAGCCTATCAAACAGCAACCGCCCTTGGTTGTCTCGACCATGTTCGCATTGATATGCGCATGGATCGTGAGGGGCAACTCAAGGTGATTGATGTCAACGGCATCCCAGGCATGTCCCCTGTTATGGGAAGTCGCAGTTTGGCTATACAAATGTTATACAACCCACAATATGATAAATCGGAAAATCACTCTCGTTTAACCAATCGTACTGTTGATAGCGCAATGGATCGTTATATCACTGGAAGAGCAGCTATTGCCTCTTGATAAATTAAGCAGCCAAGGCGATTAAAGCATTCGCTCTGGTTGCTTTTTGTTTATTCGGCTGGTCAAAAAACAAGCGGAAAAGGGGTCAAGTATCATATAAATTTCACACACTTCTACGAAGAACCCTCATTGTAAAAAGCACTAACCGATGCTAGCATGGCCCACGAATTAACCAAGAAAACAAGGAGTGTTTATGACTTTTGTAGTAACCTCGAATTGCCAACGATGCCGCTTCACCGACTGTGTCGAGGTTTGTCCGGTGGAATGTTTCCACGGTGACGACGAGATGCTTTACATCGATCCCGATGAGTGCATTGATTGTGGAGCTTGTGTTCCAGAGTGCCCGGTCGAAGCGATCTATGATGAAAGCGAACTCCCTCAGGCGCTGATGCAGTGGACGGACATCAATGCAGAAAAAGCTCCGGATTTACCGTGCGTCACAGAAATGGGCGAACCGCTCCCAACAGCCGAAAATCGCAGAAGAGAACTCGGTTTATAGAGTTCGTTTATAAAAAGGAGAACTACAATGTCCAATGCAACTTTTGAAAACACCCGCACCTTCATCGAAGAGCAGATTCAAAAATTATTACCGCAAATTGGCCGCAAGAGCGAGATCACCGACAAGTTTCTCAAAGCCAAAGTTTTTGCGCTTATCGAAGTTCTCGAAGGAATCAATGAGTATGGTGATGACCTCGAAGCCTACGGAAAGCACGTCCACCGCCTGTATCGAGCCAATCTGGGGGCAGCCGATGGGTTACACCAAGTGCTTGTGCATCTCGAAGTCGGACACCGACATGCAGGCAAACGGCACCCCGAGTTAAAGCAAGTTGGTTGATTCCGCTATATTTGCTTATGCTTACCCTGCAAGCATAAGCCTAAAGGAAACATAAAAGGAAAACCATAAGGGTCAAGTATCATATACACGTTTTATTTTATTGACAGCCCTGCCCAACTTCGGCTCATGACGTGGTAGTAAGCGTTTTCATATTCTATTCGGAGCGGACGAGGCATAAAAGGATGGTGTCAAATAGCCAAATATGTCGGTATGATACTTGACCCCTTTCCCCAAAACATACCTGAAAAGTCGCACGCCTTCTCCTTATCGCTCATGACCATCACTCTTAATGACAGCACCATAAGGGGGTTTGGTTTCTCCATCTGATTGGCGAAACCGAGGGGCCTTCCCTCATCGTTAGTACAGCATGCTCGATGCTTTCGCAGCTCGCTTCATGGCACAAAAACACCCCGGAGGTATGTCTCTCTCAAACGCGCTTGTTATGTACAATGCTTTGCCGTACAATAACAAGTACATGTACCATAAAGGATGCGCCATAATGAAAGCCCTTAGCTATACTGCTGCCCGCTCCAACCTAGCAAAAACTATGGAAAGCATATGTGATGACCATGAACCTGTTGTTATTACTAGAAAAAATGAACGATCCGTTGTCATGCTCTCACTTGAGGATTATGAATCCCTAGAGGAAACAGCGTACCTCCTTCGCAGCCCTAAGAATATGAAGAGACTCGTCGAATCTATTTCTCAACTTGAGAATGGTGATGGATCACCAAGGGAATTAAGCGAATGAACCTTATTTTTGCCGATCATGCCTGGGATGACTACCTATATTGGCAAAAGACCGACAAAAAAATGATTAAGCGCATCAACACCCTAATAAAAGACATTCAACGCTCGCCTTTCGAAGGCATCGGTAAACCAGAATCACTTAAGCATGCCTTATCCGGTTATTGGTCTAGGCGGATAAATGATGAACACCGAATCATTTACAAAGTTGATTCTGAGTCTGTTCATATTGCTCAACTTAGATATCACTACTAATCATCAATTGCACAATCACGGTAGAAACGCCGATTTCTCAGCGCCCCCGCAAAGACCCCCGCATGAAGTTTTCCCTCACGGGGCTCTTCGGTTGTACTCGCTTTCGCAGTTAACAAAGACTTCACGACGCTACCACCAAACCTTCGTTAGTGCTTTCTTTGCACTGCATTCAGGTGTCCATTATTGGCATATAGGCTGATTCTCTACCACTAACGGACTTCAGACGACTATTTTATATAAGCTATTTCAATCGATGTCTTTTGCTTACCATTCTCATCAACAAACTGATAAATTGCGACATGTGGTAACTGTTGGTAAAGCTCCACATCTGCTAGCGGCTCAAAATCTTTTTTCATATTCATCATATAAATCACCATACCTTCATCGTATGTTTTCTTACCAAACTTAGTCAGATGATTATCATAAAATTCCGTAATCTTGCTCAAACTATCGTTTGAATGAAAGATAGCAACAGGTATAGCCTTTGGATTATCTTCGTTTACCATACCGTCCATAAAATGGCTAACAATTTTACTTGGCGAATAAATAGGCAATGTAATTTGTCCCTCGGTTCCTTTAGTTGCTGCTTCACTCATGGCGATGATCGATCCTAATAATTCTTTGGCTCGTTGCTGCTCTACTAGCATTTGTTGCTTAAATTCTTCTTCAGACATATTCGAATAATCTACATTCGCTCCTTCTGAAGATGCTTCATCGTCGGGATACTCCGCCTTACACTTTTTATATAGTGAACCACTTATCCTCAACCGCTGTTCCGTTTGACTATCAAAGCAAGCATTCATTGCATTTTCAGAAGATTCCGCAAAGCCATGTTTATCCATACAATATCGCATCGTTTTACGAAACGCTTGTAAGAATTTTGACTCAGACACCCCTAGGCACGCGGTCATTCCCTTAAAGTCGGGATCGCTCTTCACTTGCTCAACCGACATATCGATTATAGCTGTTAGCTGATCAGCCTTTACTTGAGCTGTCGCACTGATAACAAGTAACATTAAAAAGATATTTATCACTTTGGGAATTTTTTTACTCCGTTGGAAAAACTTAGTTTTATTTACTCCGCTTTAGTACAAGATGCAACACAGCATTTCATATGCGTGTTGAAATTTTTGATAAGCATCTTTAACCGCTTCAGATTTAACGTTTTGAGCGAGCTATAAAAAAATTAAACAGCTTACAACTAAAAAAAGAATAGACCTTTCGTTATCCCCTCTTAACAAATGTTTGGGAGAAAACCTGGACAATAGCCACCGGGATAGAGTTGTTTCATGACAAAAATCCCAAAATACTTGACTATAACTTCCTTACCAACGTATTAAATCATCAAGGTTTGCTTTAGAGAGAGTATTTTCCAATCCTAAAATGAGCCTGAAACAAGGTAGTAGAAGCTGAGGTACCCTTGGTTAGAACCGTGTCCTAGAAGGATGTTGCTAAGGGGGTATTTCAGTCTATGTTGCCTCCTGTTCGTTGATGTGTTTAAAAAGTTGTTGACGCGCCCGGTTTAACTGTCCAGCAGCTTCATTATCACTCATTTGCATTGCCAATACATCCAGTTGCTCGAAGGTGATCCCCGCGTTCAAATAAGTATACGCATTAGGTAGTGATTTGCAGAATCATAAGGGTCAAGAGAACATAAAGGTCAAGTATCATATGCACGTTTTATTTTATTGACAGCCCTTCCCAATTTTGGCTCATAACCTGGTAGTAAGCGTTTTCATATTCTATTCGGAGCGGACGAGGCATAAAAATGGTGGTGTCAAATATAGCCTAATATGCAAATATTATACTCTCAATTGCCACTGTTCGGCTGCCCACTCGTAGTACTGCCTTTATCTTGGTGTCATCCTAGAGGTTTTAGCGCACTGTGCAAACGTTGGGTTAGATGTTTTGAGTAGGCTTTAGTCAAAGACACTGAGTCACATTTTTGAAAATGACAGAATTGTGTGATGGCGTTTACAAATGCAGTAATGACTAAATCTTCATCAAAATTGTGTTGTTCCAAATGTAGTGATTTGATCTCTAAATGGCTAATTTTTCGATGGGCTTTACAATCCATCCGCCCAATAAATTCATTGCGGTAAAGTAGCGGTAGGCAAAAGTAGCCATACTGACGTTTGGCTGCAGGTACATAACATTCTAACTGATAGTCGTATTGAAACAGTGCTTTGAGCCGTTCGCGCTGAATGACACTGTTGTCGAATGGCGAAAGAATCAACATGCGGTTGTTCAATCGGGGGAGGAGGCGTTCGAGCGCACCCGTTTCCAATATAAATACTGCGCCACTGCTCACTTGTACTTGTTCTAAAGTGCGCAGTGCCAACCTTTCGTCTACCAAGGCTTTCACAGCTTTGCGTAGTTCAGCATTTCGGCGCTGGTAGGTCAGCCCTTTGAGTGAAGCAAGCCCATGGCAGCGCAACTGTTGATCTACAATGTGCGCCGCAAATTCTTCAATACTGGGCATTTGTGAATTTACGTGAGATGGCAGTACCCGCTCGGTTAGATCATATGTTTTTTGGAAACCTTCGCGGTCGCTGACCATTAGATCGCCTTCCATATACATCTGTTCGAGCGCCTTTTTGGCTGGCTTCCAGTCCCACCAGCCTGCACGTTTTGTGGTGTTAGTTTCTACATCTCGGGATCGTATCGGGCCATCTGCACGTATGCGCGCCAACAGTTCAGCCATGAGTTTCTTATCACGGGTTTTATACCAATGAGTTTGGCCGCTTTTAATGGCGTGCTTGTAAGGTAAGGAGAAGCGAAAATCGGCGATGGGTAGAAAAGCTGCCGCGTGTGCCCAATATTCAAAAATGTCACCATCGAGCAACATTTGATTTGTCATGGCTGACTTGAACTTAGGCACTCTAGAGTGAAAAACATGATGGTGTGCTCGTTCCACCACCGATATGGTATCGATCTGCACATAACCTATGTGGTTAATCGCTTTACGTGCCCCCGCCAAACCATGCCCATAGGGCTGAGCTTGCAGCAGACCTTGTGCAGCCAGGGCAAGGCGACGTAAACGCGCCAGCTCTTGTGGACGTTTAATTTCAATCATGGTCATACTTGCCTAACGCCAAGCTAAGCACGCTTTTTGCTCGTCGGCTTGAGCTTTGTTAGCTGATTATTCTTGAACATTACTCAGGTTTCCAAGGCGAACAGACATCAATTAGGCAACCATTAGGGTCTTTAGTGAGAAAACGTCGCTGACCATAAAATTCGTTACGTGGTTCTTGGATAATAGGTACACGCATTATAAGAGCTTTTTTATAGGTAACATCAACATCCGGCACAACAAATGTAACATACATACCATTTGGTGATTTTTGGTATTCGCTTGGTACAAGCTCATGATCACGCTGAATGATCCCGTATTCAATTTCAGAATTCTCAGGTGAACAGAGCTGAACGTACCATTCGCTATCGTACTTCACATTAAAATTGAAAAGTTCAACATAAAAATTTTTGCTAGCCGATAAATCATCGGAACAAATATTTGTTAGTATTCTCATAACTCTCTCTGTATACAGCTAACTTATTAGTACTAGGAATTTTTGCTTTGCTACCCGCAGTATTGTATGAAAAATCGGGTACATTTTCCCGCTAATAAAAAATAGGGGTCAATTATCATATACACATTTTATTGACGGCCCTGCCCAACTTCAGTTCATGACGTGGTAGTAAGCATTTTCATATTCTATTCGGAGCGGACGAGGCATAAATGAATGATGTCAAATATAGCTTAATACGTTAATATGATACTTGACCCCTTTTATGACTTCATCCCCAGCGTTATGCTAGGTGGCGGACCCACACGCCATGTCTAAATTAAAGGCAGTAGCCTGCGTATTGGGTTTATTATTCCCATATCTCAACATTTTTGTGGGGCCTGCAACCATGTACGTCTAACTGCCGCAGGCACACTCTCTTTATGCCTGAGGCATGAACATATGATTGACTACGAGAAACCTTACGCCAGGGCCTTACTCACTCGGAGTTAAAAACACTGCTTAACAATGCACTTACGTTAAAACCGGAACGCCATAATTTTAAGGAAAAACCACTGCAAGTGATTCGTTTCATGTCAAAAATCAGCGGCTAAAATAGGTTTTATTATCCTAACTAAACAACCACCGGCTAAAGCCGGTGGGTTTGAATAACGGACTGAAAGTCCGGATACGCGTCGACTGAACGACGCGTCCTAATCTGGTTCCATTTTGAAATCATCATCCGGATTCGGCTCAA
>Ga0316204_10001870_pt1 | contig 52658 bp, 46 predicted proteins | sample 6monrhotite_MG_2_FD_205661 | JGI IMG/M metagenome (GOLD analysis project Ga0316204, IMG submission 205661) | Microbial mat bacterial communities from mineral coupon in-situ incubated in ocean water Damariscotta River, Maine, United States -... | ecosystem: Environmental > Aquatic > Marine >... | reverse complement strand
ATCGCAGGCGCCGTCGCCGTCGCTGTCGCCGGAGGTGTCGTTGCCCGCGCACAGGTCGACCGCGTCGCAGGAGCCATCGCCGTCGGAGTCGTCGAGGGCGTCTGCTGGGCATGGGTCGATGTCATCGCAGACGCCATCCTCGTCGGTGTCGCCCGAGGTGTCGTCGCCAAGGCACTGGCCCATGCCGGCGCACAGGCCGTCTGCGTCTACGCCATCGAGAGGATCGAGGGGGCACACGTCGTCCCCATCGTCGACCCCGTCTCCGTCGGTGTCCGCCCGGCGGGGATCCGTGCCTTCGACCAGCACCTCGTCCCCGTCGCTCCACCCATCTCCGTCGGTGTCGGCGGACCCAGGGTTCGTGCCGAAGGTCCCTTCCTCCACGTTCGTGAGGCCGTCCGCGTCGAGGTCGTCGTCCGCCGGAAGGGGCTCCAGCCGCAGGACGCCCTCCTCGCCATCGGCCGGCGCTCCCCCGTACGGGTACCTGTAGGATGCGCCCCCATCGAGGTCGATGTCGCAGGCGGTGGTGTCCAGGCCCCCGTAGAGCAGCACCCGGCCGCCCCCGCCGCCCGCGCCGCCCCCGTCGTTCTCCGGGTTGCCGTCGCCCGCAGCCGCATCGACGCGGCCCTCGCAGGCCCCGCTCGGCGCGGAGAGCACCACGGCCCCTCCGCTGCCCCCAGACGACCCGGCCAGGCACCAGTAGCCAGCCGCACAATACCCCGGGTACCACGAGCTCCCCGGGCGGCCCTTGACGTCGACCGTGGCCAGGGGGGTGAGGTCGAGATCGCCCCTCGCTCCTATCCAGATCGCGCCTCCGCCGGTGCCGCCGTGGCCGCCGTAGTATCCGTCGAGCGCGCCCCCCGGGCTTCCGCCCTGAAGGTGGTCCAGCAGGTCACCGTAGGTGGCCCCAGGGCTCACCGACGTTCCGGTCACGCCCCCTTCGCCGCCGAAGCCTCCACCGGACGTGTCGAAGTTGCTGTCCTGTCCGTGCCCCGGCGCGGCGCCGCTGTACGCCCGATAGCCGCCGGCGGAGACATGGATCGTCGCATCCACGACCAGGGATCCGTGGCTCAGGATCACCACAGGACGGTTGCCGAACGCCTCGACGTCGGCGTCGATCCGTCCGCTCGACACGGTGAACACCACCGCGCCGTCTTCGAGCACGCCGTACAAGGTCGGCTGGCCAGGGATGCTCCATGTTCCCTCGTAGGTGTCGATGGTGCTCTCCGTCGAGGCCACCAACAACGGCGTCAACGATGGGAAGCGGATGGGGGCATACCGATGGAGGGTGTCTCCGTCGTCTTCTCCATCCACGATGCCGTCGTCGTCCGTGTCGGCATCCACGGGGTCGTTGCCGGTGGCGAGCTCGTCGACGTCCGACAGGCCGTCGCCGTCGGTGTCCCTGGACAGCGGGTCGGTCTCCCCACTGCCCGAGGTGCCGGTCCCTCCGATCGTCGCCTCGTGCACCCCGTTGTGGTTGCTGTCTTCGTTCCCGTCTCCGAGGCCGTCGCCGTCGGAGTCGGCGTCCCCGGGGTCCGTGCGCGTGCTCGGGTCCAGGTCGGCAGCCGCAGCCCCGCTGTCCGGGTGCACGGTCGACTGCCCGACCTCGATGCCGTCGGGGAGGCCATCGCCATCGGTGTCGGCGAGGGTGGGGTCGGTGCCCCACACGAGCACCTCGGCTCCGTCCAGCACCGCGTCGTCGTCGCTGTCCGCGTCGAATGGGTCGGTGCCCCAGTCCGCCTCGAGGGCGTCTGGGAGGCCGTCCCCGTCGCTGTCCACGGGATCGTCGGCGGGGTCCGTCGGGTCGGTCCCCGCCAGCCACTCCGCTGCATCGTTGGCCCCACCGAGGTCGGTGTCGGCCTGCAGGGGGCTGCTTCCGTTCGCGACCTCGGCGCCATCCGCCAAGCCGTCGCCGTCGGTGTCCGGGTGCCCCTCATCGGAGAGATGGACGGCCTCCTCCGCCGCGGTGAGCCCATCCCCGTCGGCATCCTCTACGGTCAGGACACCGGGCCCAGCTGGCTCGATGGGGCCCCTCGCGCTCGGGCCCCCGGCGCCGCCCGCGACGTGGACCTCGCAGGCATCGATGTAGCGAAGGCCCTGAAGGGCCACGTGCCCGCCCCCGCCGCCGCTGCCGTAGCCCTCGTCGCCGATCTGGTACGCGGCACCGACGGCCACGATCGCTCCGGCGCAGCGACCGCCCACGGCATGGACCAGGACGCCGCCGCCGGCCCCGCTGCCGCCGCCATCCCCACCGGGGGCCCCGAGGACCTGGATGGAGGCCCCCGGTCCGAGCTCCACTTCCCCCCTCGCGCCGAGCTCCACGGCGCCGCCACCCCCGCCCCCGTACCCCTGGGCATAGGGTCCGAAGAGGCCGTAGTAGCCCCAGCTGAGCTGCCCACCGCCGGACCCTCCCTCGAGGGCCACCATCAAGTCGCCGTAGGCGGCACCACCTCGAGGGGGGGCGCCCGCGCCACCGAAGCCACCTCCTCCAGCGTCGTCGTACCCGCCGCCCCCGGCGCCCGGCCCCTCGCCAGGTCCTCCGCCGAAGCCGTACGGTCGATCGCTGCCTGCGTAGCCACCAGGACCGGGCTGCGGCCCGACGGCATTGGCCGTCAGGACGCTGTCGACGACCAGGTCGCCCTGGGAGAGGATGGCCACAGCGCGGGTCCCGACGACGTCGACCGGATGCCTGAGCTCGACGTCTTCGAAGGTGAAGACCACGGTGTCGGAGGCCAACACGCCGGTGTGGCTGGTTCCTCCGGGGGTCGTCCACACCAGGGAAGACGTGTCGATCGTCGACGCCACTGTGGGGGCCTGCTGTGCCCCGAGGGAGGCGAAGGCGAGGGGGTCGAGCGGGTTCCCGTAGGCGAGAGCGATGAGGAGCTGGATCATGAAACACCCTTCGGCCGTACGTTCTCGGTCATGCCACGTGAAACTAGCAGAGAATCTCGACATTCGGTCCGTCCTCGGGGGGCCTCGTCGAGCGGGTCGTTTTGGTCGAGCTGGGGACCGCGGGGGGGGGGGCGGCGTGGAGAATGCCGATATGGCGGCGAGGTCCTGCATCATGGAGAGGCGGCGCCTGGGGCGCGGAGGAGACACGACGGTGCAGGCTCTGGCACGGGCGCACTGTCAGGTGCCGACCTGCCCTACGGAATCTGGCCAGCCATCGTGGGCCCATAGGCCCGAGAACGAGCGGGTGTCGAGCCGCTGGCGGGCGACGAACACTTTCGGGCTGGCACGTCGCCTGCCGAGAAATGCAACACGCAACACCTGGCACCCTTGCTGGCACCCTCTTCGGACGGGCCGCCGCATCGAGACGTTGGAACGACGTGGGCCTACAGGGTGACGAGGTAGGCCAGCAGGGCCTCCCGCTCGGCTCCGCTGAGGGCATCGCCGTAGGTATGGCCCCCGTTCGACATCCCCTCCTTCGACGTGTCGACCACCCGGCGTGCCTCCGGCGTGTCCCTCGACGCCGGAGCCGAAGGTGTGGTGTAGCGCCAGCCCACGGCCTCGGGGTCGTAGTCGTCGGCCTCGGTGCCCGTGCGCTGCCACACGGGGGGCCGCTGCGCGCTGTCCAGCAACGACGCGAGGTCGGGCACGCTGCCGTTGTGCAGGTACGGCGCACTGGCCCACACGCCCTTCAGGGGGGCGGCCAGGTAGCCGTCGGTATCCCGCATGGGGCCAGGCTCCCCGAACCAGGAGATGTTGGCCCAGGCAGCCTCTGTGTTGGTCCAGCGGGTGCTGCGGAGGGGGTCGGTGCCGACGTCCGCCACGGGCACGACGAGATCGACGTAGCCGACGTCGGGGTCGCAGACGTCGCCGTGGCATGAGGCGCAGCTCGCCTGGTACACGTCGAGGCCGTCGGCCACCAGCGCCTCGTCGACCGCCCAAGGCCAGGCCGGAGGCTCGGTGCTGCCCATCATCGCCTGCAGGTCGAGCAGGGTGTCGTCCATTCCCTGCAGCTCGGACCACGGGGTGCCGAAGGCGAGCAGGGTAGAGGCCATCGAGCGGTGGTTGTTCACGTCGCCGGTGCCGTCGCTGTACACGCGGTCCTTGAGGGGCAGCTGCCACCAGGGGGCCGCCTGCTGGGCGCCGAAGTCGGTCTCGATGTCGACCCCGGGCGGGCCGTAGAGGAGCGACATCTGCATGCCCAGACCCACGCCGTCGAGGGCGCCTGCGGCCGAACTGTTGTCCACGATGTCGTAGGGCAGCTGGATCGGGGGCAGGCCGAGGCCCTCCCCGACGGCCTGCAGCGCGATCAGGTCGTCCCACAGGGCCTGCAGGTCGACGCGGCTGTTGCCGACCCCGATGACGGTCTCGCCAGCGACCCGGTCGGCATGGCACAGCAGGCAGTTCACCGTGGCGGTGCCGCCGCCGCTGTCGTGGAGCCCGAGGGGGTAGCCGTCGTTGGGCCACGGGGCCTCGATCAGGCCGTAGCGCTCGCGGAAGGCGGCCCAGTAGGCGTCGTCGTCGAGGATGGGGCCGCCACCCCACACGGCCCACAGGTTGCGGAGGCCGACCGCGGGGACCATGGCCCGTCCGAGGGTGCCCTCGACGAACAAGGCCTTGCCTCGGTCCGCGGCGTCGTCGTCGTAGGTGCGTCGCGGGGGCAGCCCGTCGCAGGTAGCGGGGGTCGCGGAGTCCACCACGGACGCGGAGTCGCCGGAGTCGATGGGGCCGTCGAGCGGTGTGGGGGTGGTGTTCGGCGATGAGGTGCAGGCCAGAAGCCAGAGGGCGAGCATGGGGGTCTCCTTGCAGGCCCGGTACGACACCGGCTCCTCTGCGGAGTGTCACCCGTCGCTGGGGATCATGCCGCCGCGGGCGCCGATGCCGACCCGCCGAACCAGCCCTCGACCCGCGAGGTGAGTCGCCGGGCGGCGGGGACCTCGGGGGCCACGAGGCGAGCTGCGGCCAGCAGCGTGAGCAGCCCGGGGCCAGGCAACACGAGCATGGCGAGGCCGGCGAGGGCCAAGGCGGTGCCGGCGGCGAGGCGTGTGGTGCGGTGCATGATGATTCCCCCTCTCAGGTCTTGACCGCTTCGACGGCTGAGTGGGGGTCGCCATGCGTTTCATGGCGTCACGGCTTGTCGACGGAGGCTCAGGACTCCGGCACGCCGTCGGTCGTCTGCCTCGGGGGCGGCTCCACCATGGAGAGCGCGCCCCCATCGCTGCTCGCGAGGGAGACGCCACCGCGGGCGCCACCGGCGCGGGCCTGGATCTGTCGCACGGCGACCTCGCATGCTTCGCCTAGCGGCGCGGTCATGCCTGCCCCACGGCCCCGAGCCTTCAGGTCAGCGACGTCGTCGATGTCGCCGTGCACGGCCAGTGCCCGTGCGGCGACCGTCGCGACCCGCGCGTCGGGCTGGGCGAACAACGAGCGCACGGCGCCGAGGCCTTCGGGGGAGCCCGGTAGGTCGCGGAGGCGTCGGGCCACCCCCACCGCGGTGTCGGCGTCGGTGGCGCTGTGGTCCATCAGACCCAATAGGGCGTCGCGACCCTCGGGGCTGTTGGGCACGACGTGGGCGGCCAGGGCCCAGGCCCACGGGACCGGGCGGGCAGACAAGGCCGCGACGACCTCCGCGGGATGGGTCGGACCCGTGGCCGTGGCGAGGTCGGTCAGCTGGGCTTGGTGGAGCTGGGCCTCGGCGAGCAGGGGGAGCATGTGCTCCGGGTCGCGGGCGGCCAGGGCGAGGGCCACGCGAACCTCCATGGGCTCGTCGGTGCCGGGAAGCAGCTCGGCGGCCGTGGCGGCCGCCGCCTCAGGATCCCGGGCGGCCCAGGCGGTGACGCGCTCAGCGCGGAAGGCGGGGTGGGCCTCGGGGTCGCGCACCTGCGCATCGATGGGGAGGCGGTCTCGGTGCAGCGCCTGGACCGCCTGCGCCATGTTCGTCAGGAGGCGGCTGAATCGCCGCTTGCTCCAGTACACACCCGGTTGCTTGAGGTGCACGTGCAGGCCGTCGGCGTCCACCACCACCGTGCCGGTGCGTCCGGACAACGCCATCAGGTGGGTCTGGAGGTCGATCGACGGGCTGCGGCCCTTGGATTGGATCCGGTAGCGGTGGCGGAACTGCCTGGCGTTCGAGACATCGGACCGCATGGACCATGCTGTGGCGATCGGGGCGAACAACTCGACCGACGCGTGGATCGTCGGGTCGATGCTCATTTGGAGGTAGATCTCCGCCCCGTCGTAGGCGCCAGGGCTCGCTCCGTACCCCTCGTGGTCCACGCCGAGGAGCTCGCCCAGTTGGGCGCGAACCGTGGCCTCCGGGGTGCCACGGAAGAGCCGCGCGAGCAAGAACACCGACCCCAGCACGAGGAGGCCAAAGCCGGTGAGCATGCAGGCGAATTCCATCAGCGGGCGGCGGTACGCCCCACGCTGCCGAGGTCTTGGAAGGCCTTCTGCAGACGAGCGATCATGCCCTCCTCGCCCTTCCGCAGCCACTTCCGCGGGTCGTAGACCTTCTTGTACGGGGCGCCGGTCGCGGGGTCGATCTGGTGGGCGAACGCATCGGGCGTGGCCTTCACGTAGTCGCCGACGGGGTTCGCGAAGGCGAACTGGGTGTCGGTGTCGATGTTCATCTTGAACACGCCGTAGGACACGGCCTCCGCGATCTTGGCCGGCTCGCTGCCGCTGCCGCCGTGGAACACGAGATGGAGCGGGTTGGGGCCGGTGCCGTGGTTGTCGCGGACCAGCGCCTGGGAGTCCCTGAGGATCTCCGGGCGGAGCTGCACATTGCCCGGCTTGTAGACGCCGTGCACGTTGCCGAAGCTCGCCGCGATGCTGAAGTGGCCGAGGGGGTTGAGCACCTTGTAGGCGGCCAGCACGTCGGAGGGCTGGGTGTACAGGTGGGAACTGTCGGCGCCCTCCTCGATCTCGTGTCCGACGCCGTCTTCTTCGCCACCGGTCACGCCGAGCTCAATCTCGAGGCTCATGTCGATGGCGGTCATCCTCTTGAGGGCCTTGGCGGACCACGCGATGTTGTCTTCGAGGGTCTCCTCGGAGAGATCCAGCATGTGGGAGGAGAAGAGCGGGCGCCCGGTGCGCTCGTATTCGGCCTCGCTGTGGCTGATGAGGTCTTCCACCCAGGGAATGAGCTTCTTGTTGGCGTGGTCGGTGTGCAGCGCGACGCAGACGCCGTAGGCCTTGGCCATCAGGTGCACGTGGCGGGCGGCGGACACAGCGCCGAGGACCTTGGCCTCGTGGGTGTCGGGGTAGCCCTTGCCGGCGTAGAACTGGGCTCCGCCGTTGGAGAGCTGCACGATGACGTCGCTGCGGGCCTTCGCGGCGGCCTCGAGGACGGCGTTGATGCTGTTGGTGCCGACGACATTGACGGCGGGCAGGGCGTACCCGCCTTGCTTCGCGGCCTGGATGACGGCCTGGTAGGCGCTGCCGGTGACGACGCCGGGCTTGGGTGCGTAGCTGGCCATATTCCCTCCTTCCGCGCAGGCGCGGGACGTCGCGTCGGTAACGCGACGAGGGCCCGGCGACGATGGCCTCGGGACAATCTGGAGGGCTCCGAGGGTTGGCCTTCGGGGCAGCATCCGGTAGACCTGTTCCCTGGAGGTTCTCATGTGGTTGTGGCTCATGCTGGCTGGAGCGGCCGATTCGGCCGACGACGAGCGCCCAGGCATGGTGGGGCACTTCGAGGCCGCCACCTACACGATGCTCACCACCGCGGTGGGGGACGTGAAACGCGCCAAGAAGCACGCGAAGGACCTCGCATCGCGCGAAGAAATCCCGATGGCGATCCGCATCGAGGCGACGCAGCTCGGCAAGTGCAACGACCTCGACTGCGCCTCCCTTGCGGTCGGCGAGTTGGCCCGCACCTGTGCGGAGTGCCATGTGGCCGGCGGGGTCGGGCCGTCGCCGAGCGGGGTCGAGGCGCTCCCGAGCATGCCGCCACAGAAGCAGCACGCCTACGCCGCGATGTACATGTGGATCGGCCTGGTCACGCCCCATGAGCGTGCCTTCGAGGTCGGCTTGGATGGCGCGGTGCCGCCGGTGGATCTCGATTCGCCCCAGGACTTGTTCGACCAGCTCCAGGCCTTCGAGCAGCTGGTGGGGAACGCCAAGCAGATGGGCTCCTGGGACGACCGCGCCGATGCGTTCGGCGAGATGCTCCAGACGTGCGCGAGCTGCCACGAGCTCGCCGGGCTGGACCGGCGGATCAAAGCTGAGCAGAAGCTCGCCGAGAAGCGGGCCAAGAAAGACAAGAAGTAGAGCCCGGGGCCCCGGTGCGCTTCAGTCGCAGGGCACCTGGCGGTACCCACCGCTGCTCTTGGTGTCGAAGCACCACTCGTCGGGGTTCGCCATCGGCGCGATGGTGAAGGTGGTCTGGTCGTCGCCGCTGCCGACGACCACGGTGTGGTCTTCGTCGGACAGGTCCTTGCGCGCGGGGCTGGTGCCGAGGCTCGACCCGTCGACCGTCACGGCGACACCGGGGGTCGCGGTGATGATGCGTACGGGAATGATCAGGTCGTCGAGGTTCACGGGGGCCGTGATGTCCTCGTCGGACTCGGTCGTGCCAAAGGAGGCCGCGGCGTCGTGGTCGTCGAGCTCGAAGGAGTAGTCGTCTTCGAAGTCGAGGGGAGCCTCGTCCGCTCCGCCGGCCGGGTCGACGTAGGTGCCGATGTCCTCCTCCATCTCGGTCTCGCTCTTGGTCCGAGTGCGGGTCGGAGCTGCGGCCACCCTGGGACCGCCCTTGCCGGTGACCATGTCCATGCCGCCCGACACGAGGTTGTCGAACGTGGTGCCGTCTTCCCCGACGGGCTCTTCTGCGGCCGGCTCCTCGGCGGCTGGCTCCTCGGCGGCCGGCTCCGGAGCGGCCGGCTCCGGCGTGAAGGGCATGGGGCCATCCTCCGGGTCGGCAGTGGGCATCGCGGAGGTCTCCGGAACGACGCTGGGGTTGGGCTCCCCCGCGCCGCTCGGCGTGATGGGGGCCGCCTCTTCGGGGCGGGCTTCCTGGGTGCCCTCGGGCGCGTCGTCGCTTGTGCGCGCCGGCGATGCCTCGGCGACACCGTCGTCGCTGCGGGGGGCGGTCCGGGCGGCCTTGGGGGCGGGGTCGTCCTCGCCGGCGTCGCCGTCGTCGTTGTCCTCAGCGGGGACCGCGGCCGGTGTGCGGGCGCCGGCGACCTCCGGCATGGCGGGTGCCGCATCGGAGCTGGTGGTCTCCGGCTCCCCCGTGAACAGGGCGATGCCACTCTCTACGACGGTCCGAAACGTGTCGGGGATCCAGCTGGGGCCTTCGTCCTCGGCGAATTCGTGGGGGCCCGGGCCTGGCTTGTCGGTGCTGGTTCGAGTGGCGGGGGAGGGTGCGGCCACGTCTGGCGGGGAGAACGCTCCCCCATCGTCTTCGTCGGGATCGGGGAGGTCGCGTACGTCGACCACGTCGCCGTCACGGGGATCCGTGCGCGTGTCGGGTCGCAGACCGTCGTCGTCGTCCAGCTTGGGGGGCGCGGGCATCGCAGGGGTGGAGCCGGACTGGGACTTGGCGCCCGACCGCGACGGGCCGTCTGCCGGGGTGCTGGAGCGTCGGCTCGCCGTGCGGGTGTCGGCGTCGCCGGAGGGATCAGGGCTCGGGCTGGCTCGTCTCTTGGTGTTGCGCCGGGTCTTCGCACGTCGAGCCTCCAGTTCGGAGGCCTGGATGTCTTCGGGCTCCGCGAAGCCAAACGCGACGTCTTCTTCTGGCTCGGAGGTGTCGGAGTTGGCGTACAAGATGAGGCCGACGCCCACCACGAAGGCCACCGCCGCCACCCCCACCATAGGGGCTGCGATGACCCCCACAGCGAAGGCCATCATGCCTTGCTTCTTTCCCTTTGCAGCTGCCATGCCCGTCCTCGGCCCGGAGTGTACCCCGGGGCCAACGCGGGGGCGTCAGCCGTCTTTCACCAGCTGCGCGATGAGCGGGGAGCGCAGCCGCGTGCGGCCGTCGATGGGGTCCTTGCACACCAGGCCCGCGTCGAAGAGCGGCTGATCGTGGACGGACCACTCGGCGGCCATGACGGTCGCGAGGTGGTCGAGCCGAGCCGACGCGTCGGGGTCGGCGGTCGCCAGCTCCACGACGTTGCGCAGGTCGAGGGCTGTGGACCCGAGCGTGCGCCACACCGTGTCGGGGTTGGCGATGACGTCCGACAGGCGGCCCGGCTGGCTGCCGAGCACGTCGATGAAGGCGGGCACGCCTCCGACGACGTCGACCAGCGACGCCAGGAAGCCGGGCTCCTTGGGGCCGAGGTGCTCCACGAGGGCTTCGACGGCCTCGTCGGGCCCGTAGTCGGTCAGCACGACCCTGCGAAACCCTTGGAAGCGGAAGTGGTCGGCGTCGACCCCGCTGCTGAGGAGCAGGTTGAAGTTGGGTTCTCCGGAACGTGTGGAGACGTGCTCGCCGAACACGGAGATGAGGTCTCGGAGCGCCTCGACGTGGATGTGCTCGAGGCCGTGGATCATCAGGCAGCGGCGCTCGCCCTCTTCGGCCCGGGCGAACAGCTCGGCCATGACGTGACGGAAACCACGCCGACTCACGACCTGCCAGGCCGGTCCTTCGAGGGACAGATGGCAGAACTCGGTCACCGCCTGCACCAGCCACGCCCACGCCTGATGGGGGGTGCGGCCTTGGAGCGGAAGCAACGACAGCGTGCGCGCCACGACGCTGGGCTCGCCGAGGAGGAGGTCTCCTGCGAGGTCGTCGAGGAAGCGACGGGGCTGGCTCCACCGTGGGGTGACCACGGTGACCGGCTCCATGCGTCGGATGTGCACCCGTACTTGCCGGGTCACGCGGGAGCGCCAGGCCTTCTCCAGGTAGCGCTGGTCCGGATCGAACGATCCATTCCGCTTGCCGCGGAGGATGGCGATCCGACGTTCGAGTCGGTTGATCATGGGGATCCCCGGTGCGCATGGGGTGCGCGAGGTGGGAGGGGAGGGGGAGGGGGGAGGGGCGCCGGGACGACGCCTGCAGAGCGTAGGGTGTGGGGGTTGATCTGTCAATAGGTCCACCTCGAAGTCACGCGAGGTGTTTGACGACAAGCGGGTGGACAGCTGGATGCTATGGGCGCTTCCCGCCTGTGGTGGGCACACAGACGAGGGCATCGAGACGTCGGAATGGTGCCGGCGACCTGGGAACGGGGTGCCGGCAAGGGGCGAGCATGTGACAGCGTGCCATGGTGTCCCCGTCTCTTCCCAGTGCGAACTCCCCGCAGCTCGTGACCCGCCTCGTGGAAGCGGTGGCGCGGGGGGTGCGGTCCAGCCGTGGACTCCGGGAAGTCCTGTCGCTCCAAGGGCAGACGGTCCGGGCCTATGTGCACGCGGCAGAGTGGCTGGGGTTGCTCGAGGCCGAGCCCCACGTCCAGCTCACGCCCCTCGGGCTCGAGTACGTCTACTCCGGTCGGCAGCGAGCGTTCGTCTACGCTCGCGCGGTCTGGTCCATCCCGATTTGTGCGGACCTTTTGGTGGCCTCCGACGGACGGCTTCCAGAGATCGATGCCGTGCGGGAGGCCGTGGAGCAGGCGGAGTCCTCGTTGGCTGGAGCCACTCTGGAGCGCAAGGCATCGTCGGTGCGGAGCTTGTTGGGCCCGGTGGTCGGCCGCCCGCGCCCCCGCATGCGGGCCCAGGAGGAGCTGCAGCTGGGCCTGCCGCTGGAGCACGCCGCCAGCACGCTCTCGACGCCACACCTCTCCACCGTGGGCGGCGGCGAGTACGACCCCGACGCCTACCGCTACGTGCTTGCCTGCTTGCTCGACTTCGGCGAGCTCACGCTTCCCCATCTACGGGGTCTGTTGGACCGAGCGGGGGCCCAGGAGCTTCCCATCGGGGGCTGCGTGGACATGGCCGTGAGCCGTGGGGACGCCGCCCGGTTGGGGGACCGTCTGGTGGCGACAGCCGACGCCGTGGCGCGCAGGGATCTGGTCACCTCCACGCCCTCGGTGATGTTGTCGGATCCGCTGTACCGGGCCTACCTCGACGACGTCGTGCAGGCGGACGCCGATCGGAAGGCAGCGGTCCGTCGGGACGCCATGGCGGGGCGGTTTCGCCAGTGGGATCGACGTCTGTTCGGTCACCCGGTCCGGCCGGAGTCCTTTGCGTCGGACCTCGAACGGGTCGTGATGGACCGGCCCCTGTCCGCTTACCCCGTGGCGAGCTCCACCCGACCGGCACCAATAGCGGTCGAGGAGCCCTTCCTCGATGTGTGGGAGCAAGACGGCCTGTGCATCTGCCTGCCCCCCACGCTCGCGCAGCTTCAGGGAGGGCTTCCGGCGGTGAACCGTCTGCTCGATCGGGCCCGCCGTGGCACCGTTCGCCTGCCGGATCTGTCGGACCGACCTAGCCTCTACCACGGGGCCCTGCTGCACCCCGGAGAGCCGCTTCCCCGCAGCGTTCCAGACGCTCGCTCCCTCCGCCTTCGGGTGCTGATGCACGCTCCCTACCCGGCCATGGTGGCGGCGCTTCTGTGGCTGCACCGTCTGGCTCCGGGCAAGGTGGAGGTGCGGGAAGAGCCGCGGGGCTGGCGGGTGCGCTACGCCCGGAGGGACCGCGGCGCACTGCTCGATGTGCTCGACGAGGTGGCGCTCCGTCGCGGCTGGTGGGCCTGTCGTCGCCCGGAGGGAGGGTTGCCGGCCCCGGTGCTCGTCGCCGTGCTCGAAGCCATCGGAATCGCCGCGGTGCTCGGCCGTCGCTTGGTGCTGGACGAGCGGCTGTTCGTGCATCTCGACCACGAGCCCGAGGAGCAGGAGGTGGCCGAGCGGCTGCGCCCCCTCACCGAGGCCATCGAGGAGGCCCTGGAGAACCACGGGAGCGACGACGCGGGTTCGGACGACGGCGAGGCCTCGTCGTGACGGCGCCGGTGTTCGTCTACGGCACCTTCCTCGGGGGGGCGCCCCAAGGCGCGTTGCTGGCCGGACACGAACGGCGGCCGGCCTCCGTGCGTGGGCGGCTGTACGACATGCCGGCGGGCTACCCGGCCCTCGGGGCGCGTGTGCGCGAAGGCGATGGTGCGGTCCACGGTGAGCTCGTCATGCGGGTGGACGAGAACCGACTTCGGCTGCTGGATCGGTACGACGGCGTCGACGAGGGGCTGTACCAGCGCGTGGAGCGGGATGTGGACGTCGGGCTGCGTCGGGTCCGAGCGTGGGTCTTCGTGATGGACCACCCGGAGTGGAAGGGGGGACGCCTCCTGCCGGAGGGTCGATGGCGCAAGATCCGCGCCCGCTGAGCCGGGCCGCTGGCCCTTGCCGGTTGCGGACTTTCTGTCGCAAGCTGCCCCGCGCGCGGTAGGATGCGGCCATGGCCGATCCCGACATGCCGCAGCTTCTCGGCGACGCCGAGCCCATGAAATTGCTTCGCCACCGCCTGCGGCAGGTGGCCACCACGCCGCTCCCTGTGCTGCTCACGGGCGAGACGGGCACGGGCAAGGAAGTCGCGGCCCGCACGCTGCACGATTTGTCCAGCCGCACGGGCCCTTTCATCCCTGTCGACTGCGCCGCCCTCTCCCAGAGTCTGGTGGAGACAGAGCTCTTCGGACACGAGCGAGGGGCCTTCACCGGCGCGAACGCCCGCAGGGAAGGCCTCGTGTACGCCGCCCGGGGCGGCACCTTCTTCCTCGACGAGATCGGGGAGCTGCCGGTCGCGACGCAGACCCGTCTGCTCCGTTTGCTGGAGCAAGGCACGTACCGGCCCGTGGGCGATCAGCGGGAGCGCACCGCCGACATTCGAGTGATCGCCGCCACGTGGCGGAACCTTCGGGAGTGCGTGGCCGACGGCACCTTCCGGGAGGACCTCTACCACCGGCTGTCGATCGTCGAGCTGCGGATGCCCAGTCTTCGGGAGCGGGTCGATGACGTCGACTTGCTGCTCGAGACGTTCATGCAAGAGGCCTGTGTTCCCTCGGGCCGCATTCCCCCCATCCTCGACCCCAACGTGCGGGTGCACCTGCGCCGCTGGCCGTGGCCGGGCAACATCCGAGAGCTCCGGAACGTCGCCAACTACGTCGCAGCGATGACCCCCGGCGGCCGCGTGCGCATGGAAGACCTTCCACCGACGCTGCACCGTCCGCCCCCGGAGCTGCCCCATGCAGACATCGGGGTCGTGTCCACCTCGGACGTTCGCATCGACCTCCCGTACATGGAAGCTCGTCGGATGTTCCTGGACGATTTCCAGCAGCGGTACGTCACGGCGATCCTCGAGGCCCATGATGGCAACGTGTCCGGCGCCGCGCGAGCAGCGGGAATGGACCGCCGCTCGATCCAGCGGATTCTGAAGCGCGCTTCCGTGGCGGGGCTGGAGGACTGAGGCCAGCCCTGGTAGAAGGTACGGCCGGGCTTCATCCTTCGCCGGCTCCTGGTGCACCACTTCATGTCCGAGATCACCTCCGTCATCGATGTCGACCCGAGCCGCAAGCAGCTCCACCTGCGCCGGATCGGGTTGCGCGTGGTGGATGGGCCGGATGCCGGCAAGTACGACGAGTTCGATCACGACGTGGTGCGCCTCGGTGCCGCCGACGGCAATCACTTCGTGATCACCGACACCACGGTGTCCCGTCGGCACGCAGAGGTGACCCGCACCCCCGACGGCATCGTGCTGCGGGATCTCGGCTCCACCAACGGCACCTTCCTGGGCCAGGTCCGCATCAAAGAGGTGTTCCTGGGCGAGTCGCGCTCCTTCCGCGTCGGCAAGACGGAGATGGAGTTCACGGTGCTCGACGAGGTGGTCGACATCGTGCCCGCCGAGGAGACCCACTACGAGGGCATGGTCGGGCTGTCGGTGGCGATCCGCGAGACCTTCTCGGTGCTAGAGCGTGTGGCGCGGACCGAGCTGACGGTCCTGGTCACGGGCGAAACGGGCACGGGCAAGGAACTCGTGTCGCGTGCCATCCACCAGCGGAGCCCTCGCAAGGGCGGACCGTTCGTGGTCTTCGACTGTGGCGCCGTCGCCCGGAACCTGATCGAGAGCGAGCTGTTCGGCCACGAGCGCGGTGCGTTCACCGGTGCGGTCGCCAGCCGGGCCGGCGTCTTCGAGCAAGCCCACGGCGGAACGATCTTCCTCGACGAGCTTGGGGAGCTGCCGCTTGAGCTGCAGCCGGCCCTGCTGCGCGTGTTGGAGCAACGGGAGGTTCGTCGTGTCGGCGACCGCCGTGTCCGCAGCGTCGATGTGCGCGTCGTGGCTGCCACCAACCGGGATCTGCAGCTGTTGGTGAAGGAGGGGCGCTTCCGGGAGGACTTGTTCTACCGCCTCGCGGTGGTCGAAGTGCACCTTCCGCCCCTCCGGGATCGTCCCGAGGACTTCACGCTCCTCGTCGAACATCTGCTTCGTGGAGCCGGCTTCGAACACTCCGTCCGTGGCATCGCGCCAGACGTCGCGCAGATTTTCCAGGCCTACCACTGGCCTGGCAACGTCCGAGAACTCCGCAACACGCTGCTGCGTGCCATTCCCTTCTGTGCCGGCGACCTGATCGACATGGAAGCACTGCCGGAGGCGATGCTTCGGGGGAGTGCCGATGCTCTGCGCGAGACGGAAGCCGCCGCGGAGGCTTTGCCGCTGCCGGCGAGCGACATGTCTCTGAAAGAGGCCAAGGACCAGCTGATCGAGGCTTTCGAGAAGCGATACCTGGAAGACCTGCTCGAGCGCTGTGACGGCAACCTCTCGAAGGCCGCCCGCGACGCTGGGGTCGATCGAAAGACGGTCGCACGGATGCTGAAGCGCCACGGCATTCGCACCTGAAGGGTGGAGGGCGGCCCGATGCCGCCGTTCCCGCGTTGACCGTGTTCGTGCCGGTCTGCTACCGTCCCCCGCGACGCGCGCCCGTTGGGGCGGCGCAGACAGCTACGGAGCGCACACCCATGAATGCCGGTCACGACGATCGCCTCGGCGCGGTTACCCAAGACCTCCACACCGTGCTGGAGCGCAAGCTCGGCGATCTCCTCGGTCAGGTGCAGGCGGCGCAGTCTCTTGCACGACAGGTGCAGAGCGCGGATGACGACATTGCACGTCGCACGTCGCTCGCTCAGCAGCTGCGCGACGGCGGCCACGGCGAGCACGCCGACGATCTCGACCGCGAAGTCCAGGCGCTCAGTGCGCTCCGGGCGAACCAGGTAGACGACCTGGCCAAGCTGGTGAGCGACCTCCATGGCTGAGGCGATCGACCAGGTGATGGCCGAGCTGGAGGCTGCGGCCGCGGCGATTCGTGCGCGGGGGTCGATGTCGCTGTCTCCCGCGGGCATGCTCCGACTGGAGCGGCGCGCGGTCGAGGTGGCCCGAGCCCTCCTCGACGGCGAGGCCCTTCCCGAGGATGGCACCGACGAGCTGCTCTCCGTCGAGGCGGAGGTGGCGCCCGCTCAAGAAGACCAGCGCCCCTTGGGCGACGATGTCTTCGGCGAGGCCCCCTTCGACGAGACGCCCACGGGCGACTTCGCTGCGGATGCGGCGGCGGCCGTGGCTGCGGTCGGCGTCGTTGGCGCGGTGGTCGCGACGGCCGGCGACGTGGCCAACGACTACGAAGAGGAAGATGTCTTCGACGAGGCGACGGTGATCAACGCGTCCGGCGACGCGACGCCGAATGTGTCCTGGGAAGACGCCCAGACCTTCGTCACCGAAGAGGACAGCGAGATTCCGCTGGAGTTCGTCGAGTCGTCGGGGGCACCCGCGGCGTCCGGGGAAGAGATCCTCTACGTGGTCGAGGACCCGCCCCGCGCCGACGTGGAAGAGGACGGCACCGACGACCCTTCGGACGCTGGACTCGTGTCCTTCACCGAGGGCACCGAGCCGTCGTACATCACGTTCGAGGAGCCCGCCGAAGAGGCGGAGGTGGAGGAGCCCGCTCCGGTCGAGCCCGCGCCGGTGGCCGTCGACGACTCTCTGTACGTGTTCCACGACGAGGTGCCGGTCGGAGGGATATCCGACGCCGATCTCGCGCTGGGCTCCGAGGACCTGCTCGACGAAGACGAAGAAGTCACGCTCGGAAGCATCCCGCGCCCCGCTGCGGCCGCCGCTCGGCTGCCAGAGGACGACGCAGACGAGCCGTCTTTCTCGGATGTGGGAGAGGATGCCCTCGTCACCATCGGCGAGGAAGGCGACGACGTTCTCGGCGACCTCGACGAGGCCAATGTCGGGGTCGAGACCTTCGACTTGATGCCTGACGGCTCCGAGGACGACCCGGTTCTCGAAGACGACGAAGAAGTCACGCTGGTCTCCGGGATCGTCGACGACGACGACGACATCCCCGAGGTCGACATCGACGACGCCGACGACGAGGTGATGGTCGACGACAGCCGCGGAGCCGGCGTGCACGCGCAGCTGGCGACGGGCCGTCCGGCGGCTCCCAGCCCACGGGTCACCGCTGGGCTGTACGGCAACCCCAGCGTCCCGACCATCCGCGAGGGCAACGACCCTGTGCCGAAGGCAGCGGCGGTGCAGCTCAACTCTGCCGGCGGTGGCCGCATGCTTGGCCTCGAGGAGGAGGAAGAGCCCATCGAGCTCGGATCCGTCGGGGACTACGGCGAAGACGAAGAGGAGTACGAGGGCGGCGACGGCTTGAGCATCGCCATCCAGGAGTACGACGAAGAGGAAGAAGAGGAGGAGGAGTACGAGGAGGAAGAGCTCGAGCTCGACCCCGAGCCGGTCGCGCCTCCCCCCCCTCGTGGCCCCACCCTGGAGGAGATCCAGGCGATCTTCGATCGCGCTCAGGCCGCGGCCCACAGTGGCGCACTGCAAGATGCAGCCGACCTGTACTCGGACGTGGTGGATGCCGATCCGGATCACTTGGATGCCCATGTCGGGCGTGGTCGCCTCTACCTCGACCTCGGCGACTACTCCCGAGCGATGAGCGACTTCATGGTGGCCGAGGAGATCGACGAGAGCAGTCCGGAGCCCCAGGTGGCCATTGGCGACCTCTACTTCCACCGCAAGGACTACCGGAAGGCCATCGACTACTTCGATACGGCCTTGAAGATGGCGCCCAACCACGCGATGGCCTTCTGCCGCCGTGGGATCAGCCACTACTACCGGAAGAACTACCGCGAGGCGCTGGGCGACCTGGAGAAGGCCAACTCGCTGGACCCAGACATCCCGAACATCGCTTCGTTCATCTCGATGGCGAAGCGCAAGGCGAAGTCCCGAAAGTAGCGGTGCCGCTGAATGGGTTCGACGGGAGCGTCGCGGGAAGGTCCCGCGGCGCTCTCGCATTTTGGGCCCCCGAACCGGCCCTTTTGGGACCAGGTGCGTAACGGTTGCGCCACCAAGTGCGAAGCCCGCTTCGCACCTGGCGTCCTGCTCAACGATAGAACCTTGGAAATGCGGCAGCGGGGAACGGCACGCGGGTTGCAGGTCCGGGGGCAACTGCACCTGGAGTCATCCGATGCTTGCGACCCGTCCCGTCTCTCCCCAGCTTCTCGACACGCGCAACAAGGCCGTCGCGAAATCCTTCTTTCGTCAGCTCCGCGCCGAGGGCTTCAGCCACGAGCAGATCATCGAGCTGTCCGCGACCCTGCTCGACCTCGTGACCGACGACATGCGGGGGGACGAGCTCGGCAGCAACGACGCCTGACACGACGTGGCAGCGGCGACCGGCTCCTTGCGGTATGGTGGCCGCCCGAACGACGAGGGGTCGATGAGCCTGGATGAGCACGCCCGAGCGGGCCTTAAAGCGATCGAGGAGCGTCGGTACGACGACGCCATCACGTCCTTCCAGAAGGTGCTCGAGATCGAGCCCGACCGGCCGGACATGAACCACGCGCTGGGCATGGCCTTCGTGCACCGCGGCGATGTGGGGAACGCGATTCCTCATCTGGAAGCTGCCGTGCGTCTGGCGGAGCCCTACAGTGCTCCCGAGCATCAGCCGCTGCGGCTCGAGTTTCATATGTCGCTGGCCACGTCCTACCAGCTGATGGACCTCGTGACGGAAGCCCGCACGGCCCTCGAAGAGGTGGTGCGCCGCTGGCCCGACCATGTGGAGGCCCGCCTCCAGCTCGGGCAGCTGCTGCTGTCCACTTGCCAGCTGAGCGATGGCCTTCAGGTCTACAAGGAAGCGGCAGACTACCTCGACAAGGAGCAGCGGGAAGCCGCTGAGGCCCTCGTGGGGTCGGCGGAGGCCTTCTTGGAGTCTGAGCACGACGCCGACGTGTTCCTCAAGGGGCACCAGGAGTCCTACGTCAGCTACTTCGACGAGGTGGCCAAGAGCCAGCCCGGTTGGCATGCCGAAGCCATGCGTGCCGCGATGGGGCCGAATGGTGAGCCCCAGCCGGTGTTGGCCGACGGGGCCCGCCCCTACGCGCTGTCCCGGGTCGATCTGGTGAACCCAGCCGACAACACGGTCAGCGGCGTGTACTCGGAGCAGGAGCCGATGATCGTGGCGCTCCATGGCCTGGAGCCCCTGGCGCAGGCGCCGGTGATGATCCCGTGGAACGGCGGCTGGCCCTTCGAGGCCTGGGTATGTTCCCGGTCGCCCTGGCATTGGCTGGGCATCATCGTGCAGTTCGAGGAGGCGGGCTCCGAAGAGGCACTCGTCGAACGCATCGATGGCCTGATCGGCGATTGGTACCTGCAGGGCTTCAATGGAGAGTTCGGCAGCACGGACCGTGGCTACTTCCACTACATCGGCGACCCCGAGCCCATGGGCGACCGCGCAGTGGCGTACGCCGTAGACCTCGGACGCTCTGGCTACGAAGCCATTCCCGCCCTCCTGAACAAGCTCTCCGTGCTCCACGAGCGCGCTCCGATCCGGCGCGTGCTCTTCGGGTACGGGCGCTTGCCGAACTAGCCGCATGGGTCGAGAGAAAGCTCGCGCCCTGCTCGTCGCGCTTCGGGATCCCCACGACGCGATGTGCGCCCATGAGCATCGCTGCTTCGCGGAGCGCTCGGGCCTTCCTCTGGACCGGGTCGACGTGCACGGCATGCCCGACGGACGTCCAGACCGGGCCATGCTCCAGCGCTACGACGTCATCTTCTTCGGGGGGTCGGGCGCCTACTCAGTGCTCGACAACGTGCCCTGGATTCACGATGGCATGTCGGTCCTTCAAGACGTGCTCGAGCTGGGAACCAAGGCGTGGGCCTCGTGTTTCGGCTTCCAGGGCCTGTCGCTGGCGATGGGGGGCACGGTCATCCACGACGATGCCCTCACGGAGATGGGCGCGACGCAGCTTCACCTCACAGGCGCTGGCAAGGCAGACCCGGTGATGTCTGTCCTCCCTGAGACGTTCTGGGCTGAGGAGGGCCACCACGACCATGTGATCGAGGTGCCCGACGGCGTCACGCTTCTGGCCACGGGCGACAAGCTCCACAACCAAGCGTTCAAGGTGAACGGGGTGCCGTTCTACGCGAGCCAGTTCCACCCGGAGCTGACGGTCGAGCGCACGCTGGAGCGCTTCATCCACTACCGCGACCACTACATCGATGGAGACGCCGACGAGGTCTTCGCGATGCTGGCGGCCGGACAGGACACCCCGGAGATGGGTCAGATCCTGCGGCGGCTGGTGGACCTGTAGGGCGGACGCGGGTGCGGGTCCTTGTTGCGCGGCCCAAAGGCCGCTCGTCGAGAATCCCGCTAGGCTCGCCCTCCGATTCGTCCCTGAGAAGCAAGCTTCTCGAGCGAATCTCGGGCTCACCGTCGCGGGATTCCAACCGGCCCGTCTCGCTCCGCTCGAAAGACCCCTTGGAATCCCACTTGTTGCGCGGCCCAAAGGCCGCTCGTCGAGAATCCCGCTAGGCTCTGGGGCCTCTGACCCCCAAAAACCTAGTCCTCGAGGTAGTAATTCATCTGGCCCATGATCGAGCCGTAGTGGTACTGCCAGTAGTTCTGGGCCACTGGGACCGTCGCACCGGTGTTGACCTCGATGGGGCGCTCGCCGGGCCGGTTCTTGGTCGTGGGGAAGAACTTCAGGCCGAAGCTCACCACGTGGAAGGTGAATGTGCCGCCGTCGAAGGCCCCGTCGGCCTCGACCGGCCGCAGGTTGAGGTAGGTCTCGCCGAAGAAGCCCACGGTGTCGCTCGCCGCGTAGTAGAGCGACACGCCCCCCGAGTACCGGGTGCGGAGCTTGGTCGTGGTGCCAGCGGCTCCGTCCGACTCGGACCGGATCTCGAGGTCGACGCCCCCCTGGAGCTGCGCATCGAGCTTGCCGAAACGCTTCCCCGCGCCAATCTTCGGCGCGAAGGCGGGGAAGGCGGGGTTCAGGTTCACGTGGATGTCGGGCCAGACGCTCACGATGGTCTGGGTCCGCTGGGACTTGACGAGGGCGAAGCGAGGCCCGAGCTCCAGGCCGAAGCCGCTGTACCGACGACGGATGCCGGCATGGGCGCTGATCCGCTGGGAGAAGGCCTTCTCGTAGTCGGCGAACAGGTTCATGTAGTCGGTCAGGCCCCACTCGAAGCCGACCTGGAGCCGGGTGCGGGGGTTGAGCTGGCTGAGCTGCATCGCGTGGGCGAAGTCCAGCTGCTTGTCGAGGGCATCGACTTGGACCTCACCGGTGCCGGGGCGCCGGGTGGGCGTCTCGTACAGCTCCGTCTCCAGCTCCTGCATGCGGCCCTGGATGCGGGCCCGGAAGACGGAGTTCGGGTAGGTCGCCAGGTACTCTTCCCAGCCCAGAAGCTCTTCGTCTGCCGGCAGACGGGACAGTCGCCCGTTGGTCTGCCGGTACAGGGTCTCGGTGTCGGCGCCGAGGGTCTGGTTGGCGTTGGGATCGTCGCCGAGCAGGTCCGTCGGGGCCGGAGGCTCTTCGCCTTCTACCGGCTCCTCGCCGCCCACCGGATCCTCGAAGCCTTCGAGGTCGTCCTCGTTCTCGTCCACCGTGAGGTCGTCTTCGCGCTCGGGGCGGTCCTCCTCGGAGGCGTCCGTCTCTTCGTCGTCGAACACGATGTCGTCGTCTTCGTCGTCGATCTCGAAGTCGTCAGGGCCGGCGAGGGAGGGGACCGGGGCCATCAGCAGAGCAGCGAGCAGCCAGGACCGGGACGTGGAGGTCATGGAGAGGCTCCAGGTGGATTAAGGGGCGGAGACTCTATCGCATCTGGACCCGGGGGCTCGTCAGGTGGACGTGAGGACGTCAGACCAAGCAGGAGGCGCGCTCGACGACGGCGTGTCGGGCGCGATGCAGCGTGCGGCGGACGAAGTCCGCGAGCACCTGGTGAGCCTGCGTGGCCGGGGGCTCTTCCTCTCGTCCGACGACAGCCTGTTGCTCGTGCAGTGGTTGGATGCCGGGGTCGACGTGCCCCGCATCGTGCGGGCGCTGGAGCGCGCGGCCGAGGCCCGTCGCGCCCGTCGCTCCAAGGTGCCTCTGCGCCTGGTGCACGCCAAGCGGCACCTGGGCCGGCCCACGAAGGGGGTGTTCGCCCGAGAGCGCCCCACGGCGCCCGCCCACGAGCCTCTGCAGCCGGTCTTGCGTGCGCTGGCAGCCGTAGGGGACGGAGGCAGCGAGGCCCGTTTCGCCTTGGAGGCGGCGCTCGCGGCTGTGGGTCCGGGCGATGCGGAGGCGTTGTTTCGCGCGGGGGCTACGGCGGCGCGCGCCTTCCTCGACGCCCGCTGGGCCGAGCTGTCGTCGGCCGAGCGTGAGCGTCTCCACTCCGAGGCTGAGTCGGAGCTCGGGGACCTCGTGGAGATGGTGGACGAGGAGACGCTCGATGCGCTGGTCGACGAGGGGGCCCGCGACCGCCTCCGCGCCGGTTACCCTGCGCTGTCGGCCGCCTCGCTCTGGGAGGCCGCGGAGGCGGGAGCAGCCGATGGCGGCCAGTAAGCGAGGCCATTCGCAAGGTGCACTGCACCCCGGCGCGAACCCGGGCTGCGCGCAATGCCACGGCCTCGGCGGCGTGGTGGCGCCCGAAGGCGAGTTCGCCGCGGTGAAGCCGTGCGAGTGCCTGACGCCGTGCCCGCACTGTCAGGGCACCGGCTTCGTGGCGACTTCGGAGCGCTTCCGCGCCCCGCGCTCACGCTGTGTCTGCCAGACCGCGGTCGCTCGCTGGCGCGCGTTCGACAAGGTGGGGGTGCCCGCCCGCCACGCCAACAGCACCCGAGCCACGTTCCAGGCCGCCAGTCGTCAGCAGGCGGTGATTCTGGGGGCGGTCAGCAAGTACCTGGCGAGCTTCGAGCCCGGGGCCCCCAACCGTGGATTGATCCTCTACGGCGACGTCGGGCGAGGCAAGACTCACCTGCTCACGGCCTTGTTGCGGGAGCTGGTTCTCTCCAAGGGGGTGCGGGCGCGATTCGTGGAGTTCTCCCACCTCCTCGCGGACCTCAAGGCGGGCTTCGACGCAGGGCAGGGCTCGGCCTCCCGCATCGACCCGTTGGTCGACGTGGAGGTCTTGGGGATCGACGAGCTCGGGAAGGGGCGTGCCACGCAGTTCGAGGGCACGGTGATCGACGAGATCGTGTCCCGTCGCTACAACGCCATGCGACCCATCATCGCCACCACCAACTTCGCGCCAGGGGCCGCCACCGGGAGCGCGGTGGCCAACGCCGCAGAGCGAGCGCTGGGGACCTCCAGCGCCCCGACGCTCCGGGACCGGGTGGGGGACCGGGTCTACTCCAGGCTCCGGGAGACCTGTGAGTTCGTCCCGATTCTCGGCGAGGACTTCCGAGAACGGCGCAAGCCACGCAAGGGTGGGGCTACACGGTCGGTGTAGACTTCGCGACGTCCCCCTCTCCCTCTGCCTCTCCGGAGCCCCTGCATGGCGTTCACCGTCACGTTCCCGACGAGCCGGCCTTTGTGCACGGTCGATGAGCTGTCGGCCTGGATGACCGACCGCGGAGAGCCCTTCGCGGCCGACGAGAACGGACTGACCCTGCGGGCCATCCCGATGCGCTTCGTCGCCGCGCCCGACCAGGCCGCCCTGCAGTGCCAGATCGAGGTCACGGAGATGATGCCGGTGCAGCGCATGGTCGACGTGGTGTTCGACGTCTCCGTGCAAGCGGGGGCCGACGTGCATCTCGTGGGCGAGGGGCAGGCGAGCCGCGCGTTCCTGTGGATGCGTCTCGCCGACGAGCAGGACCGCGTGCGCCTCGCGTCCTCCCTCTCCCGTGCCGAGTCCAGCAACAACCGCGACGAGATCTTGCGGCGCCTGTGGGGCATCCTCGCCGCCGCGCGCTTCGGCCACGACGATCGCTGGGATGCCGGGCAGCAGCGAGTGGTGGAGCTGCTGGAGGTGGGGGAGGGCATCTCCCTCGACGACGCTGCCTGGCACGCCGACGACCCCGAGGCGGGGGACGTCGTGTCGGTCCCGGTGAAGGGCATGCTCCATTGCCTGGCGTGGCGCTGGCTCTCCGAGGCCTACCCGGGTATCGCCGAGGCAGAGCACACCATCCATTGAGGTCCCGTTGATCCTCTCTCTCGACCACATCGCCATCGCCGTGCCCGACCTCGACGAGGCCGTGGGGCGCTTCTGCACCGACCTCGGGCTGACCTTCGACCACAGCGAAGACGTGCTCGCGGCCAAGACCCGCACCGCCTTCGTGCCCGTCGCAGGGCCCACCGCCATCGAGCTCGTCACCCCACTGAACGGGGAAGGGCCCATTGCTGCGTCCCTCGAGAAGCGAGGCCCGGGCCTGCATCATCTGTGCTTCCGCACCGACGACATCGTCGCCGACATGAAGCGGCTGCAGGCCAAGGGCTGGCGGTTCACGAGCGACGCGCCCACCCCGGGAGCCCATGGCACGCGGGTGGCTTTCATCCACCCGAGGTCGACGGGCGGCGTGCTGCTCGAGCTCGCCGAGTACCCGGCATGAGCGCCACTGGAGCGACCACGTCCCTGGCGGAGCGGAAGCGGCGGGCCGGTCAGCGCTTGTTCATCGGGGTCTTCGGCCACGACGTGACCCATGAGACCCGGCGTCTGGTGGCCGAGATCCAGCCCTCCGGGTTCGTGTTGTTCGGTCGAAACGTCGCGGCCCCCGATCAGGTTGCCGACCTGAACCGGGCGCTGTGTGAGCTGGTGCCCGACACCCACCCAGCCTTGATCGCCGTGGACCAGGAGGGAGGCCGCGTCGCCCGCATCCGCGCACCAGCCACCACGTTCCCGCCGATGCGTGCGGTCGGTCGCGCGGGGGCGGCCGAGCTCACCGAGCGGGTGGGGTCGGTGATGGCTCGGGAGCTTCGCGCGATGGGGTTCCACGTCGACTTCGCTCCTTGTGCAGACGTCGACAGCAACCCCGACAACCCGGTGATCGGGGATCGGTCGTTTGGGCCGGATCCCGACGTCGTGAGCGCTCACGTGGCCGCCTACATCCGCGGCATGCAGGCCGAGGGCATCGCTGCCTGCGCCAAGCACTTCCCTGGCCACGGGGACACCGACCTCGACAGCCACAAGGCCCTGCCCACGGTGGCCCGGCCCATCGAGGAGCTGCGCCGCACAGAGCTGCCACCGTTCCGGGCGGCCGTCGAGGCTGGGGTGGCCTCGGTGATGACCAGCCACGTGATGTTCCCTGCGTGGGACCCGGACTGGCCCTGCACCCTGTCGACCCGCATCCTGGGCCCGCTGCTCCGCAAGGAGCTGGGCTACGACGGGCTGGTTTTCTCCGACGACATGGACATGAAGGCGGTCGCCGACACCTGGCCCCTCGACGTGCAGGCGCGCCGGGCCACCGAGGCGGGGGTGGACGTCTTGTTGTGCTGCAACGAGCCCGAGCGACAGATGGCGATGTTCGAGGCCCTGGTGCAGCTCCAAGAGCAGAGCTCGGCCCACGAGGCGGCGTTCGTCGTCAGTGCGGCGCGCCTGCTCACCCTTCGGGAGCAAGTGCTCCTTCCAAAGCGGGCCCCCGTGGCCCTGACTGAGCTGGGCTCCGAGGCCCATCGCGCCTTGTCCGACGAAGTCCGTGCGAGGGGCGAGTGGTTGGCCTGATTCTCTCGCTGGCCCTTGCCCAGCAACCCGAGGACGTGCAGGTCTGCGATGGGCCCTGGGCGGAGGTCGAAGAGGCGCTGTCGGTGGCGTGGGTGAGCCCCCTCCGCAAGACGGTGCGAGGGCGGACCTGGCTCACCCTGGTGCCGACGGCGGAGCTGCGGGCATGGGCGCAGTCGGAAGGGCAGGGGAGTGTCGGGCGCCTGTTGCAGCACATGGGCATGCGCAAGCGGAGCAAGGAGCCTCGTCGGCGCTACAAGGTCGTGGTCTTCGACGTCCGGGCCGAGAACCTCTGTCGTCCCGTAGGGGACCGCGAGGGCGGCGTGGAGACCAGCGGCTTGGCCAGCTGCGTGGAGTCCGGCACCCGCCTCAAGGAGGCCCACGACGGCTGTGGGCGCGTCTCCGATACCCAGTCGGACGCGACGACGGCCGTGTTGCGGGCGCGCTGGGACGACGTGGTCCGCAATGGCTTTTGTGTGCTGCCCGCAGAGCGCTTCCTGGCGCCCTAATGCGCCCGGCGGCGTGCAAGACAGCGTGGTACGGGGGCCCATGGCCCAATCGCCCCAATGGAGCTGGCGCTCGCTGTTCTGGACCCTCGGGGCTGGGCTGGTTGCGTTGGTCGTGCTGTTCTCGCTGTACACGTACGGGCCGGCGGCGACGACCCTGGAGCGCTGGGCAGAGCAGCTCCGCGACCTTGGGTTCATCGGCGGGGCCGTGTTCGCTGGCGGCTACGCCGTGGCGGCCGCTGCCCTCGCCCCGGCCACGCCGTTTCCGCTCACGGCAGGGGCTCTGTGGGGCCCTTGGTGGGGCTTCTTGGTGGCCTGGTCGGGCGAGGTGCTCGGCGCTTGCTTGAGTTTTGCCCTGGGTCGCACCTTGCTCCACGCCCGCGCCCAGCGGTTGGCGGAGAGCTACCCCCTCATCGGGGCCCTCGACGATGCGGTCGAGGAAGGCGGCATGCGCTTGCTGCTCCTCGTGCGGCTGTCGCCGGTGTTCCCCTTCGGCGTCCTCAACTACGGGCTCGGCCTCACCCGCGTCCGAGCGCGCGACTTCGTCGTGTCCACGGTGATCGGCGTGGTCCCGGCCTCGGCGCTGCTCGCGTACGCCGGTGCGTCTCTCACCCGGGTGGCGGACGCCATCACGGGGGAGGCGCCGCTGGGCTGGGGAGAGACGACCCTCAGTGTCGTCGGCCTCGTCGCGAGCGTGGTGGTGGTGACCATGGTGAGCCGTGCCACGCGGCGGGCACTGGACCGTCGACTCACGCCGTAGGTGGGTCCGCGCCGAACCCCATGGCGGTGGCGAAGAGCCCGAGCACGTCGGCCGACAGCGAGGCGGGGTCGCCGAGATCGTGCCCCGTGAGGACCTCGTAGAACAGGCGCTCCACCGCGCCGTAGACCACCAGGCAGGCCACTCGAGGGTTGGACACCGAGAGCAGGCCACGGCCCGCCACGTCCTCTGTGAAGGCCACCGCTTGCTCGATCAACACTCGCTCCCGGGCCCGCAGCCACTCCCCCGCGGCGCCGGGCTGCCTCGCCTCCCGAAACGCCACCAGGATCTCCTCGTGGTGGCCGAGGCCGATGATGGCGATCTGAGTGGCCATGGCCTGGTACGCGCCGAACACCGCTGGTCCGTCCGAGCAGTCGGCCAGCGCCGTCGTGGTGTCGGCGAAGGCCTCTTCGATGGGACCGAAGACGCGCTCCATCAGGTCCTGGAAGACCGAGAGCTTGTCGGGGAAGTAGAGGTAGAACGTGCCTCGCGCGACCTCTGCCCGCAGGGCGATCTGTTCGATGGAGGCGGCTTCGAAGCCCACCTCGCCGAACACGCTGAGTCCTTCGCGCTCCAAGGCTTCCCGCTTGCGCCGCTTGTTCTCCTCCCTGCGGCCTATCGCAGCCCCCAATGCCACAGGCGCGCTTGCACCCACGCCTTGAAGCCCAGCGGAGGACAGGCTGCTTCGAACTCGTGCATCCAGGTGGCCCCTTGAGGGGCGAGGCCGTGCACGTTCGCGTGCTGATCGGCGGCGCGGCACAGCGCCTCGGCGACCTCTCGTGCCGTGCCGTAGCGATGCTCGGGACGCGGGGCACCAATGATGCGTAGCGGGTTGATGAACGCGTCGGGCACGAAGTCGAGAACGACCGGCTCGATGGGGTGCAGCACGAAGCGGGACGGCGGCTGTCCCGTCACGAGCTCGAAGAAGCACACGGCGATGCCGAACAGATCGGCGCGGAGGTCGGCATTGGCCGCGTCGCGAAACAGCTCGGGGGCCGCGTAGTCCGGGGTGCCGAGGCCCCGTTCGCCCTGGGTGCGGTAGGGCACCGAGCCCTGTGGGTGGCGGGCCAGCCCGAGGTCGGCCACGCGGACGACGCCCTCCTGGTCGAGGAGGAGGTTGGCGAGCTTGACGTCGCGGTGCACGACGCCCCGGCGGTGGAGGGCCTCCAGTCCCGCGAGGCTCTGCACCATCCATCGGGTGGCCAACATCGCATCGACGGTTCCAGCGCTGCGCCGCTTGGCGTACAGCGACGTCTCCATGCGGTCCATCGCGTACCAGACGTGGTCGTCGTCGACGCCGTAGGCCCTCACGGGCACTACGTTCGGGTGCTCGAGGGCCACCAGCACGCTGGATTCGGCGACGAAGCGCTGGACCACGACGGGGTCGACCTCCAACGGGATCGACTTGATGCAGCACGAGTCGCCCTGTTGCTGATCGTAGGCAATCGAGACTTCGCCCATGCCACCGGCAGCGAGCGGGCGGAGGATCTCGAACCGCTCGGTCAGCTTGGTGGGGCGAAGCTCGGTGGCGTGGACCAAGGTCTCTCCTGGAGGAGCAATAGCGGCTTGCTCGAGCACGTTGGGTCTAGTGGCAACTTCGGTGCAACGTTCGACCCGGTTGAGCCCGACGAACGGCAGCCGTAGGATACCTCGTCCCGTTCCTCCGCCGAACCGGCACCGCTGTCGCGTCCCTTTCATGACAGCGTGCCGCCAAGAGCCGCGGAAGACCCGCACCCGCTGGAGACCTGATGTCGACCTCCCTGCCTTCTTGGGCCAACGAACTCCGCAACCGCTACCTCGCGGGGGAGGCGAGCCTCTTTCTCCTCCATGGAAACGTGCGCGACCTGCACCCATGGCGGGAAGACGACGGCACCTTGGTGTACGGCGACCTTCGGCACTTCCTCCTGCGCTTTTTGGAGCGGACGCGGGAGGTGACGGCGTTCTACAACGTGAGCCAGGGCCTCGAGTTCCCCAAGGCGGGCCAGCAGGCGTTGTTCCGGTCGATCATCGACGGGAAGCGGGTCGCACGGGGCGCAGACAAGCTCGGCGCCCTGCCGGGCACGGCGGCTGGCGCGATTCCCGTCATCGAGGACTTGGTGACCGACACGGCCCACTCGTCGGCCGTGGTGATCGACTACTTCGAGATGATCGCGCCCAACGCCGACGTCTCGTTCATGGTCCACGAAGACAAGGCCAACCTGGTGTCGCTCCAGCGCTGGGCGACCGACCCGGCCTTCCTCGCCACCGACAACCTGATCATCCTCATCACCGAGCACCTCTCGGACGTGTCGCGGCGCATCACGTCGCAGGCGCAGCTGGCGACGATCCACCTGTCGTTCCCGGACGTCGAGGAGCGCAAGGCGTACATCAGCCAGCAGGACCTGTCCGACGTGAACATGGACATGGACGTCAGCATGCTCGCGAACATGACCGCGGGGCTCTCGCTCATCCAGATTCGCGCAATCCTGCGGGGGGCCGCCCTGACGGGCGAGGCGATCACCTTCCGGCAGGTGTCGGTCCGCAAGAAGGCGATCATCGAGCAGGAGTGCCACGGGCTCGTCGAGTTCGTGCCGCCGCGCCACGACTTCACCCACGTCGGTGGCATGCAGCGCATCAAGGACGACCTCAATCGGGTCGCCGGCGCCGTGAAGTCGGGCAACCGCAACCGGGTCCCCATGGGCATGATCTTCGTGGGCCCCATGGGCACGGGGAAGACGTTCGTGGCGGAGGCCTTCGCCACCGAGTCGGGACTCACCTGCCTGAAGCTCAAGAACTTCCGCGACAAGTGGGTCGGCAGCACTGAGGGGAACCTCGAGAAGGTGCTCGAGCTGGTCGAGGCCCTCGGCTACGTGCTGCTCATCCTCGATGAGGCCGATCGTGGCCTGTCGTCGGGCTCGGGCTCCGATGGGGGGGTGAACAGCCGCGTGATCGCCCGCCTCAAGGAGTTCATGAGCGACACCAGCCACCGAGGGCGGGTGGTGATCCTCATGATGACCAACCGGCCCGACAAGCTCGACGTCGACCTGAAGCGGCCGGGGCGCTTCGACATGAAGATCCCCTTCTTCTTCCCAGAGACGCCCTCGGAGCGCGAGCTCATCTTCCAGGCCCTCGTCCGCAAGAACCGGCTCGTGGTGGCGGACGACATCGACTGGGACACGCCGGTAGCCCGCACGGAGGGCTACTCCGGGGCGGAGCTGGAGGCGGTGCTGCTGGCAGCGGCCTCCCTGTCCGGGGACGACGATCAAGATTGCATCGAGCAGTCCCACGTCGACCAGGCAGCCGAAGATGTCATCGCCAGCCGCGACACGCGGATGCTCGAGTACATGGAGCTGCTCGCAGTGTTCGAGTGTTCTGCCCGGCGGATGCTGCCGGAGCGGTTCCGGGATCTGGCGACCGACGACGTGCAGCAGCGACTCGATGCGCTGCGGCTTCAGTTGGGTCGACGGGCGATGTAAGCGCCAGGAGGGCTTGCCCTGAGCGTGGCGGCTGCATAGACCCGTCCGGCTGTCACCTGGGCCCTCGGGCCGTGGTGACCATCCTTCAGGGGGCCCTGTCCCCTGCATCCACGGGCGCCGCGGCGCCCGGGCAGGCCAAAGTCGGCATCCGTCGCGCCTGCTCACCCACGGAGCGAAGCATGTTCGCGATCGTTGCTACCAGCGGCAAGCAGTACCGGGTCGAGCCCGGTGCCAGCATTGTCGTCGACCGCATGGGCGCCGAAGTCGGCGACACCATCACCTTGGAGGAAGTCCTCCTGGTGAGCGGCGACGACACCAAGGTGGGCACCCCCACCGTGGCTGGCGCCAAGGTCATGGCCAAGGTCGTTGACCACCACAAGGGCGACAAGGTCATCGCCTTCAAGTACCGGCCCCGGGGCCGCTACCGTCGTCGTGTCGGCTTCCGACACAGCCACACCACCCTTGAGATCGTCTCGATCGACGCCTGAGCGAGGTTCCGAATGGCACATAAGAAGGGCCAGGGCTCGACCCGGAATGGCCGTGACTCCAATCCCCAGTACCGGGGAGTCAAGAAGTACGCTGGTGAGATCGTGACGGGCGGGAGCATTCTCGTTCGCCAGGTCGGCAGCAACTTCCACCCCGGCGTGAACGTCGGTGAGGGCCGCGATTACACGCTGTTCTCCAAGGTGGAGGGCACCGTGCGCTTTCACGTGCGCAACAACCGCAAGTTCATCTCCGTCGACCCGCTTCCCGAGGCCTGAAGCCCTGCCCCTTCTCGGGGTGGAGCTGGTCTCCGTGGGTCGCATCCGCCTCGTGCGTAGCAAGCAGGACCCATGAAGTTCGTCGATGAAGTCTCATTCCACATCGCCTCGGGCCATGGCGGCGCCGGGGCGGTGTCGTTTCACCGTGAGAAGCACGTGCCCCGTGGTGGCCCCGATGGGGGCGACGGTGGCCATGGCGGCGCGCTGATCTTCCGGGCCACCTCTGCCCGCAACACCCTGGTCGACTTCCGGTTCAACAAGACCTACCGCGGAGAAGACGGCCGAAAGGGCGACACGAATCAGATGACGGGCCGTGGCGGTGAGGACCTGGTGTTGTTGGTGCCCATCGGCACTCAGATCTCCGACGACGCCACCGACGAGCTGCTGGCCGACCTCGCCGACGAAGACTCCGAGTGGCGCATCGAAGGTGGCCGAGGTGGGAAGGGCAACCTCCACTTCAAGTCTGCGCGCATGCGCACGCCGCGCTTCGCCCAGGACGGCGAGCCCGGCACGGAGCTCAAGGTCCGTCTGGAGCTGAAGCTCCTCGCGGACGTCGGCTTGCTCGGGCTGCCCAACGCCGGCAAGAGCACCCTCATCTCCCGGATCAGCTCGGCCAAGCCGAAGATCGCCAACTACCCGTTCACCACGCTGGCGCCGAACCTGGGCGTGGTGCAGGTGGGCGTGGGCGTGTCCTTCGTGGTGGCCGACATTCCCGGCCTGGTGGAGGGCGCCGCAGAGGGCGTCGGATTGGGGCACCAGTTCCTCAGGCACCTCGACCGATGCCGTCTCCTGGTGCACCTCGTCCCCGCCGATCAGGTCGGCCTGCCCGACGACGGCCCCGAGGACGGCGTGCTGCTCTCGGAGGACGGCTCTCCACTGCCCGGGCCTGGGGAGTGCATGAAGCGGCTCAACGACGAGCTCGCGGCCTACGACGCGGCCCTCGCGGATCGTCCGCAGCTGGTGTGCCTGTCCAAGATCGACGCGGTGACCCCCGAGCGGGCCGAGAAGCTGCACGCCGCACTTCAGGAAGCCGCCGGCCGCAGAGTGCTCGGTCTGTCGGCGTTCACGGGCGACGGCCTCGACAAGCTGGTGCAAGCCATGCACCGCTGGTTGTCGAAGCCGGCAAGCTGAACGGCCGGCGCGGGACACGCCGGTCTTGGTCGAACCCTTTCCCCCCGGTGGACGGCGGGATATGCGACGGCCCCAACCCCGAAGCCCGGATGGAGGGCCCCATCGAGCCCGAAGACATCGCAACCGAACTCGCCAAGGCCGCCCTCGACAAGAAGGCGTTCGACGTGGTGATCCTAGATATGCGGGGACTTGTCGACTACTGCGACCTGTTCGTGGTGTGCACCGCGAGGAACCGTCGACAGGTGAAGGCGATCGCTGAAAACGTGCGGGTCTACGGCAAGCGCGAGCTGAAGCTCAAGCAGCACGCGATCGAGGGCCTCGAGGCCGCTCGGTGGGCGCTGGTGGACTTCGGCGACGTCGTGGTGCACGTCTTCGACGAGCCGATGCGGGGCTTCTACAACCTCGACGGCCTGTGGTCGGACGCGCCTCGGCTGGAGGCCCCGGAGGGGGGTGGCGTGGCCGCACCGTTCGACGACGACGACGACGACGACGACGACTTGCCGCAGATCAGCTGAGCGGTGGGGGACCGATTCCACGTTCTGGTGGTCGGTCGCCCCAAGTCGAAGTGGGCGCAGCAGGCGGTCGACGACTACACCAAGCGGCTGCGTCGCCTCGGCGGGGTCGCTGAGCGCGTGGTGCGCACCGAGCGCTTCACGGGCGACGTAGAGGCCGTGCGTCGTGGGGAAGGAGAGCGGCTTCGCGCTGCGGTCCGAGGCAGCCTCGTGTGCCTCGACGAGCGAGGGGACGATCTGGACACCGAGGCCTTCGCAGCGGCGGTCGACGGCCTTCGTCAGCGGGGGCCGGTGACCTTCGCCCTCGGCGGCGCATACGGGCACGATCCCCAGACGCGGAAGGAGGCGGCACGAACGGTGCGCTTGTCGTCGCTGGTGCTGAACCACGAGCTCGCGCGGGTCGTGCTCTACGAGCAGCTGTACCGCAGCCTCACTCTGCTGGAGGGGTTCCCCTACCACCACTGATGGCGAGAAGGCCTTCGGTGGGGCGGCCGAAGTAGTAGCCCTGCATGAGCTCGATGCCGCAGTCGCGAAGGGAGGCAGCCTCCTCGGCTTCCTCGACGCCTTCGGCGATGACCTGGGCCTCGGTCGCGCCGCCGAAGGTCGCCATCAGCTGGACGAGGCGCTGCTTGCGCGGCTCCAAGTGGATTCCGCGGACCAGGGACATGTCGAGCTTGATGAACTGCGGCTGCAGGTCGGCGAGGATCGACAGCGAGGAGTAGCCCGCGCCGAGGTCGTCGACGGCGATGGCGAAGCCAAGGGAGCCGATCAGACGGACCGACTCGTCCCAGTTCTCGATGTCTTGCAGGCGCGAACGCTCGGTGATCTCCAGGGTGATGCGGGAGGCCTGATGCGTGAAGGGCTGGAGATCCCGCAGGAGCGCGGCGGGGTTTCCCAGTTGCTCGGGGTGCAAGTTGACGAACAGGCCTCGTCCGACCGGAACCCGGTCGAGGCTGCCGAGGGCCGTTCGCAGCACACAGGACGCCACGTGCTCGATGGTGTGGTGGCGCTCGGCCGCAGCGAGGAGCGCCAGGGGTGTGGAGAGCTTGGCGTGGCGGGGGCGGAGCAGGGCCTCGTAGAAGATGGGCTCCGCGGTGGCGCCCTGGACCTTCACGATGGGCTGGAGCGCCATGCCGAGCATGTCTTCGCGGCTGGCCTCCTTGATGTCCTGCCGCTCTTGGACGTCGACGGCGCCCCGCTGCTCGGTGGTGTACCGCTCGAGCTGTTCCTGGCTGGACAAGGCCTCTGCGAGCTGGGTGAGCAGCTGGTCGAGCTGGAAGGGCTTGCGTACGACCTTCGCGACCTCGCCGGCGTTCACGGCCTCCACGAAGACGGGAAGCTCGGTGCGCCCCGTGCAGAGGATGCGAACGCAGTGGGGTTGCAGCTGGCGTAGCCGGGACAGGATCGTGAGCCCCGACTCGAACGAAAGGGTGTAGTCCACGATGGCCGCGTCGATCCGCTGTGCTTCGGCGAGCTGTAGGGCCTCGGTCACATCGGTGGCGGCCACCACGTCGTAGCCGGCACGCACCAGCGCCTTGCTGATGGAGCGCAGCACGATGCGGTCGTCGTCGACGACGAGGATGCGTCGAGCACCGGGCACGGTTCGGGTCTCTGGATTCACGGGCGTCGTCACCTGAATGGTTCCCCCTTATTCGACCATGGCTTGAGACTCTTGAGGAAACCTTGCCCAAGTCTTCCCGGAAGCAGCGATCTACCCGAATGCTGGCCGCGTCTGGGCCCCACGGGAGCCGCACGGGATCCAGGAGTCTGGATCAGCGGTCGAGTGCTCGCTCCGTGGGTCGGCGCGAAGGTTACCCGGGGCGGCGACCGTGGACCGCCGGAGGTGCCCCTTGCGTGTGTTGTTTGCCGACAAGCTTCCCGATCAGGCGCGCACTCGCTTGGCGTCCGCGGGCTTCGAGGTGCTCGCCGAGCCGGCGTTGGCCGGAGATAGCCTCACCGCACGTCTGGCCGAAGTCACGCCGGACGTGCTGGTGGTGCGGTCCACGAAGGTCACGGCAGCCCATGTCGCCGCCTCCCGCTCGCTCTCCTTGGTGGTCCGAGCAGGGGCGGGGGTCAACAGCATCGACCTGGACGCATGCTCGGGCGCTGGGGTCTTCGTGGCGAACTGTCCCGGCAAGAACGCGGTGGCGGTCGCGGAGCTCACCTTCGCGTTGCTGTTGGCGATCGACCGTCACGTCGTCGACGGGGCGGTCGACCTCCGCGCCGGGCGCTGGAACAAGGCGGCCTACAGCAAGGCGGAGGGCCTGAAGGGCCGGACCCTAGGGCTCCTCGGCTTCGGCGGCATCGGCCGAGCCGTGGCCCGTCGCGCCCGGGCCTTCGGCATGCCCGTGATCGCCTGGAGTCGCTCCCTCACCGACGAGGAGGCCGCAGAGGCGGGGGTGCAGCGTGCGGCGAGCCCCGAGGATGTCGCCCGGCAGTGCGACGTGCTCAGCGTGCATCTGGCCTTGACCCCCGAGACCCGCGGGCTCGTCGGGGAGTCGGTGTTCACGTCGCTGCGGCACGGCAGCGTGGTGCTCAACACCTCCAGGGCTGCCGTGCTCGACGAGGCGGCCTTGCTGTCGGCCCTGGACCAACGCGACCTGCGCGCGGGGCTCGATGTGTTCAGCGGGGAGCCCAGCGCCAAGGTCGGTGCGTTCGAGCATCCCCTCGGGGCCCACCCATCCGTGGTGGGAAGCCACCACATCGGCGCGTCCACCACCCAGGCCCAGCAGGCGGTCGGCGACGAAGTGTGCCGCATCGTCGAGGGCTTCCGCGACCAGGGGCAGGTCGGCAACTGCGTGAACATGCTGCTGCGGTCCAGCGCCGACCAGCGGGTCGTGGTTCGGCACCGGGATCGCGTCGGGGTCCTCGCAGGCATCCTCGCCCTCCTTCGCGAGGACGCCATCAACGTCCAGGAGATGGAGAACCTCGTGTTCCCCGGCGGGGCAGCCATCGCCCGCATCCAGGTCACGGGCAGCCCTTCGCCCGATCTCTGCGCACGCCTTGCGTCCGTCGAGCACGTCCTCCACGCGTCCGTCGCCCCCATCCAGGAGTAGTCCATGGCCCGCATCCACAACTTCTCCGCCGGTCCGGCGGTTCTCCCGGTGCCTGTCCTCGAGCAGGCCCAGAAAGACCTCATGGAGTACGGCACTTCGGGCCTCGGCATCATCGAGTGCAGCCATCGCTCCAAGATGTTCGATGACATCGTGCTGGCTTGCCAGGCTCGCATTCAGCGGCTGATGGGCCTCGACGACGATCAGGTCGTCCTGTTTCTCCAGGGTGGGGCACGCACCCAGTTCTGGATGTGGCCCGCCAACATCCTTCGTGGCGGCCGCGCCACCTACCTGGACACCGGAACGTGGGCCGCGGGCGCGGCCACCGAGGCCGCCCGCTACGGCACGGTCGACGTGCCCTGGTCCAGCAAGGCCGACAGCTGGGACCACGTGCCGGAGCCGCGGGCTTGGGGGCCGCTGCCCGAGGGCACCGTGTACCTCCACTACACCTCCAACAACACCGTCGCGGGCAGCGAGTATCACTACATCCCGGATGCGGAGGGCGCGCTCCTCGCGTGCGACATGTCGTCCGACATCCTGTCTCAGCGGATCGATGGCAGCCGCTTCGACTACATCTACGCGGGGGCGCAGAAGAACCTCGGCCCCAGCGGGGTCACCGTGGTGATCGTGCGGAAGTCGCTGCTGGCGCGCATGACGACCGACCTGCCCCAGATGGCGCGCTTCGACCTCCAGGTCGCCAAGAACAGCATGCTCAACACGCCGTCGACCTTTGGCATCTACGTGATCGACCGGGTCACGGCCTGGATCGAAGAGCAAGGGCTCGACGCCGTCGAGGCCCGCAACAAGGCCCAAGCCGACAAGCTGTACGAGCGCATCGCGACCTCCTCCTTGTTCCACCCGAAGGTGCGCGAGGGGTCGCGGAGCCGGATGAACGTGGCGTTCACCACCGGGGACGCTGATCGGGATCTTGATTTTGTCCAGCAGGCCTCGGATGCGGGCCTGTCGGGGCTGAAGGGCCACCGGTCCGTGGGCGGGCTACGTGCGAGCCTCTACAACGCCCAGACGGACGCCGCGGTGGACGCGCTGTGCGACTTCATGACCCGCTACCAGGCGTCCTGAGCGACGCGAACCGGGAGGCTCCCAATGGCCGAAGAAGAAGAAGAAAGCAACGAGATGGACCGCATCACGGTGGTCGACGACGAGGGCAACGAGCTGAACTGCGCGGTCATCGCCGTCGCTGAGGTTGGCGGCACCGACTACGCGCTGCTCGCGGAAGAGACCTCTCTGGCCGACGAGGACAACGACACCCTCGAGTTGCTCATCTTCGAGTACGACGAAGACGAGGAGTCGGGCGGCGTCGTGCTCACGGGCATCGAGTCCGAAGAGACCTTCCAGATGGTCCAGGCGTTCTTCCAGGAACTCCTGGAGAACAACGAAGAGGACTGAGCGCGAGGGCGCCGGGCGGTCAGCGCAGCTTGCGCACCGCCACGCCGCCCCGCAGCTTGGGCTCGAACCACGTGCTCTTGGGTGGCATCACCTCGCCGGCGTCGGCCACGTCGAAGAGCTGCTCGAGACCGGTCGGGAACAAGTGGAAGCCGACGCCGCTGTGCTTGGCGGTGAGCTTGGCGACGTGCTCCGGGCCCCGGATCCCACCCACGAAGCTGATTCGGCTGCTGCGGCGAGGGTCTTCGATGCCCAAGAGCGGCTTGAGAAGCTGCTCCTGCAGGACCGACGCATCCAGACGACCGACGGGGTCACTCGGCACGTGCTTCGGCACCAGGCGGTACCAGCGGCCCTCGAGCACCATGCTGTACTCACCCCGCTTGGCGGGCACCGAGGGGCCCTCGCTGACGTCGAACCGCTCGGCGATCTGCTGCAGCAACGTCTCGGGGGTGTGTCCGTTGAGGTCGTGAAGGACCCGGTTGTAGGCCATCACGTGGAGGCGGTTGGACGGAAAGATCCCGGCGAGGAAGTAGGCGCTCGCCTCGTCGCCACGCTGGCCATGGATGCGCGACGCGGCGGCGGAGCGGTGATGGCCGTCCGCCACATAGAGCTTGGGCACCTTCCCGAAGGCGGACTGCATGGCCTCGACCTGGTCCGGCGGCACCACCCAGAACGTGTGCTCCACGTCGTCGTCGGTGGTGACCTTCCAGGTGGGCTCGGTGGCGGACAGCGTGAGGATGAGGCTGTCGAGGGGCTCCTGGCTCCGATACGTCAGGAACACCAGTCCGACCTGGGCGTCGAGGACGTCCATGTGGTGGGTCCGGTCGTCTTCCTTGTCGGGCCGCGTGAACTCGTGCTTGGCGATCAGCCCATTGTCGTACTCGTCGACGGAGCAGGCAGCGAGCACGCCCACCTGCACGTGGTCGCCCATCTTCTGGCCGTACAGGTAGTAGGTAGCGGCGTCGTCGAGCTTCAGGAGGCCCTCTGCCGCGAAGCGGTCGAGGTTGGCGCGCGCCTTGCGGTAGGCATCCTCGGAGTGCGAGTCGGTCCCGGGGGCCAGATCGACCTCGGAGCGGGTCACGTGGAGGAAGCTGCGGGGATTGACAGCGATCGCGCGCGCCTCGTCCTCGTCGAGCACGTCGTACGGAGGCGCGATGATGTCGGCGGCCAGATCCTCGCGAGGACGGAGGGCTCGGAACGGTCGGACGTCGGCCATGGCGGGACTCCTGGGTGCGCGGCACCGTGGGGCGGTTCGGGCCCGCGCCTATCCTTTCCGCGGAGCGGTGGCCCGGATGCCCTCCGATGCGCTACCCTCCGTGCCTTCTAGGAACGATGCGGCGGCAGGAGATCGAGGATGGCGTTCGAGTGGGTGGCGGGCCTGTTCCAGTCCGAGCAGACCCGAGGACTTTCGGGGGACTCGGCCCATACGGTGGCCCTCGACGACGCCAACCCCTACTACAACTACCGGCTACGGCGACACAAAGCCGACGGTGACGTGATCGAGCGGCCCATGCTGCTCTGGTACACCTCGCCCTACGTGAAGCGCCGCCAGGGCCTCGGGACCCACGTGGCGAGCGAGGTCGGCGAGGGCGTCGCCAACTACACCGACGTGCTGGTGATTCTGTCGGAGGAAGACTTCGACCGGGGCACGGAGGAGTGGTCGGACGAAGCCACCCGTGTCCTCCAGGGCGAGTTCGAGACCTACTGTCGTCGAGAGGGCTTCTCGCGGCTCCACGCGCATCGACCCATCGCCCTACGCATCCTGCGGGACGGCTCCGACGAGATGGGCGGACAGCACCTCGGCCTCATCGCCGGGGAATTCGTCACGGGACTTCTGCCCAACTTGTACACGGGCCCCGTGCGCGGCAGCTTCCCGGTGATCGGGGTCAACGTCAATCTGCCCGGCGTCTGGGAGGGCTACCAGGAAGTCGGTCGGCTCTACAACGATCAGATCTTGTTCACCCTGGGCAATCACTGGCTCGACAACTTCCGGCACCCCGGCCTGGAGCAGGCGGCGCTCTACCGGCTCCGGCAGTACCCCGACGGTTCCTTCGTCCACATCGTCAACCCGGACCTGCAGGACAGCTACCAGGTCACCACGGCGAACCAGGGCGGCGCCAGCGTGCTCACCTTGGCCACCCGTGCGGGCAAGCCTCTGGCGTACATCGTCCTGGCGGTGATCGATCCCCCGTCGACCCGCCCCACCGGCACGCCTCCGCCCCTGGCGACGCCCAAGCCTTCTGCGCCTGGCAGCGGCTTGCCGTCCAGCCAGAAGCGGGCCCCGCAGGTGCCGAGCATCGCTCCGCCGATGCTCGCCGATGCAGAGCCCGTGCCCTCGGGTCCCATCACCGGGCCTCTGGGTCTCGGTGGCAAGACCATCGTGCCCGACGCACCCTCGGAGCGGATCTTCACGCTCCAAGAGCGGGGCGCCATGCTGCAGAAGGTGCACTTCTCGGCGTTCATGCTGGGCTACGACGTGTACCTCGGGCGTCGTGGTGAGCTCGGCACCCACGTCGATGATCCCGCTGCCACCTTCCAGGTGAGGAAGCGCTCAGTCAGCATCGTCGCGCACATCGACGGCGTGAAGGTCGGCGGCCGTCCCGTCCCGGCCGACGTCGAGGTACCCATCGAAGGGGACATGGGCATCGAGTTCGGTGGCCAGCGCTTCGAATACCGCGACCTCCGTTGGGTGAAGGCGGAGGGCTGGCCGTACGTCGGTGAGATCCGCCGTCCTGCCTCGTCGACCTACATGATCTGGGGCGAGGAATACCACATCGGTCGGTCACGGGAGTGCAGGGTCGTACTGCCCGATGAGCCGCGAAACGAGAACATCCACTGGAAGCCGTCCATGGGCGACGGCGCGACGATCCGGACCCGCACCAAGGAAATCCCGAAGTCGCGGTTTTACACCGACAGCATCATGGTGGCCTCCGAGCACGCCACGGTCGACCTGAAGAAGGAAGGGCCCGAGGTCGTGTGCCACGCCAAGCACTGCTACGTGTACGTGCGCCGCGGGGACGATGTCGAGGAGCTCTTCCCCTCGAGCTCGGGGCGCCAGCCTCAGGCCACTGCGCTGCAGCCCGGCGACGAGGTGCTGATCGGCAACTGCTTGTTCCACGTGGGCTTCACCCCTGCCAGCGACGCGGTGGCGACCGCTCCGGCGCCGAAGGTGGAGTTCACGGAACCCACGGCGGAGAGCCTGGCCGATGCGGTGGCGGGTCCCGATCTCGCGGGCCTCGACGGCGCGACGCCGCCTCCTGCGATGCAACGGGAGACGCCTAGCATTGCGCCCCCAGCGCTGCCCGACGACGAGGACGACGAGGACGACGAGCCGCAGCCGGACATCGCGGCCCCGGCCATGCTCGACGAGGCGGACACGGTGCCTTCGGTGTCCTCCGATGATGCGGCGTTCGAAGCGGCGTGGGCCGACGACGACGAAGAGACCCTGCGAGCACGGGGCCCAGTGAACGTCTCTGCGCCTCCTGCGGCGGACACGCCTCCACCGCCTCCCGTGCGTGAGGATGCCCCTGCCGCGCCCGAGGATGCGCCACGGGTCGAACAGACGCCCCCGCCGCTGGAGTTGTCGACGGGGCCGGACTCCATCCTGGACGACCTCGAGGAGTCCTCCGATGACGAGCCGACCACACCGGGGATCATGGTTCCCCCCGATCTCGATGGCCCTGCCTACGAACCGTCCGATGCGCTGCAGGCGCACCCGGCCGACACCGGGGAGGAGTCCTTCCCGCCGCTGGAGCTCGGCCCCGACGTAGGGGGCTGGGATCAGGAGACGTGGGACAGCACACCCCGAGGCCTGGACGCCGTGGTGTCGTCGGCCGAGGACGAATCCGTCGACGATGCCCCGACCGGGTCTGCGCAGCTGCCCCTGGCCGACCTCGACGAGACCCCGTCCACGGTGCCGACGCCTTTCCCGGACATCCAGAGCGCGGAGACCCCTCCAGGTGCCGTCGTGGCGGACGCCTCTTCGCTCGCGCCCGACACGGTGGAGGAAGACGAAGGACTGCTGGAGGACACCGAGGAGCCCGACGCTGCCGAGGAGGAGCCCCACGCTGCCGAGGAGGAGGCCGCCGCGGCCGCCGCCGACGAGGCGCCGGCCGACGACGTGCCGCCCGCGCTGCCCGACGAGGCCTTCACTGCCCTCGAGACCGTGCGCATGCCTCGCCCCGTCTTCGACGACGTCGAAGCGGCGCCTACGGAAGAAGCACCGCTGCCGGTCGCCGAAGAGCTGGACGACGCATCGGCTCCCGCGGGGGGCAGCGTGGTGTTCATGGATGACTCCGAGGCTCAGTTCGAGCTCGGGCGTCCGCTTCACCTGGTCCAGTCTGGGTGGATGATCAACGGCGAGGTGGTGCTCGGCAACCACGCCGAGGCCGAGCTGGTCTTGCCCGAGAACCGGATCACGGAGGAGCAGGTCTTCGAGGCCCGCGACTACTTCCGTCTCAAGGTTCGGGGTCGGCGCGGCACCCTCACCATCCTCACGCCGGGTGAGGTACTCATCGACGAGGGCGATCCCGAAGAAGCGTCGTACAGCGACGTGGAGAAGCGGATCATCGACATCATCCGCCGAGACGACACGGGGGAGGAAGACTTCGCGGTCCGTCTGCAGCTCCGTGCCGACAAGGCGCTCCCCGATCCCCGCGCCCGCCTGCTTGGCATCGACGTGGAAGACCCGCTCGCGGCCGCCCTGGTGACCCGCGGGCTGCCGAAGGGCGCCCCCCGCACCCTGCCCCTCGGCGCTGGCCTGGTGGTCACGCTGCAGTTCGACGGGACCACCGTGACCGTGTCCGACTACCTCGGCACCTACCGATCCGAATCGGGCTTCCGACCCTTCTTCGTGCAGCGTGAGGGCAAGCGCTTCGTGACCGCTCCGGAAGACGGCACCGCCTTCGAGTTGTCGCCGGGGGACCGCGTCGTGGTCGACGCCTGCGTCTACGTTCTGCGGCAGGAGTAGGCGGGTGGGGTACCACGTCGGCGTCGTCTGCGATCGAGGCACGCCCCCCGAGGCGGGTGGCCGCGACCGCAACGAGGACAGCTTCTTGGTGTGCGCTGCGGGGGAGGCCCGCATGCTGGCCGACGGCGTGGAGCAGCGGCGCCCCATCGAGGGCGATGGTGTGCTGCTGGGCGTCTTCGATGGCATGGGCGGCCACGCCTCCGGCCACATCGCCTCTTCGGCGGCCGCGAGGGTCCTCGCCAAGCTCTACCAGCCGGGCACGCCAAGGAGTCCTGCTCGGGTGCTTCTGCGCTACCTCCGCCAGTCCCACGACACCCTCCACCAACGCACCCTCGGTGCCGACGGCCGCGGCACGATGGGGACGACCGCCACGGTGGCTTGGCTGCTCAGGGGGCAGCTGCACTGGGCACATGTCGGGGATTCCCGCATGTACCTGTGGCGGGCCGGTCGCCTCACGCAGCTCACCCAGGACCACACACGCAATGCGTTCCTGGCGCGGGATGGTCGTCCCGAAGAGCCCGATGGGTTTCACCTGGCCCAGAACTTCATCTTCGGCAGTCGCGGTCTTGGCCACGACGCTCAGCTTCGGCTGGAGCACGGGGTGGACAGCGGGACAGAGTCCTTGGAGTCCGGCGACCGCATCATGCTGTGCTCGGACGGGATCTCCGGTGTGCTCTCGGCGGCGCGGTTGGCGGAGTTCCTGGGGTCCGGGGAAGGGGCCGAGGCCCAGGCGAAGGCCATGGCGACGGCGGCCATCGCGGCAGGTTCCCTCGACAACATCACGGCCGTGGTGGCCCTGGTCGACCCGCAGCCGGACGACGATCTCACGACATGGGACGACGACGGCGAAGAGACCGTGATGTTCTGATGGCCAGGACCACGCGATACTGCGCTACCTGCCTCACGACGTTCTTCGAGGACCCCGAGCGCTGCACCAACATGACCTGTGGCGCGGCCCGTCCCGGCGGTGGGTGGGGCGTGCTCCTCGGTCCGGGGGATCTGCTCGACCGGCACTACCTGGTGGAGCGGGTGCTCGCGGTCGGCGGGGCGGGCCTCACCTACCTCGCGCGGGAGAGCGACGGCGAGAACAATGCCGTCGGGCCGCCCGTGGCCATCAAGGTCCTGTACACCGCGCGGGACACCGGACCATTCCTGCGGCGGCTCTCCAACGAGGCGCAGATCCTCCAGGAGCTCTCCCATCCCCACATCGTGCACTGCCTCGGGTTCGTGCACCGCGCGGGCCACGAACCCTACCTGGTCACGCGGTTCGAAGAGGGAGGCTCGCTCCAGCAGCACGTCGAGCGGGTGGGGCCCCTGCCGAGCCACGTGGCTGTGGCCATCCTCCGACAGGTGCTCCTCGCCCTGGACGTGGCCCATCAACGGGCGGTCGTGCATCGGGACCTCAAGCCCGACAACGTCCTGCTCGATCGCCGCTGTGGGGCCGACGAGGTGCCCCATGTGCGGGTGGCGGACTTCGGCATCGCCAAAGTGCACGGCGGCCTGACCGACCGCATCACCAAGCTCGGCAGCTTCGTCGGCACCCCCGAGTACGCCGCCCCCGAGCAGTTCGAGGGGCTGCCGCCCACGCCGGCGACCGACCTGTTCGCCGCGGGGGGGCTGCTGTGGTTCCTGCTGTCTGGGAAGCCCCCGGTGAAGTTCAGTCAGCGGCATGACCTCGGGACGTCCTACGACGAGCTCCTCGACCAAGTGCCCCCGCGGCTCGATGCGGGGCCCACCTCCATCACCGACGACTTCGAGCGCAACCTCCTGCAGGATGTCCTCGACCACCTGATGGCCACCGAGGGAGAGGCGCGGTGGACGGTGCACCAGGTGCTGCACCGCTTGCTTCCGATCGGCGACGGACAGGGCCTGTCCCGGGGCGTCTCCACGCTGGAGGTGACGGCCGAGAATGCCCCGATCCGGACGACGGGACCGGTCGCCACGCTGGACACCACGGGGGGCCTCCCGGGCCGGGGCAAGGCGTTCGTCGTGGAGGGGGAGACCGCGGTCCCTACGGCGGGATCGTCCACCTTGGACCAGGAGCCGACGACGCCTCCGGAGGCTGAGGACACCTTCGAGGATCTCGACGAGTTCACGACGGCTCCTGCAGACGAAGGGCCGCCCCGCCCGGCCCCGTCCGTCGCCGGCATGGAGGCACCGGTGGCCGGCGCACGGGTGGCCGACACGGTGCCTCCGCCCCCGCCCCACGCCCCTCCGGCTCCCCCGCCGCCCGTGGAGGGGGCCACGCCGCCCCCGGTGCCGCGCGCCGAGGCTCGACCGCGGCTCGAGGAGCCCGTGGCAGCGACCCCGGAGCCCGCGGGCTCCACCGCCTGGGTGCCCCGTGCAGAGCTGGTCGGCGACGGGCTCACACCGGGTCCGTCCCCTCGACAACTTCCCGACGTCGCGGTGACCGCCGACCTGCCCGAGCCCCCGCCTCAACCGCTGGGCCGGTCGCCGTCACCGCCGCCGGGGCCCGAGCCGTTGGAGGCCGAGACGTCCCTGGCCGGCGGCGCCGTGCAGGCCGCAGGCTGTCTGGGGCTGTCCTTCGTCTCAGTCACCGCGACGGCAGGGGTCGGTCTCGCGGCCACGCTGGCTTTGCTCCTCGGCGCTGCATGGGGCTTTGGTTGGTTCGACGCGACGAGTGGAACGACCGATCCGCTGGTGGTGCGCGCTCGCCCCCCCCACCGGTGGGCGCAGGCGCCGCAGCTCCTGGGGAGCAGCAAGCGGGGGGTCGTGCGTCGACGGGCCGTGCAGGACGCTCTGTCGGCGCGGTCCGGGGCCATCGGACGCCGCTGCGAGGCCAAAGGGCACGCCGTCGTGGAGTTGTTGTGCGAGCCCGATGGGACCATCGTGCACGCCCTGATCGACGACGGGTGGTTGGAGCCGAAGGTGCGGACCTGCGTGGAGCGGGAGCTCTCGGGCTTTGCCCTGGGCGTGCGGATCCCGAAGGAGTCTCGGGTCCGGGTCGCAATCCCGCTCGAGTAACGGTCAGCGCAGCAGCGCCCCGGCGGCCTCGACCCGTACCTGCTGCACCTCGTCGGCGAGCAGGGCCTGAAGCAGGTCGGCGTGGTCGGGGCCGCCATGGGCGCCCAGGGCCCGTGCGGCGCTCGCCCGCACCGCCGGGTCGGGGTCTCCGGTCGCTTCGCGAAGGACCTCCACCGCGCTGCGTGCGAGCGCCCGGTCGGCCGGACCATGGCCCAGAGCTTGAGCGGAGGCCTCCACACCGAGGAGCCGCACGTCTCGATCCACGCTCTGCAGGGCCTCTGACAGGCGCTGGGCATGCTGACCGGTGCGGGCGGTGAGGAGCAGCTCGCCGTAGCTCCGCGCCAGGTCTGGGCCCGCGGAGGAGGCCTTGCGGATGAGGGCCTCGGCCGCGGGGTCGTCCCACGTGGCGATCCGGTCGAGGACCTCCATGCGCTCGTAGACGTCGCCCCCGAGGGCCCGGCGAAGCTCGACCTCGCCCTTGGGATCACCGAGGCGCATGCGAACCGCGGCGATGGCGGTGGCGAGCTCGGGCTCGACGCGATCTTGAGCGTCGGCGAGGGAGGGCAGGAGCGAGGCGTCTCCGTGGAGCGCGACGGCGTCCATCAGGTCGAGGTCGAGGGGCAGCTCCCCGGTGCGCAGCGCGGCCTCCACGGCGGGCCGGGCGTCATCGTCTCCGTGGTGCCAGGCCGCGAGGGCGAGGGGGAGGCGGTCCCACGGCTCCGCCACCGTGGCCCAGGCCTCCGTCAGGTCCACAGAGCCCCGGGGCAGCAGCAGCGCCGCCAGGGAGCGTGCCGTGGGGTCGGTGTCGTCCCGCTCGACGAAGCCGCGCAGCAGCGGGGCCCCGGCCTCTGGCCGCGTCGACAGGGCGCGAATGGCGCCCCGCTGCACCCAGGGGGACGGGTCGAAGAGGGCCCGGGCGCCCCAGCCCTCCACGTCGTCGCTGCTCAGGACCAGCAGATGAAGGGCGCGGGCGCGAACGGCCGGGTCGAGGGACTCGGAGGCGGACTCAAGCAGGGCCTGGGGGGCCTGAGCGTCCACCGCCTCGACCGCTTCGGGGAGTGTGGGATCGCCGAGGGCGGACGGGGCCTTGGGGCAGCCGGTCGACACGACGAGGATCAGGAGGAGCCGGGCGATGGTGTGCATAGGCTGCCTGGACACGCGGCGGACCCGCTCGGTTCCATCGTGGCCCGGTCGGGCGGGCACGGGCGCTACATCCGGGCCCGACGAAGGGCGGCGCTCGGGTGCTGCGGGTGGGCCTTGACGAGGGCATCGAGGGCCTCGGTGGCCTTGGCCGGGTCATCGCTCTCGAGCTGCAGCATGACGGCGGTGCGCGTGGCCTCGAGGGACTGCTCGGTGATGAGCTGCCGGGACTGCTCGAGGGTGGTCCAGATCTGGTCGCGAAGGTCGGGCTTGGTGGCGACCGACAGGGCTTCTTCCAGCGGAGCGATCGCTTCGTCGGCCTTCTTCATCGCCAGCAGCTGCCGCGCCTCGGAGGCGTTGTTCTGGGCGGCGACCATGGACTCGGTGGCCGTCCAGCCGAAGTGGTCGATCACCACCAGGTCGCTTCGGAAGTTGGACTCCAGCTCCCGCTTGGCGTCGCGGGCCACCCGACCAGAGCGGCTGGCGCGCGCGAGGAGGCGGTCGCGCTCGGCTTCCCGCTTCAGGCGCTTCGCGTGGGCGTCGGCGACGTGGGGCTGCAGGGACTCGAGCACGAGGCCTTCGGCCGTCGCGAACGCGAAGTTGTCGACGTAGGAGTACGACGCGGGGTCGGTGGAGAGGACCCGGTAGAAGTCCTGGAGGGCTTCCTTGCGCTTCCCTGCCGCCATGTTGCGGGTGCCGGAGTCGGCCAGCTCCTGCAGGGGCATGGAGGGGAGGCCCCCGGGAGGCTTGATCTCCCAAGTGGGGGCGTCGTGGGTGGCAGCAGGCATGCCCGCCGGCTGCAAGGCGACCAGGACGACGACCACGGCGATGAGCAGGGCGAACAGAAGGAACGCGAGCCCCAGCACCACCACGATGGCGAGGATGCCGAGCACGAGGCCACCGCGGCCCTTCTTGGGCGGAGGAGGCTCTTCCCAGGAGCTCTGCCAGTCGCCGCCGCCGCCATCGGAGGCGGGGGCATCGGCCGCGGCTTCCTGGTAGCGGGTGAACCGCATCTCGGTGTTGCCGATGCGCACGATGTCGCCGTCGGCCAGGGTGCACTCGCGCACCCGCACGGCGTTGACGAACACGCCGTTGGCGCTGCCCATGTCGCGCAGGACGTACTCGCCGGACTGCAGGCTGATCTGGCCGTGGTGGCGCGACGCCGCAGGATCCGGGATGACCACGTCGCGGTCTTCGGCCCGTCCCATGGACAGGCCCCTGCTGCTGATGGGGTAGGAGTTGCCGGCGAGGCCGGTGCCGACGACCACCTCGAGGCGCGCGGGAGCGACCTCGTCGTCGTCGAGGGGGCGTGCGCCCCCAGCACCTCGGATGCGGAACTGCAGCACGAACGGGTCGACGACGATCTCGTCGCCGTCGCTGATGGGCTGCGACTGGATCCGGTAGCCGTTGTAGTAGGTGCCGTTGCCGGACCCGAGGTCCTCAACGGTGACCTCACCTCGGCTGACGTACACCTGTGCATGGCGCCGGCTCACGCCGACGTCGGACAACACGACTTCGTTGTCCTCGGCGCGGCCCATACGGGTCGCGCCTTCTTGCAAGCGTACGACGCGGTCGGCCTGACCGGGCTGCTTGATGATGACCTCGACGGACTCGACCACCGCTCGACGCTCCTACGAAAACGGCCAATACCACGGACGCTTGGGCTTGGCGCCCTCGTCTGCGGCGCCTTCAGATGCTCCATTCCCAGGCGACCGCCCACCAGGCGCCGATCGCTTGTCGTCGAGCCACTGCAGCTCGAAGGAATGCAGCGCAATGGTGAGCATGTCGCCCACCTTCAGGGCCTTGTGGCCACTGATCCGCACATCGTTGACGAACACCCCATTGCGGGAGCCGGCATCCTGCAGCCACAGAGACCCATTGTCGAACAACAGGCGGGCGTGGAAGCGGGAGACGCCCTCGTCGGTGACGACGACGACGTTGTCTTCCGAGCGCCCGATGCCGATGCCGCCATCTGGGATCTGAAAACGCTGTCCGGCCAAGGCCCCGGCAGTGCACACCAGGACCGGGATGTCTGCCATTGGAAGACCTCCGGCGCGCACTCTATCAGAAGGGATCAGGCCGGAACAGAGCCGCGGCCGCTGTCGTCGGTGGGCGGGGAAGAATTGGCCCTGAGGGGCAGCCAGCGGGCGCTCCAACGGTGCCATTCCTCGGAGGTGAACCAGGCAGGGTAGAGCGCCAGCATCGCCCACGGGAAGATGCCCAGGTTCATCACCAGGCCGAGATTCACGTGGAACCAGGCCCCCAACAGGAGCCAGATCCACTCCAGGCGGTACCCGTTGGCGATGCGCCCGATGCGCCCCGCTCGCTCGGGGTATCGGCGCCACCAGAAGAGCAGCAGCACGAGGGGGTAGGTGCACTGGTAGAGGATCGTGGTCGCGGTGCCGATCTGGGTGATGAAGAACCAGGGCTGCGCACGGGTCCATCCGAAGTCGTAGGCGGCGACGGATGGGTCTTGTAGGGCGAAGTGGAGCGCCGCGAATCCGCCCATCGGCCACCACGTGAGCCCGCTCTTCAAGAAACCGGCCGACGTGTACATCAGGATCATCTGCCCGAGCACGAGGCGACGGGGCCAAACGGAGACCGGCGTGGGGTCGGCCCAGCGCCCGGTGCGTGCCAGGGCGTCGACAGAGAGCGTACGGCCGAAGTCGCCGAACACCATGAGCACGAGGATGTTGCGGATCAGCTGGTCGATGCCCCGATCGCCGGTCGGCAGGATCCCCGTCCATTGGATCCACAGGAAGAGCAGGATGGCGGCGGCCATTCGGGTGCGGAACCCCAGGAGCAGTGCGACGGCGGCCAGGGTCATCGAGGCGTGCAGCGCCACCCCCGACAGCTCGGTGGCCCCGAACCACTCGATCCACATGGGCCAGACGGTCCGGGTCATGACGTGGGACCAACCGCCGTGCTCTTCGCCGGCGAACAAGGGCACCACGAGGTTCAGGCGCCAAATGTGAAGGAGGTCGTACACCACGCACAGCGCGATGCCGATCCGCACCAGCGCCATGGACGTGCCCGCCTCGGCCTCTCCCCAGAAGCGGACGATCTCCTGCCACGTGGTCTTCAAGCGGTTCATCGCAGGGCCCACAGGCTGGCCTTGCCGCGATCCAGGATGCGCTCGTTGCTAGGGGTCACGGTGTCGTCGAGTTTCTCCCACGGGGCGCTCGCGACGAACTGCTCCCGGCGCACGCGCACCCGTGCGGCGTCGGGGTAGTCGGCGAAGGCGCGGCGGGCTGTCCAGCGGCAGAAGGCCTCGTACAACGGGGCGGGGCGATCCTTGTGGATCGTGTCCCAGGTGCCGCGGACTCGGCGGTATTTGAAGCGCTCGTTCTCCCAGGGGTACTCGGTCCGGAGTCTGGCGCTGATCCGACGCCACTCGCCGTCGACCTCGACATCGACCACCAAGCGCTCGGGCTTCTCGGTGACCACCGCGAAGAGGCCCCACTGCTGAGTCGTACGAATGGTCGAGAAGAAGGGGCGCACCGGGGCCTGGACCCAGTTCCCGGCCTCCCTCAAGGCGAGGTAGGCGTCGACCACCTGCTCCTGGAACTCGGCTCGGGAGCCCACGATGCCCGTGGGCGCGAGCCAGCTGTGCCACAGCTCGACGTCTCCCTTTCGCCACTCCGCCCGCTTGTCGTCCTCGACGGTCTTGCGGGGGAAGGGGATGGCCTGGAGGAGGTTGCCGATCACCACCAGGCACAAGACCGCGGCGCGGATCTGTGGCCAGCGGTCGCGCAGTCCCCTCATGGGCGCACCCCGAACAGTCCCTCGAAGTTGTCCTCGAGCTGGTCGAGAGCGGCCTCTTCGCTCACGCCCCACAGCTCGGCGGCGAGCGACAGGGTGTGCTGCACGTTGGCGGGCTCGTTGGTCGTGCCACGCACCGGCGAGAGGTAGGGGCAGTCGGTCTCGAGGAGGACCTTGTCCCGGGGCATGGTCTCCAGGAGGCGTCGGAAGCTCTCGACCCTCGCCGCATTGGCGGGGATCGACAGCCAGTGGCCGTGCTCGGCGATGCGACGCCCGAGCTTGACCTTGCTGCTGAAGCAGTGCCAGTCGACCCGGGTGGCGCCCATCTCTTGGAGCACCTCGAACATTCGGCGCTCGGCCTTGCGGGAGTGGGTGATGATCGGCTTGTCGGCTTCCATCGCCAGCGCGACGAGCTCGCGAAACACCTTCTCCTGCGCCTCCCAGAAGGGCTCGGGCACCCAGTAGCGATCCAGGCCGATCTCCCCCACGGCGAAGGCCTCCTCGACGTGGTCGCGCACCCAGGCGACGCCCTGCTCGGCGGTCGGGGGTGGCTCGGGGTCGTCGCGGGGGTACTCGACGCCGGCTTCCTGCATCGGCCCCAGCACGGTGTCGACCGGGTAGAACCCGAACGCGGGGCGGACGATGTCGGAGCGAGACGCCAAGGCCGCGACGGCCTCGTTGTCCTTGGGGTTCAGCCCGTTGACGACGATGGTGGTGACCCCGGCCTCTGCGGCCCGCGCGAGCACGTCATCCTCCTGGCTGGCCAGCCGGCGATCGGTGAGGTGGGCATGGACATCGAAGAGGCCCATCGGGCGTGGCTCCTGCGCAGCGTCGGGTCAGGCGACGAAGGCGACGTAGCACAGCATGACCAGGTCGAGGAGCAGGAGCACCACCACAGTGGCCAAGCCGAGGTCCGGACGGCGGCGCATCGCGCGCTTCACCTTGCGCTGCAGGGTGTCTTGGCCGGCGGTGGTGGGCTCGGCGTTGCGCCAGCGGCGAAGGTCGTCGGCGAGGGCGGACCCGTGGGGGTAGCGGTCCTCGGGGCGGAGGGACGTAGCCTTGGCCGCGATGTCGAGCAGCTCCTGGTCGACCGTTTCCTTCCCGCCCGGCGTGAGCTTGCCGGCGCGCACCACGTCGATCATCTCGCTCATGTTCGCGGCCCGGTACGGGTGCTCCAGGTAGGCCACCTCGTAGAGCATCAACCCCAGGGCGTACACGTCGGACTCGGGTCCCAAACCGCTGGTGCGGCCGTTGGCCTGCTCGGGCGACATGTAGGCCACGGTGCCCATCAGCGCGGTCACTTCGGTGTCTTCGCTGGCCATGCGGTCGCGCCGGACCTGGACGGTCGACAGATCGGCGAGGGGGCCCCGGCGCTTCACAATCTTCGCCAAACCCCAGTCCGACAAGTAGACGGTGCCGTGCTCGCCGATCAGGACGTTGGCAGGCTTGAGGTCGCGGTGCACGACGCCCTTGTCGTGGGCGTAGGCGACGGCATCGACCACCCGCATCAGCAGCGCCAGTCGTTCGGGGAGGCGCTCCCCGGGCTCCAAGGTGCCGTGGTCGCGATGCTCTTTGGTGCGCCGGAGGTGCTGCGTGAGCGTCTCCCCCTGCACCAGCTTCATGATGTAGCCGAGCTCGCCGTTGGGGCCTTGCTGCAGGCCGTGGATCGGGACGATGTTCGGGTGATCGAGCTGGGCGGCGATCCGCGCCTCGCGCACCATGGCCTTGCGGAACTTCGGGTCGTCGACTTCCTTGCGCTTCAGGCGCTTGAAGGCCACGTCTCGGAGCAGCTCTCGATCTCGGGCGAAGCACACCTCTCCCATCGAGCCGGCGCCGATCACACGGATGATCTCCACGTCGGATTCACGACGGGGGGTGCGGTCGATGGGGTCGGGCGTAGGGCGATGCACGGCGGCAGCATACCGCCCGTGGGTACCGGCACCCGAATCCGACGACGGTGAGCCCGAGATTCGCTCGATAAGCTTGCTTATCGCGTGCGACTCGAAGGGCGAGCCTAGGAGGATTCTCAACGAGCGGCCTTTAGGTCGCGCAACAAGTGGGATTCCAAGTGGACTTTCGAGCGCAGCGAGACGGTCCGGTTGGAAATCCGACGACGGTGAGCCCGAGATTCGCTCGATAAGCTTGCTTGTCGCGTGCGACTCGAAGGGCGAGCCTAGGAGGATTCTCAACGAGCGGCCTTTAGGCCGCGCAACAAGTTGGATTCCAAGGGGACTTTCGAGCGCAGTGAGACGGTCCGGTTGGAAATCCGACGACGGTGAGCCCGAGATTCGCTCGATAAGCTTGCTTATCGCGTGCGACTCGAAGGGCGAGCCTAGGAGGATTCTCAACGAGCGGCCTTTAGGCCGCGCAACAAGTTGGATTCCAAGGGGACTTTCGAGCGCAGTGAGACGGTCCGGTTGGAAATCCGACGACGG
>Ga0316204_10001869_pt1 | contig 52686 bp, 41 predicted proteins | sample 6monrhotite_MG_2_FD_205661 | JGI IMG/M metagenome (GOLD analysis project Ga0316204, IMG submission 205661) | Microbial mat bacterial communities from mineral coupon in-situ incubated in ocean water Damariscotta River, Maine, United States -... | ecosystem: Environmental > Aquatic > Marine >... | reverse complement strand
TGCAACAAATTCTTTTGCCTTCGCCTTGTTCTTAGGCATGACAACGCGGGCCGGAATGCCAACGGCGGTAACACCGGCGGGGATATCTACATGGACAACGGCGTTGGCACCAACACGGGCGCAATCACCAATAACGATGGGCCCCAAAACCTGGGCACCGGACCCGATGATGACATCATTTCCCAAAGTCGGGTGACGCTTCTGGTCCACCTGGGCATGAGAATCAATAGATGGCGCCACGCCGCCCAGGGTAACCCCCTGATAGATCGTCACATCGTCACCAATAATTGATGTTTCACCGATTACGACACCGGCCCCATGATCAATTACGAACCGGTCACCAATCTTCGCGCCGGGGTGAATTTCGATCATCGTAAGCCAGCGCCCGACACTGGATATAAAACGCGCCAGCAAGCGCCAGTCAGCGCCCCACGCAACATGGGACAGTCTGTAAAACAGCACGGCATGATAACCCTGATAGCAGAGCGCAACTTCGAATCGCGATCTGGCAGCCGGGTCACGGGCCATAAAAGCATCAATATCTTCTCGAAACCTCTTGAACATCGGCGTTTATTCTTTATATCTGAGGCAGATTCTTCGCTGGTGGGCCGTACAAACCGTGCCCCCGCTTTGAAATGCATTAACCCTTGATTGTTGTCAGGAATATATTAATCCCGACTACAGAAGTCAAGTATTTATACGTATTTTGGCGCAGCACTTGTTACCCATACCCATTCATAAAAGTCGGACAAAACACGCCTCACCCTAAGTTTCCTGTAATGACAAGATTAAAGAAGCAGACCTGAACCATGCCCGAAGTTATCTTCAATGGCCCGGAAGGGCGTCTCGAAGGCCGCTACCACCACTCAAAACGGCCCAATGCCCCCGTCGCCCTCGTGCTCCACCCCCATCCGTTGCACGGCGGCACCATGAACAACAAAGTCACCTACGCGCTGTATCAGACATTCGTCAAACGCGGGTTCTCGGTGCTTCGTTTTAATTTCCGTGGTGTCGGTCGCTCCCAAGGCCAATTCGACAACGGACTGGGTGAACTGAGCGATGCCGCTTCCGCGCTGGACTGGATGCAGACCCACAACCCCAACGCAACCACCTGCTGGATCGGCGGATTTTCCTTTGGTGCCTGGATTTCCATGCAGTTGATGATGCGCAGGCCGGAAATTGGCGGTTTTATATCTATCTCACCACCTGCTGAAGACAGTGACTTCTCGTTCCTGGCGCCCTGTCCGGCATCGGGCCTGATCGTTCACGGCGAAAAGGATGAAATCGTCCCTAAGGAAGCCGTTGACAAGCTGGCGGCTAAACTGTCGAGCCAGAAAAATATCGTCATCACCTATGAAACCGTCCCCGGCACCGACCATTTCTTCTCGGACTCCATGGACATCCTGAACGGTCACGTGGGCGATTATCTGGATAAGGCTTTCGCAGAAAAAGCGGCCTGAACCAAGCGTCTCCAAGATCACGGACTAAACGACACCCCGCCGCACTGCGGTTCGGGGACGCCGGTTGTGCCGGGCTCGCTAAGCGGCAGCCCGGACAACGATCTGACGGCAAGGTATGCGAAGGCCTGAGCCTCCAACATGTCGCCATTCCAGCCGACCGCTTCGACCGGATCGACGGGCACAGCCAGCGCCTTGGCCAGTTCATCCATCATATAGCCATTCTTCCGGCCACCACCGCAAACCAGCCAACGGTGCGCCGGGGCGGGGAAATAGTCTTGCGCCCGAACGATTGCGGCAACGCTTAAGGCAACCAGTGTCGCAGCACCGTCGGCGGCCGACAGTCCGGTCAGGCCAGCGGCCGAAAAATCATCCCGGTCGAGGGATTTGGGCGGAAGCAAATTAAAATAATTGTTCTCGAGCAATGCCGCCAAACGGTTTTGATCGACCGTGCCGCCACGGGCCAGAAGCCCGCCTTCGTCCATGGGGCGATTGATCATGGAAGCCGTCCAGTCGTCGACAAGGGCGTTTCCGGGACCTGTATCAAACGCCAGCAACCGGGCATCCTGAGCCCCACCAATATATGTGACATTGGCGACGCCACCGATATTCAACACCGCCAGCGGCGTGTCCAGGTCATGGGCAAGAGCGCGGTGATAAAGCGGCGCAAATGGCGCACCCTGGCCACCGGCGGCAACATCGGCTGTGCGAAAATCGGCAACGACCCGGCAACCGGTTTGCTGCGCCAGCAAAGCACCATCGCCGATTTGCACCGTCAACCGCTGATCTGGACGATGCAGCGTAGTTTGACCATGAAAACCGATGACATCAATATCGGTTGCCTTCAAAGCATTATCATCGAGTAGGCGATTTACCGCTGCGGCATTGCGCAGGGTAAGTTCGCGGGCAATTTTTGCGACACCGGGATCATCGGCTGTCTTGCCAAGGCAAGCGCGCAACTGCTCCCGGAATTCGGCGTCATAGGGAATTCCAAGACCCGGCCCCGGACGCACACTGTCCTCGCCATCGGTATGAACGAGTGCCACATCGACGCCGTCAAGGGATGTGCCGCTCATCAGTCCTACGGCGGTCAGGATTTTTCCGCGCATCAGTGTCACCCGGATTGTTGTTTCTTTCGTCTTGTATATGTTAATAACCGCGACCACCCCTTAACACCAGAGGTACCAACAACCGATGACCAGCCACCGTTCAGACTTTATCCGTGACGTCGTCGAGCGCGGTTACCTTCACCAGTGCACCGACATCGAAGCGCTTGATGCCCTGGCCGCCAAGAAATCCATTTCGGCTTACATCGGGTTCGATTGCACGGCACCCAGCCTGCATGCCGGTAGCCTTGTCCAGATCATGATGCTGCGCCTGATGCAAAAATCAGGACATAAACCCATTGTGCTTATGGGGGGCGGCACGACAAAGGTGGGGGACCCATCGGGCAAGGATGAAAGCCGTAAAATACTGGACGATGCCGCTATCGCCGCCAACATGGCAGGTATCAAGGATGTATTTTCAAAATTCCTGACCTTTGGCGATGGCCCCACAGATGCGATCATGGTCAACAACGACGACTGGCTTAAGGGTCTTGGCTACATTTCCTTTCTGCGCGACATCGGGCCGCATTTTTCGATCAATCGCATGCTTAGCTTTGATTCCGTCAAATTGCGCCTGGAACGCGAACAGAACCTGAGCTTCCTTGAATTCAACTATATGATTCTCCAGGCCTATGATTTCATGGAGCTTGGCCGCCGCAACGATTGTGTCCTGCAAATGGGCGGATCGGACCAATGGGGAAATATCGTCAACGGTGTCGAATTAAGCCGCCGCATTGATCAGCGCGACCTGTATGGCCTGACCACACCGCTGTTGACCACGTCCTCGGGTGCCAAGATGGGCAAGACCGCCGCCGGTGCCGTATGGCTAAACGCCGACATGCTTTCCCCTTACGATTACTGGCAATACTGGCGCAACACCGAAGACGCTGACGTGGGCAAGTTCCTGCGCCTGTTTACAGATTTGCCACTTGATGAAATCGCCAGACTGGAAAAGCTGGAAGGTGCTGAACTGAACGACGCCAAGAAAATTCTCGCAGGAGAAGTCACCCGAATGTGCCACGGCGAGACCGCGGCACTTGAAGCAGCCGAAACCGCCCGCAAGACCTTCGAAGAAGGCGGCCTTGGCGATTCCCTGCCCCGCACCGAAGTGGCGAGTGGCGATCTCGAAGCGGGCATCGCCGCCTATGAATTGTTCAAGCGGGCCGGACTGGCCGCATCAAACGGCGAAGCCCGGCGATTGATAAAAGGCGGCGGCGGCAAGCTTAACGACGTCGCCATCGCTGATGAAACACGCGCCATCACCCTTGGCGACCTCAACACCGAAGGCGTGATCAAGCTGTCGGCAGGCAAGAAACGCCACGTTCTGGTTGTACCACAGTAACCTTGTGATTATCGGTCAATATTCTGCTGACTTTCCTCAATGGCCGGGTTGGTCCCCGTAGGGCCGTCGGCCAGCAGACCGAACAGGTTCCTGAAAATTCCCGGCGCCAAGGCACTCAGGGGATTAACCACAACTTTCGGATCCTCGATGGGGCCGCGCATGGCGTAGTTGGCGGCAAAAATACCACCGCCATCTTCCGTGCCAGTCAGCAGGGTCCCGATAATTGGAATTTTGCCAAGCACGCTGTTCAGCGCATAAGCCGGAACCATGGTTCCTTCAATATCAACGACTTCCGCATGGGTATAGATACGCCCTTTGGCCGTGTAACCCAGCGAAAGGCCGGTCGCCTTGGCGTTGTTGATTTCAATAACACCCTGATTTAGGACAAACGGCACGTCAAAATCGTTAAATGCCAACCCGTCGCCCTGCAGGGATTCGAATATTCCGGTCAACGACAGGATGCTGACCAGATGCGCCAGGGTGGGAGCATCAACAATTCGGTAATCGCTGATCAGCAACCGCCCGGTCAATGGGTGGCCAGGCAGCGCATCATCAAATTCGCCCGACACATCGAGCGTACCGCCGACAAGGTTTTCATAGACTCCCAGCATAGACAGCATGACGCCGGCGTCTTCAGCCTTAAAAGACAGTTCCCTTTTACCAAGCCCGGAAGGGTTCAGGCGCACTTCGAACTTTTTGCCCTTGCCGACCACTCCATCAACGACGATGCCCCGCCACCGATCATCCGAGCGGCTGAAAGTTCCGGTGATTTGCTGCAAATAGCGATCCGGCCCGACCCAGACTTTATCGACCTTAGCCGATACGCTGAGCTTCAAACCCAATGGTTTCCCATCATCTTTGGACGATGTTTTGAACAGATCATCAAACATCGGATCAAGATCAAGGCTTGGCCCATGGAAGCTGATGGTCCAGCCCCCGTCGTGCCCGGGAATGACGACGCCAGCCAAATCTGTCCGGTTGAAACTGATCTGGTTGACGTTGATCTTGTCGAGGCCACTACCGTCATCGGCATAACGAGCCGATCCGTTAAGGCGCAGATCCCCGGCCAGCAACGAGAAGCTTGAAATGTCGGTAATTTGCACGCCATCGATATCAAGATCAACTTGTGCGGAACCGCCGACCCCGGTCTGTTTTGACCAGTTCATGGCCGGTATATTAAAGGCGACGTCGTTCAGGTCCAGCTTCAGGCTTACTTTGCCCTTGTTATCGTCTTGCAGCATCAAACGGATATCGGCACCAACCCCACCCTCGATGAAATTACCGTGCAGACTCGAAATATTCAGCCCCAAATCGCCAAGCTTGCGAATGTCATCAATTTGGGAGTGTATATCGAAGCGTTGCCGGTAGTCGCCGCCAGAACCTAAATTTCGCCGCCAGTTCAAGGTCGCTGCGATCTCTCCCAGCCTCACATCTCCTTCTATTTCCATACCTTCCCGGTCGACTTTAAGATCGAGAAATTTACTGCTGATACCTTGCCCGAGAACCACGTTATCGATGAAGACATCTTTCATACCGGCGTCGGCGCTGATCTCGATCTGGTCCAATGTCAGCGAATCACGCAAAGGCATTTTCAGCTTCAAATGCACGCTGGTATTGCCGCCAGTGGTTGCAGGGTCGATACCGATCACCGACGAAAACCCAAGCGGTTCATGTTCGATCATTTGAAGTGCGTTCTGGACCGGTCCCTCGATAAACAGATCCATATCGGCAAACTGATCTTCTTCGTTCAGCCCAGACAGGGAGATAATCGCCTTTTCAATCAACAGCCCTTCTGATTCAGCACCGGTGACAAAAATATCAAACTTTTTGTCTGTAAATCGGGCCGTGGCATTGGTGTTTTTGGTCTTTGGCATGGGGGGCAGGTAATCGACGGTAACGCCTTCAATGTCCATATCACCGCTTAGCGACACCACCTCGAACGCCCCACCCGTTTTTTGACGAACCTGAACAGAGGCGCGAGTTTGGGGAACCATCCCTTCAGAAAGATGAGCCAGAACCCATTTCCTGGCATCCACCCCAAGGCTGTTTGGCCAATACTTGCCCAGGCGATCAAGGGGCATACCGCGCAGCACGCCACCGGCACCAATCGCCAGATTACCATCATCAAGGCGCACATTCAGGTCAAGCGACGCCTGAGGTCCCTGCAAGTCCAGCTCCAGCGCGTCAACTTCGACCTTGTCTGTTTCGCTCAACCAGCGGCCACGGGCGTTCAGGGTATGCAGGGGCAGCGTATGATTGACGGGATCGGGCAAATACACCGATCCTTTGGGTCCCAGGTCGATGGTCAGGTTATTAACTTCAACCAAACCCGGCCGCCCATCATAATGACCCCGAAGCTCAACATTTTTGACCGGCACCCGTTGCGCCAATGACAATAGTCCGTATTTTTGGGCCGTTTTGATCGGGATTGCCATATGGCCCTGACCGGCATTCAGGTCGAAACCAAGGCTTTCCAGTTTCCCGCCGCCAGCCATGGAAACAGTCAGGGTTCCCTGCACCGGCAGCTCCATCAGCGCCAAAGCCGCAAAATCTGGCGACAAATCGGACAAGGCGGCAGGTGTGATGGCACTGAAATCGACCCCCAAATCGAGGCGGCTGTCCCTGGCACGGTAACCGCCAACGATCGAAATATTGGTCCGTTGCCCCCCAACCAGCATATCAAGGGTGACATCCCCCTTGAACCCGCCCGGTTCGCGAATCAATTGCACCTGCGCGCCGGTGGCATCCCACGAGATTTCCCGTTCCTGGTCGATAACCGTCAGAACAGCATCGTAAATCGTTACATTGCTCAGATAACTCATGGCGCGAGCTGGATCGGGAGCGGCCATAAGTTCAGCCAGCATGCGCTGCATGAATTCGCCTGACTGCTGTGTTTCGGTGTCAAACCCGACTTCCAGGGCACCATCCAGATGACGCAAAACCCGCAGGCGGGGACGGAACAGCTCTATACGGTTAGGCGCGATGATCCCCTCAACCAGGGCCTTCGCGCTTATGGACAAAGACAATTCCGGAATGATCGCGATCAGGGCATCGCTTGTATTGTAGGCACGAACATTCACCACCCGAATATCCAATGTCCGATCCCACCCCGCCCAGGTTAGTATCGTATCGTCAAGACGTAGTCGAAAAGACTTGTGAAATCTGCCAAGTGTGCTTTCGATATAAGGGGAAAGGAAAGCCAGCGATATGGGGCCGGATGACAATTGCCAGGCAGCCACGACCACCATGACCGCCAAACCGGCACCTAGCCCGCCAAGCAGTTGGATAAATGTCCGTATGGTTTTTCTGAACAAACGATATTTCCTGATTAGAACAAGGCCGGAAGTTAAGCAATTCCGCCCAGTTTACAAGCTTTAGAGTTTAGCAAATATGAATTTCTTTACCACTGCCACATGCCCAAAACCACTCCCCCTGCCCGCCAGCGCCGATCGCATGACCATGGGGCTGGAACGCTGGCGTGAAGCGGTAGGCAACACGGGGCAGCAAGACGCCATCGACATATGCCAGGAAGTTTTATCGACCCCCGTCGCCCGAGCCCTTGCCGAAGCCGTTTTTGGCAACAGTCCTTACCTGTCCAACTGCATGATCGGGGCCCCGGAATTCTCTTGCAGACTGTTCACCCTTGGTCCCGACGAAACGTTTGCTGCCCTTCTTGATGAAATCAAGAATGCTCCAGCAGGCATGGGTGATACGGGGAAAGTGTTGCGAAAAGCAAAAAAGAACGCCGCCCTGTGCATCGCTTTGGCCGACATCGCAGGGTATTGGCCTCTTGAAAAAGTCACCGGGGCCCTGTCCGAATTCGCCGATCTGGCCATTTCCACTGCCACGGCCCAGGCTTTGCGAACCGCCGCCGCCAGAGGCGACCTTGAACTGAGCGACCCCGAGCACCCCGAAGTCGATTCAGGGCTGGTCATTCTGGGGATGGGTAAACTTGGCGGGCGCGAGCTGAATTATTCCAGCGATGTCGACCTGATCGTCCTGTTTGACCCGGACCGCGTAAAAAGCGCTGATCCTGATAACCTGCAAACAGCCTTCGTGCGCCTGACACGCACGCTGGTGCAGTTGCTTGAAGATCGCACCGCTGATGGATACGTTTTTCGGACCGATTTGCGACTGCGTCCCGACCCGGGCGCCACGCCTCTGGCGATTTCTGTACTGGCGGCCGAAACCTATTATGAAAGCATTGGTCAGAACTGGGAACGTGCGGCGATGATCAAGGCCCGCCCCGTGGCGGGTGACCTTTTGGCCGGGCAAGCATTCCTGAAATGGCTAACGCCCTTCATCTGGCGTAAAAACCTGGACTTCGCGGCCATTCAGGACATCCATTCGATCAAACGCCAAATAAATGCCCATCGGGGTGGCAAGGGAATTTCGTTGCCCGGGCACAATGTCAAACTGGGGCATGGCGGCATCCGCGAGATCGAATTTTTTGCCCAGACCCAGCAATTGATCTGGGGCGGCAGGATGCCTGAATTACGACTGACCCGAACGGAAGAAACGCTTGGCAAGCTGACCGAATGCGGCCAGATCGCCCCACAAGTACGAGACGACATGGCCGCCGCTTACCGCTATTTGCGCTGGGTCGAGCACCACTTGCAAATGGTCGAAGACCAGCAAACCCACAGCCTTCCCGAAGACATGGACCAGTTGACTGATATAGCGACATTCCTTGGTTACGATGACTTTGCCTCTTTTTCCCACGAATTGACCGGGCATCTTGAGAAAGTCGAAGCCCATTACGCAGGACTTTTCAAAGACGCACCGTCCTTGGGCGCCGCATCGCTCGAGGGTGATACGGCCATTGGCAACCTGGTCTTTACAGGGGGAGATACCGATCCTGAAACAATCAAGACCATTGAAAATTTGGGCTTTAGGAATGCGACCGCCGTTGATGCCACTGTGCGCGGTTGGCATCATGGCCGCTACCGGGCCATGCGCAGTTCCCGGGCCCGCGAATTACTCACTGAATTCTTCCCGGTTTTGCTGAAGGCCTTGGCCGACACCCCGGACCCCGACGCAACCTTCAACCGGTTTGATGAATTCCTGTCGGGCCTGCCCGCCGGAGTGCAATTGTTTTCCATGTTCAGCCTGAACCCCGGCTTGTTGGGGTTGGTCGCTGAAATCATGGGCGGCGCGCCCCGTTTGGCCGATCACCTGGCGCGCAGACCGCAAGTTCTTGATAGCGTCCTGACCAGCGATTTCTTCGCCCCGCCTCCCGGCATCGATGCCATGCACCGGGAACTTGAGCAAAAACTGGATCAAGCCAACCACTTTGAGGATGTCCTGGTCATATGTCGAAGGTGGGCCAATGATTTGCGCTTTCAGGTTGGCGTACAAAGCCTGAATGGGCGGATCGAGCCCAGGGATTCGGCCTGGGCGTTGAGCGACATCGCCGAAGTTGCGATTTCCGGGCTCTACAGCCGGGTCGAAGAAGAATTTGCAATCAAGCACGGACGCATTGCCGGATCTGAACTGGTCGTAATCGGCATGGGGAAGCTGGGTAGCCGTGAAATGACCCCTGAATCCGACCTGGACCTGGTTTTCGTTTACAACGTGCCCGATGAAAATTTGGTGGATGGGGTCGACGCGTCAGACGGCGTCAAGCCGTTGCACCCGACACAATATTTCGCCCGCCTGAGCCAACGATTGATCAATGCTATCACCGCACAAACCAGTGAAGGCATGCTGTATGAAGTCGATATGCGCCTGCGTCCATCCGGGGCGACCGGGCCCATTGCTTCTAGCCTGACATCCTTTGTCCTTTATCACGAGCAAGAATCCTGGACCTGGGAACATATGGCCCTGACCCGCGCCCGGATCATCGTTGGCCCTTGTGAACTGGGCGATAAAATCAGCAAGGCAATTACCGGCTTTTTGACCCGCAAACCAGCCCCTGAAAAACTATTGGCCGACGTAGCTGAAATGCGCGAACGCATCGGTCGGGAACACCACACGGATTTAATTTGGGACGTCAAGCACCTGCGCGGCGGCCTGGTCGATGTTGAATTTATCGCCCAGTACCTGCAACTAAGACATGCCCACGATCACCCCGATGTACTGGCCTGCGACACCCGGTCGGTTTTGGAAACGATCAAACGTCTGAAATTACTGAACGCCGACGTTGCCGATGATTTGATCGAAGCAACTCAGCTTTGGCTTTCGCTACAAGGCATGCTGCGCCTGACCCTTTCCAGGGACATGCGCAATAGCCGCGATTATGCCATTCCAAAAGGATTGCAAGGCAAGTTGGCCAAAGCTTGCGGGGTTCGCGACTTCGATGCCGTTACAGCAAAGATACAATCAACGGCGGCGACCGTATTGGCGCACTACCGATCCATCATCGACCCGGCAGCAGGCGCAATACAGTCGAACTAACCGTCGATCAAATATTTAATACTCACACAATATCGTTTTGATCTTTATTTTCGTCCAAACGAGCAGGATCACGCCGTTCTTCCGCAGCCTGTTGATTGGCAAGCAGGCCAAGGAACGCGCCTGAACCCCCGCTTGTAATTTGTGCCGCCAGAAGATTTTCCGGATCGACATTGCCAATCGTCATCTGACCTATTTTACTTCCGTCGCCACCTTCGTCTTTATTCACCAACGAGGCTGCTGCCAGCCGCATATTGATTTCCTGAGCGATCGAATCTTCAATCGCGCGGCGTTGATCGCCAGACATATTGGAAAGGTCTTCTTCCGTTAAGCCCATGGCCTCGAGTATTTCGGCTCGCATTTCTTCAAGTTTTTCTTTGCGAACCTGTTCGGCATAGGCCTGAAACCCGTGTTCACGGACAAAATCAACGCCTTCTTGGCTTTCGATTGCCGCCTTACTTTTCTGGTTGCCCAAAATGTCACTTCTGGTGCTTTCGTTTTGCGCCTTTAATTGGGCCGCCTTGGAAGCTAAGGCCTCCTGTTCAGGTCGCAATAAACGGTCGGCCAGACCGTATGATGATGTTCGTTGCGTATTGCCAATTTCCATTTTGTCCTCCCAATTTCATTCCAGGTCGATTGATATCGAACCGGGACCGGTAAAATTCGCCCGTTGATCGGCAAAAATTACCTGGTTTCGGCACCGCCCTTGTTATTGTGAAACAGGGTTTGGGCGCTGTTTCTCTTCATTCCCATGGCCTTGCTCCCTCTGGTTGCCCCTGACGAACGTTATACGTGCAACATTTGGGCCAAATTATTGCCTCCCCACCACAGCTCCATCACTTGGGAAACGTCACCTTCAATGCCCCCGCCCTGCGACATTTACTTGAGATTATCGCTTGTTGTTTTTATGAAGGGGGCCACATCAACCCATGGCAAAAGTGCCTAAAAGAATTCTGAGAAGGAATCAGCATGAGTGTTTCTATCGGTGACAAGGCCCCACAGTTCGACCTGCCCACAGATGGCGGCGGCTCGCTAACCTTGACAGAACTCAAGGGCAAAAACGTCGTTCTGTATTTTTACCCAAAGGACAGCACTCCCGGATGCACGACCGAAGCCCAGGATTTTCGAGATTTGCGGGCGGAATTCGAAGCTGCCGGGACGGTCGTCGTCGGCGCGTCGAAAGACAGCGTCAAGCGCCATGATAATTTCAAGAAAAAGCAACAAATCAACTTCCCCCTGTTATCCGATGAAGAGGGCAAATTGTGCGATGACTATGGCGTTTGGATCCTGAAAAAACTTTATGGGCGTGAATACATGGGCATTGAACGGGCAACCTTCCTGATTGACGGCAAAGGCGTGGTTCGCCATGTCTGGCACAAGGTCAAAGTAAAAAACCACGCCCGCGAGGTTCTTGACAGGGTTCTGGAAATTTCGTGATTAAAGCCTATCATATGGCATAGTCATCAATATCGTTATACTGCGCCGGTACATCAGATTGAATCCTGACGGAGATATCCATGAGCGACGACACGACGGACGAAGACGAAACCGAAGAAAATGAAGGATCTTCCGATGACTCCACAGAAGCTGGCGGGGGTAAAAAGAAGCTAATCCTGATCATTGCCGGAGTTTTTGTGATCATCCTTGCCGGGGTGGGCGGCGCGTTTGTCATGGGCGTTTTTGATTCAGGCAAACAAAAAGCCGAGGAAGTCGTGGTTATTCCGCCCGGACCGCCCGTGTACCATCAGTTCCCCCAGATGGTTGTTGACCTGAAAAAAACCGGATCGCGGATTCATTACATAAAAATCAAAGTTGTCGCTGAAATCGTTACCCGAGACTTGCCCTTGCTGGTTGCCGCAGAATTGAAAATTACGGACAAAATTCAAACCTATCTACGCAGCCAGACCCGCAAAGACCTTGCCGGAGGCGCCGGCACCGAAAAAATGCGAACCGATATCGACAAGGTCATCGCAAAGATTATGGGGCCGGTTAAAGTTGAAGGCGTCTTGTTCCGGGAAATACTGCTGCAATAGAGCGACCGTGGACTATTGCCGCAACTCGAATCTTTCAAGCGTTGCCAGATCGCCAAGCCAGCGCTGTTCGGAGCGGCACCAAATTTGCTTTTTGGGCACCAACTGATCCCGCTGGAGAACCGTTCCGACCCTGATGCTATGAATTTGCGGCTCGTCTTCTGCGCTGGTGGAATAAATCGGCGTGCCGCATCTTTTGCAAAACGACTGTTGTCGTCTGGCACCGCTTTCTGCGGTTTTCACATATATTGTCAATTCGCCCGATGTCAGCAAAAAGCTGCCGGGCCGGGTCAATACAACGGTGCGAAACGCCGCCCCTGACAAGGTCTGACAATCCGCACAATGGCACACCAACACATCATCAGGATCAATTTCAGCCTGATAGCCGACATCGCCGCAGTGGCATCGCCCGTCAATTTTCATGGACCAATCCTATTCTTCGCTTTCTGATCCCTTGACCCGGGCGGCCAGGGCCGCCGCCATGAAATCATCAAGATCCCCATCCAGCACGGCTTGGGTGTTGGACGTCTCGACATTCGTCCGCAGGTCCTTGACCATCTGATAAGGTTGCAACACGTAAGATCTGATCTGGTGACCCCAGCCAATATCGGTTTTGGCATCTTGAACGGCCTGTTGTTCTTCCTCGCGTTTTCGCATTTCATGCTCGTACAGGCGCGCCTTGAGCATTTTCGTGGCGGCGGCGCGATTCTTGTGCTGCGATCGATCATTCTGACACTGAACGACAATATTGGTCGGTAAATGGGTCAGGCGAATGGCGCTATCGGTCTTGTTGATATGCTGCCCACCGGCGCCCGAAGCGCGATAGGTATCGACCCGCAGATCCTTGTCCAGAATTTCAATATCAATGTCGTCGTCGATTTCCGGATACACCCAAATAGACGAAAAGCTGGTATGGCGGCGGGCACTTGAATCATAGGGTGAAATGCGCACCAACCGATGAACGCCGCTTTCGGTCTTTAACCAACCGTATGCATTGTGCCCCGATATCTTGACCGTCGCAGATTTCAACCCGGCTTCCTCGCCGGCACTTTCTTCCATCCAGTCGACTTTGTGGCCATGGGAATCTGCCCATCGGGTATACATGCGCAACAGCATTTCAGCCCAGTCCTGGGCCTCTGTGCCACCGGCTCCGGCGTGGACTTCCAAGTAGCAATTATTGGCATCGGCTTCGCCAGAAAGAAGGGTGAGCAATTCGGCCTTTGCGGCGACACCGCAAGCAATCTGCAAGGCCGCCTCGGCTTCAGCAATGATTCCCTCATCGCCTTCAGACTCGCCCATTTCCAACAATTCAACATTATCGGCAAGGTCTCGGCCCAGTTGATCGATGGCTCCCAACCCTTCCTCAAGACGGGTGCGTTCACGCATCACCGCCTGCGCCTTGGAAGGCTCGTTCCACAGGTCCGGATTTTCAGATAAGGCGTTTAGCTCATCAAGGCGGCGTTTGGCATTTTCGTAGTCAAAGATGCCTCCTCAGCAGTTCCAACGACTGCTCTATTTGCTGTGTGAAGGATTCGATTTCGGCGCGCATGATCTGGGTTTCCGTGGTTCAAGAGAATCAGGATGAGATTTGTAGCCGGGATGCACCGCTAATACAATCCACCGGTTCCGGTGACCGGGCCCTGGGCACCAACGCTCAGGCCACCAAGAACCTGAGCATCTCGGGTCGGCACCTCGCCGGGCTTGAAGGCTTCCAGGATAACGTTCTTGTCGCCGGGCAAAGCTGGCAAACCGCTGTTTGCGTTGACCCGGACAAGCCGTATCCCGGGGGGAGTTCGAAACGGTGTCGCCGGACTATCAGCCAGCGCGGCGGCCATGAAGTCGCGAAAAATCGGCGCCGCAACCGAGGCTCCTTGTTCGCGCCTGCCCAGGCTTCGCGGCGTGTCAAAGCCGGTATAGACACCAACCGCCAGATCTGGTGAAAAGCCGACAAACCAGGCATCCAGGCTTTTATTGGTGGTGCCGGTCTTGCCGCCAAGCGGCTTACCGACCTTGCGAATGCTGCGCCCCGTACCCCGTTCGACGACACCATGCAGGATTGACACCATCTGGTATGCGCTTTGAGGATTGGTCAGCTGTTTCCTTAGGTCCGGTAGAACCGGCACAGACTGGCCGGTCCAAAAAGCTTCGCGGCAATTGGGGCAAGTCCGGCCATCGTGGTTAAACACGGTGCGACCATGACGGTCCTGGATGCGGTCGATCAGGCTTGGCGTGATATCTTTGCCGCCATTGACCAACTTGGCATAGGCAGCGGTAAGGTCCAGCAGCGTCGTTTCGCCCGCACCAAGCGACATAGCCAGGCTTTCAGGCATGTTTCTGGTGATCCCGAACCGGTTGGCGTATTCAGAAATTTTATCCATACCGACGGTCTGGGCCAAACGTACGGTCATCAGGTTGCGGGATTTTTCAACCCCCAGACGCATAGTGCTGGGCCCGTAAAATTTCTGTGTATAGTTAGCCGGTCGCCATTTTGGCAATCCCGGCCCCTGGTCGATCACAAATGGCGCATCAAGGATCAGGGTCGAGGGCGTGTAACCTGAATCAAGGGCGGCCAGATAGACGAACGGCTTGAACGCAGACCCCGGCTGGCGGCTGGCCTGGGTGACGCGATTGAATTTACTTCTGGCGTGGTCGTAACCGCCCGACATGGCAAGGATACGTCCGGTATGGGGGTCAAGTGCGACCAAAGCGCCTTCGAGTTCCGGGATCTGACGCAAGCCATAACTGTCGGCAGGATAAGCGACGCCTTTTGCATTCTGGTTCACCGGCGCTACGGCGACCACATCACCTACCGCCAATACATCTTGTGGGTGTTTGACCCGTGGCCCGCGCGTTTCACCCTTGCCCCAAAGCCTGGCCCACTTCAGTTCGGCCAGCGGGATGGCGCCGGTCCGGGCATCGGCAAAACCGATACCGGCAGCCGTTTTGTCAAGCTTCAGGACAATCGCCATGCGCCAGTCGCCCAACCCAGCCGGCGTCTTGGCTGCGGCAAGTGCGCTCGCCCAGCTTTCCACAACCGCCAGGTCGATTTTCGTCAACGGTCCCCGCCAACCGTGCCGACGGTCATAACTTTCAAGGCCATTTCTAAGAGCCCGGTCGGCGAATTCCTGGAACTTGGGGTTCAAAGTGGTGCGTACCGACAGCCCCCCTTTGTACAGCTTTGTTTCGCCATAACGTTGAGCTAATTCGCGCCGGACTTCTTCGGCAAAATATCCGGCCGTGACAAATTCGGTTTCGGCGCGTTGTTTAACAATCAGCGGGGTGGACCGGGCAATCGCAGCCTCGTCGCCGGTGATCTTGCCATCAATGAGCATGCGACCGATCACCCAGTCACGGCGGATCATCGCGGCGTCTGTCTTTTTTATGGGGTGATAGTTGTTGGGCGCCTTGGGCAGGGCAGCAAGATAAGCAGCCTCGGCGATGGTAAGATTATCAAGCGTCTTGTTAAAATAGTTCAGCGCCGCCGCAGCGACGCCATATGCGCCGTAACCCAGATAAATTTCGTTAAGGTAAAGTTCTAGAATTCGGTCCTTGGTGAATGCCCGTTCCATACGGAACGAAAGAATGGCTTCCTTGATCTTTCGGTGCCAGGACACCTCGTTGGTCAGCAAGAAGTTCTTGGCGACCTGCTGGGTAATCGTCGAGGCGCCAACCTTGCGGCGTTGCTTGCCGATATTTTTAATATTGACGACAACGGCCCGGACAAGTCCCAGAAAGTCAATTCCCGGATGACTGTAAAAGTTCTTGTCTTCGGCAGAAAGGAAGGCGCTGACCACCCGCTTGGGCATAGCATGAATGGGGATAAACACGCGATGTTCGATGGCATATTCCGCCAACAAGCGGCCATCACCCGCATGAACACGAGTCATCACCGGCGGTTCATAATCAGCCAACTGCCGGTAATCGGGCAAATCACTGCCGAATTTATAAAAGACATAGAACACCCCACCGGCCCCGGCAACGGCGACGATCAACAGCAGTCCAAGAAGGGTCAAGAATGCTCTAAACATTATAGTCCAGGTACTTAACAAACAAATATGGCGACGGTATGGCTTATTTTCTGAAAGCTTCTTCTATGTCGGAAAAATACCCCGTAATTGCGCGCACCATACCACTGGCCAGCTTGGCGCGGTAGGCTTTCGACATTAACTCTTTTTCATCGGCCTTGTTTGATAGAAAGCCAAGCTCGATCAATATGGACGGCACATCAGGAGCCTTGAGCACGGCGAAACCGGCAAACCGGTGGGTATTGCGCAACACCCTGGTTTCCCGGCGCAAGTGATTGACCATGTCTGTCGCGAAGCGGGCCGACTGGTTCATGGTTTCGCGTCGGGTCAAATCGATCAGGATGCCGGTGATTTCAGGGGTATTTTCGGTAACATGAACGCCGGCGATCATATCGGCCTTGTTTTCTTGTTCCGCCAATGCTTCTGCTTCCCTGTCCGATGCCTTTTCTGACAGGGTATAAACTGAAAGCCCACGGGTTTTTCTGTTCTTTATGGCATCGGCATGGATAGACAGGAACAAGTCGGCCCCCGCTTCCCTGGCAAATTCAACCCGGTCCCGTAATTTGATGAAGATATCGCGCGACCGGGTCAGCTTCACCTTGAACCGACCGGTTCTTTCCAGTTGTAATTTCAATTCCCGGGCCATGGCCAATGTTATGTGTTTCTCATAATACCCATTGGCGCTGATGGTGCCGGGATCGACACCGCCGTGACCGGGATCGATGACGACGACCCTTTTACCAGGAATTTCGGGGACCATTTTCGGCTTCTTTGGTGGCGGCGTGAAAGCAACCTTTTCTTGCTGGACTTGATCTTTCACCACCGTTCCAGCGTTCACCGTGCCAAGGTCGACGACCAGGCGATAACTGCCGGTTCCATTGGAATCGAGAAGAAAACTGCGCAAAACAGACGGTGCCGAATTAACGTCCAGAACAACCCGCGACACGCCGGGCTTAAACAATCCATAGCGCAACTTCACCAGCACGCCGATATTGACCGGCAAAGGCTTGGTCGGCAGTCGCCACCCCACTTCAGGCAGGTCGATGACCACCCGGTGGGGGTTCGATAATGCAAAGATATTGAACTTCACCTCGCGGTCAAAATCGAAAACCAGGCGGGTTGCCCCGGCATGTTCGCCGACCCTGACATCCGTCACCACGGCTTCGCTCGCCCGCGCGAGGCTGGAAAACGTGGACAGAAAGACCAACACCGCGACGGGAGCAATCAGGTTCCGTATGTTACATGCCATCACAATATTGTGAAAAAACGCCTTCATCGCAGCCTTAACTACCCTTCGAGCACACCGGGTACCCTTAAAAAGATTCTAGAAAATCAACAAGATGATTGTCGAACGAAAAACCTACCGTTATGTTAACGACTCGATGATGTACTTTCTGATAATGAGCGTACACATATTACAGTCAATTGGACAGAACGCCCGAGCGTGAGCGCAAAACCAATTGCACGACCCTGATTTACTTAGGTTTTTTTATGCCGGATAGAGCAGCTCGAACGATAACAAGAACCCAGTCGCCCCTCTTTGAGGGCGTAGGTTTGTTCGTGAGCGCCGCCGGCCCATCGCAAACACGCGTCGACCATCACCGCAACGATACACTTGCGGACGGTATGGCGTATTGGAGCTACAAAGTTAATGTCTATCAAAAAAATGTTAATCGACGCCACCCATCCGGAGGAAACCCGGGTTGCGGTGATGAATGGGAACAGACTCGAAGACTTTGATGTTGAATCCTCTGCTCGGAAGCAAATCAAAGGCAATATCTATCTCGCCAAGGTTATTCGTGTAGAACCGTCCCTGCAGGCGGCATTTGTCGATTACGGTGGCAACAGGCACGGGTTCCTCGCGTTTAGCGAAATCCATCCCGACTACTATCAGGTCCCCATCGAAGACCGTCAGGCCTTGCTTGAAGAATACAACGCTGCCGAAATTTCCGAAGGTAGCGCGGCAGAAAACTCTGAGAATTCCGAAGAAGACGCACCCGAGATCGAGGTTCCGAACGAACCATCGGAGCCTGTTGCCGAGGCGGGTGAAAATGATGCCGCCGAGGAACAGAAAGATGCGGCCTCAGCCGATAGTGATACCGAAGATGGTGCGTCTGATGAAACCGACATCAACGAACACAGAAATGTCAAAAACGCTAAAAATGCCAAAGGTGTCGAAACCGTTGGCGGCGACGACACCGATGATGCCCGTCCCTCGCGCAAACCCCTGAATTATCGCCGCTACAAGATTCAGGAAGTTGTTAAGCGCCGACAAATCCTGCTGGTCCAGGTGGTAAAGGAAGAACGCGGCAACAAGGGTGCCGCGCTGACGACATATATTTCGTTGGCCGGTCGTTATTGTGTGTTGATGCCGAACACCGCCCGTGGCGGTGGCATTTCACGCAAGATTACCAATGGTGCCGACCGCAAGCAGTTGAAGGCTATTCTGACCGAACTGGAAATCCCCGATGGCATGGCTGTTATCGTCAGGACCGCGGGCATCCAGCGCAGTCGAAGTGAAATCAAACGCGATTACGAATACCTTATGCGTTTGTGGGACAGCGTCAGGGATCTGACCCTGAAGTCCTCGGCACCGACGCTGGTGCATGAAGAAGGCAACCTGATCAAGCGATCGATCCGTGATCTGTACGGCAGTGACGTGGAAGATATCGTCGTCGCCGGTGACACCGGATACAGGATGGCCAAGGATTTCATCAAGTTACTAATTCCCAGCCACGCCAAGCGAGTGCAACCGTACCGCGACGAAGCCGTTCCATTGTTCAAACAGTTTCAGGTTGAAAGCCAGCTGGACGCCATTCATTCGCCTGAAGTCCACATGAAAACGGGTTCCTACATTGTCATCAACCCGACCGAAGCGCTGGTATCCATTGATGTCAACTCCGGACGATCCACGCGCGAACGCAACATTGAAGAAACCGCCCTTAAGACCAACCTTGAAGCCGCCGACGAAATTGCCCGGCAACTCCGCCTGCGCGATCTGGCCGGTCTGATTGTCATTGATTTCATCGACATGGAAGTTTCACGTAACAATGGGTTGGTCGAAAAGCGCCTGAAAGATGCCATGCGCAATGATCGCGCACGCATCCAGATTGGCCGCATCAGCCCCTTCGGGTTATTGGAATTATCCCGTCAGCGCCTGCGCATGTCGCTGATCGAAACCTCATCCGAGCCCTGCCAGCATTGCGGTGGCACCGGCATTCGACGCACCACGGACACCTCTGCCCTGGTTGCCCTGCGCGCCATCGAAGAAGAAGCCATGCGCAAACAGGCCAACGAATTTGTCATTCATGTGCCCAGCGCCATAGCCCTGTATATCCTTAATCAGAAACGATCGGCCGTTACGGAAATTGAAGGCCGCTTTGACGTCTCGATTTCTGTCTTGGCAGATGACTCTCTCGTGCCGCCTGACTTGCGTTTGGAACGAGTTCGGGGCGAGATCCGCGAAAACGTTGCCCGCGAAGCCGGGTCGATGATCATCGAAAACGAAGACAAGCCTGCCAAACGCCGCCGCCGCAGGTCACGCAATCGCAAGCCATCGGATGATGAACATTCCACACCGACGGATCACACCGAAGAAGACGTCGCGGCCCCTGAAACACAGGATGCTAATCCGGTTGTGTCCGATGAAGAAGGTGAAGACGGAAATGCAAAACGGCGCCGTCGAGGGAAACGCGGCGGACGCCGTCGTAGCGGCAAACCTGTGACCCAGGCCGATGGTGTCGCAGCGAACGATGACATAGCCGAGGGCAACGACGACGCGAAAAATGCCTCGCCTGATACGCAAAGTACTGAAATTCAAGCCTCAGAAGAACCACAAGCTGTGACTTCGAGCGAGTCAGAACAAGCACCAGAAGACACCAAGCCGTCGCGTCCACGTCGCCGCTCGCGCGCCAAAAAGCCGCAAACGGACGAGGGATTGTCGACAAACGCCGCTGATGCAGACACCAATGCCGACACGACGGATTCTGTTCAGTCGACCGAAATCGTTGATGAGCCCGTAGAAAAACCCAAACGCGTCCGTCGCCCCCGTAAGAAAGCGGTTGAAACGGTTGAAACGGTTGCTACCGTCGATCCAGCGCCGGTGATTGTGGTTGCAGCCCCCATGGCGGACGTTGCACCAGCCCCGGAACCTGTGGCAGCGCCGGAGCCGGTGGCTCCTGCGAAAGAACCCAACCCTGAAGCGGCTAGAACCACTGTTGTTAACATTGGCGACACGCCCGTCGCCGAAGTGGCCGAAAAACCTAAACGCGGTTGGTGGCGGCGTTAGGACTGCTCCTGACGCTTCCAGTTTATCAATCGGTCGGCCGCCTGTTCTATGACATCATAGGATTCAGCGAAAGAAAATCGGACATAGCGGTTGCCCCGTTCGGGATCAAAATCGATCCCGGGGGTTACCGCTACCGATGCTTCGTCCAGAATTCTTTTGCAGAATTGGACACTGTCATTGGTCATGTCCGAAACATCGGCATACAGGTAAAATGCCCCGTCAGGGTTTGACAGCTTGTCAAAGCCTGCCAATGGTAATTTTTCCAACAGGAGCGATCGATTCCTTGCATAACTGGCGACGTAAGAATCCAGTTGCGGGCGGCAATCAAAGGCCGCGATTCCAGCCAGCTGGGATAGTGTCGGGGGCGATATAAACAAGTTTTGCGACAAACACTCGATGGGTCGAAGCAGGTTTTCTGGCACCACCATCCACCCCAATCGCCATCCCGTCATAGAAAAATATTTCGAAAAACTATTAACGACAATCGCCTGATCATTAAACGCCAGGGCCGTTTTCGACTGCACGCCATAGGTAACGCCATGATATATTTCATCTGAAATCAGGCGTATATTTCGCTCTTGGCAATATTCTGCCAGGGCCCGCAGTTCTGCCTCGGGCAACATCGTTCCTGTAGGATTGGATGGACTGGCGATGATCAAGCCATCGAGTTGTCCTTCAAGCCCGTCAAGAAGCTCAGGGGTCGGCTGGTAATTCGTTTCCGGCCCAACCAGCAATTCGACGGGTTCAACATCCAGCGCCTTCAGGATGTTGCGATACGCAGGATAGCCTGGACTGGCCAGAGCGACCCGGTCACCCGCGTCGAACACAGCCAGAAAAGACAACACAAACCCGGCAGACGATCCGGTGGTCACGACGATCCGCTGTTCTGGAACAACTTCACCGTAAAATTCCAGATAGTATTCAGATAATCGCTTGCGCAACTGCGGCAAACCAAAAGCACCGGTATAACCAATCCGGTCTGCATCCAGAGCCGCCTTCGCCGCATCGCGAACCGGCTGGGGGGCAGCCGTGCCGGGCTGCCCGACTTCCATGTGTAAAACATCATGGCCAGCGACCTCTCGCTCATAGGCCGCGCGCATGACATCCATCACAAAAAACGGCGCTATGGCCCCGCGCCTGGAGGTCTTCAGGGACATGCTATCGATACCCTTGAATGCGGCGCATCACTCATTGACCTTTACCCCCAAACCAAACCCGCGGGGATCGGCTATGGCTTCGCAGCTTGCCGGTTCGTAGGGCAAACCCTGCGTGCAACCAATGGCATTAACCCGTCCAATCGCTGCCGTTGCAGCAACCCGGTGCCCCCGATCCAAAAGCGTTTGAACGGATTTTTCGTCATATCCCTCTTCGTAAAGTACAACGTCGGGAAGGCCGCCATGAAGAAGCCGTTTCGCCGAGATGGATTTTTCCAAGCTGTCAACTGCGAACAGATTTTGCACAGCAACATTGATCAACGACGTGGGAGCCGCAACGCCGCCCGCCGCAGCGCCTGCGAAAAACAAGTCGCCGGTAAAATGATCAACCGCCAGCACAGGGCCAAGTGCAGTCGGCCCCCGGCCACCGCCGCCGGCAACCGACGCCAGCAATATGCCACTATCGCCAGCGATGATACCATTTCCAAACAGGCCGTTCATGCTGAGCCCACACGCTACAGCAGAGCCGTTGGCATCTACGGTAATGAAGGTCGCCGCCGATGGGTCGTCAAGGGCTTCCAATGGCGCCGGGTCCAGCGTTTCGGCCGCCACATGATGATCGGGGCGATAGTTTTTCATGAGCAGTGCAATGCGATCTGCCGATGCCAGCTTCGAAACGTCAAGGGTGATTGCGCCATCTGCCGTCAACCAACCGGCACGGCTGGCATAGGCCCGCATGGCGGATTCGGCCAGCAAATGGGGCTTTTCCTCGTCCGGGGCGTTGGCATACCGCCTATCGTCCATCAGCATCGTCCACATTTCAGCGGCAACGGCCCCTGCGGCGGCCGGTGGCGGTGCGAAGTGAATCAGTATGTCGCCTAAAGGAAGCTCGATGGTCTTTCGCCAGACGGGTAGGAAGTCGATAAGTTCCTGCGCCGTCAATGAGCCACCAGCTGTCGTAACTGTTTCAGCCAGACGCTTGGCACCGGCCCCCTTGTACATACCATCGACGCCATTTTCACGAATGCCGCTGAGACTGTTGGCAAGACCCAATTGAATTAACGTATCGCCTTCGCCCTTAAGCCCGCCTTCCCGCCGGCCAAAAACGCGTCTCGCTTCCCGGTCCACCAACAATGCGTCGCCGATTTTTTTAAGGTCGGAAGAAAATGCACGCGAAATTTTTGCTCCAAACCGGGCCATGCCTTCCGCCGGACCAACCAGCTGCGCCCACGGCAACCGGCCATAACGGGAATGGAGTGCAAAAAACCCGCGAACGTTACCTGGCACCGCGTTGGGCCGCCGTTTTGCGGCCCCCGCCGTCATCGAAGGACGACTTAGAAAATCCAGTGCCAGGGTTTGGTTGCTTGGAGCATCATGAACAACGCACACCCCGCCGCCGCCCAATCCTGCCGTCGACGGCATGGTAACGGCCAGCGCAAAGTATGTTGCAGCGGCGGCATCAACCGCGTTGCCTCCGGCAATCAACGCTTCACGACCCGCCAAAGCAGCATTGGGTTCGTCTGCGACGACAGCGCCCTTAAATTCGAGCTCAGAATTGCCATCAAGCCCTCTGATGCCTCTTGCCAGCTCACTAAAGTCATCGCCGACCTTTTCGATCGCTGTGCAAGACGCAAGGGCCGTGATCAATAATCCCGATGTCAGGAAATTCAGGGAAGCCCGTCCATGACCTTTGAAAAGTCGCCTGCACCAATCAGCCCTTGATTGACTAGACACTGATCCATCACTACCTTTTGCCATCATGACTGGCTTTGATTTAATCCTGAAAAACATTCGTTTGTCGGTATCCATCGGGTTGGTCGGGTGCCTGCTTGTTATTCTGATAATCCCACTCCAACAAGCCAGAGCCAAGGGACTATCGTTAATCCGCGACGCGGAAATAGAAAATACCATCCGAACTTATGCAACACCAGTGTTCGTCGCCGCCGGACTTGAACCGTCTGCTATTAACATTTATTTGGTCAATGACAACACTTTAAACGCTTTTGTTGCCGGTGGTCAGAAGTTGTTTCTTAATACCGGCTTGTTGGTCAAAAGCGAAACCGCCAGTCAGGTAATTGGCGTCATCGCGCACGAAACAGGACATATATCCGGCGGTCACCTGACACGGATTCGAGATGCACTAAAAACCAGTTCCGCGCAATCGATCCTCGCTTATATCCTGGGCGGGGCGGCTATTATCGGTGGCCAGGGTGAACTTGGTGCCGTCGTCATCCAAGGTGGCCAGGAAATCAGCAAACGCAATTTCTTGCAATACAGCCGCACCCAGGAAGGTGCTGCCGACGCCGCGGCCATGAAATATCTTGAAGCGACTGGACAGTCATCCAGAGGATTGCTGGAATTCTTCGAAATTCTGGGAGATCAGGAGCTCTTGAGCGTGTCTCGCCAGGATCCTTACTACCGATCTCATCCGTTAACCCAGGAACGAATTCACGCGGTGGAAGATCTTATTTCCAGATCAGTCAATTCCGACAAGGCTGATTCTGCCGATTTTGCGTTGCGCCACAAACGAATGAAAGCCAAGTTGCATGCTTTCCTTGATGCCCCCACACACACATTTCGGCGCTATAAAGAAACCGATCTGAGCATTGAATCGCGCTATGCTAGGGCCATTGCCTTTTATCGACGGGCCGACCTGGACAACGCCCTTCCCCTGATCGATGGATTGATCGACGAACAACCAAAAGACCCCTATTTCCAGGAACTGAAGGGCCAGATCCTGTTTGAGAACGGCCGAAATGCCGAGGCCATTCCCTTTTACAGGAAAGCCGCCGCACTCGATCCCGAATCCTCCCTTTTGCTCCGGGATTTGGCGCGGGTGTTGATCGAAGAAAATGACCCGGCAGTGCTTGACGAAAGTATTACGTACCTTCTGTCATCAATCAGCCTAGACCGCACAGACAGTACCAGCTGGCGACAACTGGCCATCGCCTACGGACGCCAAGGAAAATCGGCAGAAAGTTCTCTGGCGCTGGGCGAAGAGGCCCTGTTGGTGGGAAACATCAAAAATGCCATTTACCATGCCGAACGGGCGGAAAAGCTCTTGCCTGAAGGATCGCGGGGCTGGTTGCAAGCTCAGGATATCCAGTTGGCAGCTCGCAACCTGAAAGACAAATAATGGCTGGCCTGGCATCAGGCAAGCTTGGCCTTGTGATGATGTTGACCACGATTATGTTGACGGGCTGTTCAGTCGAACGGGCGTCCATGACGCCCGAGGGGTTGCTTGCTGTTCTGGGGCCTTCACCCGGTTTTTCACCGGTAGAATTGCCTGGCGACTGGGCCCTTGAAAGCAATGGCAATTTAAACGAGCAACAACTTCGCACCATCACCGAAAACGGCGTCCCGGCCCTTCGCGTCAGCAATGGCGAAGATCCATTTATTCTCGTCAGGCGAATCCAGGCGATGCTGCTATCCACACCTTATCTCAGCTGGTCATGGAATATTGAACCACCCTCGGCGCCGGGGTTTCACCCCGTGCGGGTAATTGTCGGCTTTCATGGCGGCAATCCGGCCAGTGGCAGTTGGGGTGGGCAGCCCTTTAAATGGCTAGGAACGCGCCTGCCCCCCCATGACCGGGCCCTTTCATTAACCTGGGGCGAATCCGCGTTGCAACGGGGGGCTCTTGATCTGCCTCTTGATTTAAAGGACCGTGCCGCCCCCAGATATACGGTGCGGGGCGGCCGCGAAAATGCCGGCACCTGGTGGAAGGAAACGGTAGATTTGGCCGACGTGTACAACCGGGCATGGCCAGGTGATGACGCGGACCGCGCACAAATTATGTTTATCGGCATCGCAGCCCCCGGCGACCGCGCCCCGGCGCCAGCATATATTTCAGGAATTCAGCTCTCGCGTTAGTGACTTGTAACCCAAGCCAAGCTGACGCATTCTGTCGCCAGATATTTTGAAATGAATAAACGGAACCGCCCCTTATGAATTTTCGTGGAACACTAATCGCCGCCTTTACATTCGTCTTGCTGGTCGGCTTGAATATCTTGCCAAACACAGCGACCGGACAAACCTTCGATGCGGGTGAAAAGAAGGCGATCGAAGCCCTGATCCACGATTACTTGATGGCCCATCCAGAGGTACTGCTTCAATCAGTGGCCGAATACCGTCGACGGCAGGAGATGTCGGAACAGGACAAGACCAAACAGAAGCTGGCTAACTTGTCCGATATCCTGCAAACCAATGTGGGGTCGCCGACGATCGGAAACCCCAACGGCAACGTCACCATTGTCGAATTTTTCGATTATCGGTGCTCCTATTGCAAGAAGGTGTTTCCGACCATTCAAGCATTGCTGAAAGATGACACCAACATTCGCTACGTGTTCAAGGAATTCCCGATTTTAGGTCCGGTATCGGAAATTGCCACTCGCGCATCGCTGGCCGCATGGTCCATCGACCCAAAAAAATACATGGCCTTTCATGCCGCCCTGATGACATCTCGCGGTCAACTGGATGAAAAGCGGGTGTTCAAATATGTCAAAGAGGCTGGCTATGATCCGGATCAGGTCCGAAACGGTATGCACAGCAAGGCCGTTGGAACCGAAATAGCCACTAATGTGAAACTGGCCAGCGAATTGGGTATCAATGGCACGCCCGCATTTCTTATCGGTGACCACATCGTTCCCGGTGCCATCGATATGGCAACCCTGAAACAACTGGTACAGGCAGCTCGCAAATAGGCGAACCTGCCTGGTCCCTATTTCACTTTCAGGATGGAAAAGTGGAACCCTTTGCTGTCTTCAATCAAAAGCAGCAGGGATGTTCGCCCCGAAGTTTGCGCTTCTTTGTACATTTCGGTCAATTGCTTGGGGTCCCATACGGGTTTCTGGTTGATCTGGTGGATCAACTGGCCCCGAACCAGATCGAGCCCCTGACTTTTTTCAGGGTCTATCAAAGTGATAATGATGCCATTTGACCCCCAGCGCAGGGAAAACCGTTCGCGAATTTTCGGCGTTAGCGCTGCGACGGTGACGCCAATTTCCGGAAACGTGGCAAAGCTTCCATTCGTGATTTGCCAGGCAGGAGACCAGGCCTCCGTCTTGATGGTCAATTGATGGGTTTTCCCCCGCCGCAGCAAGGTTATGGGAACCTCGTCACCGGCGGAGAGCGATTTAACCGTCATCACCAAACGGTCAAACGTATCGATATCCGTCCCGGCAAATTTCAAGACAAGATCGCCGCGTTCCACTCCGCCCTTGTTGGCCGGCCCCCCCAAAGAAACATCCCGGACCAGAACTCCCTGATCCTTGTCGTACCCCAGGGCCTCGCCGACAGCCTTCGAGATCCCTTGAACTTGCATGCCGACAAATGCCGGTTCGGCAGCCGACAAGGGCGGTGCCACAGACACGAGCAAATACATTACAAAGATCGAAAAACAGAACTTCCTCAGCATCTTGTCAGTGCGACTCCTAGAGGGTCAGATCAACACTTGGGCGGCAGAATTTCTTCCAGCTTGTTCATTTTCAAGACCACCGAAAAATCGTGATAGTCGAGAAGTAACCACGGCGCGACACCGTTTTCAAGCTGCAAGGCTTCGACTTCATATTCCGGTATCGCTTGCTGGCTGTCCAATTTATAGAACGCCATGCGTATCTTCCAGCCAGAACCATCTGCCAGGGGGCCCAGGGCGAGCACGACATCCTTGCCAATCACATCGCGGGCAAGCTGTTTGCGACCGATAAAAGCCGAAACTTCCTGTGCGCCGCCATCATCGGCGCCATCAAACACGGTAGCCGCAGCCAGACGATCGCCGGCGCTTGCCCGATCAATCAGGTACCTTGTATGACCAAGGGGAAATCTGGTGTTGTTCGGTAAGGGAATTTTTTGCCCTTCAGGAATTCGGAACACGGCATTGCCCGCCCCGACGGACCCCGAAGAACCAGCGGGATCCATGATCGCCCGGCCCCTGAATTCTTCAAGGACGCCCCCCATTTGGCTAGACGAAGAAAAGTCGTACCGGGTGCCATCTTCAGATTCCCGCCCGCTATAGCGATGAAACTGCCTGACCTCATTGCCATTGGCGAGTTGCAGGTTCATCTGCAAGGTTTGCGACATCACCCAGCCGTTGCAATCAACTTCCAGCGACAATTCCATATTGCCACTAACCCCGGTAAAATCGCCGCCGTTGGAAAAATGCCCCGGCCCCAAACTGTAGTGTGCCCTGTGTCCAACCAGTTTGGTGGCATGAGCATCTCCAATGAAGGGGGTCAGGGCAAAAGTGATGATCGCCAGCATAAGGGCTTGCGGTGTACGGCGCAGCGCAGATAAGGCAGTCGCGCTACAAGCCCCTGTCGGGTTGAAGATTCGTCTTTGTTCCATCGTTTTAATATAACACAGGCAAAAGCCGTTGTTGCGAAATTGTCGCTATCACGATATCCATCTGTCCCATGAAAGTTCTTTCCGTATTTGGCACCCGACCGGAAGCCATAAAAATGGCACCGGTCGTCAAGGCCCTGCAAGGTGAACCCGGCATCGAACAACTGGTCTGCGTCACGGCGCAACACCGCTCGATGCTTGATCAGGTCCTGGACCTGTTCGCCATTAAACCGGATTTCGATCTGGACGTAATGCGCCAAAATCAGGACTTAAGCCACATCACAAGTGCAGTTCTGACCGGCCTTGGCGATGTGCTTGACCAATGCAAGCCTGACCGCGTGCTGGTTCACGGCGATACCACGACCACATTCGCCGCTTCACTGGCAGCATTTTATCGGCGCATTCCCGTCGGCCACGTGGAAGCGGGCTTGCGGACCGGCGATATTTACGCCCCTTGGCCAGAAGAAATGAATCGCCGCCTGACGGATGTGATCGCCGACGTCTATTACGCCCCGACGGAATCTGCGGCTGAAAACCTGCGCCGCGAGGGAAAGCCTGAAAGCGCCATCGTTATTACCGGCAACACCGTCGTCGATGCCTTGTTTGGCGTCAACGACCGCTTAAAGCAGGATGATGGATTGCGACATGCCCAGCAGGGCCAGTTCAGCTTTCTTGATCCGGCACGAAAGCTGATCCTGGTCACCGGCCACAGACGAGAAAATTTCGGCGACGGGTTCGACCGCATTTGTCAGGCATTGGCCGAACTGGCCAATCGCGATGACGTGCAGATTGTTTACCCCGTGCACCTGAACCCCAACGTCCAAGAGCCGGTTCATCAGATTTTGGGCGGCAATACCAACATCCACCTGATCGAACCGCTGGACTATCTGCCGTTCGTATTTTTGATGGAAAGGGCGTATCTTGTGATCACCGATTCTGGTGGCATCCAGGAAGAAGCGCCATCGTTGGGAAAACCGGTTCTGGTCATGCGCGATGTAACGGAACGCCCGGAAGCCGTCGATGCCGGTACCGTCCGACTGGTCGGCACCAGCGCAAACGCAATTTTGAAGGAAAGCCGCCGACTGCTGGATGACGAATCGGCTTATGCGGCCATGAGTCAGGCCCACAATCCATACGGCGACGGCGACGCCAGCAGGCGCATCGTCGCAGACATCATGAAACGAGGAACGACCGGTGGCGACTGATTTTGAAAAAATATGCGTAGTCGGCCTGGGCTATGTCGGATTGCCGACTGCGGCTGTGTTCGCCAGTCGCGGTCTTGCCGTGCTGGGGGTCGACACCAACGCAAGGACCGTCGAACTGATCAACCAGGGCAAGGTTCACATTGTTGAACCCGATCTGGACATTTTGGTCAATGGCGCGGTAACGACCGGCAAACTTGTCGCGGCGGAAAAGCCCGAACCGGCTGATGCCTTCATAATCGCCGTGCCAACGCCATTCACCGATGGCCACAAACCCAACCTGGACTATGTTCGCGCTGCGGCACGCTCGATCGCCCCGGTATTATGCCCAGGATCCCTGGTTATTATTGAATCGACCTGCCCCGTGGGGACCACCGAACAGCTATCACAATGGTTGGCCGAAGACCGGCCCGACCTGACCTTCCCGCACACCGCTGGCGAAGACGCCCAGGTTAACATTGCCCACAGCCCGGAACGGGTCCTGCCGGGCCGGGTATTGCTGGAACTGGTGCGCAACGACCGGGTCGTCGGCGGGATCACTCCCACCTGTGCCAAACGCACAGCAGCACTTTACAAAATTGCCGTCGAAGGCGAATGTCACCTGACAACGGCGGCAACGGCGGAACTGGTGAAATTATCGGAAAATGCCTTTCGCGATGTCAATATCGCGTTTGCCAACGAACTGTCGCTGATCGCCGACAAAATGAACATCGATATCTGGGACGCCATCGAACTGGCCAACCGGCACCCCCGGGTCAATATTCTGCAACCCGGCCCCGGCGTCGGCGGGCACTGTATTGCCGTCGATCCGTGGTTTATTGCTCATTCGGCTCCCGATGAAAGCCCGCTTATTCAGACCGCCCGGCGGGTCAACGATGGCAAACCTGATCATGTGGCGCGGAAAATCCTGCAAGCCGCCAAAGACACCGGCGCCGAAACCATTGCCTGCCTGGGACTGTCCTACAAGGCTGATATCGACGACATGCGAGAAAGCCCCGCAGTTGCAATAGCAGCGGCGGTAGCAAAAGATTTCAGGGGACAGGTGGTCATTGTCGAGCCCCATACGGACGATCTTCCCGACGCCTTCAAGACCTTGAAAAATACGAGCCTTTATCCGCTGACAGCGGCACTGGAAAAGTCCCAGGTGATTGCCCTGCTGGTCGACCACCGCGACTTCCGTAACCTGGACCGCGCCCAACTGGACGGTAAAGCTGTGATCGATAGTCGGGGAATTTGGCGCTAATACCGCAACGGCCAAGTCGGCCCCCCATCATTTGGCGCAATTATCAAAGTATTTCCGTAATCGCCTGCCTATTCTTGTGTGATCAAATCGAATTTTGACACAGGAGCTGGCCTTGAATTTATCGATCAATCAAAAGATCATCGCGGTGCCTACGGACCTTCGGGACGTGGCGCTGCTATCATTTATTCGTGACCATTTGGGTCTTAATGGCACTAAATTCGGCTGCGGCAAGGGACTTTGCGGGGCCTGCACGGTCCACGTCGACGGGATGGCAATGCGGTCTTGCCAAGTTGCCGTTGGCGATGTGATCGGCCAAAGCATTACAACCATCGAAGGCCTGGCCGGAACCACGGCAACAGGTACGCTCCACCCCGTACAAAAAGCCTGGATCGAAGATTCAGTACCCCAATGCGGGTACTGCCAGCCCGGGCAAATCATGACGGCGGCAGCCCTGCTGGAACGCAACCCCAACCCGACTATTGAGGAAATTCGCGACGAAATGAGCGGTAATCTTTGCCGTTGCGGTACCTATGGTCGCATCCAACGGGCCATTGCCCGGGCAGCAAAGGAAGCCTGACATGACACTTTCATCACCAAAGAAAACAATCAGTCGGCGAAATTTCCTGATCAACACCGGTTGGCTGGCGGCAGGAACAACGATGCTATCGTCCTGCAGCGGCCTGCTGCCCGCCTTACCCACAACCGCTGACCCGGAACTTGAAGATAGCCTGGCCTGGATACAGGTCATGCCCGACGGAAGAATCCGTTTTTATTGCCCGCGCATGGAAATGGGACAAGGTGCCGCATTGGGCTTGACCCAGGTGGTTGCCGAAGAACTGAATGTCGCCGCCCGGGATATCGATTGCATTTTGCCCGACACGAATGAACTGCCCCCTTTCAAGATGACCGTGGGCAGTGAAAGCATCGCCAATTTTTTCAATCCCGTTTCCTATGGTGCGGCGCGCTTGCGAGAGACCCTGCGCGCTGCTGCGGCCAAAAAATTCAGGCTTTCCCCGAACCAGGTCAAGGATGGGGACAACGGTTTCATTTTGGCTGATGGAACGCCTGTCGGATACGGTTCGCTGGTCCCGGCCGATCCGGAAATCTTGCTGGCCCAAACCTCATCATCATCCACGACGCCCCCCCCGCAATATGCCCTTTCCCGGGGCGATCGCTTCAAGGCGATTGGCCAAGCGTGGAAACACCCGGAAACGGAAGCCATCGTAACGGGTCAAACCGTTTATAGCCGGGACGTTAAAGTTCCCGACATGGTCTTTGGCCAGGTCCTGCGTGCCCCGGCGTTCGGGGCCCTGTTACAAGGTGCCGATGGCAGCATGGCCAAGGTCATGCCCGGTGTCATTGATGTGATCATTGACAAGAAAACCGGTTTCATCGGCGTGGTCGCCGACACCCCTTTCATTCTGGACAACGCGCTTGAAAAGATCGATGTGCAGTGGGAATTGCCATTAGGCCTTAATCAAGCAGGCATCGAGGCCAGCCTTGATGTTGATAAACTGCGCACCAACAATGACTTCGAACATACCCTGGATGAAAGCGGCAGCCTGAGCGCCGGTCGGGAAAACGCCAAGTTCCAGGCAACGGCCCGCTACGATACATCATTTGCCGCCCATGCCGCCATGGAACCACGGGCCGGTGTCGCCTGGGTTCAACAAGACAAAGTCGAAATATGGTGCGGTAGCCAGTCTCCCTATTTTGTCCAGCGCCGTGTCGCCAAGGCGTTGGGCCGGGCAGAGGACGACGTCGTGGTTCATACCCACCGGGTCGGTGGCGGGTTTGGCGGCCGCCTGCCCTGTCAGGCATCGGAAGAGGCAGCCCTTTTGTCGGCCGCCGTCAACCGGCCCGTGCGGGTTCAGTGGCCGCGCGAGGCTGAATTCCAGAACAATTACCTGCAACCGGGTTTCTCGCATTTCATCGATGCCGGTGTCAGCGCCGATGGCACGCTTAGCCACTGGGAACACGATTTTGTGTCATCTCCCATCATCACCGGACTGGTGCCCAAAAACATTGCCTGGATCGTCGACACGATCGTCGCTGATGAAGGAACCGCGCGGGGCGGCCTTAGCCAATACAACGTGGCCAATCGGCGCACCCGCTATGCCGATATTCGAACCCCTGTCCCCATTGCCGCCTGGCGCGGTCTGGGTGCCGGTCCAAATGCCTTTGCCATCGAGAGCATGACCGATGAATTGGCCCGTGCAGCAAATATCGACCCACTGGAATTCAGGCTGAATAATCTGCCCCCCGAAAGCAGCAGGTTGGCGAACGTTCTGGGGCGTGTTGCCAAAATCAGCAACTGGGGTGCCGCTTCCCCCAATGGAACGGGGCGGGGAATGGCCTGCGCAGTATACAAGGGGTTAACACCTGTCGCCATTGTCGCCGACGTTCGCGTAGACCAGGCAAGCGGCGATATTCGCGTTACAAATATCTGGTGTGTTCAGGATTGCGGATTGGTGGTGAATCCGGATCAGGTAGAAAACCAGGTCATGGGGAATATCATCTGGGGCTGTAGCATGGCGCTGAAAGAACGCCTGACGATCAACGATGGCGCGGTTGTGGAAAATAATTTCGACCGGTATGAAATTTTGCGCCACAACGAAGCCCCCAAAATGGTCATCGAACTGGTGGCTACCCCTGGTGCCCCCCCCGGTCCAGCAGGTGAATCGGCCCTTGGGCCGGTTGCCCCGGCGATTGCCAATGCCGTATTTGCCGCAACGGGCCATCGGGTTCGGCGATTGCCCATCAGTTACGACACGAAGCAAACAAGCGCCCTTAATCAGGGAACTAGCTGATGTTCTATAAAAAATGGATTGATCGCGCAAAGACCACCGGTGCCATCGCGCCAACGGGGATCATCATGGCCCGGAAAATGGCCAGTCTTGTCCGCCCTGATAGTAACTTGCCCGTTCTGGAACTGGGGCCCGGCAATGGAATTATCACCAAGACGATTTTACAGCGCGGGATTGATCCTGGAAAACTGGTTTCCGTTGAATACAGCGAAAACTTCCTGCCTGATTTGCGGGCGCGCTACCCCGGTGTCAACTTCGTGCACGGCGACGCCTTGAACATTACACAAATCACAAAGGAACGCAGGATCGAAAAATTTGACACCATCATCTCGGCGCTCCCCTTGTTGAACTTTTCACTTGTCAAACGACTACGCTTTTTGGACAGAATGCTTGATTTGCTTGAGCCAGGAAGACCCATTATTCAATTTTCGTATGGACCCTGGGCACCGATCCCTGTGCGGGACAAGCACCATTCAAGGCCTTATGTGGTAACCTCTGTCGGCATCGTCCTTCGCAATTTACCGCCAGCACGTTTATGGGCCTATACCCGGCCATTGGAAGTTGACCGTAAACCGTGCGTTTATTGTTCAAAGGATTTTGAAAACCTGGTCCGCGCCGCTTAAAATGAGCACGCTCCTGCAATGAATATAACGAGGGATCGGCCCATTCGCGATTTTGCCAAATCCAGCCTGCTTGAGCTTGTCGCCCGGAAACTCGAGGAGACCTGCCCCGAACTGGTCCCCGCCGAGGCGCGTTCGCTCGACACCATCCGCCAGGCCCACATTTCACCGACATTAAAAAGCGATATTCTAGGCTTGCTGTGGCGTAATGCGGGCCCAATGGCAGTCTTGTCCATCGGGCAGGGGATCCAGAGCATCGACTACGATCCCATGTGGCAGGCAGCATCTCGCTCCATCTCGCCCGTTATATTGCTCGACAAATGGCGGCGCTTCGAAGTATTCGCCCATTCCCAACATCGCCTGAAGATCGACCAAACCCGAACAAACATGACGTCTTTCAGTCGCTATACCGTAGATGGCGGCACACCGAAGGCACCAGAAAATCTAATGATCTGTGGCCTGGTGATCGCCCTGCTTGAACATATCGGGTGCCAAGGACTGCGCTGCGACATGCCGCTAATTGCTCCTGGTACCGATGACCGGACTTTTTGCATTCGTAGCGAAAATCGCTTCTTTGTGCCAGTTGAGCCGGGCACGTTGCAAACGGACCGTTGGACAATCAGTTGGCAAGATTTTACACCGCGCCCCGAAAACACTGCACCAAGAAGTGACCTCCCGCCCCTGCCCCTTGCCCAATTGCCGGACCCGACGGCAAAAGAATTGGTCACATCCATAGCCAGGATTTTGGCGATAGATGTCGCCAGACAGTGGAAAATTTCCGAATTGGCCCGCGAGACAGGCCATTCGAGTCGTACGTTGCAGCGTAAGCTGAGCGATGCTGGACTTAGTTTTTCACATCTCGTGCGACACATTCGCATCGCTGAAGCATGCCACTTGCTCAAAGATAACCTGGCACCGGTCACAACCGTCGGTTTTTGCGCGGGCTTTTCCGACAGCGCTCATTTCAGCCGTGATTTTCGCGCCAGCACCGGCATGACGCCGTCGGATTATCGCGCAATCAACCGCCCAGCCTAAGATCAAGTGTCAGACAGTTTAGCGACCGTCAAGCGACTTCCTGATACTCGTACGTGCGTAATGCGTTTGTGAAATATTGCGCAACAGGCATTAGAGCTTTGTAATATTAGTTAAATGGCATATAAGTAAAGTTAAGAGGCTTCCGGGGAAAAAACGGCGCATCAACGAACGCACCCCCACCAAACTGTTTCGGCTTTTAAGCTGAAACCAGAGCTGAGGGATGAACTGTTGAAGACACCTGAACAGCACCAGGATTCCGATCTGGGCAAGACCGAGATCAAATCGACCACCTGTTATATGTGCGCCTGCCGCTGCGGAATAAACGTACATGTGCGCGACGGCGAAATTCGCTACATCGAAGGCAACCCTGAACACCCCCTGAATCAGGGTGTCATCTGTGCCAAGGGCGCCGCTGGCATCATGAAGCAGTATTCCCCTGCGCGGTTGCTCAAACCCCTTAAGCGCAAAGAAGGCAGCGAACGCGGCGAAGGCAAGTTCGAGGCCATTTCATGGGAAGAAGCATTTACCACCCTTTCCCAACGGCTTGCCCATATCCGTTCCACCGATCCTAAAAAATTGGCCTTCTTCACTGGCCGCGACCAAATGCAGGCATTAACCGGCATGTTCGCCAGGCAGTTCGGCACGCCCAATTACGCAGCCCACGGCGGTTTTTGTTCGGTCAATATGGCCGCAGGACTGATCTATACCTTCGGCGGATCGTTCTGGGAATTTGGCGGGCCGGATCTGGAACGGGCCAAGCTGTTTGTAATGATCGGCACGGCGGAAGATCATCATTCAAATCCCATGAAAAAAGCGCTGGGCCAATTCAAGCGCGACGGTGGACGGTTTGTCGCCATTAACCCTGTGCGCACAGGTTACGCCGCCATTGCCGATGACTGGATCCCCATCAAGCCCGGTACCGACGGTGCCCTGTTGCTGGCGCTGATCCACGAGATCATCAAACTGGGGCTGTATGACCGGGATTTCCTGGCGACGTATACCAACGCACCGGAACTGGTTAACCTGGATCCAGCCAGTGATGATTACGGCCTGTTCGTACGAACCGATTTGCCAACCCGCGAAGGGTGTGCCGACCCGCAAAACAAAATGTGGTGGGACCGCATCAGCGGCGAGGCCGTTGATAACCGCTGGCCCGACGCCGACCCTAACCTGATGGGCGAATACACGCTTGACGATGGCACCCCGGTCAAACCGTCATTCCAGTTGCTTAAAGAACGGGTCGAAGAATACACCCCGGAATGGGCCGCCAAGATCACCGGCATCCCGGCCAAGACAATCCGCGACCTGGCCCACGAAATGGGCATCACGGCGCGCGACCAAAAAATCGAACTGCCCATCGCCTGGACCGATGCCTGGGGCAATGAACACGAAAACGTCACCGGTGCGCCGGTTGCCTTCCACGCCATGCGCGGCCTGGCCGCCCACTCAAACGGCTTTCAGACAATCCGGTCCCTGGGCATCCTGATGACCATGCTGGGCACCATCGACCGACCGGGCGGCTTTCGCCACCGGGCACCGTTCCCAAGGCCGATCCCACCGTGTGCAAAAAACCCCACCGGCCCCGAAGCCGTTCAACCCGACACGCCGCTGGGCGGCATGCCATTGGGCTGGCCCGGCAATCCCGATGACCTGTTCGTCGACGACAAAGGGCAACCGGTCAGGTTGGACAAGGCTTTTTCCTGGGAGCACCCCCTGTCGGTGCACGGCATGATGCATAACGTCATCACCAACGCCTGGCGCGGCGATCCCTACCCCATCGACACCCTGTTCCTGTTCATGGCCAACATGGCGTGGAATTCGTCCATGAACACATCCAGCGTGCGCGAGATGCTGACGGACAAAAACGAGGACGGCGAATACAAAATTCCGTTTATCGTCGTTGCAGATGCCTACCAGTCCGAAACCGTCGCCTTCGCCGATCTGGTGCTGCCCGACACCACATACCTTGAACGTTACGATGTGATGTCCATGCTGGACCGGCCCATATCCGAATTCGAAGGGCCGGTGGATTCCGTGCGCGTACCAATCCTGCCGCCCAAGGGCGACAGCAAGGCCTTCCAGGAAGTGATCATTGAACTGGGCACCCGCTTGAACCTGCCCGCCTTTGTCGATCAGAACGGCAAACGCAAGTTCAAGGATTACCCGGACTTCATCATCAACTATGAAACCGAACCCGGTTCGGGCATTGGTTTCCTGTCGGGCTGGCGGGGCAAAGGTGGTGAAAAATTCATGACCGGCGAGCCCAATCCGCGCCAGTGGGAAATGTATGCCGGAAACAACAACTACTATCATCATGAATTGCCCCGGTCGTACCAATACATGCGCAACTGGAACCAGGGTTATCTGCAATGGGCGGAACACCACCGCCTGATCAAACAGAACATGCCTGTGTTGTGTCATTTGTATTCCGAAGTGTTGCAAAAATTTCGCTTGTCTGCCCAAGGCAAACGGCCCGGCAAACAGCCCCCCAACCACTTGCGTAAGCGGGTCGAAACCCATTTTGACCCCTTGCCGTTTTATAGCGAGCCGCTGGAATCCCAGGTGATCGACACTCGCGAATTCACCTTGAACGCGATCACCCAGCGCCCCATGGCCATGTATCATTCCTGGGACAGCCAGAACGCCTGGCTACGCCAGATCCACGGTTACAATTCGCTGATGGTGCATCCGTCCGTCGGCGATGCAGGCGGCTTTGAGGACGGCGACTGGGTCTGGGTCGAAAGCCCCTGGAACAAAATTCGCTGCATCGCGCGCTTTACCGAAGCGGTTGAACCCGGCACGGTATGGACATGGAATGCCATCGGCAAGGCATCCGGTGCCTGGAGCCTGGCTGCCGATGCACCTGAATCACAAAAAGGCTTTCTGCTGAACCACCTGATTTCAGAAGAACTGCCGGGCAGTCCGGATGGGGAACATATTTCCAATTCCGACCCGGTCACCGGCCAAGCTGCCTGGTTTGATGTGCGGGTCAAAGTTACCAAAGCCGAAGCGCCGGACGATGAGGCCAAGAGCTGGCCGCAGTTTCCAACCTTGAAAACCTTCCCCGGCATGAAAAGCTTTAGCGGCAACGTCAGGCGCTTCTTCGCAGGCAAGGGAGATGCGCCATGAGCGACACCATCGCCAAGCAACTGGCCCTGGTCATAGACCTGAATACCTGTGTTGGCTGTCATGCCTGCGTGACCAGCTGCAAAGAATGGAATACGTCTGGCTGGGCCGGTTCACTGAGCGACACCAACCCCTATGGCAAGGACCCCAGCGGGGTCTTCTTCAACCGGGTTCAAACCTACGAAGCGGGAACTTTCCCCAATACCGAAACCATTCATTTTCCAAAATCGTGCCTGCACTGCGAAGAACCGCCCTGCGTACCGGTATGCCCCACGGGGGCCAGCTACAAGCGCGCCGAAGACGGTATTGTTCTGGTTGATTACGATAAATGCATCGGCTGCAAATATTGCTCGTGGGCCTGCCCGTACGGCGCGCGTGAATTCGACGAAGAAAGCGGTGTCATGAAAAAATGCACGCTGTGTGTCGATCGTATCTATGACGAAAGCCTGCCGCCGGACCGGCGCAAACCGGCCTGCGTTCTGGCCTGCCCGGCCGGTGCCCGGTTGTTTGGCGACGTTACGGATCCCGACAGCGAGGTTTCCATCGCCATCCGCGAAGAAGGCGGCTACCAGTTAATGCCCGAATGGGGTACCCGACCCGGCAACCAGTACTTGCCACGGCGCAAGAGCAAACGGGTGATCCACGAAGACGAACTGGTGCGCGCCGATAATCCGCTTAAGAAAGAAGGCCCACTGCCCACGGCCGACCAAAAAACGCCGTCGCTCGACGACGTCACAAGTTGGTAGGAGAAACATATGAAACCCGCGTTTTCCGTAATTTTCCTGACCACCCTGATCGGCGCCGGACAAGGCCTGTTCATGGCCCTGGTTGCAGGCCAGTTCTATTGGGTGATCGGTTCGACCGGAGGCCATGAGGGCGGCGCTTTTTATGCTTATGGCAGCTTGCTGGTGCTGGTCTTTCTGACTCTTGGCCTGATTGCCTCGTTCTTTCATCTGGCCCACCCCGAACGGGCCTGGCGGGCGGCCACGCAATGGCGTACGTCATGGCTGTCGCGTGAAGTCATTGCCCTGCCTGCAGTGATGGGTACTGTTGTTCTTTATGGTGGCCTGCATTGGCTGGAATGGCGACCGGTGCTGCTAACTTTTGGCAATCTCAAGGAACTCGACCTGACCATGGCGGCAGGCTATCTGGGCGTTGCCGCCAGCATCGCCCTGTTCGTATGCACCGGCATGATTTATGCCTGCATGAAATTCATTCAGGAATGGGCATCGCCGTTGACCGTGCTCAATTACGGCCTGATGGGAACCGCTTCAGGCTTCGTCGTGGCCGCCGCATATGCTGCCATGACAGGTAGCCTGTTGATGGATTTTTTCACCGTTGGCGCGCTTTCCCTGACGGTACTGGCGCTTACTGGTCGACTGCTCAGCCTGTGGCGAAATTCCAATATCAAGTATCTCTCGACCCTGCAAACGGCGGTTGGCATGCACCACCGGAATTTACGCCAAATCAGTCGTGGATTCACCGCTGGCGCCTTCAACCTGACTGAATTTTTCCATCCCGGTGGGCCCGGCCTGGTCAGATTGTTAAAACTGGTATTTCTTGTGGCGGCCTTCATTGCGCCGATTGTGTTGTTAAGTTTTGCGCTGGCGACAGGCGTATCAATAGGCCTTCTGATCCTGATCTTCATCATCCAGTATCTTGGGCTTTTGGCTGAACGTTGGGTCTTCTTCGCCGAAGCCAGCCATCCGCAGAACCTGTACTATCAGAAGGTCGCCTGACACCGATCAGAGTTCACGAATGCCTGCAACGTGTCAGGCGAGGTCGGCGACCATTAAGCGCTTTAGCGGACTGCCCCGATGGTTCGCGTCGACTTCTTTTGCAACCCCATCGGAAGGGAGCAAATATTTGCGAAATTTAAAGGAAAATGGCGGGCAGTGAGGGATTCGAACCCTCGATGAGCTTTTGACCCATACTCCCTTAGCAGGGGAGCGCCTTCAGCCACTCGGCCAACTGCCCGTTGCCGATGTTATGGTCTGAAAATCGCCCACGTTCAAGGTTTTTATCGCTTGGCGTCGATCATGCTTTACGGAATCATGACTTGATTCCGTAAAGCTGTGTAAATCGGCTCGCCCCTTAAGGAATTGACCCGTTTTTCACGTTTGGTTCGAACGCACTGTGCGCAAACTAAACCTGAGCTGATCTAGGGTTTCGATCTGGCGTACTGCGGTGGATAAGGGGCTTCCGCACCGAGTTCTGCCGCCGCATGCCACGCCCACCTGGGGTCCTGCAGCATACCACGCGCCAGTGCCACCATATCGGCATCACCATCGACAACCACACTTTCGGCGAAACCGGCTTCAAGGATTTTGCCGACGGCCATGGTCGGAATTTCCGCCTCGGCACGAATTTGCCGGGCGAAAGTAACCTGATAGCCCTGCTCGCCAGTCCCGACAGGGGGGCGGTTCGGAGAATTGCCACCGGTCGAGCAATCGATGAAATCGCAGCCAAGATCTTTCAAGGCACGCGACAGCACGACGGATTCATCAATCGTTATACCCGGCAAGTCCCAATCGGTTGCCGATATGCGAACCCCAAGGGGCTTGCCATCAGGCCAGGCCTCGCGCACGGCCTTGAACACTTCCAAAGGAAAACGCATGCGGTTTTCAAGAGACCCACCGTATTCATCATCCCGGTGGTTCGCGATGGGTGACAAAAATTCGCAGAGCAAATAACCGTGTGCGGCATGCAATTCAATCAGGTCGACTCCCATGCGGTCGCATCGTTTTGTCGCCGCCACAAAGTCATCCCGAACCCGGTCCATGTCGGCCCGGTTCATAGCCGCAGGCACGTGCCAACCTTCGGTGAAAGGTACGGCAGACGGGGCGATCGTTGGCCAGGCACCATCTTCGCCCGACAGCGCCTTACCACCGCCTAGCCACGGCACAGATGTAGAAGCCTTGCGCCCGGCATGGGCCAACTGCACGGCGAAATGGGCCGAGCCGACCTCATGGCAAAAGTCGATTACGCGTTTCAGCGCCGTTTCCTGTTCATCGTTATACAAGCCCAGGCAGCCCGGAGTGATGCGCCCATCGGCAGAAACCCCGGTCGCCTCGCATATCAACAGACCCGCGCCGCCTAGAGACAGATGCCCCAGATGCATAAGATGCCAATCGTTGGCGACGCCGTCGATTGCCGAATACTGGCACATAGGGGCGACAACGACCCGATTCTGGCATTCAAGATCCCTGAATTTGATGGGCGAGAAGAGCTTGGCGGTCATGGAGAATCCTTAAGCTTAAATGGGAGCGGCGATATTGTATGAGACAATGCCACCGGTCAATTTTTTCAATTCCGCCATGGTTACCGGAAATACACAGTGGGGATGACCGGCTGCAGCGTACAGGGTGTCGAACCGTTTAAGGCTGACATCGATAACCACCGGCATGTCGGTATCCAGCGCCACCGGGGCGACACCGCCGATGCTGTAACCGGTTGCCGCCTTCACCTCGGCGGCATCGGTCTTGCGCACTTCGCCTTCCAGGTTGAACGCGCGAGGCAGGTTTTCAGGCGAACACGTGTGATCGCCCGCCACCAGCGCCAGCACGGGTTGCTCACCAACCAGGAACACCAGCGACTTGACGATGGCCCCCAGCTCAGTCCCCGTTGCCCGGGCCGCATCTTCGGCCGTGCGGGCGGTTTCATCCAGTTCGATCACCGTATCGGTAAGTCCCGCATCAGACAGCGCTTTACGCACCTTCTTGACAGCCGGTTTTGTCAGGTTGCTCATGTTCTTCCTCCTGCCGTTTTCATTATTCCGATGGCACTGCCATGCCCTTGATAACAGCAGGACGACCGGAAAGTTCATCATACCAGCGATTGACCGATGGAAATTCAGCCAAATCCACCTGATGGCGCTCAAACCTGGCGACCCAGGGGTAGGTCGCTATATCGGCGATGGAATAATCGTCACCCGCGAGATACCGGCTTTGGGCCAACTTGCCATCCATTACCCCGTACAGCCGACGGGTTTCATCGTGATAGCGTTTTTGACCATAAGGCACATCCGTCTTGGGCCGGAACAGGAAATGATGGGCCTGACCAAACATGGGGCCAACGCCAGCCACCTGAAACATCAACCATTCGATCACCTGATACCGCGCCCGCATATCCACCGGCAACAGGGCAGAGCCAGTCTTTTCCGCCAGATACATCAAGATGGCCCCCGATTCAAACACCGACACCGGCTTACCATCGGGGCCATCGGGGCCGTCAGGATCCACAATGGCAGGAATTTTTGAATTCGGGTTGATCGCCATGAACTCTGTGGAAAACTGGTCGTCCGCCATAATGTTGATGGCATGAACCCGGTAATCCAGTGCCAGTTCCTCCAACATGATAGAGGCTTTCCACCCGTTTGGTGTTGACCATGTATATAGATCGATCACTTTCAACCCCCCCTTGATGTAAGCCGTTTATTTTGCCCAATCCCTGATACTTCCCGGGTGGGATGTATGGTCGAGTTGACGCACACATGCCCTGAGACTAGACACCAACCACCGCTTTTGTGTAAAGGGTAACGGCCTTAAATCGTTGCTTAACGTAGAATCCGGATGAAAGTTTGAAGAATGAGCCGCTTAAAATGCCGGTAACCCGCGGCGGAAGGCGGATCGCATGGATTGCCGCCAGTTTCATTTTCATTTCCATCGCTACCCGGATTGGATTGGCGCTGTATAGCGGTGAACATTTTTCGTTGGGCCAATGGGCCCGGTTCATGGCGGTCGGATTGATATTTGACATCACCGTTGTGCCCTGGTTTTTCCTTCCCTGGGTCATCTACGACTCTGTCATGCCGGAATTTGCAGAGCACCATCGCCTGTATAAATGGGAAAACCGCTGGGCCTTCGCCTGGGCAACGATGTTCCTGATTTTATTTGTTATCGTCGCCGTTTCAGAATTCACATTTTGGGAAGATTTCGGCAACCGGTTCGACTTCATCGCTGTCGATTACCTGGTCTATACCACCGAAGTCATCGGCAACATTCGCGAGAGTTACCCGGTGAACTGGTGGATCGCGATAATTGTCATGGTGTGTCTGGCAATTTCCTGGTTCAGCTGGCCGCGCACCTTTAGCCCCAAACCGGCGAGCTGGATCATTCGCTGGAGCCGCACTGCCCTGACCGGTCTTGCCCTCGCCCTGGGTTTCCTTGTGGTCAATCAGGGACTGGCCGATTCAAAATCCAACGCCCATGTTCAGCAACTTTCAAACAATGGCATTTTTTCGCTGTTCCACGCATACCGTCACAACGAGTTGGACTATGAAAAATATTATCCAACCATGTCGGAGGCTGATCTTGAATCCGAAATTCGGTCCCTCGTAGCACAGTCCAATACAGACTTCACCAAGCAGGGCGGGATCGAACGCAAGGTCAGTGCCCACAGCCCCGTTAAAAATATCAACGTCGTGATGGTTACGATCGAAAGCCTGTCGGCGGACTTCGTCGGGCGTTTTGGCAACACACTGGGCCTGACGCCTGAACTTGACAAACTGGCCGATCAAGGACTTCTGTTTAGCAACTTTTACGCCACTGGCACACGAACGGTTCGCGGCCTTGAGGCCTTGTCGGTCGGAACACCGCCCACACCCGGCCAAAGCATTGTCAGGCGACCGAACAGTGACGGGCTGGTAAACCTTGGGGCAGAACTAAAAACAAAAGGCTGGAACCCGTTGTGGATCTACGGGGGCTATGGCTATTTTGATAACATGAACGCCTATTTTGAAGGCAATCAGTTCACGGTCATTGACCGGTCCGATTTCGAGGCAGAGGGCCTGCCCCTTAACCACGAAAACATCTGGGGAATTTCCGACGAAGACCTGTATTCTCTTGCCTTGGCCAATCTTGATCGCGAGCACGCGAAGGGCAACCGCTTCTTCGCCCAGATCATGACCACATCAAACCACCGCCCTTATACCTTTCCGGAAAACCGCGTCGAACAACCGCAGAGAAAGCGCGAAGGGGGCATTCAGTACTCCGATTGGGCAATTGGCGATTTTATCCGTCGCGCGGCCAAAAAACCGTGGTTTGACAACACCTTGTTCATTTTCGTTTCCGATCACACATCCAAGGCTGCGGGGAGAACCGACCTGCCGACGGCTCGTTATCATATTCCCATGGTCTGGTACGCGCCCAAACTGATCGAACCTGGGGTTATGGCGCGCCTCATGAGCCAGGTCGATGTCGGACCGACGCTCCTGGGCTGGCTGGGGCTTGACTATTCGAGCCGCTTTTTCGGATATGATATCTTCAATCTGGAAGCCGGTCGTGAACGGGCGTTTATCAGCACGTACCAAAGGCTTGGGTACCTGAAGGGTAATCGTCTGGTCGTGCTGGATGTGAACAAGGAACCTGTCGTGCTTGACGGCCTGCCCGGTGCGCCAGATGCGCCCGCCCAGCCAAGCGATCAACAGCTCATCCGCGAAGCTATTTCCTGGTATCAGTCTGCAAGCCTGTATTTCAAAACGGGTCAGTTGAAAATTGCAGCTGACCCTGTCGCACAATAACGGCGCGCGCCATGGAAAGCGCACTCCCATCAAAATCAGATGGCCCGAGGCGGGTTTTAGTAATCTACAACCCGACCGCCGGAAGGTCTCGCCCGAGCCATTTTGAAGGCGTCGTTTCACAACTGCAGCGATTGGGGTGTGACGTCACGGTTCGCGAAACAACCAGACGTGGGGACGCTGAGACTTTCGCCCGCCATTCTACCCTCTCCAGCATTGATGCTGTCGTCGCCGCAGGCGGTGATGGCACCATCGCTGAAGTGCTCAACGGATTGATGGGTCCAAGCGGCCCCCAAAACAAAATCCCTTTGGGGATCATCCCTCTGGGCACTGCCAACGTACTGGCGGCTGAAATTGGGCTTCCAAGCCGCCCCGAAGACATCGCCGCTGTCATCGCAGCGGGCACCCGGCTTTGCTGCCATCCAGGTCAGGCCAATGGGAATTTCTTTTTGATGATGGCCGGTGTCGGGTTCGACGCCCATGTCGTCGATACCACCTCATCCAGGTTAAAGAAGGTATTCGGCAAGGGAGCCTACGCATATGCAACTGTTCGCCAATTGCTGCGCCCGCCCCCTGGTCCTTACAAGGTGATAATTCAGGGGGTGGCATATTGTGCGGCCTCGGTCGTAGTCGGCAAGGGGCATTTCTATGCCGGGCGTTTTGTCTGCACACCGGATGCCCGCCTTGATAAACCGCTTTTTCAAGTATGCCTGTTTCATGATGGCGGCGCGTGGGCGACGCTTAAATACCTCTTTGGATTTCTAACGAAAAGACTTCCCCATATGGCAAATGTGACTTTGATACAAACCGATCAATTACGCATCGAAGGACGACCGGGGGACCCTGCACAAGGGGATGGCGATATTTTTGCACGCCTGCCGCTGGACATTCACATCGCCCATATGACGCTCGAAATATTGGTGCCAGCATGACCGACCTTTGCAATTAGTTTCTGGACGGTATTGCCAATTGGTGCAAAAATCGATCTGAAAAGCAAAAAATTGCGAAATACAGGCAAGACCTGTCTTGGGGGAACGACCTTGATCAAGATCGATAAAACGAGTGCTTTGAGCTTATTTTCCGGCGTGGTGATGGGCATGATCATCACCATTGGGCCGGTGCTGGCCGAACAAAATAAATCCGCCGAAACACCCACGGCGGATACAGAAGCGACACAACAGGCAAATGACCCGCTTGAATCCCTCAACCGTGTAACCGCGGGCTTTAACCGGATATTCCGCAAAACCATTGCCGACCCTATAATTTCTGGCTATCAGGCCGTCACCCCTGCCCCCTTGCAAAAAGTCATTTCCAATATCGGCTCGAACCTGACTGAGCCGGTAACAGCGCTTAGCAGCATGCTTCAGGGCGATAGCGAAAACGCCGGGAACGCCATGGGTCGTTTTTTCATTAACACCACCATCGGCATGGCCGGGGCCAGCGATCAGGCCTCTGGGATGGGTATGGTACAACGCCGGGAAGATCTGGGCCAGGCTGCGGGTGCCGCAGGAACCGGTGGCGGTGCCCACATCGTGCTACCATTTTTCGGGCCCAGCAATATGCGTGATATGACAGGCGATATCCTGACGACCCTGATTAACCCGTTGCACACCGCCACTTCAGCGCTGAACGCCGGAACCTCGTATGCCGAAAACCGCGATCAACTGAATTCGCTGACCGACGGCGCTATGGATCCCTATATTCTGGAACGCGATGCCTATGAACAGAACCGGCAGTACCGGATTGACAATGGCGCTGCGGCGATGAGCGACATTCCCGACTTCGAAGACGAAGACGAAGAAGCCAAGTAATTACCCCTTGAGCTTGTCGCGCAGCAGTTTGTTGAGCATGCCGGGATTAGCCTTGCCGCCCGTCGATTTCATTACCTGACCAACGAACCAGCCAGCGATTTTTTCGTTGCCGGACCTGAACTGTGCGACCTGTTCAGGAGCATCGGCAATGACCTGATCGATGGCGGCTTCTATAGCGCTGGTATCGGTGATTTGCGTCAACCCCTGTTCGGCAACAATGGCCGCCGGGTCCTTGCCGGTATCGGCCATAATTTCGAACACATCCTTGGCGATCCGCCCGGAAATTGTGTCGTCTGCCAGCAAGTCGAGCAGTTTGCTCATGTTGGCGGCCGAAATCGGGCTATCGGATATCGCGACGCCTTTGTCCTTAAGAACGGCGAACAAGTTGGTGATGACCCAGTTTGCGGCCAGTTTGGGGTCGTGCCCAGAAGCGACGTCTTCATAATACACTGCGGTATCCCGCTCAGCCACAAGCACGCCCGCATCATAAGATGACAGCCCAAAATCGCTCATGTAACGCTGTTTGCGTTCGTCAGGCAGTTCTGGCAGCGTTTCTGCAATGGCGTCCACGTAGGCCTGGGTTATGACCAGAGGCAGCAAGTCGGGATCCGGGAAATACCGATAATCATGGGCTTGTTCTTTCGAACGCATGGACCGTGTCTCGCCCTTTACGGAATCAAACAGACGGGTTTCCATAACCACATCTCCGCCATCTTCATAAACGTCGATCTGGCGGCGAGCTTCGATTTCGACCGCCTGCATGGCGAATCGCACGGAATTGACGTTCTTGACTTCGGCCCTGTTGCGTAATTCGGTTTCACCGACCTTGCGGACCGACACATTCACATCACAGCGCATGGAACCTTCATCCATGTTGCCATCACACGTCCCAAGGTAGCGCAGGATCGAGCGCAGTTTACGCAGGTAAGCACCCACGTCTTCCGGGCTTTTAAGGTCTGGCCGGGAAACGATTTCCATAAGTGCTGTCCCCGACCGGTTGAGATCGATGAACGAACGCTTGGGGTCCTGATCATGCATGGATTTACCGGCATCCTGTTCCATATGCAGGCGTTCAATTCCAACTTCGCGAGTCGAACCATCGGCCAGATCCAGGATTACCGTGCCTTCACCGACAATCGGGTGATACAGCTGGGAAATCTGATAACCTTGGGGCAGATCGGCATAGAAATAATTTTTCCGGTCAAAGACTGACCGTAAATTAATTTCGGCTTTCAGGCCAAGGCCCGTGCGAACAGCTTGTTCGATGCAATATTCGTTAATCACCGGCAACATACCGGGCATGGCGGCATCGACCAGCGAGACCTGGGTATTGGCTTCGCCGCCGTAGGTTGTCGGAGAGCCTGAAAACAGCTTCGACTCTGAAATTATCTGGGCATGGACTTCAAGCCCGATGACAACTTCCCAATCGCCGGTTTCTCCGGAAAGGATATAACTCATGGCTCAGCCCTCCCCGCCAGGTTTGGTCTCAAAGCCCGCGGCGCTTTCCAGCGCATGGGCAGCACGCAACATCGTTTCTTCATCAAACGGTTTGCCCAGCAACTGCAGGCCCAATGGCAAGCCGTTGGCCGACAGACCCGCAGGAATGGAAATACCCGGCAACCCGGCCAGGCTGGCCGGAACCGTGAAAACATCATTCAGATACATGGCCACGGGGTCATCCATTTTTTCACCAATAGCGAATGCTTCAGACGGGGCTGTCGGCGTCAACAGCACGTCGACATCTTCGAAAGCGATCCTGAAATCTTCGGCGATCAATTTACGAACCCGCTGCGCCTTTCGGTAATAGGCGTCATAGAACCCGGCAGACAACACGTATGTACCGATCAATATGCGGCGCTTAACTTCGTCACCAAAGCCTTCACCACGGGTGTTGGCATACATTTCATCCAGGCTGTTGCCGGGCACCCGCAGGCCATAGCGCACGCCGTCGTAACGGGCCAGGTTGGCCGAGGCTTCTGCTGGCGCAATAATGTAGTAGGTCGGCAGCGCGTGTTTCGTGTGGGGCAGTGATACGTCGACAATTTCGGCCCCCGCCTGTTTCATCATATCGATGCCCGAAGTCCACAAGGCTTCGATTTCAGGTGCCATGCCGTCCATGCGATACTCTTTTGGAATGCCGACCCGCAGGCCCCTGATATCGCCGCTAAGTGCCGCTTCAAAATCAGGCACCGCCTGGAGTGCGGATGTTGAATCCTTGGCATCGTGACCGGCCATGCTGCCCAGCATGATGGCCGCATCGCGTACGGTGCGGGTCATAGGTCCGGCCTGATCCAGGCTTGACGAGAAAGCAACAACACCCCAACGGGAACAACGGCCATAGGTCGGCTTCAAGCCGACAATTCCGGTAAACGCTGCCGGTTGACGGATGGATCCGCCGGTGTCGGTACCCGTCGCACCAAGGGCGATACGACCAGCCACAGCCGCCGCTGAACCACCAGATGACCCGCCCGGAACCAAATCCTTGCCGTCCTTGCCCTTCCACGGGTTAAGGACGTTGCCATAGTAACTTGTGATGTTGGCCGACCCCATGGCGAATTCGTCCAGGTTGGTCTTGCCCAGCATTACCGCACCACCGTTACGCAGATTTTGCGACACCGTCGATTCATAGGTCGGCACGAAACCATCAAGAATATGCGAGCCCGCTGTGGTCAGCACCCCTTCGGTGCAGAACAGGTCTTTGACGGCAATTGGAATGCCGTCCATGGAACCCGCACTGTCGCCAGCGGCTCGGCGTTTGTCGGACTCCGTGGCCCGTTCAATGGCCAGCTCCGGCGTTTCCGTAATAAAGGCGTTGAGATTACGAAGATCCGCCATGGCACCAATATGGGCATTCGCCAGTTCGACGGCGCTAAAATCACCCTTGGCGAGGCCGTCGCGGGCAGTGGCGATGGTTAGGTCGGTAAGTTTGCTCATTTTTCGTTCCCTATTCGACAACTTTGGGAACGGCAAAAAAACCGTCCTCGGCGTCCGGCGCATTGGCCAGCACACTGTCCCGGTAGTTTCCATCGGTAATGGCGTCGGTGCGCAGTGGCAGGGTCACATCGACGACACTGGCCAACGGCTCGACACCATCGGTATCGACGCCATTTAACTGCTCGACCCAATCAAGGATAGCCGAGAGTTCAACCGCAAGATGATCCAAATCATCTTCGGCGACTTTAATTCTTGCCAGATTGGCAATGTTCTTGACGGTATCTTTATCCAGCGACATCAGATTTCCAGAGCCTCGTCAGCAGTTTTGTGAAACGGGGCGGAAAGTAACACCGGGCCTCGTATCGCGCAAGACGCTTAACGGCGGGTCGCTCTATCAACCACCGCCTTTATGAAGCTTGACCAGGGCGCTCCAGGTTTCCTTTGTCCATGTCAGGGGGGCTGTTTCTGCGGCCCCCGCCAAAGCCTCGGAAACAGTGTGGGCCGACCTGTCGGTTTTCTTGGGTTTTTGCGCCAGGTCCGGCTTGGTGAAGCTGTCAAACACCAGCAGGTTATCGTCGCGACGATACAGGTATGTCATCGAAAAAATATTGTCAGGATCATCATCGATGCCCAACAAATCTATATTAATCTGAAAGACCGGGTCATTGGTCTGACGAAAAGGAACTTCGGTGATGAACATGGGTGCGTAAAAACGGTAAGCCTTGCCGCTATCAGTGCAGCGGTATTCGATTTCGTAATCGGAAAAGGAAGTGACCTCGTCTTCCAGCACGGTGCGCCCCTTGAAACGGATCGAGTAGGCGCATGGTGATCGCCCCCTCATCATCACCCTACCGTTAATATCCTGCTTAAGCGTACCATCAAGCAGCGGCAGCATGATGGGTGCATAGACAAAACCGAAATCTTTGCCGTCGCGCTGGATCGCCATCCACCCCGCGCCGCCCTTGGCTTTGCCAACCACATCGATCTTGGTGCCACTGCGAACAGAGCCAATTTTCTTGGATTTGGTTTTCGGCCCGGCGCGTACGTTTGCATCTTTGGTAACGATATAGACACCTTCTATTTTGATGATGTCATGGCCAATAAATTTTGGCCCCTGCGGCTGGTCCTGGGCGCGCGTCGGTCCACCAACAAGCACACTTGCGATTAAGACCCACACGGCAAGTCCTGTGAGCAATCGTTCAAGAAATGTCACGGCTATGCCGCTGGGTCTATTCACGGGGTCGCGCTCCCATTCGAAGGCTAAGTCGGCGTGGCGGGAGAAGGATAAACAATCAACGCCCCCCTCTCCAACGTCTTTTTAATATGACGGGCAGGTCTAGTCGCACTAATGTGCATACAACTTGCACATTGGAAAGCCCCCATGCCCGTTTTCGAGTTGATTGAAATTGCCACGACCCTCGCCCCAGGCAAGCGTCTGATGGGGCTGGACATCGGCTCCAAGACAGTCGGGCTGGCGCTGTCGGATGTCAACCGCACCATCGCGACGCCGCTTATAACCCTTAAAAGAGAAAAGTTCAGCAAGGACGCCGACGAACTTGAACGCCTGATTGACGAATACGACATCGGCGCACTGATCCTGGGATTGCCGATCAGCATGGATGGCAGTGAAGGCCCAAGGTGCCAGTCAACCCGGCAATTCGCCACAAACCTGATGCAACGCCGCGACGTTATAATCGGGTTTCAAGACGAACGCCTGTCAACGGCAGCAGTTGAAAGGTTCCTGATCGGTGAAGCAGACATGACCCGCAAACGCCGTGCCCAAGTCGTTGACCGGGCGGCGGCGGCTTATATCCTGCAAGGCGCACTTGATGCCATGGCCCATCAGGCGTGAGCACATGATCGAGATATTTTCAGCCCTGGCACCCGTATTTTTGCTGATTTTGTTGGGCTATATCATTCGCTGGAAAGGCTTGATTACCGATCAGTTCTGGGTGCCAGCAGAAAAGATAACCTATTTTCTGTTCTTTCCGGCATTGCTGCTAAGTAATACGGCGAGAGCAGATTTCGGCAACCTCGATTTGTTTCCGATGATCGCCGCCGCCGTACTTGCCGTACTTGTTGTATCGGTATTAGCGCATTTTCTTCGACCGCGTCTCAAGTTGAGCGGCCCATCTTATACATCTGTGTTTCAAGCTTTCATGCGACCCAACGTCTATCTTGGCATTGCCGCCGCGTTCGCCCTTTATGGCGAGGCCGGACTGACCCTGGTCAGCGTGTGCATCGCCGTACTGGTCCCCCTGGTCAATGTATTGGGGGTCATTGTGCTGGTCCGTCATGCCGGGGCGGAAGGGACTTCGCCGGGCTGGGGGCAAGCCTTGGGCCCCATCGCCCGCAACCCTCTGATCATCGCTTGCGGGCTTGGTCTTTTGCTGAATGTTTCGGGGCTTAGTCTGCCGCCTGTGGTATCGCCATTTTTGGAGATACTTGGCCGCGCCGCTTTGCCTGTCGGGTTACTCGCAGTCGGTGCCGGGCTTGATCTTGCCGCTTTGAAAGCGTCGGGGCGACTGGTTGGCATGACCTCGGCTGTCAAATTGATCGTGCTGCCCGGATTGACCTATGCCGGATGCCTGGCGTTTGGGGTCAGCGGCCTGGCTGTGACCATTTCGGTCCTATATGCGGCGTTGCCCAATTCGGCGACCTCCTATGTGCTGGCGCGCCAAATGGGCGGTGATACGGCATTGCTGGCCGGATCAATCACCGCATCAACCCTGATGGCCATGCTGACCATGCCGCTGATTGCAGTCCTGTTACCCTGAAGCCAGCCCCCCTTCAGTTTGTTTTGGCGGCAGCCTCTCCCGGCCTTCTGTAACCCGCATTCCTTGCTTCTTCATCGCCGCAGAAGAAGCGCTCGCCATTTTTGGGATCAATGTCGATGGACATATATTCCCGGTCCAGCGGGCCATAATACAGGTGTTCATTATTGGCGCTGATACTGCCCTTGATGATGCATGCCGCGTGTTCGGTATCAGGGCGCAATGAGCGTTCTTCAATATCCTTCCAGGGGAATTCGGCAATTGGATGAGAAGATTTTTTAAAAGTGTGCTCGTTGGGTAATCGTCTCCCCAATCGCCATTGTGGCGGGTTGACGAATACGCCTCCCCAAATGCCAAGAGAGCCCCGTTTGGCGATGTGCTCGGCGGCCCCGTAGTGTGGTGGACCGTCCTTTAGGGCCGTAACATAGCCACTTTTGAGCATATTAATCGAAACTTCAAAATCACCAATCATGCACGCTGCAA